>Ga0209194_1000127_pt1 | contig 67612 bp, 66 predicted proteins | sample COGITO_mtgs_1004_FD_184787 | JGI IMG/M metagenome (GOLD analysis project Ga0209194, IMG submission 184787) | Pelagic marine microbial communities from North Sea - COGITO_mtgs_100413 (SPAdes) (version 2) | ecosystem: Environmental > Aquatic > Marine > Epipelagic ... | reverse complement strand
GTAGCTCTGCTAACAGGTATTGTAGCCTCAGCCTTTTCCAATCAAATGGCGCGCCGGGAGGCCATATTTGAAGCTGAAATAATCTCTGCTCTGAGCGACGGCGTGGTGACAGATGATGAACAATGCCACATTGAGGAGTTGCGTGAGAAATTTAAAATAACGGAAGAACATGCCCGCGCCATCTTCGCGCTAATCGAAGAGAAACGGGGCCACTGAGGGGCTGTCTAAGTGACTAGCTATGAGGTTTAACTGCTATGAGGTTTAACTGTTTAGCTAATTAAGTACCCTCGATAATCACTTCTATACGGCGGTTTTTAGAGCGGCCCGCTGGTGAGTCGTTGGGCACCAGTGGTTTAGTATCCGCCAGTCCAGTCACTGAGACTCGGCCATCTTCGATTGCCGAACTATTGAGTAAATAGTCTGCCACAGCCGCTGAGCGAGCGGCAGAGAGATCCCAGTTAGAGCGAAAGCGTTCGCTGAAGGCCATAGGTATGTTGTCGGTATGACCTTCAATGGTAATCAGGCCAGTGCCATCGGCTATGGATTGACCGACTTTGTCTAGCAGCGGTTTAAAGGCTGGCTGCAGATCTGCGTAACCGCTGCGAAAGGAACCGCGCTCCGCAAGACGGACAATAATTTTGTCTCCGTCTCGCTCCACTTCAGCGAGGCCCTGAGCAATTTCATTAGACAGCCGCGCGCGAATTTTTTCGTACTGATCAGCAACCGCCTGTTCACCAGCTTCGTCGCCACGGCCACTGAGGTCGCCGTCGAGAGAGTCCGGCGAGGAGGCGACCACCTGAACCTGAGAGGCGATCTGAGCCTGGGCTGAAGCCACTTTGGCATAGACCTCTAAATCACTCTGCATAAGCTTGGCGCCAGACTTGGATTGACTGTCCTCGCCCTGCTTGCCGGTCTGCCCTTCAGAGACCACTTCGACCACTAGTTGCTTGTCTTTGACCGTGACTTTAACTTTGCCCTCGGCAATTTCTTTAGCCAGAGATTTCTTCAGCGATTCAACATCCGCATTGGTATCAAACTGGTTCTTTTTAAGTTTGTCTTTTAACTCTGCGTCGTCTGGCTGACGCTCGGCAGTGGTCTGCTCTTGAATCACGTCGAGCAGGGTGGGATCCACCTTGGCGGTCTTGTATTGTTTGGCAATTATATTTTCTGCGGTGGGCTGCTCTACAACGGGAACAATTTTCTGCACACCGAATTTTTCGTTCATTGAGCCACTGACTTCTTTGTACTTGGGCACATTCATGTGGGCAAAAGAAAGCAGTAGCACAAAGAATGCCATGAGCAGTGTTGCCATATCAGCAAAGGTGGCCATCCATGCAGGCGCGCCACTTTTACAGGGCGGACAGTCGGCCTCTTCCTCGGGCTCCTCTGGCGGTGGCGGCGGTGTGGGCAGCTCATCCTCAGCATCAACCGCAGCGACTATGGGCTCGGGTGTTGCTTCGGCAGCGCCGTCAGTTGGCTTAATCTCTTCTAGTTCATCAGCCATATCAGCAGCCTCCCAGAGTCATAGGAGAAGGGCTGCAGACGAAATACGCTGAAGTGACAAGATTGATTAGGAACCATCGACGATCACCTCGATACGGCGGTTGCGAGCGCGGCCCGCAGCTGTGTTATTGGATTCAATTGGCCTGGTGTCGGCAAAGCCAGCAACCGTGATGGAACTCTGATCAAGCTCTGAGTTGTCGACAAAAAAGTCGGCCACAGAGGCGGATCGTGCAGCGGAGAGATCCCAGTTGGAATTAAAGCGCTCACTAAAGGCCACTGGAATATTGTCCGTATGACCTTCGACGCGAACTTTGCCGCTAGTGGCTGAGAGAGAGTTGCCGACTCGCGTGAGCAGTCCAGCGAAGCCGGGCTGCAAGTTGGAACTGCCCGAGACAAAGGAACCCTGGCTTGCGAGGCGCACAATAATTTTGTCACCATCGCGCTCAACTTCGGCGAGGCCGCTCTCGATATCTGCGGCGAGGGAGAGCCTTATCTGCTGATAGGTATCATCAATATCTTGTTTGCGCTGGTCAGCGTCGCCACCAGATGACTGGCGGCTATCACTGTCAGACTGCAAGCCACCAGTCTGCTCTCCAGAGGCTTGGGCCTGTTTGCGCACTTCGATCTCGCTAGAGATTGTCGACTGTAGATCGACCACTTTGGATGCGACTTCAATAGTGGTTTGACTGATCGGACCGCCACCACCTGTGGCGGCATCGTCTTTATCCTGACCACCACTGGCGCGCTCTGACTGAAGCTCCACAACTACCTTGTTGTCTTCAATGGTGACCTTTACTTGACCCTGCTCTATCTGCTCAGAAAGTGCTTCCTGAACACTGCGGAATTCTTTTTGAGTTTTGAAGTCAGCATCTTCGGTCTCGGTTTTTTTAACCACGAACTCCTGGGTAATGTCTTCCGAGCGCTGACGCTTTTGGTCAATCACAGTTGCCTCTGCCAGGGCTGGAGTGTACTCCTCCTTGACCAGACTGGTGGCTGTGGGAATGGAGATTTTTGGCACTATACGTGCGACACCAAAGGCAGAGGCAATCGAACCGGCGACCTGCTTAAATTTTGGGACATTGACTTCGGCAAACGAGAGCAGTAGAACAAAGAATGCCATGAGCAGTGTTGCCATATCGGCAAAAGTTGCCATCCACGAGGGCGCGCCACTCTTACAGGGTGGACATTCCTCTGGCGGCGGCGCGCTGGGCTCTTGAACCCCACCGCCCTCCGCAGGGGCCTTTTCCAGCTCTTGATCGTCAGCCATGGGGTAACTTAGGCTGCCGCGAGTTTAGAGCGGGCTTTAGGACCCAGGAAGGAGCCCAAGAAGTCACTCAGTACACGGGGGTTACCGCCGTCCTGAATAAAGAGTATGCCTTCGATGATCAACTCGTTGTTGGCGGCCTCTAAATCAGCCTGATTTTCTAGCTTCATGGCGATGGGCAGACAGATCACGTTGGCCAAAATGGCGCCGTACATGGTGGTTAACAAGGCAACCGCCATAGCCGGTCCAATGGATTTTGGATCACCCATATTACCCAACATCTGCACCAGACCAATCAGGGTGCCGATCATGCCCATAGCCGGAGCAATTTCGCCCCAGGCGGAGAAGATTTTCGCACCGCGAGCGTGTCGCTGTTTGGTACTGATCAATTCTCGGTCCAGTGAACTTTTAATAATCACCGGGTCTGTGCCATCAACTAACATGGACACCGCTTTTGACATAAACGGATTGTCAATTTCCTGACCTTCGAGGGCGATCATGCCGTCTTTGCGTGCGATCGTCGCGAGTTCAACAATCTGTTCGATCAATGCGCCGGGCTCATCGATTTTGTTTTTGAAGGTCTTGCCCATAACGGCCATAGCGCCGAGAAACTCTCCCAGGGAAGAGCGGAACATAACAACCATAATCGAACCACCAACCACGATTAACAGTGATGGCGTATCGATAAAGGCAGCCATATCGTCGATAGCCATAAATATCAAACCGAAGGCGCCGAGCAGGCCAATAATCGTTGCGAGATCCATGAACATTCCTTACCAATTTCGAAAATTTTAATTGCCTGATATATCAATCAGGCAGCACTAATATTATTTGTCACTTTTTATGTCGTCACTGTTTGTTTTGCATGGCAGTGGCGATTTGTTCTCTGGCTATCCCTTTATATCGGCAGCTCTGTGAAAATATTGAGGAATGATAATAGGCATCGACAATGATTTGTCTCGACTAGAATTTTCTCGCTTTCTGTCGATTACTAAGATAGCCGCGAAGATAGCCCCGGAAGAGTCGAAATTGTGATACCGCTGCTTAGTAGTATATGCTCTTATAGTAGGGTATTTGTTATGGAAGCGACAAAACATGACGGAACAGAAGACCGAGCTAAGGCGGAACGTCTAGCTCACTATCCACACAAGGAGGCTATAGAGTGATTCGAACAGCGATTTCAAGAGTGACTTCAAGATCAGCAAAAATATCTGCCCGCAGAGGTTTCTCCCTGCTCTCAGGTCTGATGCTGTTGTTAACACTCAACAGCTGTGGTGACTACCGCAGCGAAGAGACCTGTGCCGATAGCATTTCTAGAGGTGATAAGGGCCGCTTCGAGGTCAATAAAGATGGCTTCGCCAAGGACATTGAAAGCGGAGTCACCTGGTATAGGTGCTCTGCTGGACAGCGCTATTCAAACTTCCGCTGTAAGGGTGAGATTCTGTTTCTCAACTGGCAGGAAGCTATGGACTATGCCGCAGAATTCTCGGAGAAATCCGGCGTTGTCTGGCGCCTGCCCACAGACAGTGAGATGCAGTCTGTCACCGAAGAAGCCTGCGTAGCGCCTGCGATTAATCACAACGTATTTCCGGACATTGCCGTGGAGAATCACTGGACCTCCAGCCAGGGCCTGCATCAGGATATTTTTCGCTGTGCGGTAAACACCTACAGCGGTCGCCTTTCTTGCCGGCAAGCGCGTGCGGTTGCCCAGCCATTTATGCTGGTGCGAGAGGACTAGCAGGGGATACAAGGTTGCGCAGGTTCAAGCCAGTAGAGTTATTTTTTAACCACAGGCTTAGGCTGAAAGCTTAGGCAATTGGTGCCGTCAATTTGAGCGACCGCCAAGCAGGGCAACATTTTTGACTTAAAACCCATTGCCTGACAGCCATAGGGCATTTTCGGTTGATGGGTTATCTGGAAGTGCCGGCACCCCCAACAATCAGTTCTTATTTTTTCTGGCGGCATCGATCTTCGGTTTCCAAAATTCGTGGTAGGCCTTCCACAGAATGGTGCAGACCAGCATCACGCCAATTAGCGTAGAAAATATATTGGTTAGATCAAATCCCTTAAGGCGGCTAACTTCCGGCCTGATCCACATAATCAAAATAATCGGCACCGCAACCAGCAGGTAGATGCGCACTAATTTGCACACCGCGCAGGGTGGTTTGGTCTTCTTCTCCTGCATAATCAGCAAATCCTCTAGGAATTTTAATCGCTACTATTCTACCAGCTTTGCACTCTGTGCCGCGATGCGATAACGCCCCGCTTGCTGGTTGGGTAAAAAATAACTCAACCCGGTATTAATCGTCAGTTGCTGCCCAGACTGAAGGTCTTTAGTGATGTTAATGGTTTTGGTGGGGCCGTAACCTCTCTGATCCGCCGGGCCTGCTATCTGTAAAACAATACTGCGCATGGCTCTTGGGCTAGTATTCACCACGCTGACCAACAGCGCTCCTTTGTTACTCACAGCCTGACTAAAGACTAAGAAACTCTCCGGTCGAAGCTGTAAATTCACCTGCTGGATTTTTTCTCGACTTTGGTTGCCGAGCTCACCACGATCTTGAGCAGCCTGCTGAAAATAGCCATTGGCTTGCTGGTATTCTTTGTTATTCAGGGCCAGCTCACCGAGATAATAACTAGCTTTGGCCGTGGGTAACAATTTATAGCTTTGCTTGATATCCGCTTTGGCGGCAACTCTATCCCCCTGTTCATAACGCAAAATACCGCGGGCCAAATAGGGACTATAGACAGCCTTATTTTTAGCTATTGCCGTGCTGTAGGATTTTTCCGCATTGCTGAGATTGTCCAACATAGTCCAGGCCTGGCCGCGCAGCAGCCAGAACTGTGACTCAGCCGGCTGCAAGGCAACCGCCCTATCCAGATGTTCGATAGCCAGCTTGGGTTTATTGTCGGCCAAAGCCTTAAGCGCCAATTTCTCAGCAGCATAAGCCGGGGCATCTGTGGTCAACTGGGCAATGGCCGCTTGGTAACGCTGGCGATACCGCTGGCCAGGAGCAAAGTCGGCGACACGTCGCTTATTCGCTTCAACTCGCTGCATAGAGGGTGGGTGACTGGCAAATAGACCACTGAGAAAATCTGTCTGTCGCGACTTGCTCAGCTCGACAAAGGTCTCCTGCAATTCAACAGCGCCCCGTACCTCATAGCCAGCTTTAGCCATATAACCCATGCCGTAGTAATCGGATTCAAGCTCATCATCGCGGCCGTATTTAGCCATCCAGGCGGCAGTACCCATCTGTGATGCCATACCGTAGAGTTGCTCTCCAGGCTGCCCCTGAACCGCTGCACCAACGGCGATCATACCTATATTTGCCAAAGTTCCGCTGGTCATTTGGGTTGCCCCGTGCCGGGCGGCGGCATGGACGATCTCGTGGCCTAATACTGCGGCTAGCTGTGCCTCGTCATCGAGCAACACTAACAGGCCTGTGTTGATGGCGATTTTGCCGCCAGGCAGGGCCCAGGCGTTGGGCACTCGGTTGTTGAGCACAACAAATTCATAGGGCAGTTTGGGACGGTCACTGACGGCGGCGAGTTTTCTGCCGACACCGCTGATATAAGTTTGCAGTGCTGGGTCAATATAGTAATCGCCCCCTTGGGACTGCCGCGAGGGGCTGTAGTTTTTCTCGCCGATGGCAATTTCTTGCTGCGGCGAAATAATGGATAGCTGATTTTTTCCGGTTACTGGATTAACTGAACATCCGCTGATCGCAAAAATCGCCGCAGCTACAAGTGCTACTGATAACCAACTTTTCATTCCCTGTCTCCCTTGAGATAGCATTTTATGTCTCTGTCCATGAGCTAAGAATAGCGCTAAGAGAGGCGCTAAAAATAGAGCCTCGCGCAGTCCACGCAAGTTGATATAATAACAGCACTTTTTCTAAATAATTTCCACTAAACGGTGCGCTTTACTTATGTTAGTTGTTATTTCTCCTGCGAAAAAACTCGACTATTCAAGTTCTATTGAAGCACCTAAGCTCTCGCAACCGGCGTTGTTAGATCATGCCGAGGAGCTTTCTATCGGTTTAAAGGCCCTAGCGCCACAGGATGTGTCCAGTTTGATGCATTTGAGCGACAAGCTGGGGGCACTCAATTATGAGCGTTTCCAGGAGTGGCAGACGCCGTTTAATGAAACTAATGCCAGAGCGGCTGTGTTGGCCTTTAAAGGTGATGTCTACCAGGGTTTGGATGCCGACAGCATGAGCGCCGAGGATTTACATTGGGCTCAAGATCACCTGCGGATTCTCTCCGGACTCTATGGCGTGCTACGCCCCCTTGATCTAATGCAGGCTTACCGCTTAGAGATGGGCACCAAATTTGCCAACCAGCGCGGCAAGGACCTGTATCAGTTCTGGGGCGATGTTATCACTGCTGAACTAAATCGGGTGGAATCTTCGGTGCTGGTGAATCTGGCTTCTAACGAGTACTTTAAGTCAGTGCGCAAGAAGGACGTCAATGCACGTATAGTGACGCCGGTATTTATGGATAAGAAAGACGATAAGTACAAAATTATTAGTTTTTACGCGAAAAAGGCTCGCGGCCTAATGAGTCGCTATATTATTCAGAACCGCATTACCGAGATCGAGCAGATCAACCAGTTCGACAGTGACGGCTATGTCTATAATGCGGCCCTTAGCGAACTGGATGCGCCGGTGTTTTTACGCGGCTAACGTTTCACGGCTAACCTTACAAGATAAGTTATATAACACTAATAGCAACCGCATCAGGAGCAGTAGTGACTTTGAGGGACAAACCTTTCTCCCAGGCCTGTGAGAACAACAAGGCGCCTATTTTTGCTCTGCTAGCACCCTTTCTGCAGGACAAAACTCATCTATTGGAGATCGGCTCTGGCACTGGGCAACACGCAGTTTGGTTCGCGCCACAATTGCCTCACCTGATCTGGCAGACCAGTGATCTGGTTGAAAATCATCCAGGTATTCTGCACTGGATTGGGGATTATCCAGCCGCTAATCTCCTCCCTCCCGTTGTTCTGAATGTGGCCGACCAAGAACAGTGGCCAGATAGCGCAATCGATGCCGTCTACACAGCCAATACTGCACACATTATGGCCTGGCATGAGGTTCAGGCAATGTTCGAGAAAGTCTCTTCCAACCTGCCAGCTAATGGTATTTTTTGTCTCTATGGGCCAATGAAATATGCTGGTGAGCATACATCGGATAGCAATCACTTTTTTGATCTGAGCTTGCGCGAGCGAGCACCCCATCGCGGGATTAGAGAATTTCACGAGATCAATCAGCTGGCTTTGGAGGGCAACCTAATTTTGCTCGACGACCACGCAATGCCCGCCAACAATCGGCTGTTGATTTGGCAGAAATCAACTTAGATAAAGTGCTTTGGCAGAAATCCACTTAGATAGAGTGCTTTGGTAAAAAAACCTAGCCCCAACCTTCAAGTAGCCTCTCAAGGGTTGAGTAGATAATCTGCACCCAGACCAATAAAAATAATCATGCCAACACGGTTATTGTTCAAAAAAGCTTTAAAGCAGGCATCTCGGTCCCGTTCACGGCTGACCAGATGCTGGTTGATAAAGTACCCCGCCGCTACCGCTAGCCCGACAAAGTAAATCAGCCCACGATCAAACAGAACCCCAGCGGTCACCATCAGTAACACCACGGCAAGCTGCAGCAAACCAATAATGAGCAAGTCCGAGCGACCAAATAATATAGCCGTAGATTTGATGCCGATGCGCAGATCGTCTTCACGATCGACCATCGCGTAATAGGTATCAAAGGCGATGGTCCACAAAACGATCGCGGCAAATACAACCCAGAGCTGGGGTGGCAACTGACTGTTATGGGCGGCAAAGGCCATGGGTGTTGACCAGGCCCAGGCTATGCCCAAGCCAAGCTGAGGCCAATGAGTAATGCGCTTTAAAAACGGATAGGCTGTGGTCGCGGCAGCGCCGCCAAAGGCCAGATAGATGGTTAGTTTATTGGTCATTAACACTAAAATTAGGGCCACTCCTAGCAGTGCGAAAAACAATGCCAATGCAGCGCCGGCGCGGATTTCTCCCGAGGGCAATGGACGATGACGAGTCCGCTCCACCTCACCATCAACATGGCGGTCGGCGTAATCATTGATCACACAACCGGCAGCGCGCATCACCACAACACCCAAAACAAAAATCAGCAAATTTTCTAAGCGTGGCTGACCTGCACTGGCAAACCATAGCGCCCATAGGGTTGGCCATAGCAGTAGATAAGTGCCTATGGGCTTATCCAAGCGCGTCAGGCGCAACCAAGGGTGAGCAGTTGAGGGGTTAGTCATGGTAATTAACTCCTAGTAAATATCTTGTAACAAAAAGCTCATGGTGAAAAGTTTGTAGTAAAGAGTTCATGGTCGAAAGCTCGGCAAAAACACTTCACAGACCAGCATAGGTTTAGCCGATAATTTAAACACCGAGCGACGTCCCCAGACTGGCTTATCCGCATACTCAAGCGGCGCCGTTAGGGACTCACCGTTGGGCTCAATACAGGCCCACTCCAAAGGCTCTCTGGTCATGGTCGGGTCGCTAAACAGCAGCGCTCCCAAAGGACTGCTATCGAGATGGCGCAATTTGCGCAAGCGACCGGTTAGGGTCTGCAGAGGGATAACGCTGCGGGCAAACACCCAGGGAACTCCACGGCCCATCAGTATGACCTCGCGCACTAGCGCCAGGCGATGCTCTGGAAGTGACAGAGCGCGGCGTTCGGAAAGGCTGGGGCGCTGGAGGGATTGACTCAGCACCTCAACCTTAAATTGACCATCACTGGCATCGAGGAGGCGCTGGGTTAAGGACCCTGTGTCCATTAACCAGTCGCGCCAAAATGGTGGCACAGGATTGGCGCTCGCCACCATAGACTGACGCCAAGTTGCCCGATCAGAAAAATGTACGGAAGCAGCAGAATGACCAGTTTTGTGGATAGTTTCGTAGATAGCTTTATGGGTCTTTGGCATAAATATCGCTGCCATCAGGCTGCACCCGAAAGCGCTTGTACTCCCATTGGTACTGATCAGGTGCCAGCGCCACAAGACGGGCAACATCATTATTTAATGCGCTCACCGCTGTGACCTGGTCCTCGCTGTAGAGCTCTTCACTGACCGGTAGAAAATGCAGACGCCATCCTCCGGGCTCACGCAGGGCAGTGGCCAATAAGGCACGGCTACCGGAACGGCTGATCAAGTTAGTCACCAATGTCATTGTCGGTACGGGCACACCCATAAAAGGGACAACAATGCCACTGTTCTGACCTGGCTGCTGGTCGGGCAATATAGCAGTGGTCTCACCGCGCTTCAGGGCTTTGATTAGAGCTGCAACGCCACGCACATCAGTGGGCACCAAGGTCGCTCCAGACTTTTCCCGAGAAGATTTTATCCAGCGTCCCAGGGGGGCTATTTTGGGTGGCTCATAGAGCGAGGTCATCTTAGTTTGCGGGGACAGCCAAAGGCCGATGACTTCCCAATTCCCCAAATGAGGAATGATTATCAGTGTGCCAGGATCATCGTCGAGGGAGGCTTGCAGCAGGTCCATGCCTTCTATGGAGAGTATTTTGGTTTGCAGCCAGGCATTTGAACTGCTCCAGACCCGAGGCGTTTCAAAAAAGGCCTGACCCAGCTGCAGCATGCGCTGCTTACAACGCTGTTCTATGGCGATATCCGAGAGCTCTGGGTGACAGCGGCGCAGATTGACTCGCGTCACATGCACTGGGGTGAGCTTGAGGGCGAAGATTAAATGACCTACACCACGGCCCAGGGCACGACTGACTCTTAGCGGCAGAAAGGCGAAGCTTTGCAACAGCAATACTAGAATAGAGTTTTTCAATACTGTTGCCTAACCTCGCGCCGATAGTCGTGCTGGTTGTGAGCTTTTTAAAAGCATTATTTTGGTAAAGCGCCTCTATTAAAGCGCCTCTATTAAAGCTTAGCCATAAGCTCATCGCGTAAATAAGCGCGCAAATCTTCACCGATTTCACCGTGCAATAAGCCCAGCTCTATATTGGCCTTGAGCAAGCCCATCTTACTGCCGCAGTCGTAACGGGTGCCAGAATATTCATAGGCCAGCACCTGCTCTTCTGTGAGCAATGTCTGGATTGCATCGGTGAGTTGGAACTCGCCGCCGGCGCCAGGCTTTAAGTTAGCCAAGTGCTTAAAGATTTGCGGGGTAAAGATATAGCGACCGGTAACACCCATGTCTGAGGGTGCGTCTTCAAATTTTGGTTTCTCAACAATTTTGTCCAGCAGGTGAACGCGATCAGCCTGGCGCTGACCACTGATCACGCCATAGGCGGAAATCTCTGGTCCCGGGACTTTTTGCACTGCGATAACGGAGCTTTTGTAAAATTCGTATTGCTCGACCATCTGTCGCACAGCACCTTTCTCACCGTGGATAAGATCGTCCGCAAGAATCACTGCGAAGGGCTCGTCGCCAATAAGGTGAGCAGCGGTTAATACGGCATGGCCCAGACCAAGAGCTTCATTCTGACGGATATAGGTACAGCTAACGCCTTTGGGAACTATGTTTTGGGCTATATGCAGCAGCTTGGTTTTATTATTCTTTTCCAGCTCATGTTCGAGTTCATAGGCCTTGTCGAAGTGATCGGCAATACTGCGCTTGTTGCGCCCGGTGATAAAAATCATCTCGGTAATACCGGCTTCTACTGCCTCTTCAACCGCATACTGAATTAATGGCTTGTCGACAACCGGCAACATCTCTTTCGGGTTGGCTTTAGTGGCTGGTAGAAAGCGTGTGCCCATACCGGCTACCGGAAATACTGCTTTACGAACCTTTTCGCCATGTCGTACATGTACCATTGAATCCATTCCTCTGAAGATTAAATCGGTGCTTGCTAGGCAGGTTATTCCTGCCGCCTGTGTAAAGGCGAGTATTATATCCATAACTGATTGGAATTCGGGGACTTTAATTGGCGCTTTACCGCGCCTCCACCCTTTCTTTATTGAGCTGTCCCTCTATAATTGCCCATTCGCGATAAAAATCACCTTTTAACTGTTTCTCAGATCTGCAGGTATCCACCTTGAGCAATGTCGGCACGCCCCCTGAAACTTTTCAGGAGCTAATCATCAGACTTCAACAATACTGGGCTGACCAGGGTTGTGTAGTGCTTCAACCATTGGATATGGAAGTAGGTGCTGGCACCTTTCATCCAGCAACATTCCTGCGCGCCATCGGCCCAGAGAATTGGAACAGCGCCTATGTTCAAGGCTGCCGTCGCCCCACTGACGGTCGCTATGGCGAGAATCCCAACCGACTGCAACATTACTACCAATTTCAGGTAGCCATGAAGCCCTCACCACCAGAGTTCCAAGAGCTCTATCTGGGTTCTTTGCGCTCTCTGGGAATAGACACCCAAGTGCACGATGTACGCTTTGTGGAAGACAACTGGGAATCACCAACCTTGGGTGCATGGGGAATTGGCTGGGAGGTATGGCTGAATGGCATGGAAATCACTCAGTTCACCTATTTCCAGCAAGCTGGCGGACTCGAGTGCTATCCGGTGACCGGTGAGATTGCCTACGGGCTTGAGCGCATCGCTATGTATCTCCAAGGTGTCGACAGTATCTATGACCTGGTCTGGGCTCATGGGCCCCAGGGCGACGTGACCTACGGCGATGTGTTTCACCAAAATGAAGTGGAGATGTCCACATTTAATTTTGAGCATGCAGATGTAGATGCACTGTTTGCCCAGTTTGATCAGTACGAAAAAGACAGCATCCGACTCACCGAGGCTGGCTTGCCATTGCCCGCCTATGAGATGGTCATGAAAGCGTCCCACGCCTTTAACCTGCTCGACGCGCGCCACGCAATTTCAGTGACTGAGCGACAGCGCTATATTCTTCGTGTGCGCACATTATCTCGCTCCGTTGCTCAGGGTTATTTTGATTCACGTTTAGCACTGGGCTTCCCCCTTGCCGACAAAGATCTTGCTGAAGAAGTCATCGCCCGCGTAGCCTCAGAAAAGGCACAGGAGCTAGCCAAACAGGAACGAGCCAAAAAGAAAGCAGAGGCCTCAAAGTGAGTAAAGATTTTCTCGTTGAAATTGGTACAGAAGAGCTGCCGCCAAAAGTATTACGCCAACTGTCTGAGACCTTTGCCCGTGGTATTGCTCAGGGTTTGAAAGATCAACACCTGAGCTTCAGCACAATGACCAGTTACGCGGCACCACGTCGCCTCGCAGTGTTAATCACGGATCTCGCAGAACAGACTCCAGATCAAGATGTTGTCAGCTGGGGCCCTCCGCTGAAGGTTGCCTTTGATAGTGAAGGCGAGCCGACCAAAGCAGCAGAGGCCTTTGCTAGAAAGAACGATCTCGAAATCGGCGTATTGGCTGAGCTAGTGGAAAACGACGGACAACAGGACAAGCTCTGTGTTCGCCAAAGTGTTTCCGGCAGCAACACAGAGGGCCTCTTAGGTGTAATCATCAATCAATCACTGTCTGCTTTGCCTATCCCTAAGCCTATGCGCTGGGGTCGAAGCCGCCAAGAATTTGTGCGCCCGGTTCAATGGGCCGTCGTGCTGTTTGGCAGTGATACGGTTGCCATCGATATTCTCGGTGTGACCAGCGGTAATCTCAGCCGTGGTCACCGCTTTCACAGCGCCGGAAATATTGAAATTACAGCCCCCGCCGCTTATCGCGACGCATTGTACGATGCCTTTGTAATGGTGGATTTTGCTGAGCGCCGTGAATTGATTCGGCAAGGTGTAATGGCAGCCGCTAAGACAGCCAATGGCCAAGCCGTGATCGATGAAGATTTACTCGAGGAGGTCACTTCATTAAATGAGTGGCCAGTGCCATTAATGGGTCGCTTCGAGGAGCACTTTTTAGAGGTCCCAGCTGAGGCTTTGGTGTCGTCAATGGCCCAACATCAAAAATACTTTCATGTGGTCGATGCCAACAGTCAACTTCTACCCCTGTTTATTACGGTTGCCAATATAGCCAGCTTAGATCCACAGCAGGTTATCAGGGGTAATGAGCGTGTTATTCGCCCGCGTCTTGCTGATGCGGCGTTTTTCTACAACACAGATCTAAAAGTCACACTTGAGGCACGGCGCGAGTCGCTGCGCAAGATCATCTTCCAGTCCAAGCTTGGCTCTGTCTATGACAAGACCGCCCGAGTCAGTGAGCTCGCAAAACTCTTGGCACCTTTTGTGGGAGCAGATGCCACAGCTGCCGGACGTGCTGGCGAACTGTGCAAGTCTGACTTAGTCAGTGAAATGGTTGGCGAGTTTGATGATCTACAAGGTGTAATGGGGCGATATTACGCGCTCAATGACGGTGAAGATCCGGCGGTTGCCAATGCATTATTGGAGCAATATCTGCCCCGCTTTGCTGGCGACAGTATTCCGGCCAGTACAACCGGTGCAGCACTGGCTCTGGCCGACCGCCTAGATACCTTAGTAGGCATTTTTAGCATCGGTCAACAGCCTTCAGGTTCCCGTGATCCATTTGCCTTAAGGCGAGCTAGCCTAGGTATATTGCGGATTATTATAGAGCGTAATATAGATATAGACTTGAAAGTTGCGATCGCTGGTGCAGGGCAGCAGTTAGCCCTCACTGAGGCCTCGGATGATAATAATGAGCAAGTGCTCACTTACGTTATTGAGCGCTTAAAGGCTTGGTATCGTGACGAAAAGGTAACCCCAGAGGTGTTTGCCTCAGTAGCCGCCATGGGTTTATCCAATCCCCTAGATATAGATGCGCGGATCAAGGCTGTAGATGAATTTTCTCGGGCACCTGAAGCGGTGGCACTGGCTTCGGCCAACAAGCGCGTATTAAATATTCTGGTAAAACAGGGCGAAGCCAACGTGGCAGGCCAGGTTGATTCAACCCTTTTTGAAGATCCGGCAGAGGCTCAACTAGCAGCGGAGATTGAGCGCTTAAGCCTTTTGATTGCCCCACTGGTAAATGAGCGCGACTATATTGGCGTGCTTGCCGCTCTGGCAACATTGCGCGAGCCGGTGGATAACTTTTTTGATGCGGTATTAGTGATGGCGGACAACCTTGAGGTTCGCGCGAATCGACTGGCGTTGCTTCACAGCCTGCGTCAGTTGTTTTTAAATGTTGCCGATATTTCACATCTGGTCGTCAGCAAATAAGCCCTCTGTGGGTAGTAGTACGAAGTGGCAGTGAAATTCAGCACCGGGGAGCACTAATGGGCATTATCAAAGGAATGAAGAAAATCTGGCAGGGAATAAGAGCCTTTGTATTTTACATTGGGCTGGTAGTATTGGTTCTGCTAATGCTACTTGTACTCTGCCTATTAGGCTTTTTACCTTTTCATTACCGTCAACTCTGCGTTACTTCAGGTAATAGGCTGGTAATGCTGTGGCTGCGTCTAACCTGCGGGGTCAAAATTCGCGTTCGCGGTCTCGACAACATTCCGTCTACAGCCTGTGTCGTGCTCAGTAATCACCAGAGTACCTGGGAAACATTCTTTCTTCAGTTTCTGTTTGTGCCCGCCAGTGTCATCCTCAAACGCGAGCTGTTATGGATCCCATTCTTTGGTTGGGGGCTGTATTTTATGCGCGCTATTGCCATCAAACGATCTAATCCCGGCGGCGCGATTCGCCAGGTATTAAAGCAAGGTAAGCAGCGCTTGGCCCAGGGTAGCAACGTGATTATTTTTCCTGAGGGAACACGCATTCGTGGCCCAGAGCTTGGCACTTTTATGACCAGCGGTGCCGCATTGGCAAAATCCGCAGGGGTACAGCTACTGCCCGTGCGTCACGATGCCGGCCATTGCTGGCCAGCAACTAGCTGGCTGAAAACACCAGGCACCATTAATCTGGCCATAGGTCCAGCTATAGATAGCGCCAGAGGTAATCCGCGGGAGCTAACTGAACAGGCTCGACAATGGATCGCCAATGCTCTGTAGTAGCCTGACCAAAAGGTAAATTTTGGCCTCAGAGGGCACCTTCACCTTCCGCCAACTCTCAATCAACAGGCAAACAAAAACGCCGCCTAGGAAACCTAAGCGGCGTTTTGATATGACGACTTTATATTACCTGACCTTTCAGCAGGCGTCTAACTGAGATCAGGAACGTAAATTAAACGTCCAAGTTCACCACCGACAATGCATTGGTCTCGATAAATTCACGACGCGGTTCTACCTGATCACCCATCAGAGTGGTGAACATCTGATCCGCCGCGATAGCATCTTCAATAGTCACCCGCAACATACGCCGAGCATCTGGATCCATAGTGGTGTCCCAGAGCTGACCCGGGTTCATTTCACCCAGCCCCTTGTAACGCTGAGTGCTAATGCCTCTGCGTGATTCAGCCATCAGCCAGTCAAGCGCATCAGTGAAGCTATCAACCTGGGCATTGCGCTCGCCCCGCTGGACATAGGCACCCTCCTCGATGAGCCCCTGTAAGACTTCACCAAGACCGGCAATAGCGCGGTATTCATTCGCGGCAAAGAGCTCACGGCTAAGCAGATGGTAGTTAGGGATACCATGAGCGGTAATCTCAACTTTAGGCTGGAAGATATTATGCTCTTTGTCTTCGTCTACCAAAACCTTATAACGATGAGTTCCACTATCAGAAATTTCGAGCTTTTCCTGGAGATCGGCACACCAAACGGCAAGATCGCTTGGACTTTGCAGAAGTTCTGGTGAAAACTTCTTCGTATAGACAAGTGCATGGAGAATTTCTTTAGGGTAAACCAACGACATGCGATCAATTAGACCTATAACGTGGCGATACTTGCTCACTAGATCTTCAAGAGCAACTCCCTTGATACCGGGGGCTGTAGCGTTGACATACAACGCAGCGTTCTCGAGGGCCTTAGAAGTCAAATACTCAAGCAGCGCATCGTCGTCTTTTACGTACTTTTCGCTTTTGCCACGATTCACTTTATACAGTGGTGGCTGGGCGATAAAAATATGGCCCTGCTCAACCAGCTCGCGCATCTGGCGGAAGAAGAAGGTTAACAGTAATGTACGGATGTGCGATCCATCCACGTCCGCATCGGTCATGATAACCACGGTGTGGTAGCGCAGCTTGGCCACATTAAACTCTTCGGTACCAATACCACAGCCTAAAGCAGTGATCAGTGTGCCGACCTCGGCGCTGGAAAGCATCTTGTCGAAGCGGGCTTTCTCAACGTTGAGAATCTTACCTTTGAGCGGCAGAATAGCCTGAGTGCGACGATCTCGGCCCTGTTTAGCAGAACCCCCTGCAGAGTCTCCCTCCACTAGGTAGAGTTCAGACAGGGCGGGATCTTTTTCCTGACAGTCGGCAAGCTTTCCTGGCAGGCCAGCAATATCCAGAGCACCCTTTCTGCGGGTCATCTCGCGGGCTTTGCGAGCGGCTTCTCGGGCGCGAGCCGCGTCGATCATTTTGTTTACAACAGCGCGGGCGTCTTGGGGAAACTCAAGCAAGAACTCGGTAAATTTCTCACCCATCTCCTGCTCAACAGCGGTTTTCACCTCGGAACTGACCAGCTTGTCTTTAGTTTGTGAAGAGAACTTTGGATCCGGCACTTTCACTGAAACAATCGCCGTTAGTCCCTCACGGGCGTCATCACCAGTGGTGGCAACTTTGGCCTTGCCATTAATACCCTCTTTCTCAATATAGGTATTGAGACCTCGAGTTAGGGCCGAGCGAAATCCGGCTAAGTGAGTTCCGCCGTCCCGCTGAGGAATATTATTGGTGTAACAGTGAATATTTTCCTGGAAACCGTCATTCCACTGCAGAGCAACCTCAACACTGGTGCCGTCTTCACGACTGGTATTGAAATGCATAATCTTATTAACAGTGGTTTTATTCGTGTTGAGAAACTCAACAAAGGCTCTCAGGCCGCCCTCGTAGGCGTAGACTTCTTCCTTACCGCTGCGCTCGTCCGCTAAGACAATACGAACACCTGAGTTGAGAAAAGACAGCTCGCGCAAACGCTTAGCCAGAATCTCAAAATGGAATTTAATATTAGTAAAGGTATCCACTGAGGGTACGAAGTGCACCTCTGTGCCGGACTCTTCAGTGTCGCCGACAATGGTCAGCGGGCCCTGAGGCTCACCGTGAGAGTAATGCTGCTCATGGACCTTACCGCCGCGACGAATAGTCAGGCGCAGAGCCACTGATAGCGCATTAACCACGGAGACGCCTACACCGTGGAGACCACCAGAGACCTTGTAGGAATTATCGTCAAACTTACCGCCAGCGTGCAAGACAGTCATAATAACTTCTGCTGCAGAGACGCCCTCTTCGTGCATCTCAGTGGGAATACCACGGCCATTGTCGGATACAGTAATGGATTCATCTTGGTGGATAACGATCTTGATCTCGGAGCAGTGGCCAGCCAAAGCTTCATCGATCGAGTTATCAACCACCTCAAACACCATATGGTGGAGGCCGGTGCCGTCATCGGTATCGCCAATGTACATGCCGGGCCGCTTCCGTACCGCGTCCAAGCCTTTTAGTACTTTAATACTCGAAGAATCATAATTCTGTTCGTCAGTCATAAACTCTCTATTCCTGTTGTTTCATCAATCGAGGCCGCGCCATGTTCCATGTGGAACATCTTGTGGGGCATCTTTTCTAACAATGGCTCAAAATCTTGCTTGTCCACACCAGTAATAAAGTACTGACAACCAAGATCATTCAGATAAGCGATCACCTGCCCTCTATGGTGATAATCAAGTTCGGCAGGTAAGTCATCCAATAGGAAGAGGCATGACTCGCCCGACTTTTCCCTATAATGACTTGCCTGAGCTAACTTGAGTGCGTAAACAAGGAGCTTTATCTGCCCTCTCGACAGATGGTCAGCCGCTGGCTGCCCATCTACCTTTATTCTTATATCAGCTCGGTGCGCCCCATGATTGGTTGTCTTGGTGGCAATATCGCGAGCATGGTCCTGAACATAAACTTCTTCCAATGATCGGCTATCGTCCCAACCACAGTAGTAGTCAAAACTAACCTCTCCGAGCCCATCAAACGCGCGTAGGGCTCTATGGATCTGCGTACTGAGCTGGGCCAGGTAAGCCCGCCTGAACTCTGTGATCTGCTGGCATAGAGGGATAAGCTCAGCTGTCCAGGTGCTCAACATATCCTCGTCCATTCTACCATGGCGAAGCAGTTGATTGCGCTGTTTTAGCGTTTTTTGAAAGCGCCTCCAAACTTCAGTATAGGTATGTTCCACGTGGAACACCCCCCAATCCAAAAACTGCCTACGCTGTAACGGCCCACCCTCGAGAAGCATAAAGCTATGCGCATCAATTAGCTGAAGGGGTAATTCGGAAACAAGTTGAACCGCGGACTGTAAGGACTGACCATCGACTCGCGCTTCAAACTGCCCCTTGGATGTGCGCTTAATGCCGAGTTGGTGGCTTGAACCACTCACCTTGCGATTCAAGCGAGCAGAGACAACCAGCTCATCGGCGTGATTATTGACCACAACACGAAGATCTCGATGACGGAAAGAGCGGCCGCGGCCAAGCAGATAGATAGATTCAAGCAGACTGGTTTTGCCGCTGCCATTAGCCCCGTAGACAATATTAGCCTGGGGATGACAGGACAGCTGGACAGCTTGCAAGTTGCGCACCTGAAATATATCCAGCTTAGATAAAAACATTAGTTAGCAGCACCAGCTACCATAGAGAAGTAAATCAATCCCTCTCTACAGTCGCATAGGCATAACGACGTATACAGCAGATCCGTCAGCAGCATCTTCTACTAACGCACTGCTACTTGAATCAGAAAGGGTCAATCGAACCGCATCACCTTTCAACACGTTGAGTACATCCAAAAGGTAACTGACATTAAAGCCAATCTCTAACTCATCTCCAGAGTACTCCACACCTACTTCTTCTTCAGCTTCTTCCTGCTCTGGGTTATTGGCTACCATTTTGATTGCGCCATTGGACAGCATAATGCGCACACCACGGTACTTCTCATTGGAAAGAATCGCAGTGCGGCCAAAGGCCTGTTTGAGCTCAGCACGATTACCCTCGACCAACTTGTCACCGCCTTTTGGCAGCACACGGTCGTAGTCTGGATAAGCACCATCTACCAACTTGGAGGTAAAGCAGTAGTCGCTACCATCTACCCGAATATGATTTGAACCCATGGACACGCGAACCACACCCTCATCAGAGACTAGACGAGAAAGCTCGATAACGCCCTTGCGAGGCAGTATCGCCTTAGTTAACTCAGCCACCTCAATATTGCACTCAGCATCACAGAGCGCCATGCGATGGCCGTCTGTAGCTACAGCGCGGAGTTTGTTAGCACTTACTTCCCAAAGCATGCCGTTGAGATAATAGCGTACATCTTGCTGCGCCATGGCAAAGGAGGTTGCGTCGATCAGATTCTTCAAAATAACAGCATCTATATCGAACTGAATATTGTTTTCGCCATTATCAACCGAGGGAAATTCATTGGCTGGTAGGGTCGCCAAAGTGAAACGGCTGCGGCCACTCACTACCTGAGCCTTACCATCACTGCTGGAAAACTTAATATTGGCCCCTTCAGGCAGGGAGCGACAGATATCGAGCAACTTGCGCGCCGAGACAGTGACCTCACCCGCCTCATCCGCACTGACCACATCAGCATGACCAATAATTTCTACTTCCAGATCAGTTCCGGTTACCGCTAACCGAGAACCATCCAGCGTCAGGAGAACATTAGACAGGATAGGTAGCGTCTGGCGTCTCTCGACAACACCGACAACCAACTGTAAGGGTTTGAGCAAAGCTTCACGGGAAAGGCTAAATTTCATGGTAAGGATTAATCTCCAGCACTGTTTAAGATGTCGGTTAAAATCTTTTGAGACCTATTCAAAGTCTATTCACTAACTCTACTTACAAGCACTAACTGTGCAGGCGGTAAATTTACCGCCGTATTAGTTCGATAGCGTACGATAGAGATTCTTTAAATCCCGCTCCATATCCCTATCGATTGCCTCTAATTCTTTTATCTTACGACAGGCATGGAGCACTGTAGTGTGGTCTCGCCCACCAAATGACTCACCAATTTCCGGGAGGCTGTAGTTGGTCAAATCCTTAGCCAATGCCATAGCAACTTGTCGCGGGCGAGCCACTGAGCGACTGCGCCGCTTAGAGAGTAAATCGGACATCTTTAACTTGTAGTAGTCCGCCACTACCCTCTGAATATTGTCTATGGTAACCAGCTTATCCTGCAGCGCCAACAAGTCTTTCAAGGATTCTCGAATTAAATCTATGTCGATGACCCGACCACTAAACTGAGCATGGGCCATGACCCTTTTAAGGGCCCCTTCTAGCTCACGGACATTAGAGCGGATACGCTGGGCAATAAAGAATGCCGCGTCTCGGGAAAGGTCCATACCGGCCTGCTCAGCCTTATTAATCAGAATCGCCACTCGAGTCTCAAGCTCAGGGGGCTCAACCGCAACTGTTAGTCCCCAGCCAAAGCGCGACTTGAGCCGCTCTTCAACACCGTTGATTTCTTTCGGGTAGCGGTCACAGGTCAGGATCATCTGCTGGCCACGCTCCAGCAGGGCGTTGTAGGTATGGAAAAACTCCTCCTGACTACGCTCCTTGCCAGCAAAAAACTGAATGTCATCAATCAGCAATGCATCAACAGAGCGGTAAAACTGCTTAAACTCATCGATTGCTTTGAGCTGCAAAGCCTTAACCATGTCTGCAACAAAGCGCTCTGAATGCAGGTAAACAATCTTGGCATCCGGCTTGCGCACACGCAGGGCATTACCCACAGCATGCATAAGGTGAGTCTTACCCAAGCCAACGCCACCATAAATAAACAGCGGATTGTAAGAGCCGCCGGGATTCTCGGCCACTTGCTGGGCCGCCGCCAGGGCCAATTGGTTAGACTTGCCTTCGACAAAACTGTCAAAGGTGAACGCGCTATTGAGGTTACTCTTAAGACTGTGTTCTGCGGCGGAAGTAATAATCGCAGGTGCTTGAACGCGCCGGATAACCGGGGTTTCCTGAGGTGCAAACCCTGATGGTGATTGCTGCTCTATAGACTGCTCAGAGGCCACCAAGGCCGGACGGGCAACACCAACCCTGGCGGGCGCACTACCTTTAAATGCTGGCGCTTTTTCGGCCTGGGCCACAACGGCCACCGTGCACTGCCCAGCATCAAACTGTGCAAACAATTCTTCAATACGTGTGAGAAACTTATTTTTTACCCAGTCTTCAATAAACCGGTTGGGGGCAATCAACTGCACTCTCAGGGACATTCCTGCACCCTCAGCGTCATCAACAAACAACTGAGCCCGCAACGGTCTAATCCAGGTATTAAACTGCTGAGCTGGCAACTCATCACTTAACTGATTGGTACAACCAGCCCAAACCACTTCGAGCGCGCTTTCATCGATCAACTGTTCACCACCTGTTAGACTCAACGCTCCATGCCCTGCAACAGGATTTACGCCAACTAGTTTTGCTTCTTGATTCAATTGGAACCCCAAAATAACCACAGAGTAAAATGACAGCAGAGCCTCGATACCACCCGACTGCTGCAACCCCAAACCAAACACTTTGTTTGCGCTATAAAGCCAGCGCATCCATTTTTTTTATTGTTATACACAAACCACAGGCCACTCAAACACCAGTTTGCGACTTATTTTTCAACAGAGGCGGAGTCTATACGCCTAAATAACATTTATCCACATAGAAAATATGTGATAATTTTTTAGGAAAAATATTAAACATATAATTTTCAATAAGTTACTGAATATCAAACTTATTTTTATTCACAGAGATTAAACCAATATATGGCTAATAATTAACCAACATCTGTTGATAACCTGTATATAACCAGTATAAAACCAGTGTGTAAGGCGCTTTCTGCGGGTCTATCTCTGCTTAGCCATCAAGTAGAATATGCGAAAGTGACTGAAGAAAAGAAACAGGTCACTTTCCAATACAAAAGGACGAAAAGATATGCCCAAGAAGGTCATCTGAGGTGAACGCCCCAGTGATTTCAGACAGATGCGACTGCGCCAAACGAAGATCTTCAGCAAGCAACTCCCCTGCGCCACTGCCGTTTAGCTGGCTCTGACCCACCAGCACTAACTCAAGTGCCTTTTCCAGGGCAGCCAGGTGACGGCGACGCGCAGAAAACACCCCCTCACTGCGCTCCTCAAAACCCATACTCGACTGCAGGAAATTCACCAACTGATCCAACCCAGTCTTATGCTTTGCCGAGATTGCAAAGCTATTCATTTGCTCCGCCAGTGGTCCCGGAACATGACCAGACTCATCAATCTTATTTAACACCACGGTTATAGGCTGCCTTGCATCCCCAAAACGCGCAAAATACTCAGGCCAAATAGCGGTGAGATCTGGATTAATCGTTTCGTTGGCATCAACCAAGAACAACAGCTGATCAGCCTGCTCAATTTCCAACCAGGCTCGTCTAATCCCCTCAAGCTCAATCTCATCATCACTCTCTCGCAAACCTGCGGTATCCACTATATGCAACGGCATACCGTCTAAGGTTATGGTTTCACGAAGCACGTCGCGGGTAGTACCCGCCTTAGGCGTAACAATAGCAGCATCACGGCCAGCAAGAGCATTCAACAGACTCGACTTGCCAGCGTTGGGCTTTCCCGCCAATACCACGGTCATGCCGTCACGGAGCAGTGAGCCCTGCTGTGCTTTACTTAATGTATCGGTGAGATCACGTACTAGCTGTTGCAGGTTTTCAGCCAAACGCTCATCAGCAAGAAAGTCGATTTCCTCTTCGGGGAAATCAATTGCCGCCTCGACGTAGAGGCGAATATTAATTAAACGATCAACCAAGTCGTTGATCAGCCGTGAAAAATCTCCCTGCAGGGAGCGAACAGCACAGCGTGCCGCCTGAATCGAGGTAGCATCAATAAGATCCGCAATAGCCTCAGCCTGAGCCAGATCCAGCTTGTCGTTTAAAAAGGCTCGCTCACTAAACTCTCCGGGTCTTGCTGGTCTAGCACCCAATGCCACACAACGCTGTACCAAGGCATCCAAAATTACCGGACCGCCATGGCCCTGCAACTCTAAAACATGCTCCCCGGTAAAGGATGCAGGTGCGGGGAAATAGATCGCCACGCCTTCATCAATGACCTCGCCATTAGCACCGCTGAAGTGTGAAAACGTTGCCTGCCGCGGAACCAGTGCTTTACCGGTTATAGCGCTAGTGAACACGCTTATATCAGGCCCAGATACACGCACAATACCCACACCACCACGGCCGGGAGCCGTCGCTATAGCAACAATGCTGTCTAAACTGTTTTGCACAAGTGCACCTCAATAAAAAGGCCGTAATAAAAAGGCTGTTATAGCTGTAATAAAAGCCCCACGATAAAAGCACAATGATAAAAAAGGCCCTCGAAAGGGCCTTTAGTTTTATAACGTTGCTTTTTTATTCACTAGATTCCCATATCCTATTTCTTAACCGCTTTACCCGCGGCTGCCGCAGAGGAACTGGCCAACTGTCGGTTTACGTACCACTGCTGGAACATAGACAGCAGGTTGTTAACCGTCCAGTAAAGTACCAGCCCGGACGGGAAGATCATAAAGAAGAAGGTAAAAGCGATAGGCATAATTTTCATTACCATAGCCTGCGTAGGGTCCGTTGGCATTGGCTGCAACTTCTGCATCAACAACATACTGGCCCCCATTATCAGCGGCAATATAAAGTAGGGATCCTTAGCCGACAGGTCGTCAATCCAGAAAATCCAAGGAGAGTGACGAATCTCAACGCTCTCCAATAACACCCAGTAAAGCGCCAAAAATACCGGCATCTGCAGCAGCATAGGGAAACAACCGCCGGCAGGGTTCACTTTTTCCTTCTTGTATAACCCCATCAATTCCTGAGACATTTTCTGACGATCGTCGCCATAGGTCTCCTTGAGGCGCTCCATCTTCGGCTGCAGACTGCGCATTTTCGCCATAGATCGCAGACTGGCTGCCGATAATGGGTACAACAGAATCTTAATGCCAATGGTCAGCAAAATAATCGACCAACCCCAGTTGCCAACCACAGAATGTATAAACTTCATCGCCGCAAATATCGGCTTAGCCAACATCCACAGGAAACCATAATCTACGGTTAGGTCCAGATATTCAGCCAACTCTTCGAGTACAACCTGATCTTTGGGGCCTACATAAAACTGTGCCTTATATTCGCCGTAGGATCCTGGTGCAATATTGATCTTTTCGCCAGTGAAACCCATTAGGTAGACATCTTGCCCAGAGAGCTTGCGCAGACTGAAGTTGTTATTCTGGTCACCAGGTGGGATCCAAGCACTGACAAAGTAGTGCTGAACCATGGCTACCCAACCACCTTCAATACTGCTTTTAATGGTGCCGTCTTCTATGTCACCAAAATCATGTTTGGCGAAATTCTTATCCGCCTCCCTCAGAGCCGCACCCAAATAGGGCTGTATACCACCACTAGATTCTACCAGAGGCTCGTGAGAGTCACGCTTAATCTGACCATAGAAGGTCGCTTCCCAAGGCTCATAACTACTGTTGTTAATCAGGTAGCTAACCCCAATAATATAATCAGAGCGATTGAAGGAAAAGCGCTTGACTAGTCTAGTGCCATTTTGATTCAGGGTTAGATCAACGTTGAGAGTTGATTGGTTGGCGCCGAGACTAAATTCGCTGGCGGAAGCTGAATAAACACCCCGACCCTCGCGAGTATCTGTACCGTTTTTGCCGATCAACCCACTCTGAGCTATATATTCATTCTTTGAGGAACGCGTTAGCAGGGTAAAAGGCTCGCCACCATCTTCAGCCATCTTAGTAAGATGCTTGAGCAGCTTAACTTGCACTATATCGCCACCCAGGGTATCAATAGTCACCTCAATCGCGTCCGTAGTGACAGTGACCAAGCGCGCATCAACTCGCTTCTCGATCACAGCTACCGGAGCTTGATCCAAAGATGGCAGTTCATCCGAGAGCGGGTTAGCCTGCTGAGTCTCAAGGACAGGTAACTGCGATGGTTGCGGAATAGTTAACTCTGTTTCTTGTTGCGGGACCTGACTCGCAACATTGTCTTGAAAGTTGCTCCACTCGATAATGAGCAACCAGGCAACGAAACCAATCGCCGCGATATTAAGGCTTTTCTTCCAATCCATTCGATTTATGACTCTGTGTGATTATTGTTAGCGGAGCTTGCTGTATCCGATTTACCAGAATGTTCTACCGGTAGTACCGGATCGTAACCCCCTGAATGGAAAGGCTGGCATTTTACTATTCTCAGCAGCGTAAGATAACCCCCTTTGAACACCCCAAAACGACGAAAGGCTTCCTCGGCATAATGGGAACAACTGGGGTGAAAACGGCAATTAGAGCCGAGTAGTGGACTAATGGCATATTGATAAGCTTTTATTACCGATATTATTAGTCCAGTCGCCAACCTACGCATCGCGGTTAATCTCTTTGTTTAGACGCGCGATCAGTCTACCCCAAGACTGTTGAATTAGGGTGGCCAATTCAGCTGAGGACAGTTTACCTAAGTCTTTTCGAGCGAGAAATACGAGATCAACGGCCACAGGTAGCTGAGTAAGACGGAAAGTCTCACGCACTACACGTTTAATTTTGTTCCGTGCAACGGCTGTGGGGACGTTTTTTTTGCCTATCACTAAACCCAATCGCGACGTTTCCGTGCCATTGGGTTCAGAGAGAATAAGGAGATTGGGGTGAGCCACCCGAACGCTATTATTATCAAAAACCTCCGTGTAATCGGAGGATTTGAGTAAGCGTCGATTTTTACCGAAGGCAGCTCCGGGCATAAGTAGCCCTGAAAGCACTTAAGCGGCTAAACGCTTACGGCCTTTGGCGCGACGACGGTTTAAAACGGCACGGCCGCCAACAGTTGCCATACGAGCTCTAAAGCCATGAGTACGCTTACGCTTGATTATGCTGGGTTGAAATGTTCTTTTCATAACGTCTAGTCCGAAAAATAGCTAAAATTCACTTGTGCCAACTAAATCACCTGCTGTTACCAAAGGTAGTAGTTGGTCAGGGCGCGGGAGTTTAATGAAATTCACACCTTGATTCAATGCCTAATTGAAAAAACCCCGTAATTGCCATTTCTATTACCTTATATAGAGTAGTAACAAATACAGAGTGGTCATAATCGATATAGCATCAAGTAGCCGTGGGTAGCAGCAATATAAAACAACGGTCAGATAGCGAATCAACCAAACTGTCCCCAGAGTTCACACAGGATACCCCCAACAAACCCTAAAAAACCGACACTAAAGCCACCAAACCAATCGAATATTGAGCAACCCACAACAACCTGTGATTAATAGGTGGGTAAAATTTTTATTTATCCACAGTAAATGCTCTTAAAGCGGCACCCTAAAAAAAAGACCTATATCTATACACCGGCACACACTAGCAATACAGCTCAGATCTTTTTCCACTAACAGTCCTATACAAGAATAAATAACCTTAAAACATTGTTATATATAGGTTTTCTTATGTTATCCACAAAACAAAGGTTAACTAATAACAACAATAATAATCCTTACATACTCTATATATAAATAATTACTTAATAAGTTAATAAAAGGAATGAACAAAATAAAGTGACAAAACATTGATCATCGAGACGTATAATGGCCAACCATTAAATTAACACTTGATTACGTTTTATGAATTACCCCGATAGTTTTGATGTCATTGTTGTTGGCGGAGGCCACGCCGGCACAGAAGCCTGCTTGGCTGCCGCTCGTATGGGGAGCCGAACCCTGTTGCTGACTCACAATATTGAAACTCTTGGGCAGATGTCCTGCAATCCTGCCATTGGCGGTATAGGTAAAACCCATCTGGTTAAAGAGATTGATGCCCTTGGCGGCGCGATGGCCACGGCAACAGATTTTGGTGGCATTCAGTTCAGAGTGCTTAACTCCCGCAAAGGTCCCGCAGTGCGAGCCACTCGTGCACAAGCGGATCGCGTTTTGTACAAAGCGGCGATTCTGGATATTCTTCAGAACCAAGAAAACCTCACCATTTTTCAACAGGCAGTGGATGATTTAATCCTAGAGGGTGATCGTGTCACCGGTGTCGTGACACAGATGGGCCTCAGCTTCAAAGCCAAAACCGTGGTCGTCACTGCAGGAACCTTTCTCGCAGGCAAGATCCATATCGGTATGGAAAACTATTCCGCTGGCCGTGCCGGGGACCCTCCAGCCCTGAGCTTATCTCAGCGTCTGCGCTCTATGCCTTTTCGGGTTGAGCGCTTAAAGACCGGCACACCGCCGCGCATCGATTCCCGCAGTGTGGATTTTAGTCAGCTGCCGGAACAGTGGGGCGATCAACCAGAGCCGGTAATGTCTTACCTTGGCTCCGTTGCTCAACACCCAAAACAGACCTGCTGTTGGATAACCTACACCAATAGCCAGACCCACGACATAATCAAGGGCGGCATGGATAGATCGCCACTTTACACTGGTGTAATCGACGGTGTTGGACCTAGATACTGCCCCTCGATCGAAGATAAAGTGGTGCGCTTCGCCGACAAAAACCAGCATCAAATTTTTATTGAGCCTGAAGGATTAAATACTTACGAGCTCTACCCCAATGGTATCTCCACAAGCTTGCCCTTCGACGTGCAGTTATCCCTGGTACGCTCAATAGTTGGTTTTGAAAACGCCCATATTACCCGTCCCGGCTATGCCATTGAATACGATTATTTTAACCCTCAAGATCTTAAATACTCGCTGGAAACTAAAGCAATTAACGGCCTGTTTTTTGCCGGTCAGATCAATGGCACAACCGGTTATGAGGAAGCTGCAGCACAGGGTTTGCTAGCGGGAACCAATGCTGCCTTGCAGGTTCAGGGCCGTGAGAGTTGGTGCCCCCGTAGAGACGAAGCTTATATTGGCGTTCTAGTAGATGATTTAATTACCATGGGCACCACAGAGCCCTATCGGATGTTCACCAGTCGTGCGGAATATCGTCTCTTGTTGCGGGAAGATAATGCCGATATGCGCCTCACCGAAAAGGGACGCGAGTTGGGTTTGGTCAACGACGACCGCTGGAAACAGTTTAGTGAAAAGCGCGAAGCCATTGAGCTTGAGCGTCAACGTTTAAAAAGTACCTGGATTCAACCTGCCAGCGATACCGCTGAAAAACTTTCTGCCCATATTGAAAATAAACTCTCTCATGAGTACTCCCTGTTCGAGTTACTTAAACGTCCTGAGATTGATTACAAAATTATTGGCTCCCTCTACCCGGAGCATCAGGTAGACAATAAGATCGCCGAGCAGGTAGAAATTGATGCCAAGTACTCTGGCTATATTACCCGCCAGCAGGATGAAGTTGATCGACTAAGGCGCCATGAGAAGACCCGGATACCTGTTGGTTTTAACTATCAGTCGATCAAAGGTCTGTCCAACGAGGTAAAGCAAAAGCTCTCTGAAGCCACTCCAGAAACATTGGCCAGAGCAAGCCGAATTCCCGGCGTCACCCCGGCCGCTATTTCGTTACTAATTGTGCAGTTGAAAAAACATGCCGCTTAAGTTGCCCGTTGAAGACCATCTGGCCCCTATCCTTGAGGCTGGTATGCAGGAGATGGGAGTGGAATACAGTTCTGAGCAGCGCGACAAGCTCCTCGCCTACCTGCAACTACTGATCACCTGGAATAGAGCCTACAATCTGACCGCCATTCGCGATCCAGGGCAGATGATAAAACTGCATTTGCTTGATAGTCTCACCCTATTACCCTACATGATTGGCAAGCGGCTAATTGATGTGGGAACCGGTGCCGGCTTGCCCGGTATACCACTGGCCATTATGTGCCCAGACCGACATTTCACATTGCTTGATAGTAATGGCAAGAAAACCCGGTTTTTGTTTCAGGCGCGCTGTGATCTAGGTCTAAATAATCTCATAGAGGTTAATTCCAGAGTTGAAGAATACAAACCTGAAATGGCCTATGATGCGGTGTTGAGCCGGGCCTTTACCTCGGTGGCGGATATGGTCCATAAGTGCACTCACCTGTTGGCGACAGAGGGTGTATTTCTGGCCATGAAAGGCAAATTTCCGCAATCGGAGTTGAGCGAGGTCGGCAAAGACTATAAGGTCGAGGCTTCACATACATTGCAGGTGCCCGGTGTTGACGGCGAGCGACACTTGATCGTCATCAGTCGCCACTGTGCAGCCCTTCCATCTTCCAGCCCATGGCACAATGATAAAAGTGCAATCATAAAACAGCATAAAGGTTAGTCCAGTGCCGAGAATAATTTCAATCGCAAATCAGAAAGGCGGAGTGGGTAAAACCACCACTAGCGTAAATTTGGCCGCTTCACTGGCTGCTTACAAGCAGCGTGTTCTCTTAGTTGATCTGGACCCTCAGGGCAATAGCACCATGGGTGTCGGCATCAATAAACATAAATGCAAAACCAGTGTTTACCACGTGCTAACCGAAAAAGTCGCCATAGAAGATGCGATCGTGCCCTGCCCTAAAGCTAAGATTGATCTGCTACCATCGAATGATGATCTGGTGGCAGCTGAGGTGGAGTTGATGCAAGAAATTGGCCGCGAGACACGACTACGTCATGCTCTCAAGCGTGTCGCCAGCAACTACGACTATATAATTATCGACTGCCCACCCTCGTTGAATATGCTCACGGTGAATGCCATGGTTGCCAGCGATGGCGTGATTATTCCCATGCAGTGTGAGTACTATGCTCTTGAAGGCCTCTCGGCCCTCAACAATACAATCAAGCAGATCGCTAAATTGATTAATCCCAGTCTTCGTATCGAAGGTATTTTGCGCACCATGTATGACCCGCGCAACAGTCTTACCAATGCGGTCTCGGCTCAGCTGCGAAAATATTTTGGTAATCGCGTCTACCGGATAAGTATCCCGCGTAATATTCGTCTTGCTGAAGCCCCAAGCCACGGCTTACCCGCTCTGGCCTATGATCGAAACTCAAAAGGCTCGCTCGCCTATTTGGCTCTTGCTGGGGAAATTCTCCGTCAAGCAAAAGCGCAAACCGAGCAGCAGCAACCCGAAACAGCAGGATAATAGACCGATGGCCACAAAAAGACAGAGTTTAGGTAAGGGGTTAGATGCACTGCTGGGTATGAGCGATGATGCGGACTTTGACGCCCTTGATACGCCGACCTCGAACGCTGCTGATGGCCAGTTGCGACAGTTACCAGTAGAGCTTTTACAGCGCGGTAAATATCAGCCGCGCCGTGACATTAACGCGGAAGCGCTTGAAGAGCTGGCTAAATCAATTCGCAGTCAGGGCATTATGCAGCCCTTGGTAGTTCGCCAGTTAGCTGATGAGCGGTATGAAATCATTGCCGGCGAACGTCGCTGGCGGGCCGCGCAACAGGCTGGGCTCGATACAGTTCCGGTTATTGTTCGTGAAGTGACAGACGAGGCCGCCATCGCGATGGCGCTGATTGAAAATATTCAGCGTGAAGATTTAAATGCCATGGAAGAAAGTCTGGCATTGCAGAGATTGCAGCAGGAATTCCAGCTCACCCAGCAGCAGGTGGCGGATGCCGTGGGTAAATCCCGCTCAGCTGTGACTAATCTCATGCGCCTCACCAGTCTTGAACTAGAGGTTCAACAACTGCTCGAACGTGGTGATCTGGAGTTAGGCCATGCCAAGTGTTTGCTTGCCCTAGAGGGCCACATGCAGGTCAATGCAGCGAGAACCGTTGCCGGCACCGGCATGACCGTACGTCAAACTGAAGCCTTGGTAAAAAAACTCCAATCAGGAGTAGATAATCTACCAGCTGCTGAGGCTGACAGCAGTCCAGATATAAAACGCTTAGAGAATGACATCTCTGAAAAAGTTGGCGTTCCGGTGACGATTCAGCACAGCGCCAAAGGTGCAGGCAAGCTGATTTTCAAGTACAGCAGCGTCGACGAACTAGACGGAATTCTCGATCATCTCAAATAAGCTCTCAGTTGGAACTATCCAGCTGACCAATTTCGACCATATAGGCTCGTTACCTTATTGAATATCGCCACCACTATACCTATAATGCGCAGCCTTTGAGGGTGGCCCAGTTAGGCTTCCCCGCAAGAGCAGCAAGAAAAGGTGTCGAAGAGATACGATGACGACCATTTCACTACCAGCCGTTAAGAAAGTCGCGCTCTATCAGTTAGCTCTGTTGCTACCTGTATCAGCGGCACTGTTGGGATGGAATACGGTAATAGCCTATTCAGTTTTTTTAGGCGGTTTGATTCAGATTATTCCGCAAGCTTGGTTTGCTCGACAGGCCTTTAGATATGCAGGCGCCAGGAGAGTGCAGTCAATTGTCAGCGCCATGTACTGGGGTGAGACGGGAAAGGTGGTTTTATCGGCGGTGTTGTTTACCACGACCTTTCTGATGGTTAGCCCACTTAGTGTCGGCGCGCTGTTTAGCAGTTTTGTAACAATGATTTTGGTGCAGTGGTTTTCGATTTATACAGTCTTAAAGCGCTAGGCACATAGTTAAGTAACTCACGTAATTAACAGTAACGCTCGATTTAATGTTGAGCACCAACCAGTTGAGAGACACAGATGGCAGGCGAAAACCCCGCAAGCACGACTGAGTATATTCAGCATCACCTCCAAAACCTGGTTTACGGGAAGCATCCCGACACCGGCTGGGGCTTTGCACACAGTTCTCAAGAAGCCGTAGACATGGGCTTCTGGGCAATTCACGTGGATTCCATGGCCTGGTCAATCGGTTTAGGTTCGCTGTTCTGCTTCATGTTTTTACGCGCTGCGAAAAAAGCACACACAGGCGTTCCTGCTGGCTGGTTAAATTTTGTAGAAATGGTTGTCGAGTTTATCGATGGTCAGGTGAAAGATAGCTTTCACGGCAGCAATAAAATGGTCGCTCCACTGGCGCTCACCATCTTCGTCTGGATCTTCTTGATGAACCTGATGGACCTACTGCCGGTTGATTTGATTCCGTCACTGTTGGCCTTGACTGGTGTGCACTTTCAGAAAGTGGTGCCCTCGACAGATCCAAACGTTACCCTGGGAATGGCCTTGGCCGTCTTTGTTCTCATGGTTTACTACTCCTTCAAGATTAAGGGTAGTGGCTTTGTTAAAGAGCTGACTATGCATCCCTTCAATCACTGGGCGTTTATCCCGATTAACCTGTTTATGGAAACCGTTGGCTTATTGGCCAAGCCGTTCTCCCTGGGTCTTCGGTTGTTCGGCAACATGTATGCCGGCGAAATGATCTTTATCCTGATCGCAACTATGTTTGCGGGGGGAGCAGGAGCTGGTCTTATATCTGGCGGTCTGCACGCACAACTCTTTGGCGAAGAAACCAGCGCCTTATTTTGGTTAGTGATCTTTGTATTGGTCGTTGGCGTTTGCTGGTTAAATCTCAAAGGGAAAGTATCTACGGGTAAAACAGTCTTGCTGTGTATGGCGTTTATGGCCATCGGCGGCGGTGTGTTTGCTCTGGGTGGAGGGTTAATGCAATGGAGCTGGGCTGTATTCCATATTCTGGTTATTACCCTGCAAGCATTTATTTTCATGGTTCTTACTGTCGTCTATCTAAGCATGGCGCATGAAGACCACTAATCTTACTGTAAATTTTTTAATGACTGAATTCAGGAGTCTACGATGGAACTAGTAATCATTGCTGCGGCAATTATGCTCGGATTGGGCGCGTTGGGAGCGGCCGTTGGTATGGGTTTGTTGGGCGGAAAGTTGATCGAAGCTACAGCTCGTCAGCCAGAGCTCGGCCCAATGTTGCAAGGTAAAATGTTCCTGCTCGCTGGTCTGATCGATGCTGTGCCTATTATTGGTGTTGGTATCGCGATGTACTTGATCTTTGTTGTTGCTCCAGGTGTTGGCGCGTAACAAACCGGTTAGCGAAATTTAATCCATTGTTTAACGAGGTAATGGCGTGAATATTAATCTAACGCTTTTTGGCCAAATGGTAACCTTTGCATTCTTCGTGTGGTTCTGCATGAAGTTTGTCTGGCCGGTTATTATTGAGTCAATGGAAGAGCGACAGAAGAAAATCGCCGATGGTCTTGATGCGGCTGATCGTGCTCTACGTGATCTTGAACTGGCTCAAAACAAAGCCACGGATCAGATGAAAGAAGCCAAGCAGGAAGCCGCTGGCATCGTTGATCAGGCCAACAAGCGCGCAAATCAGATCGTTGACGAAGCCAAGGTTCAGGCACGCACTGAGGGCGACCGCCTGAAGCTAGCTGCCGAAGCTGAGATCGAGCAAGAGATCAATCGTGCCAAAGAAGAGTTGCGTACTGCTGTTGCAGGTTTAGCTCTGGCGGGTGCCGAGAAAGTGCTGGAAGCGTCTATCGACGATAAGGCCAATCGTGCGTTGGTTGATAATTTAGCAGCGCAGCTGTAACCGAGGTTAGTCATGGCAGAATTAAGCACATTAGCCCGGCCCTATGCGAAAGCAGCATTTGAATTCGCCGAGACGGCGGGTGATTTGCAGGGCTGGTCGCAAAGCTTAGCGACTGCCGGGGCGGTAGCTCAGCAGTCCAATGTTATGCGGCTGTTAGCTTCGCCAAGTGTTACGGCAAGCCAGCAAGCGCAAGCGTTGATTGAGATCTGTGGTGATGCACTCAACGAACAGGGGCAGAACTTTTTAACCGTTCTGTCTGAGAATCGTCGACTGCAGTTACTGCCGGATATCTCGCAGCAATTTGATGTTTTAAAAGCCAACCGTGAAAAAGCGGTTGACGTGGAAGTGACCGCCGCCCATGAGCTCGATGCTGGACAACAGCAAAAGCTTATTGACGCGCTGAGCACCAAACTAGAACGTAAAGTAAACATGCAGGTTCGTTTAGACAAGAGTCTGCTGGGTGGTGCGGTTATCCGTGCCGGGGATACCGTTATTGACGGATCCATTCGTGGCCGATTGGCCAAACTCGCCGAGTCATTACACTCCTAAGGATTTGAGGCCTAAGCATGCAGCAACTGAATCCATCAGAAATCAGCGAAATTATTAAGAGTCGAATCGACAACCTTAATGTTTCTTCAGAAGCCCAAAATGAGGGCACCATTGTTTCCGTATCAGACGGTATCATTCGTATTCACGGTTTAGATGACGTGATGTATGGCGAAATGATCGAATTTGATGGCGGCGTCTATGGTATGGCACTTAACCTCGAGCGTGACTCTGTCGGCGCCGTGGTTTTGGGTGACTACCAGTCACTGGCCGAAGGTCAAAAAGCCCGATGCACCGGACGTGTATTGGAAGTTCCAGTAGGTCCAGAATTGGAAGGTCGCGTAGTCGACGCCCTGGGTAACCCTATTGATGGTAAAGGTCCGGTTAACGCCGCCCTCACCGATGCAATTGAAAAAGTTGCACCAGGTGTTATTGAGCGTCAATCAGTTGATCAGCCAGTTCAAATTGGTCTGAAAGCGATTGATGCCATGGTGCCAATCGGTCGTGGTCAGCGCGAGCTGATTATTGGCGATCGCCAGATCGGTAAGACTGCTATCGCAGTTGATGCCATCATCAACCAGAAAGGCTCAGGTATTAAATGTATCTATGTAGCCATTGGTCAGAAAGCCGCTTCGGTTGCCGCAGTTGTGCGCAAACTCGAAGAGCACGGCGCTATGGAGCACACGATTGTTGTTGCTGCTACCGCCTCTGATCCAGCCGCCATGCAGTTCTTGGCGCCGTTTGCTGGTTGTTCAATGGGTGAGTACTACCGTGATCGCGGTCAAGACGCCTTAATTATTTATGATGATTTGACTAAGCAGGCTTGGGCCTACCGTCAAATCTCACTGCTGCTGAAACGTCCTCCTGGTCGTGAAGCCTATCCTGGTGATGTGTTTTATTTGCACTCCAGACTGTTAGAACGTGCAGCCCGAGTAAACCCAACTTACGTCGAGAAGTTCACCAACGGTGAAGTGAAAGGTAAGACCGGTTCACTAACGGCATTGCCAGTTATTGAAACTCAGGCTGGTGACGTCTCCGCCTTTGTACCGACCAACGTAATTTCGATTACCGATGGTCAGATCTTCCTTGAAGCAGATATGTTTAACGCCGGTGTTCGTCCCGCGATGAACGCAGGTATCTCGGTTTCTCGTGTAGGTGGTGCAGCACAGACCAAAATCATCAAGAAATTGTCCGGTGGTATTCGTACTGCTCTGGCACAGTATCGTGAGCTGGCAGCATTCTCCCAGTTTGCCTCTGATCTCGACGAAGCGACTAAAGCCCAGTTGGATCACGGCGAACGCGTTACTGAGCTGATGAAGCAGAAGCAGTACTCGCCACAGAGTATCGCTGAGATGGGTGTGATGGTTTACGCGGCTGACAACGGTTATTTGCAAGCGGTTGAAGTGAGCAAAATCGGTGATTTTGAAGCAGCCCTACTTTCTTATATGAAAGCTGAGCACGCTGATCTTATGACCCAGATTAATGCATCAGGCGATTATAACGACGACATAGCAGCCGGCTTTAAAGCTGCTTTGGACAAGTTTATTGCAACCCAAACCTGGTAAGTCAGAGTAATCGGACAGGCATAAAACATGGCAATCGGAAAAGAAGTTAAAACCAAAATTGCTAGTATTGGTAGCACGCAGAAGATCACTAGCGCCATGGAAATGGTTGCGGCGAGCAAGATGCGTCGAGCTCAGGAACGCATGTCGTTGGGTAAGCCCTACGCACAGCGCATCCGCGATGTGGTTGGCCATATAGCCAACGCGGTATCTGAGTACCGTCACCAGTATTTGACTGAGCGCGAAGTAAAGCGCGTCGCCTATGTCGTGATCTCAACCGATCGCGGCCTTTGCGGTGGTTTGAATATCAATCTGTTCAAGGCGGCTTTAAAGTCGATGAAAGCTTGGACAGATCAGGGCATCGAAGTGGATATCTGCGTTGTTGGCAACAAGGCTGCAGGCTTTTTCAGCGCCGTTGGCGGCAATGTGGTTGCGGCGGTTAGAGATGTGGGCGATGAGCCCAATGCAGCGGATTTGATCGGCGGCGTAAAGGTTATGTTGGACGCCTACGATGAAGGCCGTATCGACAAGCTGTTTGTGGTGAGCAACGAATTTGTTAACACCATGACTCAGTCACCTAGCGTTGAGCAGCTGCTGCCACTGGCCGCAAATGACGATACTCGCCTTAAGCATCACTGGGACTATATCTATGAGCCCGATGCTAAGGAACTACTGGACGGCCTTTTGATTCGCTATATCGAATCTCAGGTATATCAAGGTGTGGTAGAGAATAAAGCCTGTGAGCAGGCCGCACGTATGCTCGCAATGAAAAACGCCACCGAGAATGCCGGTGAAATGATTGACGAATTGCAACTGCTATATAACAAAGCCCGTCAGGCAGCGATTACCCAAGAGCTGTCAGAAATCGTAAGTGGCGCAGCAGCTGTATAAAGCGAAACGAATTTAAAGATTTAGTAAAGAGGAACCGGACATGAGTAGCGGAAGAATCGTACAAATTATTGGTGCTGTGATCGATGTGGAATTTCCACGTGATCAGGTACCCAGCGTATATGACGCACTAGTAGTCGACGGCAAAGGCCTAACTCTTGAAGTTCAGCAGCAGCTGGGCGACGGCGTTGTGCGGACCATTGCTATGGGTGCATCCGAAGGCGTCAGCCGCGGACTCAGCGTGGTTAACACTAAGGCACCGATTTCAGTTCCTGTAGGCATTGAAACTCTCGGCCGCATCATGGACGTTCTCGGTAATCCGATTGACGAAAAAGGTCCAATCGGCGAGAAAGAGCGCATGGCGATTCACCGCAAGCCACCAGCCTATGACGAGCTGGCCGCTTCCGACGATCTGCTCGAGACTGGCATCAAGGTAATCGACCTGGTTTGTCCTTTCGCTAAAGGCGGTAAGGTTGGACTCTTCGGTGGTGCTGGTGTTGGTAAAACAGTCAACATGATGGAGCTGATCAACAACATTGCAACAGAGCACAGCGGTCTGTCTGTATTTGCTGGTGTTGGCGAGCGTACTCGTGAAGGTAATGACTTTTACTACGAGATGCAGGAATCTGGTGTTGTAAACATCGAGACTCCAAGCGAATCTAAAGTAGCCATGGTATATGGCCAGATGAATGAGCCTCCAGGTAACAGACTGCGTGTTGCTCTGACTGGTTTGACCATGGCTGAGAAATTCCGTGACGAAGGTAAAGACGTACTGTTGTTCGTTGATAATATCTATCGTTACACTTTGGCGGGTACAGAAGTATCAGCACTGTTGGGCCGTATGCCTTCAGCTGTAGGCTACCAGCCTACTCTTGCTGAAGAAATGGGTGTTCTTCAGGAGCGTATTACTTCTACTAAGACTGGTTCTATTACATCCGTTCAGGCGGTATACGTACCGGCAGATGATTTGACCGATCCCTCTCCTGCAACCACATTTGCTCACCTTGACTCCACTGTTGTACTGAGTCGTGACATTGCTTCTAAAGGTATTTACCCAGCGGTAGATCCATTGGATTCAACTTCACGCCAGCTGGATCCACTGATTATCGGCACCGAGCACTATGCTGTTGCCCGTGGTGTACAGTCAGTACTGCAGCGTTACAAAGAGTTGAAGGATATTATCGCAATTCTGGGTATGGACGAACTCTCTGAAGAAGACAAGTTGGCCGTAGCCCGCGCCCGTAAGATTGAGCGCTTTTTGTCACAGCCATTCCACGTTGCAGAAATCTTTACTGGGTCACCTGGTAAGTACGTTTCACTGAAAGACACCATTGCTGGCTTCCAAGGTATTCTGGACGGACAGTATGATGATCTGCCAGAGCAGGCGTTCTACATGGTTGGCTCGATTGACGAAGCTATAGAGAAAGCGAAAAAGTTCTAAAGCGATTGCTTTCAAACTGAGCGTTTTTAAACCGATTAAATTGCAGCAAGCAAAGGCAATAAAGACATGGCAATAACAGTGCATTGTGACATCGTAAGTGCGGATGAATCCCTGTTCTCTGGTTTAGTCGAGATGGTTGTTGCCACCGGCTCATTGGGTGAGCTGGGTGTAACAGCCGGTCATGCGCCACTGCTCAGTGATTTAAAGCCCGGTCCAGTACGTCTGGTAAAGCAGAATGGTGAAGAAGAAGTTTACTATCTGTCAGGCGGTTATCTGGAAGTGCAGCCGAACAATATCTCTATCTTGGCAGATACCGCGGTACGCGCCAACGATATTGACGAAGCCGCAGCAGCCGAAGCAGTCAAAGAAGCAGAGAGCGCCATCGCCAATCAGTCCGGCGAAATTGAGTACTCGAAAGCTGCTTCAATGTTAGCCCAGGCAACGGCTCAGTTGCGCACAGTACAAACACTGCGCAAAAAGCTTGGCGGTTGATCAGATATGCAGTTGAGTGGATAAGCAGTTGAGTCAATAGAACAGTTAAAAAGGGTGGCTACGGCTGCCCTTTTTTATCTCCGTAATTTGGCGTCGTGCAGCCCGCTACACCAGCTTATGCTGAGGCTTGTGTTGACTGAGTTTTGACAGTAACGTAATGCCCTATATTATTATCCCGCCGAGACATAAGTGAACAGAACATGACAAAAACGGATATTGTTATTCTCGCTGCAGGCAAAGGGACGCGAATGCGCTCTCAACTGCCCAAGGTACTGCACAAGTTAGCTGGAAAGCCGATGTTGACCCATGTGTTGGACGCGGCTAATGCTATGGCAGACGCTCATAAGGTTGTTGTAACCGGCCACGGCGCAGAACGGGTTCGGGCTACTTATCCTGAATCAGCATTTACCATGGTTGAGCAGACCGAGCAGCTTGGTACCGGCCATGCAGTACAATCTGCGCTGGGTCGGCTCCGAGACGGGGCCAAGGTCATTATTCTCTATGGTGACGTACCTCTGATTACCCCCGCCACTATTTCTAAGATGCTCAATGCAGTAGATGAAGAGCATATATCTCTACTGACTATAGAGTTGGACGATCCCTCAGGTTATGGTCGTATCATTCGCGATGATCATGGTGAGATCGAAGCCATCGTTGAACAAAAAGATGCCAACTCTGATCAGCTGCAGGTCTCTGAGGTCAATACAGGTGTAATGGCTCTCACCACCGAGCTGCTTCGTGCCTGGCTACCCAAGATCGGCAACCAGAATGCGCAGGGTGAATACTATCTTACCGATTTGATCGCCATTGCGCGCCAAGCCGGCTACAGCATACATGGTGTGCAACCTATATCAGCAAGCGAGGTGGAGGGTATCAATAGTCGCCAACAGCTGGCCGCTCTTGAACGCGTATATCAGCTGCAGTTAGCCGAGCAGTTAATGGCCTCGGGCACAAGCCTTGCCGACCCCTCACGTTATGATCAGCGCGGCACAGTGATTGCAGGAACAGATAATTTTATCGACATAAACTGCCTCTTTGAAGGCACTGTCACTATTGGCTCCAGCGTCCGTATAGGCCCCAACTGTCAGATTACCGACAGTCACATAGGCGACGGCGTTGAGATAAAAGCCAATACGGTGATTGAACAATCCACCATCGGTGATCTCGCCGTGCTGGGTCCCTTTGCTCGTATCCGTCCAGGCACCCAGCTGGGCTCCAACACTAAAGTCGGCAATTTTGTAGAAACCAAAAAAGCTATAGTTGGCAACGGCAGCAAGATTAATCACCTTAGCTATGTGGGAGATGCCGAGCTCGGTGAAAATGTTAACGTTGGTGCCGGCACCATCACCTGCAACTATGATGGGGTGAATAAACACAAAACCGAAATTGGCGATAATAGTTTTATTGGTTCCAATAGTACTTTGATTGCCCCTGTCTCAATCGGAGTGGACGGCTTTGTTGCCGCCGGCTCAACGATCAGCTCTGAAGTACCTGCCGGCCACCTTTCAGTGGGCAGAGCTAAACAACGCAATATACCGGGCTGGAAACGTCCGACCAAAAAAAAATAAGGAAGTTAGTCTATGTGCGGAATTGTCGGTGCTGCAACCCAGCGTAATGTGTATAAAATTCTTATAGAAGGGCTTCGCCGCCTTGAGTATCGCGGCTATGACTCTGCTGGTTTATCCATTATTGATAATCAGAATAAACTGCAAACGCGCAAAAATATTGGCAAGGTGGCAGAGCTGGTTAAGGTGGCAGAGAGTAACCCTGTCAGCGGTTCGACCGGCATCTCACACACTCGCTGGGCTACCCATGGTGAACCGAGCACTGTCAATTCACACCCTCATAACTCGGCTGGTGTGTCAGTTGTACACAATGGGATTATCGAAAATCACGTTGAACTGCGCGCAGAAATGGTTGCCGCCGGCTACTCGATTTTGTCGGCTACGGACACTGAAGTGGTTGCCCACTTGGTGCACTATTACTTAGAAAAAGCAGATAGTTTACGCAGTGCCGTTGAGCAGACTATTGTTCGCCTTGAAGGGGCTTATGCATTGGGTGTTGTGTCAGAAGACTATCCCGATACTATTATTGCTGCCCGCAGCGGTAGTCCGCTGGTGATAGGTGTAGGCATAGATGAAAATTTTATCGCCTCGGACCAAATGGCTCTGCGGCAAGTTACTGACCGTTTTATCTTTTTAGAGGAAGGTGACCTGGTTGAGATGACTAGCGATAACTACATTATTTATGATCAGTCAGGTGCAGAGGTTGTGCGCTCGGTCAATGAGCTTGATGAGGCCGACCAAGTTGCAGAGAAAGGCCAGTACCGCCACTTTATGCAAAAGGAAATTTTCGAACAGCCAACTGTTATTGCTAATACTCTCAGTGGACGACTGGCTGCAGATCATATTCGTGAAGCCATCTTTGGCTATAAGGCTGACGCTCTATTTTCTAAAACAAAAAATATTCATATCATTGCCTGCGGCACAAGCTTTCACTCTGGTCTAGTAGCGAAATACTGGATTGAAGAGTATGCCAATATCCCCTGTCAGGTCGAAGTTGCCAGCGAATATCGTTATCGCAAAGTACCGGTCCCTGAGGGAACCCTATTTGTCACCATTTCCCAGTCTGGTGAGACAGCAGATACGCTTTCAGCCCTGCGTAAAGCCAAAGAAAATGGCTACCTTGGGTTTTTGGCCATCTGCAATGTAGCCAATAGCTCTCTAGTGCGTGAGTCGGACATTTCGTTGATGACCCTTGCGGGTCCCGAGATTGGCGTCGCCTCAACCAAGGCCTTTACCACACAGCTTGTGGCGCTTCAGTTACTCTCGTTATCCCTGGCCAAACATAATGGCTTGGACCCAGAAACCGAAAAAGAGCTGGTTGAAAATCTCCATCAATTACCTCAGTTGTGCAGCCAAATCTTAGCACTGGACCCGATTATTGAAGCCGTCTCGGAATCCTTTGCTAATAAGCATCACGCGCTATTTTTAGGGCGCGGAGAACAGTACCCAATTGCACTGGAGGGCGCACTCAAGCTCAAGGAAATTTCCTACATTCACGCCGAGGCTTATCCTTCAGGTGAGCTAAAGCATGGCCCTCTGGCTCTGGTTGATGAAGATATGCCGGTAGTGACTGTTGCGCCGAATAATCAATTGTTGGAAAAATTAAAGTCCAACTTACATGAAGTTCGCGCTCGCGGTGGTCAGCTATTTGTTTTTGCTGACGTTGCCAGTGGGTTTGTCAGCGAGCCAGGCACCACGGTTATAGATATGCCCCACGTACCAAAAAGTCTCGAAGCGATTATTTATACACTGCCATTACAGATGCTGTCTTACCATGTTGCACTACTGAAAGGTACCGACGTAGATCAGCCACGTAACCTAGCCAAATCAGTGACGGTGGAATAGTACAAAATGACATTCATTAGAGCCGTTCTTCTTCCTGCTTTATTATTGTTAAGCCTGTTCACTTCTGCCGAGTCAACGGTTTCAGGCTATTGGAAAAGTATTGATGACCAAACAGGTAAGGTGACGGCATTCTGGAAGCTAGAGATTAAGGATAATCGTCTCTTGGGCTACCTGGTTAACTATCCCGGCATGAAACCCGAAAATGTCTGCATGCAGTGCAAGGGTGAGTTGCAGGAGTTCTTTGAAAAACCGATCATCAATACAGCCTGGTTGAATCTCAGTAAGAATCGTGACGGAATCTGGGAAGACGGTTACATCATTGATTCTGGTAAGGGTGAAAAATATAAAGCAAAAGTCTGGCTAGAAAATGGCAGTTTGATGATGCGTGGATATATTGGTTTCTTCTTCCGCACACAAACTTGGCTTAGAACTGATCAAGCAGCCGTTGCGCAGGCAAAATTCGAATAACTATAACTTCACATGATTATTGTGAAATAAATCTAAGTGGCGTTCGTTGGAGAGAATATGTTTATTATTTATATCCATGCTTTTTTTGCCCTGACGGCAGTTCCACTGGGGCTATATATTTTCCTTACTAAAAAGGGGACAGAAAAACATATACTTTTCGGACGAATTTGGATTTTCTGGCTGCTAACTATTTCATTAACTGCCATATTTATTCAAGAAATTACCCCCGGCGAATACTCTTTAATACACCTATTAATTCCCCTGACTATAGGTTCTCTAATTTACTCGATATGGAGTATCAGGAAATATAAGAAAACCGCTCTACCGAAATACAAGCGTGGCCATATGTCTTCTATGATCTCTGTGTATGTAGGGGCACTCATTCTGGCCGGAGCATTTACACTCATGCCAGGAAGGTTATTCCACGCGATATTATTTGGCTAATGCGACTATTAATTTCGACCTAAAACCAAAACAGGATAATTATTTTTAATGCTCTAGATCATCTTATTATCGCTGTTAAAGACTTAGATAAAGCAGAAAAAATTACTCAAAAATATTTGCTATCAGTCCGAGCTGGAAGGGTGAACAGGCTGAGTTCGGGACCAGTAATTGCCTATTTAATTTCCAAAATACCTACTTCGAACTTTTATCCGCCACAGGCGATGGCCCAGGGGCAGATCATAGTGAATGATCATCTGGTTATCCAAACCAATGATGCTGATGGGCTGATTAAGATCTACAAAGATATTTTTAACATCAGACTGGCGCTGGACAAAATAGTCGAACGCTGGAAAATCAGAATACTGTTTTTCAGGCTGAATAAAACGACATTAGAAATTGTTGAAAAACCCGATAACCAGCAGCCCAATGACAAATTATGGGGCCTGACCTGGGATGTTGAAAATATAGAGGAGACCCATCAAAGGCTATTGCGCGAGGCTGTTGATGTGACGACAATTAAAAAGGGGATCAAATAAAAAGGGGATCAAAGAAAACACCCTTTTCGCGACCATGAAGCCTCATACCCACAATGTATCCACCCTGCTTATTGAACACCCAAAATAATATTTTCAGGGCGCTTAACCGACCCGCAGAGAAGACAGTCCCGATTGCAATTGCTGCAAGTGAGCCTGAAGCTGAGGCCCTTTCTTCTGCGCCACGCCAATGGCCAGTACATCGATAACCGCCAAGTGCGCAATCCGCGAAGACAGCGGTGTGTAGATCTGAATATCTTCCTTGGCATCGATTTCGATAGCGATGTTTGCACTGCGCGCTATTGGCGTACCGCTGGGTGCCAGACCGATCACAATACCTCCTGACTGCTTAACTAATTCCATAGAATCCAACAGTGCCTGGGTGCGTCCTGACTGGGAGATGGCTATAACCACATCTCCAGTTTGCAGGGATGTTGCTGACATATTCTGCAAGTGGGGGTCCGAGTAGGCCGCAGAGGTAATCTGCAAACGGAAGAACTTGTGCTGTGCATCAAAGGCCACGGCCGCGGATGCTCCAAAGCCGTAAAATTCTACCCGTTGTGCATTGCAAATAGCGGCGACTGCCGCCTCAAGATTTTCCAGTGCTAGGCTGTCCCGCACCTTCAATAAAGTATCTACAGTGGAATCAAAAACCTTGTGGGTGTATTCCCGAGTTGAGTCTTTATCTGTTACCGCTATTTGACCATAGCTCGGGCTCGAGGCCAGCTGTTGCGCCAGGGCTAGCTTAAAGTCTTGGAAACCATGGCAGCCCACGGCACGACAGAAGCGCACCACTGTTGGTTCGCTCACCCCAGCCTGTTGTGCCAGATCCACAATGCGCATACGGATCACGCCTAGGGGTTCTTTGAGAACAAATTCAGCGACTTTGCGCTCCGATTTACGGAGATCGACCATGGTGTCGCTGATGGTTTGGGTAAGCTGTGCGGGTTTCATAAAAGAACCAATAGTTGAGCCAAATTTATTTATGTAAAAAATTTACAAGAAATAGGCCAACAATGCTAGTTTTGTAGTAAATAAATGTTTTACACCCTGATACCCATGGCTGAATAAACTCTTAGTAAAGCTCAGAATGGCCAACAACTTCGGGGAACATGTTGGTAGAATACTGCGCTATGGATGTTACCTCGATACTCGACAAATTAAACGCGGCGCAAGAAGAAGCGGTTACCAGCGACAAACAGCACCTTTTGGTGTTGGCCGGCGCAGGTAGTGGCAAGACTCGTGTGCTTGTGCATCGCATCGCCTGGAAAATTCAGGTGGATAATCTCTCCCCCTATTCTATCTTGGCGGTGACCTTCACCAATAAGGCAGCCCGTGAGATGCGCGAGCGCATCGATGAGCTCATGGGTATGTCACTACGTGGCATGTGGGTGGGGACTTTTCATGGTTTGGCCCACCGCCTATTAAAAGCCCATTGGAAAGACGTCAAGCTGCCGGAAAATTTTCAGATCCTCGATTCTGATGATCAGTTGCGTCTGGTTAAGCGCGTGATGCGCAGCATGGATCTGGATGAACAGCGCTGGCCGCCGAAACAGGCGCAGTGGTGGATTAACGGGCAAAAGGATGAGGGGCTGCGTGCATCCCACATTCAGGAAACTGGCGATCCCCATATGGCCACCATGCTGCGCATCTACCGTGAGTATGAAGAGGTCTGTAATCGCCTTGGGGTTATCGACTTTGCTGAGCTGTTACTCCGTGCTCTGGAACTGTGGCGCGATCATCCAGCGGTGCTTGACCATTACCAGCAGCGTTTCCAACATATCTTGGTCGATGAGTTTCAGGATACCAACGCGGTGCAGTATGCTTGGTTGAGATTGCTCGCCGGTAAAGTGTCCGGTGTCACTGCTGTGGGGGACGACGACCAGTCGATCTATGGCTGGCGCGGCGCCAAGGTGGAAAATATTCTCCACTACGAGCGCAACTATCCCGACACCCATACGGTTAAGTTGGAGCAAAATTATCGCTCCACCTCCAATATTCTCACGGCCGCCAATGCAGTGATCTCCAAGAACGCCGAACGCATGGGCAAAAGCCTGTGGACGGATTCTGGTGAAGGTGAGCCTATTGCGCTCTATGCCGCATTTAATGAGCATGACGAAGCGCGCTATATTGCCGATCGTCTGCAGACCTGGGTCAATCAGGGCAATCTTCGGGAAGACTCGGCAATTCTATATAGATCCAATGCCCAGTCTCGAGTGCTTGAGGCTGCGTTGCTTCAAGCGGATATTCCCTATCGCATTTATGGCGGCCAGCGCTTTTATGAGCGTCTGGAAATTAAGAACGCCCTCTCCTATCTGCGCATGATGATGAATTGTCACGACGATGTTGCCTTTGAACGAGTGGTCAATGTGCCGCCCCGGGGTATTGGCGATCGCACGGTTGAGACTATTCGCGCACTGGCTCGAGAAGATCAAATCTCTATGTGGCGCGCCTCGGAAAAGATTGTCACGGAAAAGCGCATGCCCGGCCGAGCGATTAACGCGGTCGCTGTCTTTTTAGAGCTGATCAATGAAATGAGCGGGCAGCTGGAAGAGTTAGAACTCTATGAACAGGCTGAACATGCCATCCAGCGCAGCGGTCTGATCGAGATGCACAAGCGCGAGAAAGGTGAGCGCGGTCAGGCACGAGTGGAAAACTTGGAAGAACTGGTTGGCGCCTGCCGCAACTATGAAGCCGAAGACAAAGACCTGCCGACACTGCCGCAATTTCTCGATCAGGTGGCACTGGATTCTGGTGATCGTCAGGCCGATGAAGACCAAGACGCAGTTCAGCTTATGACCTTGCACAGTGCCAAGGGTTTGGAATTTCCCCTGGTATTTATTGCCGGTGTTGAAGAAAATTTATTCCCCCATAAAATGTCTCTGGATGAGCCGGGCCGTCTAGAAGAAGAGCGCCGTCTTGCCTATGTTGGCATTACCCGGGCCATGCAAAAACTCTACCTGACCTTTGCTGAAAGCCGTTCTATTTACGGTACTGAGTCCTTCAACTCAGTGTCGCGATTTGTTCGTGATATTCCCAAAGAAGTTATAGAAGAGGTGCGCCTGCAAAATACCATTAGTCGCCCCACCAGCTATGCGGGCAGCGGCTCAATGCACAGTGACTCCGGAGATGAAACCGGCTTTTCTCTCGGCCAAGGAGTCAATCATCAGGTCTATGGTGAGGGTGTGATTTTAAATTTTGAAGGAAACGGTCCTCGGGCCAGAGTGCATGTGCGCTTCGCTGAGGTGGGAACTAAGATATTGATTTTGGCCTCGGCCAATTTGATGGCGCTCTGAGATAATTTTCAGCGCCAGCTGCTGACGGGAATAATAAATCGCCGGTGGCTAATACAATAATAAGGGGATCAAAATGCGTATAACTTGGATTGCACTACTCTGTCTTTCACTGGTCGGTTGCGGCAGTGAGGGCGGCAGTAATGATGCCACTGCAGAGACTCAATCAGCACAGACGTTTAGCTGGAAACTGGTTACTACCTGGCCGAAAAATTTTCCTGGTCTCGGCCTCGCGCCGGAGCACTTCGCGGAAAATGTTGAGCGCATGAGTAATGGCCGCCTAAAGATCAAAGTGTTTGGCGCCGGACAATTGGTCCCCGCCTTTGAAGTCTTTGATGCCGTCTCTCAGGGCACAGCTGAGATGGGTCATGGCGCGGCTTACTACTGGCAGGGCAAGGTTCCGGCCAGTGCCTTTTTTACCGCAGTACCCTTTGGCCTCAACGCTCAGGAAATGAACGCTTGGTTACATTATGGCGGTGGTCTTGAGTTGTGGCGTGAACTCTATGAGCCATTTAATCTGGTCCCCTATGCCGGTGGTAATACCGGTGTGCAGATGGCCGGTTGGTTCAATCGCGAGATCAATTCTATGGCCGACATTAAAGGCCTAAAGATGCGTATTCCCGGTTTGGGCGGCGAAGTCTTTACTCGTGCTGGCGGTATGTCGGTGCAGCGCTCCGGCGGTGAAATCTACACCTCTATGCAGACCGGTGAAATCGACGCTGCGGAGTGGGTTGGCCCCTACAATGACCTAGCCTTTGGCTTCCATCAGATTGCTAAGTATTACTACTATCCAGGCTGGCAAGAGCCGGGCCCTACCTTGGAATTAATTATTAACAAGCAGGCGCTGGAGTCTCTGCCGGATGATCTTCAGGCCATAGTCGAGTCTGCTGCCCGCGCCGCCAACCAAAATATGCTCGACGAATACACCGCGCGCAACAATGCCGCGCTGATTGAGCTGGTTGAGACTCATGGGGTGCAGGTTAAGAAATTACCCGATGACGTGTTGGCTGAGTTGCAGCGTATCTCCATCATAGTGGTGGACGAGATGGCCGCTGAGAATCCACTGGCAAAGCGCATTACCGATTCCATGCGTGCTTTTGCTGAACAGTCTAAGGCCTATCATGGCATTTCAGAAGAAGCCTATTACAAGGCTCGCGGACAAGAATAGGAAGGCTTTAACAGGCTGGGTTCAACGGGTTGGATCCAGTCGGTTTAGTTCTTCCAGAAGGTCGGTGTAAACAGCACCAGCAGCGTAAAGATCTCTAGACGTCCCAGTAACATTCCCCAACACAGCACCCACTTGGCAAAACCATTCAGCTCGGCAAAGTTGATCGCTACCTCACCTAATCCAGGCCCGAGGTTATTGAGTGATGCAGCAGTGGCCGACCAGGCGGTGACATAGTCAAGACCAGAAGCCAGCAATAGCAGAACCATCAAATAGAAGATCGCCAGATAGGCACCGAAAAATGCCCAGATCGCATCGGCAACTCGGCTGGGAATACGGCGATTATGAATCTTGATCGGCAGTAGCGCATTGGGATGCACTAGGCGATAGATCTCACGAATACACTGCTGACCCAAAATCAACATGCGACCAATCTTGATGCCGCCACCTGTAGATCCCGCACAGGCGCCAAAAAACGATAAAAAGATTAAAAAGAACGGCAGGAATGTCGGCCAGGCACTGAAGTTGTCACTGGTAAAACCCGTGGTGGTCATAATTGAAATCAGATGGAAACCACCTTGGCGGAAACTCTCGCTCCAGCCATAGGTACCGCTGTAATAGAGGTATAGGCAGGTAATCGCCACGCCACCGATCAGCAGATAGATATACATCCGTGCTTCCGGGTCTGACCAGTAGTGGGAGAGTTTACGATCGTGCAAAACATGAAAGTGCAGGGCAAAGTTGAGTCCCGAGATCACCATAAAGAACGCACAGATAGCCATAATCGCTGAACTATCAAAGAAGCCAATACTGGTATCATGAGTCGAAAAGCCGCCTATAGAGACAGTGGAAAAGCTATGGCTGATAGCATCGAAGCCGGACATACCCGCCAGCCAATAGGCCAGCGCACAGACTGCAGTGAGCGCCAAGTAAATTTTAAACAGTGCATTGGCGGTCTCGCGTATCCGCGGGGTTAGTTTAGAGTCCTTTACCGGCCCTGGTGTCTCTGTGCGATAGAGCTGCATACCACCGACCCCGAGCATCGGCAGAATGGCTACCGCGATCACGACTATACCTATACCACCGAGCCACTGAAGCTGCTGGCGATAGTAGAGAATCGACTTAGGAAGATCATCGAGTCCTGAAATAACGGTTGCGCCAGTGGTAGTTAGTCCAGAAACTGACTCAAACAGTGCGTTGATAAAGCTTAGGTTGAGCGCGTCGGCCAGCATCAGCGGCAGGGCACCAAAGGTACTCAGCACTAACCAAAAGCAAACGGTGATCAAAAAGCCGTCTCTGGTGCGCATATCTGCGTCCACCTGTTTTGACGGTAACCAGAAGGCGAGCCCTACGGCCACTGTAATGCCGAAGGCGATGGCAAAGGTAGATGAAGTATTTTCTCCATATAAAACCGCCACCAAAATCGGTGGCAACATGGTCAGGCTGAAGATCATCAGCAGCAGTCCAAGTATTCTGGCAATGATATTGAGATGCATTAGTGACTATGCCCTAAATGGTTTAGTTGCTCTAGATGGCCTAGATAGTTTGGATAGTTTAGATGACCTAGAAAAATGAGAAGCTCACGGAGAACAGTTTTTCGATCGCTTTGGTGTTGGCCTTATCGACCACGAAGACAATCACATGGTCGCCAGTCTGGATTACTGTGTCATGGTGGGCGATCAATACCTCACCGTTGCGCACTAAGGCAGCAAGAGTGGCCCCGGGTGGCGATTTAATATCGCCGATAGCGCGGCCTACAACCTTAGAGCTTTTCTCGTCGCCGTGAACAATTATTTCCATTGCCTCTGCTGCACCGCGCCGTAGTGAGTGCACGCAAACCATATCCCCTTGGCGAACATGAGAGAGTAGAGAACTGGTGGTTGCCTGCTGGGGTGAGATGGCGATATCAATCACGCCACCCTGCATCAGGTCAGCATAAACGGGGTTGTTGATCAGAGTCATGACCTTGCGCGCACCGAGCTTCTTCGCCAGTAGCGAGGCCATGATATTCACTTCATCATCATTGGTCAGGGCCAGAAACACATCGGTCTTATCTATATTCTCGTCGAGCAATAGTTCTTGATCAGTTGCTGAGCCATTGAGTACCACGCTCTTATTGAGCTTTTCCGACAGGTGGCGAGCGCGGTCGGTAGAGTATTCAATGATCTTGATGTTGTAGTCTTTTTCCAGGGCCTTGGCCAAGCTAAAACCAATATTGCCGCCGCCAGCGATCATTAAGCGGTGATAGGGTTTTTCAAGTCGACGCAGCTCGCTCATCACTTTGCGAATATTCTTTTTCGCCGCGACAAAGAACACCTCGTCGCCATCTTCAATAACGGTTTCGCCGGTGGGGAAAATAGCCCCATCTTTACCAAATACCGCGGCCACTCGAGCATCGGCGTCGGGCATATGTTCTTTTAAGAAGCGCAACTGCTGACCTACCAGAGGGCTATCTTTAACCGCTCGCAGGCCCACCAGCTGAATAGCGCCGTCGGCAAAATCCAATACCTGAAGCGCGCCTGGCTGTTCAATCAGTTTTTGAATGTAGTCTTTGACCACCATCTCTGGAGTGATCATCACATCCACAGGCATATGCTTGTCGTTGAAGAGTTTGGCTTTGTATTTTGGATTGGTGTAGTTGCGCGAGCGGATGCGGGCGATTTTAGTTGGGGTGTGAAACAGAGAGTAGGCAACCTGACAGGCGATAATATTAATCTCATCGCTATTGGTAACCGCGACCAGCATATCCGCTTCTTCGATACCGGCATTGACCAGCACATCCGGGTGCGACCCGGTGCCGATTACGGTGCGGATATCAAGACGATCCTGCAGTCCCCGCAGAGTAGCTTCATTGATGTCGACAACGGTTATATCGTTGTACTCGCGGGCAAGATGCTCTGCGAGTGTGCCGCCAACCTGCCCTGCCCCAACAATTATTATTTTCATTACTTATTAGCCCGGCTGTTTATCCGCTTACTTTTGGCTTGTTTTACGCAATCGAGAGTAATAAAACCCGTCGTTGCCATTGATCATGGGGAATAGCTGTCGCCCAAAATCGGTCTTGATTCCCCACTCCGCGTCTATGTTGTATAGCTCGGCTGTTGGGGTTTCAGCTAAAAACTTGTCGATCACCTGATCATTTTCCTGAGGTAGAACTGAGCAGGTTGCATAGAGAAGTATGCCGCCCTCTTCTAGGCACTGCCAGAGGCTGCGCAGTAGCTGCAGCTGTAATTCGGCTAGCTTAACAATATCCGTCGACTTGCGCAGCAGTTTGATATCCGGGTGGCGGCGAATCACGCCGCTGGCTGAACAGGGTGCGTCCAGGAGGATGCGCTGAAATGGCTTAGCATCCCACCAGGTAGTGGCTGCGCTAGCATCGCCTATGACTAATTCGGCCTTTAGCCCAAGACGCTGCAGGTTTTCTTCGACCCGCGGCATACGCCGACTTTCTAGCTCCACGGCAACCACTTTATCGAGCTGTGGTTGGGCTTCGAGAATATGACAGGTCTTGCCACCGGGAGCGCAACAGGCGTCGAGCACTTGCTGGCTGGGTTCCAGCTCTAGCAATACTGCAGCCAACTGAGCGGCTTCATCCTGAACACTTACCGCACCGCTGGCCCAGCCAGGCAGTGTGGCAACGTCGGTTGCCGATTGCAGCTGTATGCCTTGCTCGCTGAATTGAGTTGCGGCAGCCTCTATGTTGGCTGCGCTGAGCTGCTCCAGGTACTCATCTCGTGAGCCCTGTAACCGGTTAACTCGCAATGTCATGGGTGCCTGGTGATTGTTGGCCGCAAGAACATCGATTGCGACGCTGGATCCCCATGAATTGAAAAGACCATCGAGTAGCCACTGAGGATGAGCACGAACGAAAATAGGGTTTTTACTGAGCTTGGCTTCCAACTCCGTGCGCTGACGGAGGAAATTCCGCAGCACCGCATTGACCAGCCCCTTGGCCCAGGGACGTTTGAGTTTGGTCACCGCTGTAACAGTTTCATTGATCGCCGCATGATCGGCGATACGGGTATGCATCAGCTGATAGAGCCCACAGGCCAGCAGGCCCTGAACCTCAAACTCTTTTTCGCGCATGGGCTTTTGCATCAGCTCATGGAGTAAAAGCTCAATCGCCGGATACCAGCGCAGTGTGCCAAAGCAGAGTTCTTTAAATAGGCCAATATCTTTTTCAGCGACCTTGCTGGCATACTCGGGAAGCAATGCCGAGAGTGATTTGCCGCGCAGGACCTGGGCTATGACTTCTGCCACAGCGACTCTGGTATTTATCAAGAGCCTAACAGCGTGCTGGGGGCGAGTAACTCACCGCGGGATTTAAGGACTTCAGAGACAGCCATGCGTGATTTTCCCGGCAACTGTATTTCGGTGATAAGGAGTGATTGCTCACCGCAACTAACTAGCAGGCCAGCGTTGTCCGCGGAGATAATCTGACCAGGCCCCAGACCTGATGCGGCGGTTGGCTCGGCCTGCCAGATTTTGATGCGCAACTCGCCCAAAGTAGTATAAGCGGCGGGGAAAGGATTAAAGGCACGGATCTGGCGATCTAGACTCTGCGCGGATTGGCTCCAATCGATCAGAGCTTCCTGTTTAGTGATTTTTGCTGCGTAGCAGCTCAGCTCACCGTCTTGCTCCACAGCCACTGCAAGCCCGGCATTTAGAGCGTCAAGGGTATGCAGTAATGCGGGTGCGCCGAGCTGTTCTAATTTGCGGTGCAGGCTTGCGCTGGTGTCGCTGCGGTCAATTTTGCAGCGAGAAATACTCAACATGGCGCCTGTATCCAGGCCGGCATCCATTTGCATAATGGTCACGCCGGTTTCCGAGTCGCCGGCTTCAATGGCCCGCTGAATCGGTGCAGCGCCACGCCAGCGGGGTAAAATGGAGGCGTGGACATTGATACAGCCCAATTGCGGAGTATCCAGAATGACTTGCGGCAATATAAGGCCGTAGGCCACCACCACCATAATATCGGCCCGCAGTTCACTTAAAATACGCTGCTGTTCAGGATCTTTTAAGGATTGCGGTTGAAATACCGGCAGCTGATGCTCAAGGGCGAGTTTTTTAACCGGGCTGGCGGTGAGTTTTTTGCCGCGTCCGGCGGGACGATCTGGTTGACTATAGACACCAATCACTGAAATGTCGGGGGCGTCGAGCAAGGCCTGCAGGTGTGCCGCGGCGAAGTCTGGCGTTCCTGCGAAGAGTACTCTCAAGTAACAGACGTCCTATGCATTCTGGCGGTGAATTTTTTCGAGCTTTGTACGAATGCGCTGGCGTTTAAAGGGCGAAAGATAGTCGACAAACAATTTGCCTTCCAGATGGTCAATTTCATGCTGAATGCAGACAGCTAGAAGGCCCTGGGCCTCTTCTTCAAAAGCATTGCCCTCGCCATCCAGTGCGCGAATCATCACATGGGCTGGGCGATCGACCTTCTCATAGAATCCGGGAACCGAGAGGCAGCCCTCTTCGTAGGGATCGATACTGTCGTCCAGTGTTTCGATTTCAGGATTGATAAAGACCCTTGGGCCTACGTCGTCTTCTCCCAGGTTCATGACGATAACCCGCAGGTGAACATCAACTTGTGATGCCGCTAGGCCAATTCCCTGTGCATCTTTCATGGTGTCAAACATATCCGCGATCAGACGTTTTATCGTCTCATCCACGGTAGTAACCGGCTTGGCAACGGTGCGCAGTCGGGGGTCTGGGAATTCGAGTATCTTTAATATAGCCATAGTAGATGTGATGAAATTCTAAAAAAAAGTTAAAAGCGCTGCTACCATTAAGCTAACCCGGCGGCGCTTTCCATTAAGTTCTCATTAAGCACCTTTTTGGCACCATCAGAAAAGGTGGAATTATACACTAACCCTGCCCGGAGAAAGGACTCAGAAACATGAAAAAATTCGGATTCAGGGCAGCGCTCTTGGCAGCTGTGCTTTTCACTACTCTGGCGGCTGTTCCAAGCTTCTCCAGTCAAAACGTTTTAATCAATAAAGATGTGCCTAATAGCTACACTGTAGTTCGCGGTGACACGTTGTGGGATATCTCGGCCGTGTTTTTACAGGACCCCTGGATGTGGCCAGAAATCTGGCATGCCAACCAACAGATCGACAACCCCCATCTAATTTATCCCGGTGACGTTATCAGCTTGGTGTATATCAATGGTGTACCCCAGCTTAAGATCGTCCGCAGTCGCGAGCTTAAGTTGTCCCCAGAAATTCGCAGCCTAGGCCACGACGATGCCATCAGCGCACTGCCGTTAAATGTCATCAGCACCTTTTTATCTAAAACCCGAGTAACAGATAATGCCACATTGAATGGCGCGCCCTATGTTCTCGGCGGTGCTGAGCGCCGCATTCTGGTAGGGATGAATGATGATTTTTATGCTCGAGGTGACTTCACTGCCAACCGTCTAAATTATGGAATCTACCGCCGTGGCGAACCCTATATGGACCCGGAGACCGGAGAATTGCTCGGCATAAGAGCCATAGATATTGGCGCCGCGAGAATCAAAGCCCTAGAAAAGGATGTCGCCACTCTGAATGTCAGTCGTGCCGAAGGTGAGATTCGAATCAAAGATCGCCTGCTGGTGGTAGAAGAGAGAACACTTGCATCGACCTTCTATCCCCGCGCCCCAGAAACGCCGGTCAGCGGATCAGTTATAAATATGGAAGAAGGTGTGCGCAATGCAGGTGCCCTAGATGTTGTGGCGATTAATCGTGGCGATCGAGATGGTTTACAGTCCGGCGATACCCTAGCGGTTTTCAAACGCGGTGAGTTGGTTAAAGACCGTGTTGCCGGTGAGCGAGTACGCTTGCCGGATGAGCGCATCGGCCTGTTAATGGTCTTTGATACCTATGAGAAGATGAGCTTTGCTCTGGTTATGGAGGCTGACAGGCAAATTGACCTGGGCGATTTACTGCGAAACCCCTAACAAACAGCCGCTAATAAAAAGCGGCTGAAAAATTAAATAACAAAAGCCGATTGAAAAGGCACCGCACACAAAGCATCTAAGGAATACCGCATGGACAGGGAATGTCATTATGCGCTGGTATCTCAGCACCTCGAACAGTTTACTCCCAAGTTTCAGCGCCAGCTGCTCGAGCAGGCGCTGACCTATCGCGGTATTTTTGAGCAACCTCTAAAAGACTTCCCCGAATCATTTCACCCGCTGCTGCAGAATCTTCGCGATCAATATGAGCTGGGTAGTTGGCGGCAGGCGGTGGATACTATTGAGCAGCGCACAGAACATTGTGGCGCATATATTATTCCCATCACCAGCACAGATTATCCCGAGCAGTTGAGGCAGATTGGCGGCGCTCCTCGCTTGCTTTATTTACGCGGCAATATAGAAAACCTTCATCTTCCTCAGATCGCGGTAGTCGGCAGCCGTCGAATGACTCGTGGTGGCGCCGACAATGCCAGGGCCTGGAGCCACTACTTGGCTGCCGGCGGATTTGCCATCACTAGCGGGTTGGCCCACGGCGTCGACGGCGCAGCTCATACCGGAGCATTAGATGCCCAGGGTAAAACCATTGCCGTAATGGCAACTGGTATAGATGCTATCTATCCCCGCGCCCACCTCAGGCTAGCTGAGCAAATTATTGATCAGGGCGGTACGCTTATTACAGAATTTGAGCCCACTACCAAGCCCCTAGCGACTAATTTCCCCAGCCGAAATCGCATTATCAGTGGCCTTAGTTTGGGCGTGCTGGTGGTGGAGGCCGCTTTGAGGAGTGGTTCATTAATTACTGCACGCTATGCTCTAGAGCAGGATCGTGAGGTATTTGCGATTCCTGGTTCTATCCACAATCCCCAAAGCCGTGGCTGTCACCATCTGATTAAGCAAGGAGCCCATCTTGTTGAGCGGGCCGAAGAAATTGTCGAGCAATTGAAAGGTTCTCTAGCAGGGTTGGCGTTAACGGCTTCATCTGCTGAAACCCCAGCGCGCTCGTCAATTCTGGAGCCACAGCTTGACGATGATGAGCAGCGGCTTTTGTTGCGGCTTGGTTATGAGCCTACGGATATGGATAGTCTGATTACCGACGGCTCATTTTCTGTCGCTGAGCTCTCTAGACTGCTCGTTGCATTGGAAATAAAAGGTCTGATTGAAAGCCAAAACGGTCTCTACCAGCGACTTAAATGAACAACACAGATAAAGTGGTCGAATACTGCCCTAGGTCAACTATTGCGCCGCATTCAAACTTCCGGTAGCCTCCGCGTTTTCTTTAATTGGAGTGTCAAAAATGACCACCGCTTTTGTTGCAATTCTAATGGGCTCTGACTCGGATTTACCGGTAATGGAAGCCAGCTTTGAAATCTTGAAAAAATTTGATATTCCCTTCGAAGTTAAGGTGACATCTGCCCACCGCACACCTGCGGCAACCCACAGCTATGTTACAGATGCAGACGCTCGTGGCTGCGCGGCCTTTATCTGTGCAGCTGGCATGGCGGCCCACCTGGCCGGCGCTGTTTCTGCGACTACTTTGAAGCCAGTTATTGGCGTGCCTATCAATGGTTCACTAGACGGTTTGGATGCACTGCTTTCAACTGTGCAGATGCCTGGTGGTATTCCTGTTGCTACAGTGGCAATCGGTAAAGCTGGCGCTAAAAACGCAGCCTACCTTGCAGCTCAAATAATCGGTGTTGCGGATGCGTCTATGCACCAAAAGCTGGTTCAAGAGCGTGCTGATAATGCGGCAATTATTATTGCTAAAGATGCAGCCCTGCAGGAAAGACTGAACAACGGATAATTGTCCGTGACCGATTGGCTAAGCGATCCTCAGGTCTGCGCCGCGGCGCAATTACTGAAGCAGCAGGCGGTCATCGCCTACCCCACCGAATCTGTGTGGGGTTTAGGTTGCGATCCTGGGTCGCTGCCAGCAGTCGAAAAATTGCTGCGGCTCAAAGGCCGCAATGTTAGTAAAGGTCTGATATTGATTGCCGCCAGCACTGAGCAGTTTGCTCCTTATCTAGCGGGCCTTGAGGCTGACGCTCTAGAACGCTTTCAAACCCCACAACAAAAACCGACTACCTGGCTGGTGCCGAATAATGGTTCTGTACCCGAGTGGATTAGTGGTGGCCATGATACTCTGGCGCTGCGCGTCACTGACCATCCGCTGGCCGCGGCCCTTTGCCAATTATTTGGTGGGCCGCTGGTGTCGACTTCGGCCAACCCTCAGGGGCAGCCTGCCGCGACAAGCGCAGAGCAGGTGCAAGAATACTTTGGTCAGGCTGTTGATGCCCAAACACCCGGTACTCTAGGTGGCGCTGCAAAACCCAGCGAAATCAGGCATTTGATAAGTGGAGAGATTGTTCGTGAAGGTTGAAGGCCAAGGGATAGACAAAGCCGCAGTCAAAGCCTACCTGCTTGGATTGCAGGACAGTATCTGTGCTCAACTGGGCGCTGTCGACTCGGGTCAGTGGAAGGAAGATCGCTGGGTCCGTGAAGAAGGCGGTGGTGGTCGCAGTCGGGTATTGGTGGATGGTGAAATAATCGAAAAAGGCGGGGTTAACTTCTCCCATGTCTTTGGCGCCGAAATGCCCGCATCAGCCACTCAACATCGCCCAGAATTGGCTGGTCGTCGCTTTGAAGCCATGGGGGTGTCTCTGGTTATTCACCCGCAAAATCCCTATGCACCAACCTCCCATGCCAATGTGCGCTTTTTTATTGCCGAAAAAGAGGGTGCAGAACCGGTCTGGTGGTTTGGCGGTGGTTATGACCTGACGCCCTATTACGGCAATGAAGAAGACTGTCGGCACTGGCATCAAACCGCCAAGTCCGCCTGCGATACGTTTTCCGAAGAGTTTTATCCGCGCTTTAAAAAATGGTGCGACGATTACTTTTACCTCAAGCATCGCAGTGAACCGCGGGGTATTGGTGGCCTGTTTTTTGATGACTTTAATGAGCTGGGTTTTGAGCAGAGTTTTGCCTTTATGCGCAGTGTTGGCGATAGCTTTAGTTCAGCCTACATACCTATTTTAGAGCGCCGTCATAGCGTTGCTTTCAGCGAGGCCGAGCGTCAGTTTCAACTCTATCGCCGCGGCCGCTACGTAGAATTCAATCTGGTCTGGGATCGCGGCACATTGTTTGGTTTGCAGACCGGTGGCCGCACTGAATCTATTTTGATGTCTCTGCCACCACTGGTACGCTGGGAATACGACTGGACGCCTGAGCCGGACAGTGCCGAAGCTGAGCTCTATACTACATACCTTATTCCTCGAGACTGGGTCTGACATGGTTGATAAATACGCTGTTTTTGGCAATCCGATTGCTCAAAGCCGATCACCGCAAATTCATACTGCCTTTGCTGCCGATACCGATCAGGACTTAACCTATAACAAGCAGTTGGTCGATATTGATGGGTTTGATGCTGCTGCGGATGAATTTTTTAGTAGCGGCGGCAAGGGTCTTAATATTACCGCTCCCTTTAAGCAGGATGCCTACTCTTATGCCGCGCGCTTAACTCCGAGAGCGAGACATGCCGGTGCGGTGAATACGCTAAGCTTACAAGACGACGGCACAGTGCTTGGCGACACCACTGATGGCGTTGGCATGGTCAGCGACATGTTACAAAATCTTGGCTGGCAGATTCGCGCCAAGCGCGTATTAGTTTTAGGTGCCGGGGGTGCAGTGCGCGGAATCCTAGAGCCACTAATGGCACAACAGCCGCAGCATGTGGTGATTGCCAACCGCACTCTGGAGAAGGCCTTACAGCTGTCCAAGGGTTTTGCTGAGCAGGGTTATATTCTCGCCTGTGGCTTCGATATGTTGCCGGGTCAGGAGTTTGATCTGGTGATCAATGGCACCAGCGCCGGTCTCACCGGCAGCCTGCCACCCTTACCCGATGACCTACTTGCTGCGGACGGTGCCTGTTACGACATGCTCTACGCGGCCCAGCCAACACCATTTATGCAGTGGGGCAAGCGCCAGGGTGCTAAGACCGCGGACGGTCTAGGCATGTTAGTAGAGCAGGCTGCTGAGTCTTTTTATATCTGGCGTCAGGTCAGACCTGAAACCGCCGGGGTTATTCAGTCTCAGCGAGAGTTGTTCTAGAGCAGCTCTTTTTGTAGCCACCCTTTTTGTAGCTATCCTTCCTGCAACTGCTCGGCCAGATACTCGTCCTTTAGCTTTACGTAATTAGCCGGGCTGTAGGTGAAGAAATTCTTCTCACTGTCCGACAGAGCGCGCATGGGTTTGCAGGGATTGCCCACATAGACAAAACCGCTGGCTAAGGTCTTTCCTGGCGGCACCATACAGCCAGCACCGACAATCACTTCGTCCTCAATTACCGCACCGTCATTCACAATGGCGCCATTGCCAATCAAAATTCGATTGCCCACTGTGCAGCCGTGGAGCACCGCGCGATGGCCTATGACCACATCGTCACCAATGGTTAAGGGCCAGCCGCCGGGATTAAACTCGCTGGCATGGGTAATGTGTAACACCGCGTTATCCTGCACATTGGAGCGCGCACCGATTCTGATTGAATGCATATCGCCACGAATAACGGCCCCGGGCCAGACTGAAGCGTCGTCACCAAGATGCACGTCGCCAATCACTGTTGCGGCAGGATCCACGTAGACTCTTTGGCCAAGCTTGGGTGAGATGCCTCTGTGTGAGCGCAGGTGTTTTCGAAAAGAGTGATCCATATGCTGTTATGCCCGATATAATGAAGGTTCCTATTGTGGTGATATTTAAATGGCTTTTTCAACCAAAAAACAATTTATTGCAGGCGTGACCTGTCCGAAGTGCAGTTTATTGGACAAGATTCAGGCTTTTTCTACTGATGGCGTCGACTATCGTGAATGTATTAGCTGCGGGTTTCTCGATGAGATGCGCGTTTATTCCACTCCGCGAGAGCCTGAAACGCGAGTGAATACAGATGCGGCCGATGAGGCGAACAAAATTTCTGCGGTAAAGCTGATGGATCCGAAGGGGTAGGCTCTTAATTCAGGCTCTTAACCCTAAACCCTTAATCCACAGCCTTAATTTGAAGCCAGCGCTCTAATTCAATCGAACTCTGGAGTTTTGGCTTTTGAACAGCAGGCGGATATTGGATGATTCTGTTAGGCAGGGGAATCGATCTGATGGATCTTTGCCCAGGGAGCTGGTGTATTGGTGAAGCTTCGCGCTCAGTCCCTGATTTTTTTTGATCGAGGCCAGCAGTTTGTCATTGAGAAGCTGAATGGCGCTGTCGATCTGGTTGGCGAAGGGTTCGCCGATAATATGGTGCACAATCAGGTTTGATCTGGTCATGTTCACTGGGATTACAGGGCAGTTGAACCGTGCACTTAGAGTATCGTTGAGTTCCTCAAGTAACCGATGTGCCAGATAGGCCTGGTACATATTGGCTTCCAGTCCCTCTTCCGCAGACATAATGTCCATGGGTACATCGAGAAACTCTTTTGCAGTCGTTAATTGCCGAGCAATTTCGCCATTGACGCCGGCGCAGGCAATAAAATCTTCGAAGGCGGTAATCAGGTCTGGCACCAGTTCGATATATTTTTTAATAAAAGATGCCAGAGCAGCAGTCCCATCACTCTCTCTCAGCCGTATAGACTCGTGCAAATGCTGCACTCGCTCATTTAAGTACGCGATCAAAAATTCGCTGCTTTGATTGGAAAGTGGAGGCATGGGTCACTCTCTATTGGTATGAAGTTTGGAGAAAAGCCCATTCACAGGGTTTATATCCACTAACGGTCGCGGCCATAAGCCTGATGACTATGGTGTAAATCTAGCAGAAATTAGGGCCTATGCCACAAAGTTTGTCCCTTTTCTCCTCGCCGATGATTTAGGCGAGCACATTTGCAACACGCAATTCAGCCTGTAATACAGTAGTGATAATAGGTTTGCTTTGCTATACTGCCGCCGCTTTTGACCCGCCTGAGTTCCAGGTCCGGGACTAATTCGAAAAGCACGAGCTTAAAAAGTATTCATTACCACGGAGAAACAAGCGATGTTGAAAAGAGCGCAAGCACTTTTCTTGAGTCTATTGAGCCTTGTTGTTTTATTGCCCATAGCGGGCAGTGCACTGGCGGAAAATGCAGCCAGCCAACTCAATATGCCCCAAGGTGTCACCGAAGTCAGTCAAGCAGCTTATGACATTCACATGATCATGATCTGGGTCTGTACCGTTATCGGTGTCGGTGTTTTTGGTTTTATGTTCTACGTGATGTATGCGCACCGCAAATCCCGCGGCGCCGTAGCAGAAAACTTTCATGAACACTTAGGCGTCGAGTTGCTTTGGACGATCGTCCCGACAATCATTTTGATTGTTATGGCTTTCCCCGCGACTACCGCACTTTTAAAAGTCTACGACACAGACAATCCAGATATCGAAATTAAGATTACTGGCTATCAGTGGAAGTGGCAGTACGAATATCTCGGCGAAGGCGTTAAGTTCATGAGTGAGCTACGCACCTCTGACGACGAAGTCTATGGTCGCGAGCCCAAGGGTGAGCACTATCTTCGTGAAGTCACCGAGCCTTTGGTTCTTCCCGTAGGCAAAAAGATTCGCTTCCTGGTAACTGGCAACGACGTAATTCACTCCTGGTGGGTTCCCGATTTCGGCGTCAAGCGTGATGCGGTCCCAGGACTGTTCACCGCTGGTTGGGCCAAGACAGATAAGCCTGGCACCTATGTCGGTGAATGTACCGAGCTGTGCGGACAGGGCCACGCCTTTATGCCAGTAGTTGTTGAAGTGAAAGAAGAAGCTGAATACGACGCATGGCTAGCCAACAAGAAAGCTGAAGCAGTCGAATACGCTTCGACTATCGGTAAAGAGTGGTTGGCTGAAGAGCTGATGGTTAAAGGTGAAGAGGTTTACCTGCAGAGTTGTGCAGGTTGTCACCAGGCTGATGGCGGCGGTATTCCCGGCGTATTCCCAGCGATTAAAGGCAGTCCAATCGCCCTAGGACCTCAGTTAGGCCACATTGCAGTATTGATCGACGGTGTCCCCGGCTCAGCTATGCAGTCATTTGCTGACCAGCTTTCCGAAGTCAATATAGCGGCGGTTATTCACTATCAGCGTAATGCTTGGGGCAATGATGTTGGCGATGTAACTCAGCCAATTGATGTTCTCAACTACAAGCAAAGCAAATAAGGGAGATTAGATAAATGGCACATGGTCCCGCAACATTGGCAGATGGCTGGCGCGCTTATATAAGCCGCTGGGTATTTACGACCAATCACAAAGACATTGGTACTTTGTACCTTTGGTTTAGCTTTGCAATGTTCTTAATGGGCGGCGCTTTCGCGATGGTTATTCGCGCAGAGCTGTTCCAGCCAGGCATGCAGTTAATTAGACCTGAATTTTTCAACCAGATGACCACCATGCACGGCTTAGTCATGGTGTTCGGTGCGATTATGCCGGCTTTTGTTGGCTTGGCTAACTGGATGATTCCCCTGATGATCGGGGCGCCAGATATGGCTCTTCCACGCATGAACAATCTGAGTTTCTGGATCCTGCCGTTTGCATTCGCGATCCTGACTTCAACGTTGTTTATGGAAGGCGGCGGTCCTAACTTCGGCTGGACGTTCTACGCCCCACTGTCGACGACCTATGCACCAGAATCGGTTAACTTCTTTATCTTCGCAATCCATATTATGGGTGCCTCGTCAATCATGGGCTCGATTAATATTATTGCTACTGTAATGAATATGCGCGCTCCTGGCATGACGTACATGAAGATGCCGCTGTTCGTTTGGACTTGGGTAATCACAGCATTCTTGTTAGTTGCTGTAATGCCAGTTCTAGCCGGCGCGGTGACCATGATGTTGATGGATATTAACTTCGGTACCAGCTTCTTCGACGCTGCTGGTGGCGGTGACCCGGTATTGTTCCAGCACGTTTTCTGGTTCTTTGGTCACCCAGAGGTTTACATCATTATCTTGCCAGCCTTTGGTGTTGTATCGCAGATTATTCCAACCTTCAGTCGCAAGCCGCTGTTTGGTTACTCGTCGATGGTTTACGCCACGGCAGCGATCGCGTTCTTGTCCTTCGTAGTCTGGGCTCACCACATGTTTACTGTGGGTATGCCAATCGCCGGTGAGCTGTACTTTATGTACGCCACTATGCTGATTGCTGTGCCAACAGGTGTGAAGGTATTTAACTGGATCACGACCATGTACAAAGGTTCATTGACCTTTGAAACCCCCATGCTATTCAGTATCGCCTTTGTGATTCTGTTTACCTTTGGTGGCTTCACTGGCTTGATGCTGTCGATCGCGGCTGCAGATATGCAGTACCACGACACCTACTTTGTTGTTGCTCACTTCCACTATGTAATGGTTGCAGGTGCAGTATTTAGTGGCACGGCTGCTATCTACTACTGGCTGCCAAAGTGGTGTGGAAAGATGTACAACGAAACCATGGGTCAGGTGCAGTTCTGGGTTGCCTTTATCGGCTTTAACATTGCCTTTATGCCACAGCACTTCTTGGGTCTAGCTGGTATGCCACGTCGCTACGCCGACTACGGTCTGCAGTTTGCTGACTGGAATATGGTCTCTAGTATCGGTGCCTTTATCTATGGCGGTGCGCAGATCATGTTGCTGTACAACGTAATTGCAACGATCCGCAACGGCAAGCCAACGACAGAAGAGAAAACTTGGGAAGGTGCTGAAGGACTGGAATGGACTGTTCCATCACCGGCGCCTTACCACACGTTCGCAAAGCCTCCCGAGTTTAAATAGGGAGGCCTAGGCTATGTCAACTGACGCTTCCAATCGAAGAGTTGTAGTGAAGTCGTTATTCGGTGCGGCGGGTATGTTTGCTTTTGCAATCTTTGTGTTACCGCCAATGTATGACCTGTTTTGTGAAATTACCGGACTCGGTGGCAAAACAGGTGATGAGTACACCGCGGTTGATGTCAGGGTTGATACATCGCGCGAGGTCAGAGTTAGGTTTGTGGCCTCAAACAATGCATCCATGCCCTGGGTCTTCAAGCCGACTCAAGACAGCGTAGTAGTGCATCCAGGTGAGCCAACAGAGATCACCTACTTTGCCCACAACGTTACAGATGAAGATATGGTTTCCCAGGCGATACCTAGTTTAGTGCCGAACAATGTGGCTGATTATTTCCACAAGACAGAGTGTTTCTGTTTTGAGAATCAGCCTCTGGCAGCAGGCGACCAGGCAGACCTTAAGCTTGTATTTATTATTGATCCGGATTTGCCGGCGGGCGTTAATAGTGTGACGCTCTCTTACACGATTTTCGATATAACCGATCGAGTGGCAGATCCAATAGCACAGTTATAGTCATTCCCAAGCGCTTGGGAATAACAACACGGAGATAAAAGATGTCAACAGAAAGCAGTTATTACGTACCCGAGCAGAGCAAGCTGCCGATTATCACTGCCACGGGCATGGGATTAATGGCTTATGGTGCCGCGTCTTGGGTTGTCAGTGGTGGAAGCATGATCTTCACCGCCGGCCTGGCCATCATGGCAGTGGTGATGTTCAAGTGGTGGAGCCTGGTTATTGATGAGAATATGCGAGGCCTGGCCAACGATCAGCTCAAGCGCTCCTATGTTTTGGGTATGCTGTGGTTTATCTTCTCCGAGGTAATGTTCTTTGCGGCTTTCTTTGGCGCCCTCTTCTACCTGCGAGTTATTGTTAATTCCTGGTTAGGTGGCGATGCGGCTATCGGCCTATTTGACGATACTCCTACCGACGCAGCTGTTGCTAACAACGCCATCCTCTGGCCTGGCTACGAAGCTGAGTGGCCGCCGATGATCACTCCTGATCAAGCGGCCAATGGTGAAAACGCAATCTTTAAGGGTCCGGACGAAGCAATGAGCTTTCCTGGCTGGGCCAAGCTGTTAGGTTGGCTGCCACTGTGGAACACGGTTATTTTGGTGACCTCTAGTATCACTGTTCATATTGCCCATACCGGTCTGAAGAACAACAACCGTAAGCAGTTTATCGGCTGGTTGGCGCTGACTGTATTGCTTGGCGCAATCTTCTTGGTGCTTCAGGTTGAAGAATATGTGCATGCCTACCAGCACATGGGTCTTACCCTAGAGTCTGGTATCTACGGCACTACGTTCTTTATGCTTACCGGCTTCCACGGAGCTCACGTAACCTTGGGAACCATCATGCTACTGATCGCTTTGATTCGTGCAATCAAAGGGCACTTTAGCAATGAAGATCAGTTCGGCTTTGAAGCTGCATCTTGGTACTGGCACTTTGTTGATGTTGTTTGGCTTATCCTGTTCTTTGTAGTCTATGTTTTTGACTAGATAGAATATTGCTGGACGTAAAAAAACGGCTAGGCAAATTGCCTGGCCGTTTTTGTTTGTAGGCTAGATAGCAGCCCTGAGCCACCAGCAGCCTTGAGCCACCAACAGCTATGAGCTACTAAGAGCCTTGAGCCACCAAAGGCCCGGAGCAATTAGAAGCCTTTAGGGCTTTGGCGCTGTCGGGGCTGCAGGTATAGTCGGCGCGACATTCTCGGGATGCAGTTGTTTGTCCCAAGGGGCCTGACTTTTGATCTGTCCTGTGTAGGCGCCGTATATAATTGTGCCTACTAACATCACGGCAAGAGTGACACGCAGGCCGAGGGCATAGAGCAGTCGTTTTTTGTTGCTGCCCCCGAGATCCTTGACCAAAAAGTTTAAGCCGCCAAACAGGCTGGCTATCAGGGCGATAAGCAGTAGAAGCATTAGAGTCTTGAGCATAGTGGTCTCGGATTAAAGAAAATAGAAAGTGGAATTTAAGCATAAATGAACAGTGACCCACATCTTAACGCGGAAACCTTTTCTTGGCAGCCAAATGCCAAGTTATTGTTTCTCGTCCTGTTAATGATGCCTGTGTTAATCGGCTTGGGTTACTGGCAGTTAGATCGCGCTCAAGAGAAGCGTGAGATATTGGCCGAGTTTAAGTCTAATCAACAATCTCAACCCGCAAATTTTGCGGAGCTTGATAGCCGTGCCAACCTTCAGTATCGACAGGTTCAATTTGTCGGTGAACTAGATGCATCGCGGCGTGTTTTGCTGGATAATCGCGTCCGCAATGGGCGACCCGGTTATGAGATTTTCGAAGTGCTAACCATTGCTGAGACTGGTGGTAGTCATTTAAAGGTTCTGGTCAATCGTGGCTGGGTGCAAGCATCCCTAGACCGCAATGAGCTACCGGAAATAGAGTCAGTGTTAGGTCAGGTGCAATTGCGAGGGTCCCTCTACAAGGTTTTGAGAGGCGGCCTGCAGTTAGATGACGGTGTTCGTGCTGTTGAGATTTGGCCTGGGCGAGTAGGCTGGATCTCTACCGAGCGCGCCGTAGAAATTTTTGGCAATGAGTTTTTCGCCTACCAGTTGCGATTGGATCGCGATTCAATTGGCGCATTAACCACCGGTTGGCCGACAGTCTCGGTCCAGCCAGAGAAACATACAGCCTACGCCGTACAGTGGTTTGTTATGGCCTTTGTGCTGTTGCTCCTAACTATCAATGCCAACTCAAATTTGGCAGCATGGTATAAATTTAAAACGGCAAAAACAGAGAGTGAAAATTTATGAGTGACCAGCAGACAACCCAAGGCCCCCGCAACCGCGGCATGAAGATTCAGATTTGGATTATGTTGATTATGGTTGGCGGCGTAATGGTCGCTGGTACGTTGATGCAGCCAAAGTCCGAAGAAGAGCGCCAGCAGTTGATGGCCACCTTAGGCACTACTAATCAGGGTACACTAGTAAAACCTTCTGTAGATGCCCGCAGCGTATTTCCTGCCAATCTTGATAGGGCAGAAAAATGGAAGATTGTTGTAGCTGGCGGTGATAGCTGTGACGCTGCCTGTAATCAAGTGATTTTAGACACCCGTTCGGTTCACATACTTATGGGTAAGTTAGTCCGTCGAGCAGAGCGTGTATACCTCGCAGATTCTGAGCAACTGCAACAGCAGGAATTTGACGATCTCAGCTTTGCCCACCCTCATTTGACCATCCAAACCACAGGCTTGAATGAGTTCAAGCAATTACTGGAAAACACCTCAGCAGACTGGGATATGGCCGATACCCGTTACTTTGTTGTGACGCCTGATGCTGAGGTTATTCTCTATTTCACCCAAGATGATGATGTCATGGGGCTACTAGAAGATATGAAGCACCTATTAAAATATTCACCAGACCGTTAATTACTAGATCGCTAAACACTAGAGTATTAATCAACAGATAGATCTGTGGAGCTGAATTACATGCAACAAACTGAATTAGAAACAACCGGCGTAAGCTGGCGCGACTATCTAGAGTTGTGCAAGCCCAACGTGGTTGCGCTAATGATTC
>Ga0209194_1000123_pt1 | contig 68864 bp, 59 predicted proteins | sample COGITO_mtgs_1004_FD_184787 | JGI IMG/M metagenome (GOLD analysis project Ga0209194, IMG submission 184787) | Pelagic marine microbial communities from North Sea - COGITO_mtgs_100413 (SPAdes) (version 2) | ecosystem: Environmental > Aquatic > Marine > Epipelagic ... | reverse complement strand
CAGCACGGGATTCGCCGTCGCCGCTTCATCCACCATGTCGGCCAAGTCGTTGATGAACCCGTCGTAGGTATTGAGCGCAGGCACCCGGTGAAAATGGTGAATGCCCGACGCTTCAGCCAGCTCGCGGTACTCAATGTCAATCTCTTGCAGCGTCTCAATATGCTCAGAGACAAAGCTAATAGGCACCACGACCAAATGCTCAGTCTCTTTCGCACCCAGTTCTTCAATCGCGTCTTCGGTATAGGGCTGTAGCCACTCAATGGGCCCGACCCGGCTCTGATAAGCCAGCGTATGCTCATTGGGTCGGCCCAGCGCCTGCATAATCAAATCGGTACAGTGCTCAATTTCGCGCTGGTACGGATCGCCAAATTCTTCGACGTAGCTCACCGGCACGCCGTGGGCGCTAAAGAAAATATGAGCGTCGTTTGGGCTCGATAGCTTGTCTAGCTCAGTGCGAATCAAATTCGCCATCGAATTGACGTAGCCAGGGCGCGAATACCAGGAGGGAATCAGCGTGTAGTCAATCTGCTTTAGCTGGTCGTCTTCGTCCCACATTTGCTCTAGCTGCCGAAAGCTAGAGCCACTGGTGCTAATAGAATACTGCGGATACAGCGGCAGCACGACTAGCTTTTTGATGCCGTCTTGCTTAATCTGGTCGATGGCCTCTTCGGTAAAGGGATGCCAGTAGCGCATACCGACGTAGACTTCGGAGTCCTGCCCTTTTTGAGCGAGCGCTGCTTTTAGCGCTTCACCCTGCTCCTCGGTAATCCGCCTTAGCGGCGAGCCACCGCCAATTTGCTGATAGTTTTCTTGAGAGGTTTTTGCCCGGCGGCTAGAAATGAACCACGCCAGCGGTTTCTGCAAAAAGGGAAACGGAATTCGGATAATTTCAGGGTCGGAAAACAGGTTAAACAGAAAAGGACGCACATCCTCTGGCTTCTCTGGCCCGCCCAAGTTTAGTAATAAGACTCCCACACGGCCCATAGTGAATTGCGTACCCTATGCTTAATGATTTTCTTAGCTTTAGCTATCGTAACAACTAACGCTGGGTCTAAAACATTTCCTCTATATTTCCTTTGGCAGACATTCAGTCCATAGGCAGTCCATAGGCAGTCCATAGGCCGTTTAGCTCTCTCTATTGGCGTATGACAGAATCTCGCTTTAGACAAACAGGTTTCTAAGATAAATCAACGGCTCAAGGCGGCTCGACTGGGCCTAAGAGTAGAAAGACGCTGGGCCTGCGTGGCACCATTGACCTCGCCCATTGCCCCCGCGCTAGAGGCTTTAGCAACTTTCTTAAATGTGCTTTTGCCAACACCCTTGAAATCTTTTTGGGGTAATTATGGCGATAGCAAAACGCAGGCGCGACCCAACAGCGGTAAAAGCGGCCATAGGCAGAAGTTAGCCGGCACTATCTTTCAACGTCAGATGGCATCCGTTTAGCGAACATCCGATCAAGCGCTTTACAGAAGCAACGTTCCTGTAAGGAATGCATCAACGAGGGCGATGCGTCGGAATTAAAACAGCGGCTCCTCGTCGTATCTTGTGAAGCGGTTACCTGCTATAGGTTGCTGGGTTCAATCTAGAGGTACGTAGCCGTGGTGGAGCGCAGCTTTAGCCTATTTATCAACTTTCTAGACTTCATCAATGCCCTTCGCTCCATGCAGTAAGGACAGCGGGTACACCTCTTTCACCATTCAACATGAGAAATTTCGCGCAGCGCAGCGGCAACATCGACACGCTCACCGGACTGCGATCCTTTCTAATTATCTGGATTGTTCTTTATCACCTGAAAGAAGAGCTAGCGGTGCTTCTACCCTGGCCACCGCTACTAAGCTTTGCGGCGGCGGGCTTTGCCGGAGTAGACTTCTTCTTCATCTTGAGCGGCTTTGTCATTGCCTACAGCTATGCCCCCCGCTTCAAGTCGTTCAACTTAAAGAACTACGGAAAATTTCTGTGGCTGCGCCTAGCTCGAATCTATCCGCTGCACTTTATTACGCTAGGCGCAACGATTCTGCTGGTGGTAGCGGCAAATGCCAGCGGCTCGGAGCTAAGTTATCCCGAGTTTTATTCCCTATCGGGGCTGATTCAAAATTTATTTTTAGTCCAGGCTTGGAGTTTGCCAACCGCTTTTAGCTGGAACGCGATCGCCTGGGCTGTGAGCTGCGAATGGTTAGCCTACCTGCTTTTTCCGGCCATTATCGCGGCAACGCTACGCATTCGAAGTTCGGCTTATTCAGCCGCGGCGACAGTCGCAGTGCTCCTTTTAATGGCCGCCACCTGCCAGGGACTAGATGTAAACTGGCAGGCCATTCGCGGCGCGGGTAGCTATGGCGTACTGCGCATTGCCGGAGAGTTTGTGGCCGGCTGCCTTTTGTACAACCTCTACGCGGCCAGATGGGGCTACCGGTGGCGCGGCTTAGCCACTACCACTGGGATAGTGACCGTTGCCGGCATCACCGTAGTTTCAACGCCTAACATATTGTCCAATCAGCTCGGCTCGATTATCGGCACACCCGATCAGCTAGATGCGCTGTGGCTAACGCCGCTCTGCGCGATCGCAATTTATCTACTCGCCTGGGAAAAAGGCGCGATCGCCCATCTTTGTAGCACTCGAATCGCGATGAAAGGCGGCGAGCTTTCCTACGCGCTGTATATCACTCACTTTTTGTGCCTGATCGTTCTGCGGCGAGCGCTGCCCCTAGAAAGGTTTGCCGAAATGGACCTGATGGTGAAGACAGCGGCGTTACTAGGGTATCTAGGCGTAATGGTGGTAGTTGCGATCGCGGCCAACCACCTGATTGAAGAGCCTTCAAGACGCTGGATGAAGGGTTTAATTACGCCCAAACAGCCCGCTGTAGCAGCAGTTCCGGAGGCGGTAGTACTATCGACCGTCGAGGTGGCGGCCCAAGCTAATGCATTACCATCCCACCGTCCACATTCATCACCTGGCCGGTAATGTACGCAGCGGACGGATCGGCAGCCAGGTAGCGAATCAGTCCGGCCACTTCATCTGGCTGTCCATAGCGGCCTAGCGGAATGTACTTGAGAATTTCTTCGGCGTTCTTCAGATCGCCAGTCATATCTGTCGCGATAAATCCAGGGGCGACGACATTAGCCGTTACGCCACGCGGCGCTAGCTCTTTTGCCACTGTCTTCGTAAAGCCAATCACGCCTGCTTTAGCCGCGCTGTAGTTAGCCTGACCAGGGTTACCCATCAGTCCGGCCACTGAGGAGATATTGATAATGCGGCCCGAACGCTGCTTGAGCATGATTTTACTAACGGCGCGAGTGCAGAGAAAAACGCCCGTCAAGTTGAGGTCGATCACGGCCTGCCAGTCTTCGGGCTTCATCCGGAGCAACAGGGTATCGCGAGTAATCCCGGCGTTGTTCACCAATACGTCAATGCGGCCAAACTTGTCCATCGTGGCCTTAATGAGCGCATCGACCTGATCGGACTTAGAGACATCGGCTTGAAGCGCGATCGCACTTCCCCCATCCGCCTCAATCTGCTGCACCACCTCGTCTGCCGCCCCGCTAGAACTCGCATAGTTCACCACCACCTTCGCGCCTTCGCCGGCCAGTGCCAGCGCCGCTGCTTTACCAATCCCTCGCGACGAGCCTGTCACAACGGCAACCTGATCTGCTAGCGCTCCAACCATGATTGTGAATCCTTACGCGTCTTGAAATTTGCCCAATCACTGTAATCTTTCGTGGGGGTGGGGATCAATTCTCACCGAATCCTCGCGGTCAATCTCCGCTTAGCCGGCAGCGGTCTTAAATTGTGCGGTCTTAAATTATTACGAAACAAAGCACTCATCTTGAGACTAGGCCATTAGCATGAAGAAGTTCTTTTTCTCTTTCTAAACTCATGTCAGTCAAACAGCAATTCAGCAGCTTCGAGGAGCTAGTAAGCGGTTCCGACAAGCCCGTTTTGGTCGATTTCTATGCCGACTGGTGCGGCCCTTGCCAGATGATGGCAAAAATTTTAACCCAGGTCAGTGCGGAGATGAAGGACGAGATTAAGGTGGCCAAAGTGGACACCGAGCGCTACCCCGAACTGGCTTCTCAGCACAAGATTCACGCGCTGCCGACGCTGCTATTGTTCAAGAACGGCCAGCCCGTCGATCGAATTGAGGGCGTGGTCACGGCAGATCAGCTAGCTAGCCGAGTGCGCGGCGTATTGGGTGGCGACGCCTAGATCTGGCAACGCCTAGATCTGGCAACGCCTAGATCTAGCAAAGTTATAGATCTGGCAAAGTCTAGAAGATCTGGTAAAGTCTGGATTCTAGATGGACGTATTCAGACAAGCCGGTCTAACCGCATGAGTGAACCCTTGGCGATCGCCCAAAATAAGCAACCGGCTGAAGCAGATTTGAGTTTTGCCGCGATCGCCCTGGGCGGCAATTTGGGCGATTCGCAGCGCATTTTGTCCGAGGCGATCGCCGTCCTAGACCAGATTCAAAGCATTGAAGTGAGCGCGCGATCGCACTTTTACCGCACTGCGCCAGTTGGCCCCCCGCAGCCCGACTATCTCAACGCCTGTATCCTTATCAAAACAGGGCTAACGCCAGTTGCGCTCCTGCATCAGCTGCTGTCTGTTGAAAATCAGTTTGGCCGGGTGCGCCAGGTGCGCTGGGGCGCTAGATCGCTAGATTTAGATTTGCTGTTTTATGGCGATCGCATCCTGGATATTCTGGGCCTTACCGTCCCGCATCCTCGCCTGCACGAGCGTCCCTTTGTATTAGTACCGCTGATGGACATCGCGCCCAACTGGCAGCACCCTATCCTCAACCAAACCACAGAACAGCTATTAGCTCAGCTATCGACCACTGGCGTAGAGCGACTCAGCTCAAGACTGCCGACACCTTGCAAAACCGCGCCCTCAGGAAAGCCCTCCCCATGCCATTAGGAAAAGAACCCCCCGAGCAGCTAGAGCAGAAACTGTTTTACCAGGGGGCAAAATTCAGCTTTGGCGTAAACAAGCTGCGACTCCCCAATGGCAACGTCGGCTACCGAGAATGTATCTTTCATCCTGGCGGCTCTATGGCTGTACCCGTAACCGACGACGGACAGTTTGTAATGGTGCGCCAATACCGCTTTGCCATGCAGGGAAGATTGTTGGAGTTTCCTGCTGGCACGGTAGAAGTAGGGGAAGAACCGCTGGCAACGGTGCAAAGAGAGATTCAAGAAGAAACAGGCTACAAAGCAGCCACCTGGAAAGCATTGGGAGACTTTCCCAATGCGCCGGGTTATTCGGACGAGATTATCTATGCTTACCTAGCGACCGATTTAGAAAAGCTAGAGAACCCGCCCGACGCAGACGAAGATGAAGACATTGAAGTTGTGCTAATGGACGCTGACGCTTTGGAAAAAGCAATTTTAGAAGGCGTTCCAATTGATGCCAAGTCCATCGCGGCCTTTTATATGGCAAAGGCGCGGCTATCTTAGCGCTTCTTTCACCCGTTTAAAGCGTGACAAATAGAACCTGACAAATAGGAAATGACAAATTCACTTATCGTTATGCCAACTACGCCTGACAAACCTACTCTCTATAAACCTATCTCTATATAGACAGGCCCCCTACAACAAGGCGCGATAATCTTTTGTGAGTAAGGGAGTAAAGGTAAGGTATGGCGGACGAATTAGTGCTGTTTTGGCATCGCAAGGACTTGCGGATTCGAGATAATTTGGGATTGGTGGCGGCGCGCGATCGCACGCCCAAAGTCATTGGCATATTCTGCTTAGACCCTGGCATTCTAGACGGCGACGACATCGCCCCGGCCCGCGTTACCTACATGATTGGCTCGCTAGCCGAACTGCAAGAAAGCTACAAGTCTGCCGGGAGCGAACTGCTAATTCTCAAAGGCGATCCTAAAAAAGCGATTCCCAAACTAGCCGCCGCACTCGGTGCAACTGCCGTCTATTGGAACCGCGACGTAGAGCCTTACGCTCGTCAGCGAGACACCGACGTGGCCGCCGCCCTAAAAGAAAAAGACATTGAGCGCTGCACCCAGTTTTGGGATCAGCTAATGAACGATCCAGACACCATCAAAACAGGAGGTGGCGATCCGTATCGAGTATATACACCCTTTTGGCGAAACTGGTTACAGCATGAGAAAAAGCCGCCCGTTGAAGCATTGAGTAATACCACCGGGCTGAGTCCTCATGAAAAGGCTACGGCAAACGATGCGGGCAATATCGAATTGCCAACGGCGAAAGACTTAGGATACGAATGGGAAAACGAGCTGCTGCTTGCCCCAGGAGAGAAAGCAGCCCTAGCGCAGCTAGAAACCTTTTGCGATGACGAACGCGCCGTTGCAGAATACGACGAAAAGAGAGACTTTCCGGCAATTCCAGGCACCTCAACTCTTAGCGCCGCGCTCAAGTTCGGCACCATTGGTATTCGCACCGTATGGGAAGCCGCCGCCGATGCCCACAGCCGCGCTCGCAGCGACGAAACCAGAGAGAACATTCGCACCTGGCAGCAAGAACTTTGCTGGCGAGAGTTCTATCAAAGCGTCATGTACTTTTTCCCAGAGCTAGCCGAAGGCCCTTACCGCGACCCGCTAAAAGACTTTCCCTGGGACAACAACGAGACTCTATTCGAAGCCTGGTGCGAAGGCAGAACGGGCTACCCAATTGTGGATGCGGCAATGAGACAGCTCAACACAACCGGCTGGATGCACAACCGCTGCCGGATGATTGTGGCAAGCTTTCTTACCAAGGATTTGATTATCGACTGGCGCTGGGGCGAGAAGTACTTTCTGCAAAAGCTATACGATGGCGATCTCTCTTCTAACAACGGCGGCTGGCAGTGGAGCGCCTCTAGCGGCATGGATCCAAAGCCCTTAAGAATCTTCAACCCGGCGAGTCAGGCAAAAAAGTACGATCCGGATGCAGAATACATTCGCAAATGGGTGCCAGAAATTCGGCATTTGGATACTAGCTTGTTGATTTCGGGAGAGATTCCAGAAGAGGAACTAGAAGGAACAGATTACCCTAAGCGAATTGTTGAGCATAAGGAGCAGCAAGCTGATTTCAAAGAGCGCTATAAAAAGCAGAAGGGTTAGAAGAACTAAAAAATATTCATCTGAATGCTACAAGGTAATCCGCAAGGTAAGTAGCTCGGTGGTGCTAAAGCTCACTGCATAGGCTAGGCTTCGACTACGCTCAGCCCTCTAGCTACAGTGGATTGAGCATTGAGCGTAGTCGAAATGCGTTTTACAAGTAATTTGACCTATTTACAAGTAATTTGACCTACCTACTTACTTAATTCGCTAACCTTACTCGCTTGGTCAAAATCGCCATCACTTCATTGGGCCTACCGGTTGGTATCGGTTCGCTCCAGTCGTTAGGTTCGGCGTAGCCGCGTATGTGCAATAGGCGAATGGTGGCTTGCACAGCGGGAAGGGGGCCGAATAGCATGTGGCGAACGGATTCTTGATAGTAGCCTTCTGCGGGTGGCGGAGTCGTAGTTAACGCAGTAGGCGTAGGCGAGTTAATAGGTGAATCTGTGGACGCCGCTGCGCCCTGAATGGAAGGGATAAACATGAGATCTGGTTTCCAATTAGGTTTGAGTTAAGAAACCAGAACTCAACTAGACCTAGCCTCCCCGAGTAGATGTGGTGCAAGTCGAGGTGGCTAAGGTAAAGTAACCCTTAGTCGCCGGGATTGCTTGAGAATCCTGGGGGTTAGCTGTCGGTGGGTGGTGCAAACACTCGCCGATAGCGCTAAGTAGAATTGAGTTCTGAGAAAACACCGTGATAGCTATCACAGCTTAGATCTGAAGATAGGCTGATTTTTAACTTCAGTCAAGTGTAGGGTTGTAAGGAAGTTGTAGCACTGAGAGTACAGAGTAGCGTTCCAATTGAAGAGGCAATTGAACAATGGATGGATAAGCTTCAGCGCTATCGACAAGTAGTTCGCGAGCTATTGGCCGATTGTGCTCACCCGTATTCCCATTCTGATGAGGTGGACACTGAAATTATTTGCGATGTCGAGCACGACCACTATCAGCTTTCTTATATTGGCTGGGAAGAGCAACAGCGTATTTTCAATTTGATTCTCCACCTTGATATTAAAGACGGGAAAATTTGGGTTCAGCACAATGGGACGGAGATGGCGATCGCACAAGTTTTAGTCGAACAGAGCGTTCCTGCTTCTGATATTGTTCTCGGCTTTCACTCTCCCTTCAAGCGTCAATTCAGTGGCTATGCTGCCGCTTAAGAGAACGATGAGTCAAAAGAACTTTCTATAATTACAGGTTGCTACCGGCTCCCGAATTTTTGCAACGAATACGTTTCACATGCTTGAAGTAGTCAATACGTCGATTTTCTTCAAACTAACAATAACTGTTTGTTATTCAGAATCTGCCTCAAACTGGCGAATGGCTCTATATATCCCAGTAGTGTCGATGTTGGCTCGATCTGATTTCGAGTAGATATCCAGCAAAACAACAAGATCGTCAGATGTCTGCCAATATACTAGTCGATACCCACCACTCTTTCCTTTTTGAATATTGCTATTCTTGAGTCTTACCTTCATGACTGTAAAGCTAATGCCAGAGAGCTGATCTCCTAACGACTCCTTTGCTTTCAGCAGATCAATGACTGAATTGAGATCGGCTTTAATACTGCGATAGCGTTTGGGTAAACGCTTCAACTGTCGCCTAAAGTCGAGCGTAAATTGAATTTAGCAAGGCAGAGGTTCAGTCATCGTCAATATCGTCCCAAAGCTGAGAGAGCGGCAAAGTCTCTCCTACCATCGCTTGCTGCCAGGACGAGCGAAATCTTTCTTCTGAGAAGCCTAGATCGTCCTGCTCGTGAGATGATGACGCTTTGGCCATGCTGTGAGTGGATTGAATGATGGTAGATAGCTCCTTCAGCAGTTCAATTTGTTCTGCCAATGAAAGCGATTTGGTTAGATGAAGAACTTCCTGAAGTTGAGAGGTCATACCCAAATCCTATTCTGTGACGACTGTGCTAGAGCATATCTTCCGATTATAAGCGTAGACACTTGATATTCAGACTACTCCTTCGGCTGATAGTTTTCCTCTAACCCGCTCGTACCCACCCTCAAGTAGCCAGTCTTGAGCGGTTTCATAAGTTGCATAAGTTGAGACTAATCTATCGACCTATACTCCATAAACTTTCAATCTTCAATTTGTTCTGCGATCGCGGCTGCGTGGGATGACAGGGTACTTATGCCCTCTTCCTGCCAACGATCACCCGATGCCTTGGCGTACTTTCAACAATCTCTGGCTCCTCAAAACCAACAGACTTGAAAGTCTCCTTTATATCTAGCGCAAAGTACTGATCGAGATAAGGTTCTGTGCTTTTAAGCAACGTGAGAATGTAGGGCGGCATCTTGCTATAGATTTCGCTTTGGGGGTTCATGTCCATGATGGCGAAGTGGCCGCCGGGGCGAACGAGGCGATAGGCTTCAGCAATGACGTCACGCGCGGCAGAGGTGGGCAGTTCGTGGAACAGGAGGCAAGCGGATACTAGGTCGGCGGTGTTGGCCGGTAGCTGAGTATCTTCGGCGGCGGCGTGAACCCATTGAATGGCGGCGGCGGTTCTGTTTTCGGTGCGCTCTGCATGTTGAGCCACGGCGAGGAAGTAGGGCGAGAGATCTACGCCCGTGGCTTCTGCATTGGGGAAGGTGTCTTGCAAGGTCATGGTGCTGCGGCCAGCGCTACAGCCCAAGTCAATAATATGTTCGGGCAGCTGAGCTAACTTCTCTTTCAATATTTCGTGATAGGCGTTGCGCAGGCTAGCGTCGCCGTTGATTCCGGCGCGGTCGTCGCCATCGGGCCAAATGCGCGCATGGACAGCGCGGGCGGCGACATCTACTTCCATTGCGGGGAGCCAGCCCAGGTTGCCTTCGTCGTAGGCGTGGAAGCTGGTGGTGTAGTAGCGCGGGTATTTGAGATTGGGGTTAGCGATCGCACTTAACTCCTGTTCCCAGCGCTCATCTAGCTCCGCATCTGTTCCTCTTGCCTTTAGCGCCTTTACCTCGTCGCGCCAATACACGCCAATCGTTTCGGCCCTGTCCATCATCATGGTACGGGCCTTATTTTTAGCAAACTTGGCCAGCGGCTTTACCGAGAGTAAGCCGTTGATCAGTTGAGAAGATATCTGTGAAGAGATCGCAGCCATAGCGCTTCAGCGTGAGGGTATAAAACCAGAACAGTTTGCATTATCTCAAACCCTGTCCCAACAAAGCCAGAATGAAATGATTCTGCGCATTTTTTGAACGTTCAGTTTTCCAGCAACCCGTTAAACTAAATCTGGGTTGTCCAGTGTTCAACACGCCTGGTGCTGGGATGCCCTTACTCATTTTCAACGCCGCTTACTATGCCAAACTCCGCATTCGATATCGCTGGCCGCAAACCCTTCGAACTACCGGGCGCTTACCCTCACTACAACCCAGATCGCCCCGGACAGGTAGAGCATATCGCGCTAGATTTGGCCTTCGACATCCCTCATAAAAGCTACAGCGGCACCTGCAAAGTTCGCATCGCCCCCGTTGTAGACAACACCGACAAGCTCGTGATGGACGCCGTTGACCTAAAGATTGCGTCTGTCAAAGTTGGCAAAGCCGATCAAGAATTTGACTACGACGGCGAGCAGCTCCATATTCGCCTGGCCCAGCCCGCCAAGTTCGGCAAATCTTTTACCCTCACGATCGAATACGCCGTCGAAAATCCTCAGCGCGGCATTTACTTTATCGGCCCAGACCAGCACTATCCCGATAAGCCCGTGCAGGTTTGGACGCAGGGCGAAGACGAAGACTCTCGCTTCTGGTTTCCTTGCTTCGACTATCCTGGCCAGCTCGCAACGTCCGAAATTAGAGTGCGCGTCCCGAAGGAATACATCGCGGTTTCCAACGGCGAACTGATCGAAACAGAGGCCGATGGCGCAGACAAAATCTACCACTGGAAGCTAGACAAGGTGCATCCTAGCTATCTAATGACGCTGGCGATTGGTGAGTTTGCGGTCATCGAAGATGAATGGAAGGGCAAGCCCGTTCGTTACTACTTTGAAAAAGGGCGCAAGGCGCAGGCCAAGCTGACCATGGGCAAAACGCCGCAGATGCTAGAGACGCTAAGCCGCTGGTTCGGCTACGAATACGCCTTTTCTAAGTACGATCAGGTGTGCGTGGCCGACTTCATTTTTGGCGGCATGGAAAATACCACCACCACGCTGCTCACCGATCGCTGCATGATTGACAAGCGGGCGGCCATTGACAATGAGCGGGCTGAAACGCTGGTGGCTCACGAGCTAGCTCACCAGTGGTTTGGCGATTTGATTGTGATTAACCACTGGTCGCAGGCTTGGGTGAAAGAGGGCGCCGCCACCTATTCTGAAGTGCTGTGGGTAGAAGAAACTAAGGGCAAAGAAGAGGCGTTTTACTATCACCTCAACCATGCTCGGGCCTACTTAGATGAAGACAAAAGCCGCTATCGTCGTCCGCTGGTAACGCACATTTATCGGGAGGCGATTGAGCTATACGATCGGCATATTTATGAGAAAGGATCTTGCGTTTATCACATGATTCGGATGGAGCTAGGCGATGAGCTGTTTACCCGCTCGCTCTCCACCCTGCTCAAAAAACACGCCCACAACACCGTCGAGACTATCGACCTGCTGCGAGCTATCGACGAGTCTACAGGCCGCAACCTGCGCTACCTATTCGACCAGTATGTATATAGAGGTGGCCACCCCGACTACAAGGTGGGCTATAGCTGGGATGGCGATAGTAACCTGGCAAAAATCACCGTTACGCAAACGCAGGTAGAAGATGGCAAATCTCAGGTGCAAGAGGGTTTGTTTGATCTTAAGGTGCCGATTGGGTTTGGGTATGTGGGAGATCGTACTCAAGCCACCAGCGGCGAGGTCAAATCTTTTAAGGTGCGCATTCACCAGCGGGAGCAGGCGCTGTACTTTCCTCTAGAGAAAAAGCCCGACTTTATTAGCTTCGATGTAGATAATCACCTGCTAAAAACCGTCGAGCTAGACTATCCGATTGCCGAACTCAAAGCACAGCTAAAGTACGATCCCGATGCGATTTCGCGGCTGTTTGCGGCAGAGGCCCTGGCGAAAAAAGGCAGTCTAGAGGCGGTCGAAAGTCTCAAAGAGTCTTTAAAGAGCGATTCGTTCTGGGCCGTACGCGCTGAGGTAGCCGAGCAGCTAGGTTCTGTGCAGCTCGTACAGGCAGAAGCCGCCCTGATTGAAGGGTTAGAAGATGACCATGCCAAAGTGCGCCGGGCCGTGGTGACTGCGCTCGGCAGCGTTAAGTCGGCAAAGAGCTACAAGGCGCTAAAGGCCGTGGCTGAAAAAGGCGACGAGAGCTATTACGTAGAGGCGTCTGCGGTGCGATCGCTCGGTAAAATTGGCACAGCCACCATCGACGGCAAAGACCGGGAAAAGAAAACCCTGAAGATTCTCGATACGGTTTTGCAAGAGCGCGCCGGTTGGAATGAGGTGGTCCGCAGCGGCGCCATTAGCGGCCTTAGCCAATTCGATACCTCAGAAGCAGCGCTCGACTTACTGTTGCCCTACACCGAGCCAGGCGTCTCACAGCCCCTGCGGCTAGCGGCGATTCGCGCTCTGGGCAGCATCTCAACCGGGCAAGAAAAGCAGGCCGTTACCCGAATTCTAGACCGCTTAGAATCGCTGTCTCGAGAGGACTTTTTCCTCACACAGGTGGCCACGGTGGGTGCGCTTAGCCAAATGGAAGCGCGCGGGGCCGTCAAAATTCTAAAAGGGCTAGCCGAGCATTCTCCCGATGGTCGCGTGAAGCGTCGGGCAGACGAAGCGGCGCAAAAGGTGCAGAAAAAGCTAGGGTCAGATCAGGCGATTGTAGACCTGCGCCAGGCGCTCGATGAAGTTAAGCAGGCAAACAAAGAGCTGAAAAGCCGATTGGAGTCGCTAGAGGCAAAAGCAAAATTGGGGACAGACCCAAAATTGGAGACAGACCCAAAGGCGGAGCCTGAGTAATCGCAAAAGACCCCAGTAAAAAAGAATGAGCGAATAAGTATTTGTGCGGCGATCGCCCTATAGTTTAAATACCGCCATTGAGAAGGTTGCGTAAAAAGACGGTGCGTTAGACCTAGATTTGTGTGGGCTAGTTAAGCAATCGCCGGAATTGGGTTATTTATCGTGAAGGCCTATCAGTGAAGTCATGTAGGTAGAGTCGGATAAGCGAGCGGCTATCTCGATGGCCTAAGTATTTCGACTGAGCAGCTAGCTGAAATCACCTCGAAATCACCTCTTTGAACAATGAATCCTCAGATTCTCGAAAACCGCTTTGAAATTGAAGAACAGATCAGCCGCACGGACTTTATGGCCGTATATTTAGCGCGCGATCGCCACTATCTTCATCGGCCTCACTGCATCGTCAAATCGATTCACTACCGCCAGGCCAACATGCGCCACCGCATAGAGCGCGAAGTGCATACGCTAGAACTCCTCGGCGCACATCCTCAAATTCCTAACGTACTGGCCTACTTTCATACCGGTCCTAAAACGGGCCAGCCTAAGACAGACCAGTCTAAGCGCGATTCCGCCGGGAATACCGACGAGCAAACCTTTTACATCGTTCAATCCTGGCTTGATGGGCATCCGCTGAGCCAAGAAATTTCCGCCGACCGTCCGCTCAGCGAAGGCTACGTTAGCAAGCTGCTAAAAGACGTTTTAGTGCCACTGGTGCGCGTTCACGAACAGGGCGTCGTCCATCAAAGCCTGCATCCCCAACATCTCATCCGTCGCAATACCGATGGCCAAATCTTTCTGACCGAATTTGGCACACTGCCCAAGCTAGCGAGAAGTACCGTCAGCGAATCGGGCGCACTCACCACTAGCGTTCCCGTCAGTCCGCAGCCCTACAGCGCCCCCGAGCTGCTTCAGCAAAACCCCCAGCCCGCTAGCGATCTTTACTCGCTCGGCCTCATTGCTATCGAAGCGCTCACCGGTCGCCGCCACCAAGATCTCAGCTTCGATCCCGCTAGGGGCTTGCTCTGGCGCGAGTACGTCACCCTTGGCGATGGCGCTGATGGCAAGGCGACGCGATCGCTCGCAGAATTTATCGACCGGCTGGTGCGTCACGATTGGCGCGATCGCTTTGAAAACGCGCAGGTCGCCCTATCGCAGCTTAGAACCGTCCAAAACCGCAATCAAATCGCCCAAGACAGCCGCTATCCCACCATCATCGCCGCACCTGGCAAACAGGCCACCGCCTTCGGCAAAACCGCTGGCCCCGAGGCTACTGCCATCGGCACCCAGCCTGGCCCAGCCAAAAACAAGCTGCGAAATAATCTTCCCTACCCGCTCAATCTAGCCGTTGGCGGCCCCAAACCGACTAGAGGAACCGCTGGCAACCTCTCGCACTCTCCCTACAGCACTCACACCGCCCGCAGCCCACAAACCAATCCATACCTGTTTAAATGGGCCGTTGGTAGCATTGCTATTTTGCTAGCGCTTGGCATCGGCTTTAAAACCTACCGATGGGGAGAATACCGCATCAGCCGCCTGCCCCAAAGCTGGAGCGACTGGGCCATCAACTCAGCCGAATCGGCCTATCCAGTCGCCGACGCAGAGCAGCTCGTGCCGCTGTTTTCTGGAGACAGTAGCCTCTTGCTACAGCCCGCCGCAGTTATGGCTTACTGGCAAATGTCCGCCGCCGCCGAAGCCGATGGCATCAAGCTGTATCCGCTCTCTGGCTACCGCAGCGAACCCGAAGCCATGCCCCCTCCTACCCCTATAGACACCCAAGACGCTCAAAACCAGGCCGAAGCGCAGGCCCTAGAAGATGCTCAAAACGAGGCCCAACAAAGCGCCCGCCACGCCGCAGATTATCACACCGGCTACGCGCTAGACATTGGCGGCGCGTCCGAGAGCACCGACCGCCAGCCCTCATTCGCCAAAACAGACGCCTACAAATGGCTGGCCGACAATGCTGAAAACTACGGATTCGAGCTGTCTTCTACCCCCTCCCCACTCAAGCGAGGACTCCTCGGCGTAGCCTCCGATCAGCCGTGGCACTGGCGCTACGTAGGCGATGAAGCTAGCCAGGAAATTTTTTCGTCCGGCAGCCGCTAACTGCTGCGCTTCATAAAGATATCTCTACAATTAGCCACACAAACCTATATTTCAGTGATATTGTCCATTCATAGACTAGGTGCATTGGTGTATAGCTATAGCCACGGCCGCTACTTTATCAAGGTGGTCACTTTGCGCTCACCTTGCGCATAGGCATCTGCAACTACCGACCAACCGTCCTAACAAGGGTAAGCGTACGGGGTAAAAAGCTATAGCCGTAGCTAAATAACTTTTTGGTCTGTAGGAATCTCTGAGCGCTGGTCTTTGAGACTTATTTCTAAAGCAGTCTATCTCTAAAGCTAGTTCCTGAAGCATCGCCGCGATCTCCTCCATGCAATCTATCAGCTCACAGCAGCGCCTAACGGCCCACTACAAGACGACATTAGGGGCGCTCTTAGCCGTGGGCGGCGCAGTCGGATTTGCCCTTAGCCTGTGGAACGCTTCTCAAACCAGTCAATTTTCACCGCTAATCGTGGCCGGTGTACTGCTGTTTTGCTTTGGCCTATACTGTCTCAACCGCCCCTATTTTCTACTAGAGCCTCGCCAGCTCACGGTCTATAACCTGCTGGGCATCGTCTCCAAGCGCTACACGTTCGACTCTTGGGAAGTGGTTAAAGCAGACAGCCGCCGTATATATATCGACAACGACGGCATCACCAAAAAGGTGTCTGTAATTCCTTTATTAGCTAGCACAAAAGACTGGATAGCCATGCGCGAACTGTTGAAATAGCGATCGCGCTACAGCTTGACGCGTTTAGTCAAAATCGCCACCCCCTCATTCGCTCTACCGGTAGGGATCGGCTCGCTCCAATCGTTCGGTTCGGCGTAGCCCTGCTTGTACAAAATCCGGATGGTGGTTTGCACGGCGCGCAGGTTGCCGAATAGCAAATGGCGAACGGGGGCTTGCTCGTCGGTGGGGGGCGGCGGCGCATCGGGTAAGGCGGTGGCGGCGGTGCTCGTCGAGATGGCTAAGGTAAAGTTGTCCCTAAGCCGCCAGGATTGTCTGTTAATCCAGGGGGTTAGCCGTCGGTGGGTGGTGGTACACCTGCCGATGGCGCTAAGTGAAATTGAGTTCTGATAGTAGAACCGTGATAGGCATCACAGCTTAAAACTGAAGATAAGCTGATTTTTGGCGGTAGTCAAGTGCTGTTAGGTCGGTGGCAGGATGAATGAGCCTGTGTTGGAGGGCGTTGGTGAAGCTTCCTCTTTGGCGAATTGCTTAGGGCTTTTGTTTTTTTCGCTTGGTTCCAGCTTTGGCTTTGCTCTTGGATTTTGCATTTAGCTTTTCGCGTTCGGCTTGGATGCGCTGGAGGAGGAGGGTGGCGGGCTCGTCGGTGGGGTCTTGGGGGACGAGTTCGCCTCGAAAGGCTTTGGCGAGGATGGATTGATCGAGTTGGCTCAGCGATGTCTCATTATCCTTAGACAAGCCCAGAATTTGTTCACAGTTGTTCAAGTATTTCATTGATCGTTTCACAATCTCTGATTGTTCGGCAATTGATGGAACTAGAAATATAAGTTTTCTAAGTTCCCCTATATTCACATGAGGCGATGTTGTTCCGGTAATTAAGGGCTTGTACTGAGCTTTGAAGTGAGGAGATTGTAGATATATTGCAGCGTACTCAGGTAATATTGAAGCTCCAAACCTGAACATCATCATTCTCTGTCCAAGACAAACTAACTTTTCTTCAGGGACTTGAACAGCCGTGCCGATGGTTCCTTCTCGGCTAAAAAAGATATCTCCAGGCTTAGGCAATAGTCGGCTCGTACGTTTTATGAAATCTTCTGTTGACACTTGCCGTGCAGATTCCCACCTTATATGAAAAGGAGAAATGCAAGTTGTGTCAATACAGTATTCTCCTTCTTTCACGAACTTGGGAGTACTGTGAAGACAATCAATGATGAAAACACAAGCTGATTCTACAGATATTCTTAGCCAGCTATCGGGTAGCTGGTCGTTTAGTTGAAAGATTTCAATACTGGGTAGCTTTGGTATTCTTGTTCCGTTCGATTTCAGTTCATTTTGTTGTGACTCATAGCTATACTCTCTTTCTTGAGAAAACTTTCTCAACCACTTCTCCGCAGGCTCTACATCAGGGTTCTGCTCGCGCCAATCGGCGGTGAGGTCGCCCCGGAAGGCGGCGGCGAGGACGGACTGCCGAAACTGGTCGAGTAGGGCGGGGATGGCGTCTAGGGCTTCGCGGGCTTTGCGGCTGCGGGCGGTTAGGGCTTCGATTTTGTTGACGATGCGGTGTTGCTCGTTGAGGGGAGGGAGAGGGATTTCACAATTTCTACATTGGGTTAAAGATATATTCACTTGCCCAACAGATCCTTTTGTCTCACTCATGATATCCCGAACAAAATCGCCCCCTAATAGAAAATAATAGAGATATTGGTTTTCTAGGATTGTTCTTGGTCGAAGCAGAACCAACGCTTGATTAAGGTTCCATTCTGGAAATTGATTGGTTACGACAGCAACCTTTCCTAAAGGAGGGCCAACAATGTTCATCAAAATATCATCAGGCAACACGATTGAACGACTTAACTGAGATTCTTGAACTTCCCTGGGGATAAATTGAGGCCTGTAATCGAAAGCTATTTCCTGCTTCACGATGTTATACACTTTTAGGAAAGGAACATCACCCTTGTCAGTAAATGGTTTTTCTTTCGGAGTCGAACCACTTTGTACCTTATAACAAATCTCTTCTAAGCGTCCCAAACACCAGCCCTCTGGCAAGGTACGTGTCGATTCAGTGGAATTTTCCATGCTCAACTAACTAAAACTAAAAGGAAGTGAATTCAGGTCAACATTGTACTTGGTTGCGGCTTTATACAAACGTTCGGTCTGTCGGAATGACAAACGTCAAAGACTCAAGAATTCTACGGTATTCAGCAGGTAAAATATGAGCTACCTTCCATCAAAAGAGCCGTCTAGAGCTAATGGAAAGAAGCAAAACGCAAGGCATCAAGATTTGGGGATTTCCTCCCCACGCCCCTCCTTTGCTGGGTGGCTTAAGTGCTGCCTGGGGGCAGAGCCTCCCCCAGACCCCCCGAACAAGAGATCTCTGGCTGTGAGTAATTTAATTGTGGGCGATCGTCGTGCTTCATGGGGTGAGTAGCGCGCGTCGTCGGCGTGAATAGGCCGCACCTCTAATTCGGCTCAGGCAGATCAGCTAGAAGGGTCTTTAACGCCTCTAAGAGATTGGGTAAAACCGTCTGAATAATATCCCAGAGGATCTCATAATCTACCTGTTCGTATCGGTGAGCAATCACATTTCTAAGTGCGATAGTATTGCGCCAATCCACATCCGCATGTTCTCGCTGAAAATCCATTGACACACGCCGAGCCGCTTCTCCTAAAATCTCAAAATCCCGCTCGACTACTCGCTGTACCCAAAGCGTTTCTAAAAAGCTATCTTCAGAGAATTCAGCCGTAAACTGTTGGATCTCTTGAATCGCTTGAACCATATCCCAAATAGCAGCCGGGTCTCGATTAAGATTGCTCATACATAATGCAATTCGTCTTCAAAATTTCTGCTCGACGATAAGGATTTTTCAGCAGGTGCTTACGAACCACATCAACTCGTCGCTGCAACAGGGCTTCTAAGGCTGCCTGCAAATCCAACCATGCCTGCCAAGACAAACGCTTCTTATCATCAAACTCCACTAAAACATCCACATCGCTCGGATTGTCTCCGTCTGCCCGAAAATCCTCTCGTAACACCGAGCCAAATATCCCTAGCTCAATAATGTCAAATTGCTCACAGAGCGCCACAATTTGCGTCCGGTCAATCTGTAAGCGCGTTTGCACCAGTTCTTCTACCGACTGCTTCAGTTTAGTCCTTTCACCACTCACTACTTACTCCTCCAAAAGCGCACTCAACACCTGCATCTCAGTCATCGCCACCTGTAGCTTCTCCATTATCGCCGATGCAATCTCATCTGGCTCGGGCAAATCCTCCACCGACTGCAGGCTCTCATCCCGCAGCCAAGAAATATCTAAGTTCTCACCCCGCTGGGCAATAAACGCCCGACCAAAGCAGCGAAACCGTCCTTTCTCGCCCTGGTCAGTGCGATCGCTCTCCCCATTCGCATCCTCTCCATAGCAAGCCTCAAAAGGTTTGAAGTGTGCCCTCGTCAGCGGCGTCCGCTTGCCAAACTTCGGCATATTCGTGCGCAGGTCATACACCCACACATTCTGGGTATTCCCCTTCTCCGACTTCCCCCGCTCAAAGAACAACACATTCGTCTTCACCCCCGGCGAATAAAATATCCCCGTCGGCAGCCGCAAAATCGTATGCAAATTGCACTTGTCCATCAAATCCGCCCGAATGTTCTGCCCCTGTCCCGACTCAAACAGCACGTTGTCTGGCAGCACCACCGCCGCCCGTCCCCCCGGCACCAAACTCCGATAGATATGCTGCAAAAACGCTAGCTGTTTATTCGAGGTCGGATAGGTAAAATCATCCCGCGTTGGGCTGCCGCCGCCCTTTTTCGTGCCAAACGGCGGATTGGTCAAAATCAAATTCGCCTTCGCTAGCTGAGTCCCACTCGGCGAGAGCGTATCACCCAGCTCAACCGTGCTTTCTATCCCGTGCAGCATCATATTCATCAACAGCAGGCGGTGCGCATCCTGCACCAGCTCCATGCCATAAAACGCCTGCTGCCGCTGAAATACTTGCACCGACTCATTCAGCTCAAACAAATCGTCAGTCTGCGCCTTAATATAGCGATCCGCCGCAATCAAAAATCCGCCTGTTCCTGCTGCTGGATCTTGGATGCGATCGCCCGCCTGCGGCTGCATCAGCACCACCATGCAATCAATCAACGGCCTTGGCGTAAAGTACTGCCCCGCCCCCGACTTCTTCTCACCCGCATTCTTCTCTAGCAGTCCCTCATACAGATCACCTAGCCCCTCTTCCTTTGCCGAATACCAGTCCAGCTCATCAATGCTAGTCACCAGCTTTTTAATAATGCGCGGCTGCTTCAGATTCGTCTGCGCATTCGCAAAAATCGCCTGCACTCGCTTATTCTCACTCTTTCCCAGATCGCGCAACAAATCTCGATAAAACTCAAGCTGTTCAATCCCATCAACCGCCAGAAAATCGCCCCATCGTTTGCCTTCAGGTAGCTGCGACTCCTGTTCCGTCTCCTGCATCATCTTCAAAAACAGCAGGTAAGTCAGCTCCGTCACATACTGTAAATAGGTGATGCCATCGTCCCGCAGCACGTTGCACAGGTTCCAAAGCTTTTGGACAATATCAGACGTTACATTCATGCGTGGGTCATTCAACAGTTCACAAGTAGCGCTCGAAGGCACAAGACCTTAGTTTAAGCGACTTCTCAGACAAGAAGGTGATAGATATTGCTACAGGCGATCACAATGGGGGAAACCTTCTATGCTGTAAGCTCAAACCTTGGATCTCACATCGTATAGTAATACAAAGAAACTAATCAAGGAGGACAGGTGTTATATCGTCAGAGAGCATTACTCGCAATTCTTCAGCAAGTTGGTGGGCAAGCCTCTAACATCCAAATGATGAAATGGGCTTTCTTGTTAGGTCAAGAAACGCCATCGCACGGAGGAAAAACCTTTTACCATTTCATCCCATACCATTTTGGGCCTTACTCGTTCACCATAAGCCGCGAGGCCAATAAATTAGTTCAGAACGGCTTTATTGATAAGAATGAAAAGACAGATAAAAAGACCTGGAAATTAACGACTTTAGGCTATGAGCATCTGGTCAATCTTCCTCAACAGATATCTCAAGATATAGCAGCAATAGTTCAGCAATATGGGACTTTCTCTAGCTCAGATTTGATCGAATCAGTCTATGCTCGCTATCCGTGGTTTACCGTTAATAGCGATCTCATAGAGAAACGTCAGAGAAAGCGCCCTATTGCAGATCCAGCAATCTACACTGCTGGTTACGAAGGCAAGACGGTTGATGCATTTTTGAATTTACTAATGCGATCAGGAATACGTAGAGTCATTGATGTTCGCTATAACCCTATTTCTCGCCGATATGGTTTTCACAAGAGCACACTTAATCGACTATGTAGCTATTTAGAAATCGACTATCAACACTTACCGGGTTTAGGAATTCCAGGATCGGCCAGAACAGTTCTAGGTTCGGAAAATAGTTACCTCGCCCTCTTTAAGGAATACCGCTGCGGCTTAACTAATCGGCAGGAGGACTTGGCAACAGCCATATCTTTGACGAAGTCAGCTCCTAGCGCATTAGTTTGTATGGAAGCTAACCCAGACTTCTGTCATCGAAATGTGTTAGCTCAGCATTTGTCAAATACAACAGCTTTGCCGATCAAGCATTTAGGATACGATGCATGAGCGAGCAGTCGGTCAAAACAAAGGTTTTAATTACAGTGATGACCTATCCACATCCTTCAAGAGGATATCAGGAACTGGTTTGTACGGCTGGCATTACTGAAAACAACGAGTGGGTCAGGCTCTACCCGGTAGATTATCGTTACAGATCTGAAGATCAACAGTTTCGTAAATATCAGTGGGTAGAAGTTGGTTTGCTTCCTCGTGGTGCTGGTAACGACCGGCGAAAAGAGAGCAGAAAGCCTAATTTAGATACTCTTCAGGTATTAGGGCCACCAATTTCTTCTAAAAACGGATGGAAAGAGAGACGGGCCATCATTGATCGGATGCCGACTTATACCGTTAAGCAATTGCGAGAGCTTCATGATTTAGACCGAACGTCGCTCGGTATTGTACAACCCAGTAAAGTATTAGATCTGAAAATTGAACCTGCCGACCCCGAGTGGAAGCCAGAATGGAACAGCTTGTTCAATCAGTTAAAGCTGTTCGGCCCAGTACAGAAACCATTGCGTAAGATTCCATACAAGTTCAGCTACGTGTTTGAGTGTGAAGACAGCCATAAACCCCACAACGCAATGATCGAGGACTGGGAGCTAGGTGTGCTTTGGCTAAATGAAGTTGTTCGGCTAGGAGACGAAGAAAAAGCTGCTCAGAGCGTAAAGCGTAAATTCCTTGATGAGATCTGTAGCGAGAAAAAAGACACTTTATTTTTCATGGGCACAGTATTTCCCTACAATACCTGGGTTGTACTAGGCATTTTTTGGCCACCAAAAACGGAACTGCCAGACGCAGTTCAAGGAACATTATTTTGAGCAGTTAAGACAGACTATACTCAACTACTCTTCTCCCACAGCGACTGATTAATCTCACTCAACACCTGCTCTAGTCTTCCCTCAAACACCTTATTTAGCCTCTGAAATCCTCCCTCTCGTTTAAATGCCCCCCTATCAAACGCCTCTCGATCTACCACATATTCTTTCTCCAACTGCTTCCCAATTCGCTCTAGCCACTTGCGCTGCGGCGCACTCCACTTCTGGCTCGCCACAATCTTCTTCATTGCTCGCCGCACCCGTTCCTCATAGGGCACCAGCGCATCGCCTAACGCCGCCTGCCGCACATAGCCAATAATCGAAGCCGCAATCTCCTCATTGGTTTTCTCACGCCAGGCCGCCTTCAGCATCGTTTCCGAATACCCCGCATCCGCCAGCGCTAGCTGCAACGCCTTTAGCTGCTGCCGGGTCAAATCACGAGGCCGCTGCGTCACCACCATTAGCGCCGGAATGATGTTCTTGTTGTTCTCAATAAAGGTGGTAAAGCTCTCCAAATAATCTTCTGGCTTGCCGTATTCGGTGCCATCTTCTGCTACACCAAAGCCTTGCTCCACCCGGCGCAGCTCATCCGCATGGTAAGACACCAGCATAGGATTGCCGCCGCCATCTCGCCTATCCAACAGCTTCGCAATCTGCTGCCGCTGCTCAAACCAGCTTGCCGCCTCTAGCGCCTCGCACTGCTTCAGATAGTCGGCAACCTCATTTACTGGCATTCCCGCAAGTCTCTCAATGCCTTCCGTCTGCGCTTCGCTGAGGTGCCGCTTCTTCCGCTGTAGCTTAGCCACCAGCTGATCCAAAATTTCACCTGCCGCACTTGGCTCACTCACTGCCGTCAGCTCATCTATAAGCTGCGCAAAAGAGATTTTCGGATTCACCACCACTGGCTTCATCGTCGAAAATTCTGAAATAGCTTGGTACAGCCCCACCGGGTCAAACACTCTAAAAAATGTTTTGTCGATCTCGTCGCATAGCCGTGTCGCCCGGCCCAACATCTGCTCGTACAAAATCCGCGACTTCACCCGCCGCAAAAACACCAGGTTGCAAATCTCTGGCACATCAATGCCTGTTGTCATCAGGTCTACCGTTACCGCAATCTTTGGGCTGGCCTCATTTTTATACCGGCGAATGAGCTGCATTGGCTGATCTGACGCACCCGTAATTTTTTTCACATCGTCGTCATTAATGCTGCCGTAGCGCTTTTGCATAGAGTCTTTTAGCAGATTCGTCACCAGGTCTGCATGATCGTTATTCACGCAAAAAATCAGCGTCTTGCCCATTTCTGGATCGATCTGCTCGGCCAAAAAGTCGCACACCACCCGGTTAAACTCGGGCGTAATCACCTTTCGATTAAACTGCGCCACGTCTACCTTTATTTCATCCGGTGCCTGGGCCAAATTGAGCTGCCCCGTCTTCGGATCAAAATATTCAACATCATCACCAACGTGCCAGGTAATGCCATCTTCTGCCAGCGCCGTCACCGGACAAATCGGCGGCTCGTGATCGATCAAGTAGCCATCAATCACCGCTTCTCGATAGCTGTAGCTAAACACAGGCGTCCCAAAAATCTCTGCCGTGTGTAGTGCAGGCGTCGCTGTCAGCCCAATTTTCACCGCATCAAAGTACTCCAGCACCGCCCGATATTTTGAAACATAGTCACCAAAGTCTCGAAAGCTCAGCTCCGTATCGCTTAGCTCTCGGTCTAATAGATAGCCCCGGTGGCACTCATCTACCACAATGCAGTCGTATTGATCTGCGCTCAGTGCGTTGCTCGTTTCACTACCTACTGGCTCGCTGGGATACAGCAGCCGCTTCACAAAGCTCTGCACCGTTGCAATATGCACCTTAGTCTCGCGCTCAGTGTCCGCATCTTCTAAATCCTTAATCTCAAAGATATCGGCAAACGTTTGTAAGCTCTCCATCCGCGTATCTTTAAAGGCATTGGCTGCCTGCTCACCCAAAGCCGTACGATCTACCAAAAACAAAACTCGCCGAAATCGCTTGGTCTTTAGCAGTCGGTACACCAGCGCGATACAGGTCTTTGTCTTGCCCGTGCCAGTCGCCATTGCTAACAGCAGGTTGCGCTGCCCTTTTGCGATCGCACCCTCAGCTGCCAAAATCGCCGTAATCTGATAGTCTCGCAGGTCAAAGCCATAGTTAAACGGCTCTTGGGCTAGCTGCGCATCTGCCTTATCCACATCTTGGGCTAGCGTATCAACTAGGCCCGCCGGACTGTACCAGCTGCGCAGCGCCCGCCGCAGATTTGAGGGTTTACGCACATCGCAAAACCAAATGCCACTCTTTGTTTCTAGCTGTGCCAAAAACGCTCGCCCATTCGTCGCAAATACAAACGGAATCTTGTACTCACCCCAAGGGCCATCCGGTAGCGTTTCGTCACCTCTGATCTTGTAGCCCCGGCTGTAGCGCTTCGCTTGATCAATCGCGCCCGAAACGTCTTTTCTTCTACGCTTGGCTTCTATGGTTGCGATCGCACACAGCCCCACAAACAGCACATAGTCCGCCCGCCCGTCTGCCGTCGGCCATTCTGCGATCGCCAAATTCTTCCCTTTCTGCGGGCGACTCCCTCTGCCGTAAGCGATTGTCTCCGTATCAACTTCCCAACCCACCGCTCGCAGCTGCGCATCGATTAACCGTCGAGTTTCTCGCTCATCTAGATCCAGCTCGCTTTCCACTGCTTGAGCAGTCGCGATCGCCTGCTGAATCTCCTGCGCCGGTGCCTGCATCGCCTCCACTTGCATCTTCGCCAACTGCGCGTCTAGCCGCATCCGAGCAGCCTGCTCGCGCACGACACTCTCTTCTACTTTCGCCTCAGTTTCCAGCAACAACGCCTCCGCGAGCTGTCGAATTTCTGTTTCTTCTTCAGCCTGTGCCTGTGCCTGTTCAGCCTGCGACTGTGTTTCTGTCAGCTTTGCTTGCTGCTGTAAAAACTCAGCCCTCAGCCTCTCCAGCTCAGCCCTAAGAGTTTCTGTTTCCCGCTCTGGATTTTCCGGCGGAATAAACGGCCCTGGCTTAAAGTTTGTCGTCCCACCATAAGAGCGATGAAACCAAATGCCTAGCAGCCGAGCATATTTCAAATGACTTAGCGCCGCACCATGTTCTCCGTAGCTCCCGTGTGTCGCCCGATTGCCAATCTTTCTAATTTCATGAAATAGCTGCTCCGCCTGCCCCGTAATCGCACCCCGCCGATCCAGCCGTTGCAGTAGCTCAAACTGATTTTCCTCTGGGTCTTCGTACAGGCCAACCTTCGCTGCCACTAACTGCGCCAATTGCTCGCCAAACTGCCGCAGCTTAATCAAACAGGTATTCGGATCGTTGGCGAAGTAATGCTCGGCCAGCGTCCCCAGTCGGACTAGCTCCAAACTATAGGCTTTAAGAAAAGCAAAATTCTTGGAAGCCTGCATACTAATGGTTCTATCTACGGTTCTATCTATAGCCAGCCGAACATACGTAGCAAAGTTGATGCTGGTTAATGCTACTAGATCTTACCTGCTATATGTGTGACATCAGTCTCAATAGCCCGGCGGCCTCAAGCAGCAGACAAATGATTCGCTAAAAAAGCCACCGCTTCGCGCCAAACCGCATCCGTCGCCACCGGATCGTACCGGTAGCCATCGTCCCGCATAAACGTATGATTGGCCTCATACAACAAAGTTTGATGAGACACTTTTGCTGCGTCTAACGCCTGCAAAATCTTTTGTCTTCCTTCCGGCGGCACGTGCGGATCTAACGTACCAAACACCGTCAGCACGCTGGCCTTTAGCTCACTAACTCGCTCGATAGTATCGGCAATTCCTTGCCCTAACTTGCCGTTATGAATGCCGGTCGGATAACAACAAACCGCTGCTTTCACCTGGCTTTGAAACGCGGCTCGAAAGGCTAGATGTCCGCCAATGCAAAAGCCAAAAGTTCCGAGCTGTTCAGGCGCAACGGTTTCTTCTTTCTGTAGCCAGGATAATACCGCTTCAGCATCTGCATCGTAATGAGCGATCGCACTTCTAGCCGCATCATCATTACCCCGCAACCGCCCCAAATCATCTGGCTCAATCACCGCTCCGATTGGCTCTAACCGATGAAAGATCTCCGGCGCGGCCACCACGTAGCCATAGCCGGCTAGCCGATCGGCCAAACGAGTAATAGGGCCACCTAGCTGGTAAATATCTGAATAGAACAGAACGCCAGGATACAAACCGGGCGGCTCAGGGGCAGCCACGTACAGACGCATCAGGCTATCGTCTACGGTTAGGCCAACATTGCGCCGAGTAATTTGCAAAGCGAGATACCGCGCATGTTTTTCATCAACGGATCCTACTGGATTCGAACCAGTGACCGATCGCTTAGAAGGCGATTGCTCTATCCAACTGAGCTAAGGATCCAAAAGGGGGTATTGGCGCAATGCGCTTAACCTGCATAGCGAATATACCTCATTGCGATAAAGGATGCATCAAAGATGTCTGATATCACCTTGGGCGAATCGCGCTTTTTGGGTACGCTAATTCAACCGATACGGTCACAAATCCCATGGTTTTGCTGTCGTCCGAGGACGTTGAAATAATTAGTGTTCAGCACCCTAAAAGCGCTAAGCGGGTGCCCGTACTGTGCTACGCCAATAAAAACTTTCGGCTAGTCAGTGTTTTTGGGATAGAGCAGGAGGAGGAGGCGCACGCCAAGTGGCGCCAGCTTACCGACAATCAGAGCAAAGTTTGCGTCTTATTAGAAGAGACCTTTCGCTACAGCGTATGGAGCCAGGTTCGCATCGACCAGGGGTTGCTAGCGCCTATCGTGCCAGAAGCCTACGTCAGAGCCTGCGTTGTCCTGGTTCAGTCTTTACATCATCAAGCGCAAAAGCTGGGTAGCCGGCAGGCCCAAAGTTTGATGATGGGGCTACAGACAAACGCAGCTTACCCTGTGCAGACGGCAGGCGGACTAGACGCACTGCTGCAGCTAAACCTTAGCCAGATGGAGAACGGATCGAGCGCGTTACCCCGTTGGGAAGAAGAAGACCTCAGCAGCCTTTTGCTACAGATGCATCGCTTGGGCTGTAAGTTCTTTGGACGCAGCAGGTTTACCGGGCCAGCGATCGCCTCTCTAGACGCGCTCTCCAACAACGACAAAGCCCTATTCTTAGCTTGGCTAAAACTCTCCTTACTAGGCAATCTTTGGCTGTCTTAAAATGCAGATTAAAGGCTGAGCTGTTCGAGTCGGGCGATCGCATCTCAACCCCTAGCAGGTCACTGACAGGTTGCCAGGCTAAAGCCTTTCCAAAGGAGTGGGAAAAGCTGCCATACTGGGAAGGCAATTGTGAAGGACATCGGCAGCATGGCTCCGCGAAAACTATCTGACTCGGATAAAAGCGAACTCATCGACCTGTACAAGCAGCCGGGCCAAACGACCACGACGCTGGCCGAGCAGTTTGGCGTCAGCAATAGCACCGTGAGCCGCGTTTTAAAGAGTACGATTCCGCCAGAGGAATACCGCGAGCTGATTTCGCAAAAGCGCATGGCCAGCTCCGACAAAGCAGCGCCAGCAGCGAAAGCCAAAGTTGCTAAAAAAGAACCTGCTAAAAAAGAACCTGCCAAAAAAGAACCTGCCAAAAAAGAACCTGAGCAGAAGGCACCCGAGAAAAAGGCACCTGAGAAAAAGGCCTCAGACACTACCAAAGCTGCGAAGGTGCAGCCCAACAAAAAAAGCGCGCTCAAAGCCGAACCGGAAGCCGGTGACGATACCGACCGGCTCGTGAACCCGCCCGCCAACGAGATAGAAGAAGCCGACACCGCTGTCAAGCCGCCTAAGCTCAAATTGGCATCCCCCGAGCCAGCCTTAGAAGCCCCAGCCGCAAAAGGGACTCGCCGCCGACGTCGCAGCCAGCCTAAGCCGGACGACGACGAACAGCTACCGCTGCTAACCGATAGCAAAGAGATACCTGAAGAGGCACCTGAAGAAACAACTGAAGAGACGTCTGAAGAAACCCCCAAAAAAGTTGGCCAGGATAGGCAGACAAGGCCAGCCGCACCCAAACTAGTTAGCGCTGAAGTGGAAGACGAGGACGACGAAGACGACGATGATGACGATTTGGATGGCTTAGATGAAACCCTAGGCGACGACTTTGGCGACGATGATGACTTAGAAGACGAGGACGATGATGAGGATGAGGGCGAGGTAGATATGCCTAAGCCCAAGCTCCAGGCGCAAAACGCGATGGAGATTATGCCGTTGGGATTGGCGGTGCTGCCCAAGCCGTGCTACCTAGTCGTAGACATGCGCTCAGAGCTGATTACTCGTCCGCTCTCCGAGTTTGCCGATTTGGGCCAGGTGCCTTCCTCCGAAGAAAAGTCGAAGACGCTGCCCGTATTCGATAACCACCGGGTGGCCAGGCGCTTTTCACGCAATAAGCAGAGAGTAATTAAGGTGCCCGACGGTAGCTTAATCACGCGAACTAGCCCCTACTTGCAGGCAAAAGGGATTACCCGGCTGCTAGTAGATGGTCAGGTATTTGCGCTAGCTGACGTGGAGTAAGCCGCACCCGCCCAACCCGCCTAATCAAATCAGTGCTCTTGCTTGTCGCCCATTTGCTCGGCGTCCGGGCAGTCGTTGGTCATCAATATTTCAGCGCCGCGTTTAGCAAAAGTAGCTAGTTTCTGGCTAATAGAGCCAATGCTTTCAACGCGGACTAGCTCTTCCCAAGAGCATACTTCGTCCTCGTCTTCGGTTTCGTAGCGCAGGGTCACGAGGTCGCCTTCTATACCCAAAATAGTGGCCGACTCAATCCAGCGCTGCTGGTCGCGCAGAAAGATTTGCACTTCGCGGCCATCGCAGGAAAGCTGATAAATCTTACGTTGCAGCATGATTTAATTGCCTGTTTGATGAGGGCAGCATCTAGACCGACACTGCGGATCGCTAGCTGATAAAGACTACCAGCCCTCGTTTAATTCTAGCAGCGTGCAGAAGTAGAAGGGCGTAATTAATGCTTTTCCCTAGAATGAAAAGCAAGCTGTTAAATGACACTGTTAAATGACGATAGATACCTAGAGAGATTTTTATAAGGAAAAGCGATGTTACTACACCTGTCTACCTGGCCAGAAGTGGAGGATTACTTAACGCGATCGCGCGGTATCATCTTCCCCATTGGCTCCACCGAGCAGCACGGCCCGACCGGACTGATTGGCACCGATGCTATTTGCGCAGAAGCAGTAGCTCATGGCGTTGGTGAAGCCACGGGTGCGCTAGTTGGCCCGACTATTAATGTCGGCATGGCTTTGCATCATCTGGCTTTTCCGGGCAGCATTAGCCTCCGGCCCAGTACGCTTATTGCGCTTATTCAAGACTACGTAAAGCCGCTAGCTCGCAGTGGATTCGAGCGGTTTTACTTCATCAACGGGCACGGCGGCAACGTCGCCTCAATGAAGGCGGCCTTTTCAGAAACCTATGCGGCGATCGCCGATGCCAATCTTCCTAACGCGCAAAGCATTCGCTGCAAGCTCGCCAACTGGTATCAGGGCGAGGCCGTCGGCAACTTAGCCCAACAGCTCTACGGCAATCAGGAAGGCTCTCATGCCACCCCTAGCGAAGTCGCCCTGACGCAACACCTCTATCCTCAGGCGATTAAGCAAGCCGAACTTGCACCGGCTGTCGCTCCCGAAGGCCGCTCCATCTACAACCCCGCAGACTTTCGCCAGTTCTACGCAGACGGACGTATGGGATCGAATCCAGATTTGGCTACCCCAGATCACGGACGGCAGTTCTACGAGCTGTCCGTCAAAGAAATGACTAACGGCTATCTCTCCTTTTTGCAAGAAGTATAGCCAGCTGTTACAACAACTTCAAAAACTCTTCCAACAGCCCATATGCGCCTTCCCTTAGTTCCTGCCGATTTTGCTGTGCCTAGCGGACTAGAAACGCCCACTTTCCGGATCAGAATGCTGACCGTTAACGATGTCGTTAAAGACTATGAGGCGGTGATGGTCAATCGCGATCGCATTCAAGGCGTCTTTGGCCCCCACAGCCAATGGCCAACTGCCGACCTCAGCCTAGAGCAAGATCTCATCGACCTAGGCTGGCACCAAAAGGAGTTTCAGAACCGCACCTCGTTTGCCTACACGGTAATGAGCCTAGATGAAAGTCGCTGTTTGGGCTGCGTGTATATTTATCCAGCAGAACCCACAGGCTACGATGCGCAGGTCATTCTATGGGCTATCGGCGCAGAGCCGCTGACAGCAGAGCTACATCAAACCGTTAAGCGCTGGATGGCTCAGATCTGGCCATTTCAACAGGTCGGCTTTCCAGGGCGAGAAATCCCTTGGCCAGAGTGGAGAGCAGCTGCTGTGCAACCGCTACGCTAACGCTAGCGAAGCCCGATTAGGCAGTGACGGACTCAGCGTCATCGGCCAGCTCTCGCCGCCGATCAAAAATCCGAGCGCCCAGCCAACGCTGCTAACCGGGAACCTGCGCTTCGATCCATTTGTAGACGACAATGAAGCCGGGCTAGTCGCTAAGCTAGGCCTTGCGCAGTTTCTTACTCGCACTCACCGCCCTGCAAGAGACGTATTTGACAATGAGATTGTAGGGCCAGATGATGCCCGATTGTTGGAGCCAACGGGCCTATTGAGTAATCGGCGGCTCGTGGGCTACGTGCCTACGAATATTAGCAACCCAGAGCCGAGCGGTCTTACTAGGGGCTTTGGCAACCAAAAAGACACCGTATTACTCTCTCGCTATGGCAATACGCCTTGGACGACAGCGGCAAATACTGTTCGCGCCGAGCTGTTCTATAGAGATACGGTGTTTGGGCGCAGCAGCAACGACTCAGAAACGGGCGTCCGAGCTGAGTTAGTATTCCATCCCTTTGGCGAAGTTAAGCGAGATGCCTACCGGTACGATGAGGCGGGCAACGTGGTGCCGGTTTATCAGACTGAGTCGATGCTAGATGCGCAGGGTAATCGGATGTTTGAAACGCTCAGCGGGGCGAATGACCAGAGCGTAGAGCTAGCGGTGAATCAGTTTGCGTTGGATGAGGCGGGCGATCTCATTCAGCAGCGCATAGGCACCGGAAAAGCTAAAGGCCCCGGTGCCTATCTGCGAGCAGAAAACCTGTTTAATGGCGGCGACGGCGTTGAGATTGAGGGGGGCTTGCAAATTTCCTTTTAGGCAACTTGGCTATGTTCGGGGGTTCGAGGGCGCGCTAAAGTGGCGGTGATGATAATTCGCATCTGCATCCGTTCCTATTGCACCAGAGGCATTCTATGGCTGAGCAACCCACGCCCAAGGCAATCTTATCTATGCTGCTGCCTTCGCTTAAAGTAGCAGCGGCTTACGCCCAGCAAATTCAGCAGCGCATTGCCTCGCACCCCAATAAGTTCGAGGGCGATCACCTCTTTGCCAATGCGCTGACAGACGCAGATCTATCCGTGCAAACGTTTGTCGAGGTGACGCTGCTCGCGACGTTTCCCAACGTGCGGTTCTACGGCGAAGAATACGAAAAGTCTTACAACACAAAGTACTTTCGGGCCATCGACTTAGGGCCGCCCGGAGACTATCTCGTCACGCTCGATCCGATTGATGGCACGCGCTACTACATGGACGGCCATCCCAACTACATGATTATTTTAACGGTGCTAAACGCAGACGGGTTTGAAGGGGCTTTAGCGCTGATGCCAGGACGCGATCGCTACTATTACAGCCTGCGCGGTGAGGGCACCTTTACCGGCAGCATGGACGATGCTTTTGACCAATGCCAGCCGCTAAAAATCGAGCAGCCAGAAAACAAAGTGGTACTGGGTTGGGCGCTGAGTCCGTTGGCCGATTTGGTGCGATCGCACTACCCCGTTATCGATCTCAAAACCGAATACTCCACCAAAGTCGCCGTGCCGCCGATCAATGGCCTGCTCACTGGCGAAGTCTCCGGCGTCATTCTCGCTAGCGCCCAGTTCATCGACACCGCCGCGCTCTCCTTTATGGCTCAAGAAATGGGCTACTGCTTGAGCACCTATCGCGGCGAACCGCTGCCGCCGCTTTCCCAAAGCAAAGACTATCGCTGGCCAGGGCTAATTGTCTCTGCTAACGAAACCATGCAGCAAAAGCTAATTGAGATAATGTCGTCTGCCAAACTGCCCTGGGAAGATTAGTCACGACTCGGCTGGAGCACTAGGCCGAGCTTTAGGTGCCGACGGGGTACCCTTCATTTCATCAATTTCTAGCAGGCTCACAATAATGCTAGCTACCGGAATAGAGAGAAAAATGCCCAGCACCCCCGCAATGCGAGCGCCCACAATCAGCGCGAAAAACATCACCACCGGATTCACATTTAGCGAACCCTGCATAATGCGCGGCATCAGCAAATTCTCTTCTACCTGCTGAAGCAGGACGCAAATCAGCACAGCTTGAACGGCAAGGCCCACGCTTTGCGAGAGTAAAAACAGCATAACTAGGCCAATACCCAGCGTTGCCCCAATCCCTGGGATTAAATCGAACAGGCCCGCAATCACAGCCAGCGTCAGCGAATATGGCACTTTGAAAATTGCAAAAACAACAAACGTAGAAAACCCAAAGAATATCGAGAGCAGCAGCCGCCCCCAAAAGAATCCGAGTAAGCTAGCTTGAACGGTTTGCGTAACTTGAACCTGACGCTCCGGCGAGAGTGGTTTAATCAGTAGCTGCCAGAGGCGATCGCCATCGAGCAGCATAAACAGCGTCACCACCGCAATTACGATAGAGTGCAAAAAATTTGTCAGCAGCGCCTGCAAAAAGCCAATGCCCGCCCCCAGCAAAACGGCCGTTTGGTCGCGTAGCTGTGCCCCCGCAGACTGCAGATCTACTTGGAATCCCCAGCCTAGCAAAGTTTGCTCTAGCGCCTTTACTCTAGGCGTCAGCGAGGTTAAAAAGTCAGTGATGTTCTCGATGAGCGGCGGCCCTTCAGCAATCACCGTCAGCATAATCGCCGCGGCAAACCCGCCGACTACCGTCATCGAAATAATAAAGACCACCATCACCGCAACGTTATGCGGCAAAAACCGCCGCAGCCATCGCACCGGATGGCTCAGCAAAAAAGCCAAAATAGTCGAGGAGGTGAAAATAATAACAACAATTTCGAAATACTCTAAAACCTCAATAGCGGCCCAGCCACAGGCAAACAACAACAGATATCTCAGCAGCGCAGAGTTATTGAACTGTTTCCAAGGGCGATTTTGCATAGGAACGATTACAAACTGTCCTGCACCAGGACATAGGGCTGCACAATTAGAGACAAAAGCTGCTTATTTTCGCGATTCCAGTCGATCAGCTGTTCGGCAGTGGGTTTCACAATCAGCTGCTCATTAATCCAGCGAGAAACGACCTGAGTGCTATCAGAGGCGATCGCCTCTCCCACCTCCACCAAATCTAGCTGCGCATTCACCACAACCACCGCATCGCGCCCGGCGTGGGGTTTTAGCACCTCCCACTGCACAGGGCCAACCATCTTTTCTAGCTCTGCGCGCAAATCCTCTGCCATACCCGTCTTAAATAAACTCGTCAATCAACCACAATCAATCGTTGGGTTACCAAGCATTTTACCTTGCCAGCGAAACCTTCAGTATCTAGCAATCTAGCGCTTTCCTAGTGCGCCTCTAGCACTTCCCTAGCACTTCCCTAGCGACTCCCTAGCGTCCTAACTCATGCAGCGCATGAATCTCATCCACGCAGCGCTGCGTCACCGCCTTCAGCGCCTCCTTGTCTTTATCCGCTGGCGGTGGAATCGGCTCTCCAATTCGAATGGTGACAGGTGCGGGCCTTGGAAACGCCGCCCCCTTCGCTAAGATTCGCTCAGTTCCCCACAGGCTAACAGGCAGCAGCGGTGCTTGAGCCTTAGCCGCAATCAGCGCTGCCCCCAGCTTAGGAGACGAAATCCGTCCGTCCGGTGTCCGCACCCCCTGCAAAAAAATGCCGACCGCCCAGCCATTCTCTAACTGCGTTAGGGCCGCTCGAATCGCACTGCGATCAGCCGATCCTCGCTTCACCGGATACGCCCCATAGGCTCGAATCGCTGGCGCCAACACGGGCACCTCAAACAGCGACTCTTTCGCCATAAACGACACCGGACGCCGCATACAGTTAGACAGCAGCGGCGGATCAAAATTACTGGCATGATTCGCCACGATAATGAGCGGCCCGTCCACAGGCACCTTTTTTGCCCCATAGATGCGACCGCGCAAATAGCCGTGCAGCACGGGGCTAACAATCGACCACTTAAATAGATGATAGAGAGCTAGGCTAATAAACGGTTCGCGATTCGAGGCCATAGGACGCACTTCACAAGTGCCTGAATCTTCCCATATTTTTTGATTCAATGCTTTTCTGGCCTATCCTACTGCCCAATAAGAAAGCCCCAACCGGTTAGGGTCGAGGCTCTCGCTTTCATATATTGAGTTCGAATGATTTGATAGTAACGGTCTGCTCAGACGGTGACCGTGAAGTAGATCACGTATGCGTGGTGTTCTCTAACACGAAGCTTCTTTATACTACCGATATACTGGGGGTTAAAAAAGTTAGCTTCGCTAGCAAAAAAGAGTATCTACCGAGGACTGCTAAGCAACTTCAGCTATTGTGAGTACTCTTCATAGAGCAAGCTAGTCTCACCGGGATTTAGTAATTGGCGATCGCCCCTAAATCATCAACATTATTCAAAGTCAGCCCTTTGCAGGTCTTCTTAATCAATCCGGTTAGCACTTTGCCGGGGCCGATCTCCACCACTGTATCAATCTGGTGATCCGGCAAACTCAAGGAAATCTCTCGCCACCGAACAGCGCCCGTCATCTGCGCCCTGAGCCTGGACTTAAGCGCGTCAGCGTCCGTCTCTGGCCGAGGATCTACGTTAGACATCACCGGCACCTGGGCGTTGGCGAAAGTCACCTCAGCGAGAACCGACTCAAACGCTTGGGCAGCGTCGGCCATCAGCGGCGAGTGAAACGCACCGCCTACATTCAGCTTCAAAGCTCGCTTAGCCTTTACGCTATTCATCACCGTTTCTACCGCTTCTGGCGTTCCCGAAATGACTACCTGCATAGGATTATTGTCGTTAGCGAGGACAACGCCATCTGTTTCTGCAATTTTGGCCGCTAGCTCCTCGCGATTAAAGCCCATAATCGCCGCCATTGCCCCTGCCGACGCCTGCGCCATCAACTCGGCACGGCGCTTCACCAACCGCAGACCTGAGATGAAGTCGAATACGCCAGCGGTATACAGCGCCGAATACTCGCCCAGGCTATGGCCTGCCACCAGGCTCGGCTGATACCCTTTTTCCGTAAGGAGATCGGCGATCGCACATTCAATCACATACAGACAAGGCTGCGTGTAGCGCGTGTCTTTAAGCTTTTGCTCGTCCTGAGAAACGTCCAAAACCGACCAGCCCAAAATGTCTTGCGCCTGGGCCAGCTCTTTGGCACAAACTTCAGCCAAATCTTGACCCATCCCTACAGACTGCGATCCCTGTCCTGGAAAGACCCATGCAGTTTTTGCCATTTAATCTACCTTCCCCACTTTAAAATTGCTGCGCCCCACGATAGCCCCGCGCCAAATCCAGAGAGGGCCAACACATCGCCGGTTTTAATGTTACCGGCTCTTACCCACTCATCCAACGCAATGGGAATAGAGGCCGCATCCGTATTGCCATGTTTAGCCATGTTGCTAACGACGCGATCGCTCGAAATCTTCAGTCGTTTAGCCACCGCGTCTAAAATTCGCTGATTTGCCTGGTGCAAGATCAGCCAGTCCACATCATCAACGGTGAGATTAGCGTGAAATAGCGATTTCTCTAGAACCTCTGGCACCCGGTTTACCGCAAAGCGATAGACCTCGCGCCCGTTCATTGTTACCGGGTTAAAACTGCCTTTTTGCACCGTTACTTCATCGGTTAGCGGCGTAGACTCATGACGATAGGCGGCGTTGAGGCAGTCGTTTAAGGTGCCATCGCTGTGCATTTCAAAGCTCAGCAAGTTATCAGCAGCATCGGATCTTTGCAGAACAATTGCGCCCGCGCCATCACCAAAAAGAACGCAGGTGCGGCGATCGCTCCAGTCTGTCATCCGAGAAAGCAAATCGGCTCCGACCACCACCACCGTTTTATAAGCGCCCGTGCGAATAAACTGCGAAGCCGTTACCAATGCAAAAACAAAGCCTGAGCAGGCAGCGGTAATGTCAAAGGCGATCGCCCGGCTTGCCCCAATTTCATGCTGAATTTGGCAGGCAGAGCCAAACAGATCGTCGGGCGTTGAAGTCGCTAGGATAATGAGATCTACATCGGTAGGCGTGAGGTTGGCTTGGGCGATCGCACTAGCTGCCGCCTCCCCACCCAATGAGCGAATCGAGTCGCTCGGCTTGGCAATGTGCCGCTGGCGAATGCCCGTGCGCGTCGCAATCCACTCGTCCGAAGTATCTACCACCTTAGCCAACTGTTCATTTGTCAGCACGGCCTCTAGCTTTGCCGACCCGCTGCCCACAAAAGCCACACCGTACCGCTGACCCAAAGATCTAGAGCCTGAACTAGCGCTATCTGTCTGCTCCATCTGTTTTACTTGCACCTAGTTTATTCGCCTCGAGTGGCGGTAGCAGCGACCTTCTGATACTGACCTTTAATGCGGTCTATCACTTCGTTATCCACCGCGTCTTTAGCCAACCGAATCGCATTAAAAACAGCAGGCGCTTCAGAACTTCCGTGGCTAATAACGGCCACACCTGCCACGCCTAGCAGCAGTCCGCCCCCGCGCTCCGCCTGATCGATGCGCACCTTAATTCGCTGCAAGTTACCTTTTAGCAGCGTGCAGCCTACTTTACCTGCGACGCCCTGCGGCAGCTCCTCGCGCAAAATCTGCAAAACCGATTCGCCCACCGCCTCAGCAAACTTCAGCAAAATATTGCCGGTAAACCCATCGCACACAATCACCTCAAAATCGCCCGAAAGCACATCTCTACCTTCCGCGTTGCCCACAAAATTAATTGCCGACTGCTCGCTCAGCGTTTTGTGCACCTGGATAGCCACTTCGTTGCCCTTGCTCTTCTCTTCGCCAATATTGAGCAAGCCCACTCTAGGACGGTCGTTACCCAGCACGTGCTGCGAGTACAAGCTGCCCATCGCAGCAAACTGCTCTAGGTACTTAGGCCGACAGTCCACGTTTGCGCCCACGTCCAAAATCAGCACCGGCTTATTCGCCACCACCGTGGGAAACACCGCGCCAATAGCGGGCCGGTCAATTCCTTTAATTCGGCCTAGTCGCAGCAGCGCCGCCGCCATAGCCGCACCCGAGTGGCCTGCCGACATAACCCCATCGGCTCGCCCCTTCTTCACCAGTTCCATCGCCACATTAATAGAAGCCTGGGGCTTGCGTCTTAGCGCCTTTAGCGGCTCCTCATCCATTTCGACGGTGCCTTCTGCGGGCACGATCTCAATACCGCGCAGCAGCTCCGGCTGAGTCGAAGCCTTAATCTGCTCAGGATCGCCGACTAGCAGCACCTCAATGCCCAACTCAGCTTTCGCTCTAATAGCGCCAGCGACTACTTCAGTAGGGGCGTAGTCACCACCCATTGCGTCTACTGCGATGCGTACCTGCGTTGAACTCATTAAAGTTACGTCCCGTGCGGGCTAATAGAAACTTTAAGAATTCTATCAGACTACTCATCTGCTCCGCTTGATAGGAGCAGTTTTTGGACTGGCTTTTATAGCGAATCTACTCTTCGCCTGGCTCTACAATCCGCTGAAACAAGTAGCCCGTGCCTCTAGCCGTCAAAATTAGCTCAGGATTGCTAGGATCGTCTTCTAGCTTGGCTCTTAGCCGCGAAATATGGACATCCACCACGCGGGTATCCACATGGCGCTCGGGCGTGTAGCCCCAGACTTCTTGCAAAATTTCAGAGCGAGAAAACGGTTCACCCGACCGGCTCACCAGCAGCTCTAGCAGGCTAAACTCCATCCCGGTAAGGCGGATACGCTCGTCGCCTTTGTATACCTGGCGCTTATTAGTATCGATGCGGATGTTGTTGATGGTGATTACGCCAGAGCTAGGAATGCCCGACGCGCCTGTTTTTTCTACCCGACGCAGCACCGAGCGAATTCGGGCCTCTAGTTCCTTAGGCGAAAAAGGCTTTACAACATAGTCGTCTGCGCCTAGCTCTAGACCTGTGATGCGATCGGCAACGTCGCCCAGCGCGGTCAGCATAATAATCGGAATATCAGATTCTTTGCGCAGCTCCTGGCAGACACCGTAGCCGTCGAGCTTGGGCATCATCACATCGAGCACGACCAGGTCGGGGACAGTGTTGCGGAAGGTATCTAGCGCTTCTTCACCGTCAGCGGCGGTCACCACGTCGTAGCCAATCATAGAAAGCCGTGTCTCTAGAATGCGACGAATACTCGCTTCATCATCAACAACCAAGATTTTTTCTTTAACGCTGTCCAAAGCTCTCTCAACTCCTATAAAGTCGTGTTTGATAGTGTCCCGTTTGCGCCTGAGCGCTTTGCCAAAGATAAAGCAGGTTTGTGAAGTTACTCCCGCTGTATTTACGTTTAGCAACTCACTTACGGCAGAAAATACTATCTCACAGGTCAATTGTATGTTGTAAAACGCTCTGAAAGCCAAACAGAAAAAGGGCTTTCAATGTTTCTTAAGGTTTGTAGCGAGGCAAGAAGAACTGATAAGAATCGCTACAGCACGTACCAGCTATAGACTTTTGATTAAGGAAAGTCTTTGCTTACGCTCATTTTCTAAGGCTGTTTGCCCTTCGCCCTAAGGACGTAGAACAGTGCGTTTTGCGAAGAAATGTGTAGTAAAGACTGAGCGATTCTAACCAAGCGCCCGCCCAGTGCTCGCCAAGTGCCCACTGGTGCTGCCCTTAAAACAGTCCTTAATCTTAGAAGTCTTAGAAGGGCATTAAGTACGTTTATACTATTTACAGAGGCATTCGTGAGCGTCCATGGCTAAAGTTCGATCTATTTATGTTTGCAATGCCTGCGGCGCTGAAGCTCGGCAGCACTTTGGCAAATGCCCCACCTGCGGCAGTTGGAATACGTTAGTAGAGCAGATGGTAGAACCCAAGGAAAGCAGCACGACGCGCCCTAGTATGAAGTCGCGCACAGCTTCTAGCAGTCGTAAGAGCAAAACGCCTGCTCAGCCGCGTCTATCGCTTACCTTCAACCAGATTCAAGACCATCCTCAAGCGCGCATTCCGTCTGGTTATCAGGAGCTAGACCGGGTGCTCGGCGGCGGCATTGTACCGGGTTCTCTCGTTTTACTAGGGGGCGATCCGGGCATTGGGAAATCGACGCTGCTTTTGCAAACGGCTAATCAGCTTGCGAGTAAGACGCCTATTTTGTACGTGTGCGCAGAGGAATCGGGTCAGCAGGTAAAGCTGCGATCGCTCCGATTAGACATTGCCAATAACGACAACAACAAAAAGAGCATTACAGAAAACCTCTATTTGCTCCCAGAGACTAATCTAGAAGTAATTCTAGAAGAACTCGAATCGCTGCGGCCTCAAGTGGCTGTTATCGACAGTATTCAGGCGTTGTTCTATTCAGCGCTAACCTCTGCGCCAGGGTCGGTTGCGCAAGTAAGAGAATGCACTTCGGCGCTGATGCAGCTCGCCAAAAAAGAGAACATTTCGCTGTTCATTGTGGGGCATGTAACGAAAGAAGGGGCGATCGCAGGCCCAAAGGTCTTAGAGCATTTGGTCGATACGGTACTGTATTTTGAGGGCGATCGCTTTGCTAGCCACCGCCTGCTGCGCTCGGTAAAAAATCGCTTTGGCGCCACCCACGAACTAGGCGTCTTTGAGATGGTAGACAAAGGCTTAGAAGAAGTGTTGAACCCGTCTGAGCTGTTTATGAGTTCGCAAGAAGAGAATGTGCCGGGCGTTGCCACCATCGTGGCATGCGAGGGAACGCGCCCGCTAGTGGTGGAATTGCAGTCTTTGGTGAGTCCGACTAGCTACAGCTCGCCGCGCCGCTCGACCACTGGGGTAGAACACAACAGGTTGTTGCAGATTCTGGCAGTTTTAGAAAAGAGAGTTGGCATTCCTCTGTCTAAACTAGATGCCTATGTGGCTTCTTCGGGTGGATTAAATGTAGGAGAGCCTGCGGCGGATTTAGGGATCGCGGTGGCGGTAGCGGCTAGTTTTCGCGATCGCATCATCGACCCCGAGCTTGTCCTGATTGGCGAAGTCGGCTTAGGCGGACAAATTCGCCCGGTTTCGCAGATGGAGCTGCGGCTAAAGGAAGCGGCGAAGCTAGGCTTTAAGCGGGCATTGGTGCCAAAAGGGCAGAAGCGGACTGACTTGGGGATGGAGGTAATAGAAGCTGGGCGCGTGGTGGATGCGATCGCTACAGCCCTAGCAAACTCCACTCAGCATGAGGAAGTCATCCGAGAAGACGATGAGGACTTTTAGAGAAGGATGAGCGTGAAGATTGTTCTTCTAACCATCTTCCGTACCCGGACGGCCCATCGGGAAGTTGGGGCGTTTGCTGAGCTGCCTGAGCCAGAAGCCGCCGATAACAGCAACGACTAGCGAGATCCAACCGGTTAGCGACTGCAGCAAGAGGAAGCCGCCTACAGCGAGCATCGATCCAAAGAGCAACAGGATTGCCGCGAGCACTCGCTGAATGTCGAGATTCAGGTTTTGCAAAGGAGGAATGCCAGTGCGCTGCCTTTGGGTATTCCAGCCAGGGCCACCGGGTCGCACTTTGGTATAGAAGCTGTCAAGCGTTTCGGCGCTTTCGGGGGGCGTCAGCAGGAGCGTCGTCACCCAGATGACAGTCGTAATAACAGAGGTTACCAACAGGCGAATGCCAAAGCTATCGATGTCTATCCAGGGCGCAACATTTGCGAAGAAGGCTTGACCGATAGGCACACTGGTGAAAAAACCAACGACGAAGCCGCCGACCATGGCCGCTAGCTCAGCAGCGGCGTTAATGCGCCACCAGAACCAGCGCAAAATAAGAACTAAGCCAGGGCCTGTACCAATCGCAATCACTAAGCGGAACACGGTCGCAACGTCGGTCGCGATAAAAGCGGCGATTGCCCCCAAAAACGTCACCAAAACAGAGGCCATTCTACCGGCAAACACCAGCTCCGATTGCGTCGCCCCAGGGCTAATAAATCGACCGTAGAGGTCATTGGTTAGATACGACGCGCCCCAGTTAATCAGCGTAGAAACCGTGCTCATAAAAGCAGCGATCAAAGAAGCCACCACCAATCCCAGCATGGCTGGCGGCAAATAATCGAGCATCAGCATAGGATAGCCCAGCTCGCGATCTTCCAAATTTGGATAAATCACAACTGCCGCTAAAGCCACGATAATCCAGGGCCAGGTGCGGATAACATAATGGAGAATATTGAAGAACCAGGCTGCTTTTTCCGCTTCCGCTTCAGTTTTAGAAGCCGCCAACCGTTGTACAAACTCGCCGCCGCCGTCACTCCGCCGGAATGACCACCACTGCAAAAAGACATAAGCGAGGAAAGTACTCGACGGAATACCGGCTAGTGCACTCCACTCAATGCCACCGTTTGCGACCTTAAGCGGAATAAAACTCATCATTTCGGGATTCGTCGCGGCTATGAACTGATCGACGAGCGATCGCATTCCGCCAATCTCAGGCGAATTTACCGCCACGACTGCCACGACCACCGCCCCAAACAGCGCTAAAAAAAACTGAAAAAAGTCGGTCGCCACCACACCCCACAGCCCAGAAAAACCGGCATACATCAGCACCAGTGCGCTAATGCCAATCACGCTGAACAGCTTATTGCTCTCATTCGGCTCAATTCCTACGCTCTGCCAAAGCTGTAAAGCATCCACCACTTTCGTCATGGCCAGCATGGAATAGCCAATGCCAATACAGTTAATCGGCACCGCAAACAAAAACGCCTTTACCCCGCGCAGAACGGCTGCGGTATTCCCGCCGTATCGCATCTCAGTCAGCTCGGCGTCGGTCACAATCTCCGATCGCCGCCACATGCGAGCAAATACGTAAATCATCACGACGTGGGCTACGCCAAAGCTCCACCATTCCCAGTTACCCGCAATGCCGCGATTGCCCACCACGCCAGCAATGTACAGCGGCGTGTCGATTGAGAAAGTCGTTGCGGCCATACTCGTGCCCGCTAGCCACCAGGGAAGCGATCGCCCCGACACAAAGAAATCCACCATCCCTCCCGAGGCCCTACGCGCTAAATAAACGCCTAGAATCATCGTGAGCACTAGATAGCTGATTACAATTACCCAGTCGATACTTTGCATGGGGGCCTGCTTTAAAAGTGCGTAGCAATCATGCCACGCTACCGTATTGACGGCTACTTTCTGTAACGGGTCTTCAAGTGACGTACGTTGGAAAACATCTGCAAAGGCATATAGCACGCAAGTACTACTATACTTCGCGAGCTTCTAGCCTCTCCTCCTTTAGAGCATCAATCAAGTCAAAATTGCGCCGCCCATCAGCTTTTGATACCGCCGCGCCAATTCGCTTTCCATCAGTGGCCAGCGGGTTAAACCATCGCCACCCGACTCACTTTTCTCTGCTAGCAAATCTGCCGCTGCCTTTCTTGCCAACTCCAGCACATCTTGATCTTCGACTAAGCTAGCTAGCGCAAAGTCTGGCAGTCCCGATTGCCGGGTGCCCAGTACCTGCCCCGGCCCTCTAAATCGCATATCCATCTCTGAGATAAAGAAACCATCTTGAGACTGCTCCAACACCTTTAGCCGCTGCATGGCCGGTTCGCTTTTGCTACTGCTCATCAACAAACAAAAAGACTGGTCGGCCCCTCGCCCGACTCGCCCGCGTAGCTGATGAATCTGAGATAGACCAAAGCGTTCGGCATGTTCAATCAGCATTACGGAAGCATTCGGTACGTCTACGCCCACTTCCACGACTGTAGTCGAAACCAAAACCTGCGTCTCTTTGTCTCTAAAAGCGCTAATCGCCGCGTCCTTGTCCGCAGAACTCATTCGCCCATGCAGCAAACCAACGCTAAACTCTGGGAAAATAGTCTCTTGTAGCCGAGCATGTTCTTCTATTGCCGAGCGCAAGTCTAGCTTTTCAGACTCATCTACGAGTGGAAGAACAACATAAACCTGTCGGCCCTGCGCAATCTCTCTTCGGATCAAGTCGTAGGCATCGGCTCTTTCTTTTCCTTTCAAAACGTTTGTCTTAATCGCTTTTCGTCCGGGCGGCAGTTCGTCAATTTGGCTAACGTCCAAATCGCCGTGAATGGTCAGCGCTAGCGTCCTGGGAATCGGCGTAGCGGTCAGCGTCAAAACGTGAGGATTCTCACCCTTTTGCTGTAGCCTAGCCCGCTGCTGCACCCCGAACCTATGCTGCTCGTCTATGGCCACTAAGCCCAAGTTTCTGAACTTAACCGGATCTTCAATAAGTGCATGAGTTCCGACTAAAATAGGCAGCTCTCCAGTCATTAGCTCGCTGTGAATTTGCCGACGCTTGGCGGTCTTAGTTGAGCCAGTTAGCAGCTCGACGGGAATATGCAGCAAATTAAACCATTCTACTAATTTGCGATAGTGCTGCTCGGCGAGGACTTCTGTAGGCGCCATGAGAGCCGCCTGATAGCCAGCTTGAATCGCAGCTAGAATGCCAACAACGGCAACCACCGTTTTACCCGAGCCAACATCGCCCTGCACCAAACGATTCATGGGCGTAGGCAGCTGCAAATCATTCAAAATTTCTTGTACGACTCTTTGCTGCGCTCCTGTCATCTTAAAAGGCAGCACGCTATAGAAATCGGTAATGAGCTGACCGGTCGGAGCCATTTGAACATCGGTCTGCTGCTGTTGTTGTTCTTTTCTACGACGTAGCAAACCTAGCTGTAGGTAGAAGAATTCATCAAAAACAAGGCGGCGGCGGGCGACCGTCAGATCTTCAGAAGTTGGGGGAAAATGGATATGTGCGATCGCAACTCTCAAATCCACCAGCCCATGCTTCTCCCGTAGCTCCCTCGGCAACGGATCGCGCAGCTCCACCACAGCAGGCAGCGCAGCCACCACCGCCTTACGCACCAAGTCCGCACCCACTCCATCCGTCAGCGGATACACCGGCACCACCCGGCCTATCTTCAGCGATTCAATCGGGTCGCCCTCGCCGCCCAACACCTCAATCTCAGGGCTGTCAATGTTGATGCCATATTTTGTCTGCTTCACCAGTCCCGATACAGCCACCACCGCACCCGACGGATAAAGCCTCTTTTGCCTTTCTTGCCAGCCGCGAGAACCAAAATGAGCGCCCGCCATAAATCGACTAATCTTTAGCCGCGAGCTGCTGTCGTACACCATCAGCTCAAAAATAGTCAGCTTAGGATTTCGCGGACTCTTAAAGATATTGCAGCGCTTCACGGTCACTACAATTGTGACCGTTTCTCCAGGTTCTAAATCGGCAATTTTGACCTGTTTAGCATAGTCAATATAGTCTCTCGGATAGTAAAAAAGCGCATCTCGAACGCTGAGCAGCCCTAGCTTTGCGAGCTTTTCCGCTTTGTTTGGGCCAACGCCCTTTAAATAGGTTAGCGGCTTATCTAGAGGATGATCGGAGTTTGAGCGTTGGCGTAGCCTCTCTTCAAGAGAATCGCTCAGCCCAGTTACATTTTTAGTCTTCGCAGTTTTCTTTCGCTTTGTTGTTTTTCCGGCTGTCTGCTGCGCCGTTTTCGCCTTCTTCGCCCCAGATTTTCCATTCGCATCGTAGCGCTCGCCCTTCTCAGCTACCTTCTCATTTAGCAATGGCAACGCATCCGCCGCTTGCCTAGCCCGATGCAAAAACCGCCGCGTATCGGCCACTAAATGCTGACGCTGAGAGAAAGAGAGATCCGAGTAATTGTCAAATCTTGCGGCCAAATCTTTCCACTTATCGCGGCTAATTTGCCCCGCCAGATTAGCCGACAGCGTTTTTATTCCACCGATCAAACTACTAGAGAGAAACTGATTAAAATGCTGCCGATGCCCCTCCAGGTTATTGAACCCATTCTCCGACTCCAGGCTCAGCGCCTTCTGTAAGCGCACCCAATCCGGCAATGCCTGTGCAGCAGTCTTCTCCTCCGTACGGATAGAAGAGAGTTCAGTTTGAGATGAGTCTGCCACGGCCTCTCGTACCATTCATCAGCCTTTCTACTCTAACGCGTTGACGCAGCCTTGACGCAGCCTTGAGCGAGCAGAACAGAAAGCAAGATAGAACGTCTTCAATGATAGAAGCCTCTGTATACAAGACTTTTTCCCATTCCAAAAACAAGCTGCTTCTACTCTTCTTCCGAGTCACCCAAGTCAGACGCTTCTACCCTTACTGGCGTCCAGCTCGCTCGCCATGCATCCTCGGCCTGCGCCGTCTCCAACGCCCGCTGCGTCTTCTGATACCGGCTTCCTAGCTTCTTCAAGTTTTCAAACTCCTGCCGAATCCGACTGCGCCAGGCCGACACTGCATGGTCAGAAAACTCTACCTCGCTGAGCTGCATACTAATCATCGACAGCTCAGGCAGGGCATCAATCTCAACTGCCTCGCGCGATCCACCGCGCGGCATGCGGGGCTTTCTGGGCCGTCGCCTTCTATCCGACTCCCGGCTTTGCTTTCTCAGCCTCGGCCTCTCCTCATCGTCCGGGCCACCTCGAGGCAGCACATCATCAATAGCGTCCATCATGGCATCTCCATGCATCACCCGCACCGACACCTTAAACACGTTAGGCACCGAATTCATCGGCTCCCCCATCTCTCTAGAACCCGACGCCGCCGAGATCAATGCCTTCGGGAAGCTTGGCATAATATCCGCTTTTTGCAAGCGCTCATTCGCCCGCTCCGATACCTGCTCAAACACTTTGCGAATGGCCTTTTCTAGCAGCATCTGCTGCCGCACCAAATGAATCGGAGCCAGTGTCTCTTCTATTTCTGTTTCCTCATCTTCAACAGAGCGGCGGGCAAGTCCCTCCAAAGCCGACAGTAAGTCGTCTTCATCCGTTAAAGTTAGCCGCTCATCGGCAGGCGGAACCTCTAGCTCAAAGTCAGGATCACTATTCTCAGACGCGTTTGTATCACTGCGATCGCCCTCCGATTCCAAAGCATCACCCTGCGCCCTATCTAAAGCATCGCCCTCGTCGTCTGATATAGTTTCGCTCTCCTGACGCTCCGTTTCAGCCTCAAAGCCGCTCTCAAAAATGTCAATATTTTCGTAATCACGCTCAGGCGTTTGAGCATCTTCGCGATCGCCCTCATCAGTCTTCGAGCTTTCAGAAAAAGCATCTAACCGCTGACTAGAAGGCCCGTCTGACGACTCCCAAGCATCTAACCCATCGTTATCATCTTCGGCAGAAGGCACCTCGCCCGACCACGCTTCGCCATCTGAGTCATCGTCCGACAATCCTAGAGCAGATAGCTTTTCCAACAAACTATCTCGGCTACCATCCGTCGCCACAATCGCCGCGCCAGAAGACTTCGCCTCCAGCAGCCGCTGCAAAAAGGCCAGCCCATTCTTCTTAGGCGGACGCCGACTCTCCTTTTTAACCTGCTCACGCTGAGTCGTTAGCTGCTGATACAGCCCCCCGCTTAAGTGCTGAATCTCCTGCTGAAGCTGGTTTCGCTGCTGCAAGGATAAGCTTAAAAACTTGCCAGGATAAGCCTGCGTACAGATATGAAAAGCCGCCATCACCAGCTGTCGTCCGCCAGCTTCACTCAACGCCTTTAGATACCCTTCGTATAAAGGATCCAAAGACGTTTCTAGCTCCTGCGTCCGCTGCTGTAGTAGCGATAGCTCCCGCTCAATTTGGCTGCTTGCTCTAACCATATACTCTATACAATAGCGATTTTGTCGCTCTCTGTGATGAAGACGCCCTCAAGGCGCTCATAATTAAAAGCCACTACGCTAATAAAAATGTCGGGTTCCTCAAAAATAAAGAAGAACCCGATAAAGGAAAAGTTGATAAATAAGACACTAGCACCCAGGCTATAGATAGATCTGTCAGCTAACTCACTGTTAGCTGACTCTACGCCTACTTCTTCTGACCCGTCTGCGCTGCCACTTCATCCGCGAAGTTTACTTCTTCTTTTTCGATGCCCTCACCTAAAATAAAGCGAGAAAATCGACGGATTTGAATATTCTCTCCAAGTTTAGCAACAGACTGCTTAACCAGCTCTTCTACCGTAATGTTTTGGTCTTTAATGAAGGGCTGATCGACTAGAGAAAGCTCTTTCAAACGCTTATCAATTCGGCCTTGAACAATCTTCTCTTTAATGTTGTCTGGCTTATTGCCTAGGTCATCGCGGCCCATCTCAATAGCCTTTTCGCTATCCGCAAAGTCAGCAGGAATATCCGAAACTTTTACATACTGAACATTAGGCGAAGCAGCAATCTGCATCGCGACATCACGCGCGAGTTCTTTAAACTCCTCGCGGCGAGCGACAAAATCAGTCTCGCAGTTAATTTCGACTAGCACGCCAACGCGGCCACCCGTATGAATATAGCTATGTACTAGCCCTTCAGAAGCAACGCGGCTTTCTTTCTTAGCCGCTGAAGTAATTCCTTTTTGGCGCAGCCACTCGCTCGCCTTCTCTACGTCGCCGTTGCTCTCCTTCAGCGCCTTCTTACAGTTCATCATGCCTGCGCCCGTTTGGTCGCGCAGTTCTTTAACCTGCTTTGCAGAAATGTCCGCCATCGTCTATCAGATCCTGTGTTTATTACGAGTAGGGCTTTTCGCCCCATACCATTGGTGAAATGAAAAAGAACTTGAATAAAAGAACCAAGCCGAGAAACAGCGCAATAAACAGCCCTGTTCTCAGCCCAGTTAATATCAATCAGCAATGTCGCTAGGCAACATTGCTTAGCTCCTAGTTTCCGAACTAGGCTTCAGTTGCTGCGGGTGCTTCTTCTGTCGCGCTGGCTTTAGATCCCTCAAGAGAAGCCTCCGTAGCTGAAGCAACTTCCTCAGGAGGACCGCCAATTTCAGCGCCCTCATCGTCGTAGTCTGCGCCGTCGTAACCATCGTAGATGTCGGTGTTACTGCCGCCGCTGCCGCTAGCCGTATTACCGCCGCGAGTTCCTTCATAGATGGCATCGGCTAGGCGACCAATCACCAGCTTGATGGCGCGAATAGCATCATCGTTACCCGGAATCGGCACATCGACCACATCAGGATCGCAGTTGGTATCTAACAATGAAATGATTGGCAGCCCTAGCTTCTGGCACTCTTGAACCGCGTTGTACTCGCGGCGCACGTCCACGATAATTACCGCGTCAGGAATGCGGCGCATAGTCTTAATACCGCCTAAGTACTTCTGTAACTTGTCTAGCTCGCGGCGAAGCATTGCGCCCTCTTTCTTAGGCCGCATAGCTAGCGCCCCCGAAGACTCCATCCGCTCTAGCTCTTTTAAACGCTCTACGCGGGTTTTAATTGTCGACCAGTTAGTGAGCATTCCACCCAACCAGCGCTGATTCACGTAGTAAGAACCGCAGCGATCGGCTTCTTGGGCTACAATGCCCGCTGCCTGACGCTTGGTGCCGACAAACAAAAAGCTTTTTCCGCTTTCTGAGGCTTTGCGCACGTACTTGTACGCTTCTTCTAGCAATGTGGCGGTTTGCACCAAGTCAATGATGTGCACACCGTTGCGCGAAGTGAAGATGTATTCGTCCATCTTCGGGTTCCAGCGGCGCGTTTGGTGACCAAAGTGCACGCCGGACTCTAGTAAGTCTGACAGGGATACGACTGGCATATTTTTAGTTTCCTTCCGGGTTAAACCTCCATCTGGCTGCATTTGAGGCGAAGAGACAGGCCAAATAAATAATCGGCTCTGCTCCGTTGTAGTCGCACCAAACACCCGAAAATCCAGATGTGTGAATTTATAGAACTTTAATAAGGTAACACGCGATGCGGGCAGTTGAGAGGGTCGGTTAACCGCGCCTTGTAGACGTTGCGACAGACATTGTACAGGTGCGCTTAGATGAGCGCCGATCTCAGTTTTGACCGAAGCGCTGGGAAAACTTTACTAAATCCAACGGGCTGCTTCATAAAGGCATCGTTCCGATTCCTGTCATCCCACTTCAAAGGCTTCTATGAGCAATATACAATCGCCACCGGCTCCGCCACCAAGACCTATGCCACCCCCGCCACCGCCCAGAGGAATTCCTGGAAGTGCTCCCGGAGGGATGCCAGGCAAAGATGCGGTTAGCGTGCCCCCTGCGCCACGCCCGGCTGCGATCCCTAGTTCAAGGCCTGCTACGCCACAAACTGAACTAGCCCCACCGGCCAATGAATCGGCTGGCCCTCAAACGGAGATGGTACAAGCGCCGCCACCTCGCGCGGCCGGACATCGCGCGGCCGCACCACCCCCACTGCCGACGGGCGCAGCGACAGGTGGCCCGACTCTAGAGAAAATTATTCGCAAAGCGTTTGACGAAGGCTACTCGGATATTCATGTGGGCGTGGGCGAAGTGCCTCGCTATCGCAACCGAGGCGAGATTACGGCGACAGACTTTCCAAAGACAACTATGGAAATGTTCGACGCCTGGCTGACTGAGATTTTGACGCCAGAGCAGGCCGCAGAGTTTAAAGAAAGCTTGGACTTTGACGGCGCAGCCCAGTATGACTTCTCTCGGGTGCGCATCAACATCTTTGATACGCTAAACGGCCCGTCTATGGTGATGCGACTGATTCCAGTAGAGATTTTAACCATGCAGCAGCTCAATCTGCCGCCTGTCATCAAAGATATGTGCCACTACCACAAGGGTCTTATCTTGGTCACTGGCCCGACGGGTTCGGGTAAGTCCACCACGATGGCAGCGATGATTGACTACATCAATAAGGAGATGCCTAAGCACATCATCACGATTGAAGACCCGGTGGAATTTGTACACCAGAGCCGCAAGTCGCTGATTAAGCAGCGAGAAGTGGGCGTACATACGCGCAAGTTTAGCAATGCGCTTAAAGCCTCTTTGCGGGAAGATCCAGACATTATTCTGGTGGGTGAGATGCGAGATCGAGAGACGATTGAGACGGCGCTTAAAGCGGCCCAAACCGGTCACCTCGTGTTTGGAACTTTGCACACGAACAGTGCGGTAAAGACGGTTGAGCGGATTTTGGGCATGTACGAGCCGGAGCAGCAGGCTCCGATTCGAGTCGCGATCGCAGAATCTCTGATCGGCGTCGTCGCCCAAGGGTTGTGCCGCACCACCGACGGCAAACGCGCCGCCTTCCACGAAATCTTGATCAATACCGACGCGATTAAGGACTACATCTTGCGCGGTCAGCTCGACGAAGTAGAATCCTTGATGCCTAACTGTACGTTCGACGGCATGTGTACGATGAACCAGTCGCTATACAACCTGTACGAAGCGGGACGCATTACGGAAGAGACGGCGCTAGAGCTATCGCCAAAGCAGAATGAGATGGCTCAGATGCTAAGAGGCCGAGTCTAGAGACTCGCTCTTGAAGCAATCGCTAAGCAGGCTAGGATGGCTACTCTTTTAGAGAGGCTGTGCTAGCCTTTCGAATTTCAGCCTCTAATAGGACTTTGCGTATACAGAACTTTGAGAACATAGGAAATTGAGGACACAGTTGAATTCATTTTCGCTTAGGTCTTCTAGGCACCTGATCTAGTAAACGCGATCGCCAACTTTTAACACCCGCTTGCAGCGACTCGGGCAATCCAGTATCGTGCTGCGGATAAATCGGTAGCCGACGCGCTAATGACCAACCCTTTGCCGAAAACAGCTCCACCATAGTTTGGCGATCGCGATGTCCATAATCCGGATTGACCTCATCTATCGGCCCAATGCCACCTAGATCTTGAGCGCCTGCTGCGATGCAATCTAGCAAAGCTCGATCCGATTGAATTAGATTCGGTGGAATTTGAATAGCAACGTCGGCAGGCAAAATTTCCCTAGCAATTTGAACGGCTTGCAGCAGGGTTTCTCCATGGCAAGGCGATCGCACTTCACTTTGCCTTTCCCCCGGCTGATGCGGCTGCAAAATCACTTCCTGAATATGGCCGTAGGTTTGATGAGATTGGGCGATCGCCCGCAAACTCTCCGCCCAATCTGCCACCGTCTCCCCTAATCCTAATAAAATCCCCGTTGTAAACGGAATCCCGAGTCGCCCCGCAAACTCTAGCTGCGCCAACCGCACTTCTGGCAGCTTACTCGGCGCATGGGCGTGAACCGTCTTCAGCAGCGCAGGCGTCACCTGCTCCACCATCAGCCCCATCGACACATTCACCGGCTTTAGCTGCGCCATCTCTTCGTAGCTCAGCGGGCCAACGTTCGTATGCGGCAAAAAACCCATCTCTAGCGCCAGTTCACAAAGCTGATAAATGCGCTCGAACCAGTCTTGGCGACGCGCACTTTTGGGATGAACCTCGCCGCTAAGAATCAAGATTTCGATTACGTCTTTGTTCTGCAGGCCCGATAGAATCTGACGAGCAGCGGCTACGCTCATCCACTTGTCGTCGCCAGGATTGCGGCGAAAGTTGCAGTAAGTGCAGCGGTTGAAGCACTCGTAGGTAGGCACTAGCGTATAGGCCGGACTGTAGGTGACAATGCGTTCCATAAGACCTCCATTGTAGTCTTCTACACCGGGCTAGCAGACGTTTCTTCTGCGCCGAGGCTGCGCCCTACGCGAGCGGCGGATAGGCGTTGTTGTAAGATAAACCCTGGCAGATTCACCGCAGAGGATAAGTCCGTTGAAAACCAGAGTCATCGTTGTTCGCCACGGGCAAAGTACCTCAAATGTGGGCCGCATTATTAGCGGGCATCACGACGATGCGGTGCTAACTGAGATAGGCGAACAGCAGGCGAAGAAAGTCGGCGAGACGCTAGCTGGACTGAAGCTAGATGCGGTGTACGCCAGTCCGCTGAAGCGCGCGCGCAAAACCTGCGAACTGATTGTAGAAACGATGGCGCAAGCAAGCAGTCAAGGCATTGCCAAGCTGCCTGATATTCACGTGAGCGAGCAGCTCAAAGAGATCAGTCTGCCGCTGTGGGAGTCGCGGTCTTTTGCCGATGCGCAGAAGGATTATCCGGCGGAATTTAAGGCGTGGCGGCAAGACCCAAACGAATTTAAGATGGCCATCACCGCTGACGATGGCCGCACAACAGACTTCTACCCAGTGCGCGAAATTTGGGAGCGGGCCGCTGCTTTTTGGCCGACGCTGCTCAGCGAGCACGATGGGCAAACCGTTTTGCTGGTGGCTCATAGCGCTATCAACCGGGCGCTCATTGGCTCTGCCATCGGGCTAGGGCCTGAAAGTCTTAATCAAATGGGCCAAGATAACTGCGCGATTAATGTGCTGAACTTTTCGTCTGGATGGACGGATGGCGTGCAGCTAGAGTCAATGAATTTGACTAGCCACTTGGGGGATGCTTTACCCAAGCGGCGATCACGCTTTAAGGGGCCGCGCCTGCTGCTAGTACGTCATGGAGAGACCGATTGGAACCGCGACGGACGATTTCAGGGCCAGATTGACATTCCGCTCAACGAGAACGGAAAACGGCAGGGTGCGCAGGCCGGTGAGTTCTTAAAGGCCGTGCAGATTGATGCAGCCGTAACCTCTTCTATGCTGCGACCAAAGGAGACAGCAGAAAAGATATTAGAGCACCACCTAGAAACTAATTTAGAGGTGACTGAAGATCTGTGGGAAATTAGCCATGGCGAATGGGAAGGCAAACTAGAAAGTGAAATTGAGGCTGGCTATCCGGGCCTGCTAAGCAAATGGCAGAGTACGCCAGAAACCGTGCAAATGCCGGGGGGCGAGAACTTGGCGGACGTGTGGAGACGGGCGGAAGTGGGCTGGCGCAATGTGGTTGCCGCTTTTAGCGAGTTGGAGACGCCGCAGACCGTGATGGTAGTTGCGCACGATGCGATTAATAAGGCGATTTTGTGTCAGGTGTTTGGCTTAGGGCCAGAGCATTTTTGGCAGTTTAAGCAGGGAAACGGCGCGGTTAGCGTGATTGATTATCATGCTGGCGTCGATAGCGTTCCGGTGCTAAGCGCCGCGAATATCACAACGCATCTATCGGGCAGCATTTTCGATAAAACAGCGGCAGGTGCTCTATAAACTCATGAATCAGTTTATGGAAAAGTTCGTGGATATCGGTTCATGACGACGCTGATTAAGCAAGCCTACTTGGTGGGTGCGGACGAAGCGGTCACTAGCGCCAACGGAACGGCAGATGTGCTAATTGAGGCCGGGAAGATTGTAGCGATCGCACCCACGCTCCCCAATTCCTTTACCAACCAAGATCTGGCTGAACTAGACGACATCATCGAAGCGCAGGGCCAGTATCTCGGCTCAGGGCTAATCGATCTGTACAGCCAAAGCGGCGAACCCGGATTCGAAGCGAGAGAAACCTATGAGTCTATTCAACAGGCCGCTGCCGCTGGGGGATTCACCCGCGTAGGGCTGCTGCCGAATACGCAGCCGGCGGTAGATAGCGTTGGCGCGATCGCAGCTGTAAAAAAAGCAAACGAGTCATCTCAGAGCCAGCTAATGCCCTGGGCCGCGATTACACTCGAAGCAGCAGGCAAGCAGCTAACGGAGCTAGCAGATCTAGCAGCAGCAGACTGCCTAGGCTTTTCAGACGGGTTGCCCTTAGCCGATACGGCTTTGGTACGGCGGCTACTAGAATATGCGCAGCCCCTACAGAAACCAATTGCGCTTTGGCCGTGCGACCTTCAGCTCTCAGGCAGCGGCGTCGCGCGTGAAGGCGTCGAGGCGTTGAAATTAGGGCTAGCAGGTGCCAGTGCGATCGCCGAAACCACGGCCCTCGCCGCCCTGCTCGAATGCGTTGCTGAAATTGCTACACCGGTTCACATCATGCGAGTTTCCACCGCTCGCAGCGTAGCGCTCATCCGCCGCGCCAAGGCAGAAGGCTTACCGATTAGCGCGAGCATTGCCTGGCATCATCTTATCTTCGACACGGGAGATCTTAAAAGCTACGATCCAACGCTGCGGCACGATCCACCTTTAGGCACAGCCGCAGATCGAGAGGCGCTGATTGCAGGCGTGGCAGAAGGGGTAATTGACGCGATCGCAATCGACCACAGCCCCTACACCTACGAAGAAAAAACCGTCGCCTTCGATATGGCACCTCCCGGCGCAGCTGGACTAGAGCTGGCCCTGCCCGTCCTTTGGCACACCTTTGTAGAGAGCGGCCAGTGGAGCGCTACGCAGCTATGGCAAGCCCTGAGCCAGCGGCCTGCTGACTGTCTAGGATTAGACCCCCATCGGCTAGCAGTTGGCAGTATCGCCGAGCTAACGCTGTTTGATCCTAGAATCGAGTGGCAGGCGACGGCTGAAGAGATGCGATCGCAAGCTAGCAATACGCCCTGGCTAAACCAAACAATTCAAGGAAGAGTAGTTAAAACTTGGATTTAGGCTGGCTCGATCTAGGCCGTCTCAATCTAGACCGTCTCAATCTAGGCCGCCCTAATCTAGGCCACCTATGCGCTGAGGTGGCCAAAATCGGCCTGCGGCTTTACCAATGATGGTGTCTTCTGGCAAAAATCCCCAAACATGCCCGTCTAAACTACCGTTGCGGTTGTCGCCTAACACCAGATACTGACCCTCAGGGACAGTCTTTGGCCCCCAAGCGTAATTAGGTGGCGCTTTAATATAGGTTTCGTTGATTCGTTTGCCGTTAATGAGCACCTTGCCATCGCGCACCTCCACGGCCTCTCCGGGTAGCCCAACTATTCGCTTTAGGTAAGCATCTGAGGTTGTAGAACCAGACATTTGTAGTGCCTGCTCTGGCGCTCTAAAAACGATGATATCGCCACGGTCGGGCGCTTTAAATAAATAGCTCACTTTCTCGACGACTAGACGGTCGTTAATCTGCACCGTAGGTTCCATCGATCCAGTCGGAACCACTCTAGCCTCGGCAACAAACTGGCGCACCCCAAGCGATAAAAAGATGCTGAGGCCCATAGTTTGGACAATCTCGACCCAGAGCTTCGGCTGCTGCTTAGACATAACGGAAACGGCCACCTGGAAAAAGACATTGGCTAGTCGCTGCTGCCTGCTGCTATCAACGGCCAAGGCCGGTGGATAATCTCATCAGCAGGATAGAAACGATAGCGCAATCGTAGCCTGTTTGAAAATGGCCGTCTTAGAAAAATATGCCAATTACGCCAGTGGCTGCGCGATCGCTAATTCAGACTACCTACCCGATTGAGCGGCCAGAACCGGACAGCGGCCCTACCAATAATTGTATCCTTGGGCAAAAAGCCCCAGACGTGACCATCGGAGCTGCTGTTGCGATTGTCGCCTAAAACCAGGTATTCGTCCGCTGGCACCACCTCTGCTGGAAGCGTATAGGTAGGAGGCGATTGAATGTAGTCTTCTTCTAACGCTTTTCCATCGATAAAAACCTTGCCCTCTTTAACTTCAACGGTTTCACCAGGCAGCCCGATCACCCGCTTAATATAGGCGGCTTTGCCCTGAACATTAGCGGCATCCAATGCCTTCTGCGGAGCGCGAAAAACGATGATATCGCCGCGTTTAGGCGGATTAAACCGGTAGCTAATTTTTTCGACGACCAGGCGATCGTCAATTTGCAGCGTTGGAATCATCGAGCCAGAGGGGATAAACCGAGCTTCGGCCACAAACTGCCGAATGCCCAAGGCTAGAACAATGCTCAAGCCAATCGTTTGAATACCTTCGACCCAGGGGTTCGGTTGCTTTTGAGGTTGATTCTCAGACACGGTTTTCCTGGCCTAAACGTCGTGGGCGGCGCGATAAAATTGCTGTAGGGTTTAGCTGTACGGATTCTATCCGCGAGCCAATCTTTGGATCAATACCAAGTTTAGGCTATTGATACCCATTCCTTGGGTTAATTCCGCATAGACCTGTCTCAAACGAGAACGATTATGCCGTCTACTTCACTGATTATTCGCAATGCTCAGGTGCTCTTACCCTCCGGAGAGATAGAGCCAAGAGAAGTCTCTGTCTCGGATGGCAAAATTACCGCCGTTGGCACCGAGCTATCGGTCTCTAGCGACGTTCGATCGATTGACGGGAGCGGGCTGACGCTGCTGCCAGGCGTAATAGACCCGCAGGTTCATTTTAGAGATCCAGGACTAGAGCATAAGGAAGATTTGTTTACCGCAACCTGCGCCTGCGCTAAAGGCGGGGTGACGTCTTTTTTAGAGATGCCCAATACGCTACCGCTGACGATTACGCAGGAAATTTTGACCGATAAGCTGGCGATCGCAGCGTCCAAAAGCTTGGTAAACTACGGCTTCTTCATTGGCGCGACTGCTGATAATCTGCCCGATCTGCGCACAGCAAACCCGACTTGCGGCATCAAAATATTTATGGGGTCGGCGCATGGCCCGCTCTCGGTAGACACACCCGAAACCATTGAGCCAATTTTTGCGGTGGGCGATCGCCTAATTGCCGTCCATGCAGAAGACCAAGCGCGCATTTTAGAACGGCGAGAACTGTTCGCCGGGCAGACCGATCCGGCAACTCATTCAAAAATTCAGGACAATCAGACTGCGCTAAACGCTAGCAAGCTGGCGCTGGCACTCTCGAAAAAGTACCAGAGACGGCTGCATATTTTGCATATGTCTACGGGAGAAGAGGCTGACTTACTGCGCCGCGATAAGCCCAGTTGGGTCACCGCAGAAGTGACGCCCCAGCATTTGCTGCTGGACGTAAGCGCTTATGAGAAAATTGGGACATTGGCGCAGATGAACCCGGCGTTAAAGTCAGAGCGCGATCGCGAAGTTCTCTGGCAAGCTTTACTAGACGGCATCATCGACTTCATCGCCACCAACCATGCGCCCCACACCCTAGAAGAAAAAGGCAGAGGCTATCCCAACAGCCCCTCTGGAATGCCGGGCGTCGAAACCGCCTTGCCCCTGATGCTGACACAGGCTAAAGAGAATCGCTGTACTGTCGCGCAGGTTTCCAACTGGATGTCTACAGCGGTCGCCCAAGCCTACCAAATTCCCAACAAAGGACTCATAGAGCCAGGCTACGACGCCGACTTGGTGCTAGTCGATCTCTCCACCTACCGCCCTGTACTGCGCGAAGAGCTAAAAACCAAGTGCGGATGGAGTCCTTTCGAAGGCTGGACGCTAACGGGTTGGCCCGTGGTGACCGTAGTAGGTGGTCAAATCGTGTACGAGCGCGGCGAGATTGATACCAGCGTTCGCGGACAGGCACTACAGTTTGGGTAAATAGACATCGCGAATGCATCGCGAAAGATCTTTGGGCAAGAGTCGCTAGCGGCTTAAGTTCCGACTATCTTTTATGACGTATAATGTACCGAGTTGCCGTACATCAAAGACTGCCGATGGACACTGTAAGCGTAAACAAATTTCGAGATACGTTGAAGGACTGTGTTGAAAGAGTTATCAGCGAACATCACCCGATCAAGGTTACTCGCAGAAATGGAAAAGATTTTGTTGTAGTCAGTGCTGAAGATTGGGAGAGGGAGCAAGAAACTCTGTACATTTTGCAAAACAGCAGCTTGATGCAGCAGATCTCTAAAGCTGTGGAATCTCACGCACAGCGGCAAGGTTATTCACCCAACAGCGAGGAGATGAATGAGATCCTTGGTGTTTGAAAGAGATAGCTGGAGCGCCTACGAAAAGCTAAGAAAGCAAGATAAGCAAATCCATAACAATCTCTGTAAGATACTGAAAGAAATGCTAAGGGGCGATCCTAGTTTAGGACTCGGAAAACCTGAGCCGCTCAAGCACAATCTGTCTGGGCTGTGGTCTAGAAGGCTATCCCAAAAGGATCGAATAGTCTATAAGTTCGACAGCAACTGCATCTATGTCTTTGCAATTGGCGGTCACTACGACCAGATCAAAAATAGCTAATCGGCTTTCATATGCTAATTAACAGGTCTCAAAATAGGCCCCTAATATATGTCTAATCCTTTTCGCTCGCTTCAGTACCTACCTTGGGCATTGCTGTTTCAGAGTGCAGCCGTCACAGTGATTATTGGTGCGCTAATTGAATTTCTTATTTTTCAGCTAGCGACGGCGCTCACCCGGCTAACGCTGGGAGAAACCGGAGAATGGCTGTTTGGGATTTTCTTTGGCGTTCTATTGCCGCTTTTGCTAGCCGTAGGGCTAGGGGCACTGGCTCTTTTGGTCGCCGCTCGCCTCTTTCAGCAAATTCCGCTTAGAAAAGACACCCTGTGGGCTTTAGTCGCCTGTGTGATTGTTTTGCTACCCATCAAGAACTTATTAATGAGTGGATTTGGCTTTGCGAACCCATTTAGCGTCAGCCTAGGCGTGGTTTCGATTGTGCTGATTGCCGTTGGACTATTCAGCGCGGGACGGCGCTATTGGCGCTATTGAGGTTGGTATTATAGGCACTAAAAAGAGCCCTTTAGAACAGATCGTACTGAATAGAAAAGTAGATGCCGTCGTCTTGCAGACTATCGCCTGTGCTGTCGATGTTCACCAGTGGAATGCCATAGTCTAGGCGAGCGGAAAGATTGTCGCTCTGTTGCCACAGCAGCCCTAAGCCAGTGCCTACGAGGACGTTGTTGCCGCTCGGGTTGTTTCGATTATTCCAGGCTGCGCCCGCGTCTAGGAATGGCGTTATTTGTACAATGCTATCGTCTGAAAACTTCAGCACGGGAAACCGAGCTTCGGCGGAAAGCGATGCGCCGTTATCGCGAAGCAGCGCGTCTTGACGGTAGCCCCGTACGCTTTGCCCGCCGCCCAAGCCAAACTGCTCGGAGGAAAGCAGGCTATTGGCAGCCAGCTGAAGGTCGCCGCGCAGAAAGAAAAGCGAGTTTTCGCTCAGTAGGCGCACCCACTGACCCTGACCGCGCCACGAGAAGAACTGACTGTCGGGCACGTCGCCTTCGTTATTGGTAGCATCTAGTAGATCTAGGCCGAGATTGAACTGCGATCGCGCGGCCAAAACCTGCTGCTGGCTCCGCTTCGTCCAAGCCTGAGAAAACCGCAGCGCCGTCACCTTCGTTTCACCGTTATCATCTGCACCGGGCGAAAGCGGAAAGGGGCCAATATTATCGATGCCCAAGCGAGTCTGACTTTCTCGGTGCGCCAGCGCTAGGCCCAAAGTCAGCTCCTCAGTCGGCGTCTCAATCAGCGGATGAGTTACCCCCACCTCGTAGTAATGAGCGTCGGAGCTGATCTCTAGCACGTCAAAAGTATCGTCAATGACGCGGCTTTCGGAGATGCCGCCGTCTATATTAAGGCGCGTATTGTAAGGGCCAACAGGAACAGAGTAGCCGAGGTCTAGGCTATTGCTGCCGTCGGTATTGGCGTAGCTCGCAAAAGCTCTATCGCCAATGCCCAGCAGGTTGCCTTCCGACAGGCTAATTTGGCGGCGATTGCTACCAATGTTAGGCGATCGCCCATTATCCAACCCGACCGTCAGCCCAAAAGAATCGGCCTCGGTCACCTCTACGCGCAAAATACTGGTGCCAGGCCGCACCCCCGCTTGCAAATCGGCAGATACCGTCTCAATCAGCGGATCTATCTGCAAACGCTGCAGCGCTTCTAGCAGCTTATCGGCATTAATCGGAGGCTTTGCGGCTAGACCCAAACGGCTACGAATATAGCCCGGCTTCAGCCTGCGAGTGCCCACAATCTCAATCTCTTCAATCTCGCCCTCAATCACCTGGACGGTGACAAAGCCATCTTCCAAGGTTTGCGGCGGAATAAACGCGCCCGAGGTTAAAAAGCCCGCCTCCACATAGCGATCGGTCACCGCAGAGCGAAGCTGAAGCAGTTCATTAAAGGTAATGGGCCGACCCGTATATTCAGCAAACAGATCGGCAAAGTCTTCAGTGGTAAAAACGCTGCTGCCTACTAGCTCAATGCCATTAACGACAAAGGTTTCGTCGCTGCCGCTGGTGATGCCCGTAGGATTGTTAGCGCCATCTGGATCGCCCAACAGCTCATCTACGGGCGGCAGCTTTTGCAGAGGCTGCTCGGGTAAGATCTCTTGGCGTTCGTCTGGCGTAATGTCTCTGGGGTTGAGATTCTCTGCCGGAATGCGATCGCGAGGAAAGTCTATGCCAGCCGGTAGGTTGACCTGAGCGACGCTGCTCCCATCGCGGGTCGTGGCAGTGGTGTCTAACGCTGACTGGGCTAGGGTCGCGGTTGGGCAAACCAGCGTTGCGATCGCGCTAATAGCCGAAAGCTTAATGAGATAAAGAGAAGAAGGCATAGATGACGACGACGCAAGAACTGCTTTGCCTGTAATATGCCCGACCCATCAACCCTTGTTCATAAGATCTATTACGGAGCAGCGCAGAGCGAGTAGGCACGGTTTCGTTAGCCGCGTAGAAAATTAACTAGATGAGAGAATTAACTATACGGAAGAATCAGCTATACGTAACAAGTTTATTTGATACATATGTGTAATCAACATACCGCTAAATTTGACCATTAGCGCCCCAATATTGGCAAATTCAGCCTAGCCACTAGGCCCTAGTCCCGAGCAACTAGAATTGCTCGCATACCCACCGTTTTTGCACCCGCGTAGTCTTCGGCCTCGCTATCGCCAATGTGCCAAGCCTGATTGGCAGCGCAGCTATGTTTAGCCAGCGCCACTTGAAAGATCTTAGCATCGGGCTTAGCAACACCCACTTCTGTCGAGAGCGTCACCGTCTGAAAATAGGCAGAGAGGCCCAAAACATCGAGTACTCTATGCAGCCGAGAGTCAAAATTAGAGATAATGCCCAGCTCTATGTTCATAGACTGCCAGCGAGTAAGAGAGGGCAGCGTATCTGGATAAACACGCCAGGGAGCGGGCGTTTCAAAATAGCCGTAAAGGTCGCCGTAAAACTGGTCAAAATCGGAAAATTTTTCTAAGGCCCCAACGCGGTCAAAGGTTTCTGATACGACATCCTTCCACCAGCGATATTCCAGCGCGGGGATAGCATCAGGCTCTACCCCCGGAAAAGCCATCCGCTCAGCCGCCGCGAAGCTTTGGTAAAAGGCTCGATTTACTGCCTGAGCGTTGGTCGAAACCCCCACCCTAAGCGCAAGATTGCTGTAGATCTCACCGACGCTGCCCTTGACGCCGAAAAGGGTGCCAAAAGCATCGAGATAAATCACTTTTGGCCGGTCTGTGAGGGCAGGTTTAGCAGATAGCGAAGGAGTGGGCATGGGCAGAAAGAGAGCGTTACTTTCGCGAACTCGTCAGCAAATCTTGCAACGGCTGCGTAATCCAATTAAGCCCTACGCGAATCTGATGATCGAGCGTTGGCATGCGGTACAAATAAGTCAGCCTTCTGGCGACATGGGCCAAGCTACCGTCTAATTTGACGCCGAGACCCGTCAGCGTGGCGTTATCTGTACCTAAGGTCATCATTTCACCTAAGTGCTGATAGCGGAAGGGCAACGGTGGTCTACCTGTAAGGCTAGCCCAAATGTTCCAGGCAGCATAGTCGGCCTGCTGTAGCGCAGACTGGGCCGTAGTCGGGACTTTTCGGCCTTCAGCATCTACCCCATCGGCTAGATCGCCCAAGGCATAGAGATCTGCATGGTCTTTTACCTGAAGGGTCGGCTCGATGATGAACTGCGCTTTGGGATTGCGGGGCAAGTCGAGCGCGTCGAGGGCCGGGCTAACTTTATTACCCACTGTCCAAAGCACGATATCAACAGGAATCGTGTCGATTTTGCCTTTGTACTCCAGTGAGAGGCTGTCGGCGGTTACCTCGGTAACGGTGGTTTCGTAGTCCACCCAAATCTTTTTCTCGGCGAGCGCGGCTTTGGCTGCTTTTTGGTTGAATTCTGGAGAGGTTTGCAAAATTTCGCTGGCCCGCTCAACGATACGAATTTTGGCGCGATCTGATGAAGCTTTGCCAGCGCCCAATCGCTCAGCCACCTTACAGGCAATCTCGACCCCGCTGTAGCCGCCGCCCACAATCGCGACGCGAACCTTCTCAGGATTACGCTCTTCGACTTGCCGCAGCTTATCTTTTAGCCGGTAGGCATCTTCTAGCGAGCGGAAGGGAATGGCATAATCAGAAACGCCTGGGGCCATATCCATCGGCGTTTCACCACCTAGCGCTAGCACCAGCCGGTCGTACGAAAGCTGTGTGCCATCGGTTAGGCTGACTTGCTTCTCGCCCAAATCAATTTGCTCAACGCCGCTTTGATGAAAGCGAACGCCCGTGTTTGCGAGCAGCTCTTCGTAGGGTGGAGCAATTTCCCAGGTTTGCAGTTCGCCTGTGACCAGTTCGTAGAGGAGAGGGGCAAACACAAAGCGATCGCGCTGATCGACGAGAACAATATCAGGCTGACCGTCTTCCCAGTTGAGTTTGCTAAGGGCAAGCGCTGTATAGAGGCCGCCAAAGCCGCCGCCAAGGATACAAATAGACTGAGACATAAGGGGTAGGGATGGGGCAACAAAAGGTATTGCTATTAGGATAGCGTCCCTTCGCAGACGATAACCCCTACCGCTTGATAGACACCAAATTAGGAGATGTGCTGCGCTTAAGTTGCACCAGCACGAGCTATACCAACTGAGCTATACCACAGGCGCTGTCTTAGGCGAAGGCCCGTACTCGTTGCGATCGAAGCTACCCGCTTGAACCAAGAATACCAGCAGCACAATTACGCCGATAATAGGAACGAATGCAATCAGTTGCCACCAGCCGCTGCGGCCAGTATCGTGCAGCCTGCGCGCACCCACAGCAATACTTGGAATTAGCACAGCTAGGCTGTAAATACCGCCAATGACGCCATTGGTTCCTAAAACACCATCGAGTATGGTCAAGCCAATTGAAATTAGAAAATTGAAGAGAGCGAAGTACCAGAACTCGGCGCGTCTAGCGCGACCCGAAAAGTTTGCATAGTTGTCTCTAACAACTTTGAGATACCATTCCATAATCTTTTCCTTGCTTTCCTTTGTATATGATCTCTATGAACAAAACTGCAGCTTTGAAGTGCGATCGCTAGGTGCTGCATTTAAACAAGTTTCCCTAATTCGCACTGTTACAGATACAGACCTAGATTTTATATCACAAGGAAAAGCGATCCTCTAATCAAGCAACTCTTCTACAACAACAGCTTCTGCAACAACAGCCGCATTCTGAGCAAACAAGCTGAACTTATCACCGAACTTGGCGCTGTTTACTCCCACTCATTCGGATCTCGATCGTAGGGGTTTTCAACGTAAACATTCTCTCTATAAGCATTCTCTGAGTTTGCAGACTCTCGATAGCCCGGATCTGGATTACTAAACCCTTCGTAATCAGGATCGGCGCGTTCAGCGCGTTTTCGCTGCTTGGCTTTCCCTTCTTGGCGAATATTGCCGACGCCTTTTAAGACGCCGCGACCGACTAAGCCAATGCCGCGCCCTAGCACTTCTGTAAGAACGTAAACAACGCTGCTGCCGACTAGGGAAAAGGCCGTGCGTAAGCGGGGGGCGATCGCATCTCTAGTTTCTAGAGCCAAGGTTACAATCAAAGGCAATCCCCTTAGCCGATCTAGCTCTGCACGACGCGGCGCGTAGATAGAGGTTCTCTCAATGCCGTTTCGGCCTAAAATAAACAGATTGTAACGACTCTCAAAAATTGCTTGAGGCTCATCTACAATGCGATCTTTGCGGTAGCGCCAGGACAGATCGTTACGAAACCGCTCAATTTCTCTCGAAGACATCAACCGGCTAGTGTATAAACTCTTTTTAATCGACTCCGTATCGGACAGACGGTTGAGCAAAGGCTGTACGATCGCATTCGCCACCTGAATCACCAGATTTTCTAGTAAACGTTCACTGCGAGCGATCGCCCGAGGCGTCGTAGCAGCGTAGTCCGTCCCATCTATCACCATCGGCTCTTGAAACAACCAGTGGCCGAACAGCTCGCTCACCATTGGAATGTTGTTCAAAATTTGAGCTTGCACCAGCGGTTTTTCCTGTTGCAACAGCGTTACCACCTCTTCTTCTACGTTGCTTACGCGCACTGTGTAGTACTTCCCAAAAAATTCCGTATTTACAGCGTCCCAAAGATCTTTCAGCACCTGAGAAGCGCGAGTATCCAGTCGTCCTGCCTGTACATTTGAAGCTCGCAAATCGGCCAAAAGGTCTTCTAACTGCCGCAGGACTAAGCACAGCAGCTCTAGCTTTTTGTCTGCTCGCAAGATGTCAATTTCTAGCGGCGCCTGAGTGGTGTTTTTGAGTGGCCCTTGCAGTTTGGCGAATATACTTTCGAAAACAACATTTTGCACCTCACTTGGACGCGCTTGCAGGCGAGCGTTGGTAGCGGCGATCGCGGCGGCGGCATTCGAGATTAAAGTCTCTCTATCTAGATAGCGAGCGGCGGTCATATCCGCATAGTTGTTGCCATAGCCGCCCTGCTGAGCAAGCCGAATCCAGTCTGTGCTGCTAGGCGGCGCTGCACCAGAGCGATTAGAGGAAGACCGAGAGAGTTGGGAGCGATTGGGGCGATCGCTAAACTGCGGCGTTCGCCAAATAGAAGACACTAGCCACCTAGCTGCTGTTAGCTCTCTCTTTTTGCCATCTAAAATCGCCTGATTTAGCCAGGAGGTCGTTTGGCGCTTAGAGTTTTCTACCGCCGCAATGTTGCGGTCAATCTGCTGAAGCCCAGAAAGCCGCATACTAATTCGCATTGCCGTAAGCGGGCCAGGAATGTCTTCTAAGCGAGACAGGGCCGAACCATTTTTGCGGCGCTTGGGGGCAGGTGGCTGGTTCAAAGACGGCGATTGAGCTGTGGGTAATTGAGCAGACGATTGAGTTGTATCTGGCTGGCTCTGGCTAGGTCGGGGCTGCGCAGCTTGCGATTGAGCCGACTGAACTGATTGAGCCGGTCGAACTTGCTCAAGCTGAGATGGCGTAGGTGAGATCGGCTCAGACTGCGGCGAGGAAGAGATTCCAGCATCTAACGGCTCAGAATCTAGCGGCTTAGAATCTACTGGCTCAGAATCTACTGGCTCAGAATCTACTGGCTCAGAATCTAGCGGCTTAGAATCTTTAAATGCTGTGGCAGGGTCTATCGGTTTAGCAGGCGCAGGCGACTCGTTAGAATCGGCGCGTTGCTCAACTTTTGGCAGGGTATAGGCTTCAGCAGCGGCCTGAACGATCATCTGCGCTAGCAGCCGAACAGACATGCTACGCGTGCCACAGCCGCTAGCGCCCGCCCTTTCGGCAGCCGCTTGCAAGGCCGGTTCAGATTGAGCACTTAGCACTAGCACCGGCAGCCTCGGAAACTCAGCTTTAATCTGCTGGCAAAGCTGTAGTCCTGGTCGATTATCCAACCCGCTGGCACCCATTCCTAAATCGAGCAGCACCAAATCGAGCGGTGGAAGTATTGGCAATTCTTCGCTCGCTCTACTGCGCTGTTTCTTTCGGCCTTTCTTCCAGCCTTTGCGCAGGTTTTGACTCTTTTCTCTGGCGATCGCAGAAGCTGCCTGAGCCTGTTCGTAACTCTCAAAGCGCGTTCTAATTCCCTTGAGCGCTTCCTCAGCTTTGCCCGCTTCGGCGACAACGACAAAATCGCCCTGCTGTTCTAGCCAGACCTTGAGGCCAAGGCGAAACCTGGGGTCTTCATCGACCAGCATTAGTTGCAGGGGGCGATCACGCATTGCGTTATGAGTGAGAAATGATTGGGTGACGAGTGGGGCAAGATGAGGTTCATTCTATACTTGCAGGGTTACTCGGTAAGTTCAATCTCAAAGTTCAATCTCAACTCGCTGCTAACAATTCACTCATAGCGGTCTTCTGTCTGGCCGTAATAGCTGTTGTCGCTATAGCCGTCGTCGCGATAGTCGGGCGCTGCGTAAGACTCTTCAGCCGGTGCTTGCAGCGACCAAATATAGGCCCGCTCTCTATCCCAAATGGCAATGCTAGTTCGTGCTTCTAAGTAGAGGGCGCGCCCTGGCGCAATTTGAGCGGCAGTGTCAATGGCGGCGCTCAAGCTACCTCTAGCGGCGTAGCTCTCGGCGCGAACCATAATCGGCGTATCTTCAATCGTTTCAACTTCTTCTGTCCAGCCCTTAATGGCCAGCAGCGCATCGTCGTAAAGCGCTCGGTCTTTTTTAATTTTCTGGGCCTGAGCGATCGCATCTCTCAAATCGCCTCGCTCGGCAAGCTGCTCAGCCTTGCTGAAAATCGGCTGATCTTCAATCGTTTCAATTCGGTCTTCCCATTCGGCAATGTAGGTTTGGCCTTCAATTCTAAGCGCTCGGCCCTGGGATACTTTGCCAGCTTGCGCGATCGCCTTTTGCAAATTCTCTTTACCGCCTGCGCTCGCATATCGAATGGCCTGGGTCAAAATGGGCCGGTCTTCCTGCCGCTGAATTTCCTTTTGCCAGTGCGAAACCAACGTTTGCGCCTGAATGCGCTGAGGCCGCTCTTGCGTAATCGTCTGAGCCTCAGCGATCGCCCATTCATAAGTTTTACGCTGGCCAATTTGAGCCAGGGTATTGGCGTACTGCAGCTTGCGAATATCAGCGAGCTTCATCTGCCACTCAATTAGGCTATCTTGCGCCTCTTGATAAAAAGGACTGATCGGCGAAATCCGCTGCACGGCCTCAATCGCTTCGACGAGGCTATAGATTTGCACGTAGGAAGGCGCTATCGAGTCGGCTTCGTCTTCGGCTAGGCGCTGAGCATGTCCAAAGCTCAGCAGATCTTTGGCCTCTGCGGTCAGCGCAATATCTGGCGGCACGAGCTGAACCACCTCAATCGCCGCTGCGATGTCTTCTTCTTCCCACTTTTGAAAGCTGTACTGCATTACCCGCTCAGCCCACTGGTCGAGGTCGGGCTTGGCTTCTTTCCAGGCAGCTGTTTCTAAGTCGATGTCGCGGGCGATCGCAAACGCTTCTCCTAGCTTCTCCAAATCGCCCGTTTTAGCCAAAGCTCTAGCCTTATTGAGCTTAACTCGAGCAGTTTGTTCGCGATCGATCTTTATCCGTAGCTGAAGATGGCGCTGATTCACCCAATAGTCGCTATTTAGAATCTTTAGCGACTGTAAGTCTCGCCTGGCCGCCACCCAATCTTGAGCCTTAATTGCCTTTAAAATCTTGGCCTCAATCTCTCGGCCAGTCATCCATTCTTTATCCCAAGTTGCGATCGCGCTCTTCACCTCCGGGTAAATAGCCACCCGAGTCGGAATCCGATTCGCAATGGTCACCGCTCGCCGCATCTCCCCACGCTGCACCATCTGGTCTAGCTCCGACAGCAGCGCCTTAGACCAGCGATCCATTAGCTGGTTAGCTTCTTCGTACTGCGGATTACTAGACTGCCAGGGTTCTACTAGCTCAATCGCCTCAATTAAAGCCTGCGCCGACCCAGACTTTACGCTCGCCTGAGCGCAGAGTAGCCGCTCACTATCCGAAGCCGTTACCGCCAGCCGGGCGCAGTCCGGCAGCGGCGGATTCTGCGTCATCACCGACACCGCTCGCAAACCCACACCGCCCGCCGACAGCAAAATAGCTAACCAGACAAAAGGAATCAAATACTCTGAGAGCTTGGCACGAATACGCCGACCGACCGATGAGCCAGTCGAGCGTCCAATAGCGACTTTTTTAGCGGGCGAGGAAGGCGGAGTAGATGTCATCGAAGTACGGCCTAGCGGCGATCGCTTTCAAAACGGAATACAAATCAAAGTCCAAACAAGATTACTTGATGAGTCAAGCCCCCCTACAGTGCCCGAAAAAGGGGTACGATCTTTCCTAGCGGCCTCCGTCATTCACCTAGCATTCAAAAACCGAATGTCAGGCATCAACATCCACCAGGCACATCAAGTAACTTTTATAGAAATTTTGCTGACATTGTAGAGGCTAACGTCCCCTATTAGCACCTGATTTATTCAGTTCATCTAGATTAAATCCAGCTTCACACGATGGCAGTTATCTATGGCAGTTACCTATCCGCCAAATCGCTCCTTAATCAGCGCAAACAAGGCCCGCATTCCCATCGCGTCACCGCCCTCCGGTCGCCCAGGTCTGCTGCGCATATTAAACGCCATAAAGTCGATATGAATCCAGGGCGATTGCCCCGCCGTAAACTCTCTTAGAAACAGCGCCGCCGTAATCGCACCACCATAAGGCGCATTCGAAATGTTGTGAATGTCGGCAACTCTGCTGTCGAGCATATTGCGATAAGGCTCGTGTAGCGGCAGTCGCCACAGCGGATCGTCCTGCCGCTCGCCGCAGGCAATTAGGGCCTCAGCTATTTCATCGTCATTACAAAACAGCGCGGCCAGCTCAGCGCCAACCGCCACCCTAGCGGCCCCGGTTAGCGTGGCACAGTCTATCAGCAAATCAGGCTGCTCGCTGCTCGCTTCTGTCAGCGCATCGGCGAGCACTAACCGACCTTCCGCGTCGGTATTACCAATTTCTACCGTCGTCCCCTGACGCGACATCAGCACATCAGAAGGACGCGTTGCACTCGCCGAAATGCTGTTCTCTACCGCCGGGATCAGCACCCGTAAATGCACCGGCAGGTTCAGTTGCATAATCATCTGCGCTAGGCCCAGCACCTGCGCCGCTCCGCCCATATCTTTCTTCATCAGCTTCATGCCAGCCGACGACTTCATGTTTAGCCCGCCAGTATCGAAGCAGACGCCTTTACCCACCAGCGTCACCTTAGGCGCGTTGGGTTTGCCCCAGCGAATA
>Ga0209194_1000121_pt1:47500-65000 | contig 69181 bp, 75 predicted proteins | sample COGITO_mtgs_1004_FD_184787 | JGI IMG/M metagenome (GOLD analysis project Ga0209194, IMG submission 184787) | Pelagic marine microbial communities from North Sea - COGITO_mtgs_100413 (SPAdes) (version 2) | ecosystem: Environmental > Aquatic > Marine > Epipelagic ... | reverse complement strand
TAGTTGGCTGGCTAAATTCGATCCTTCAACTTCTATCGTCATTAGGATTTACCTCCTCTTAATTTTTAATTTATTATTGAAATCTTTGGATTTTGTACCTTTAAATAAAAGGTTATCGGGATAGTAGGATTTGAACCTACGACACCCTGCTCCCAAAGCAGGTACTCTACCAAGCTGAGCTATATCCCGACCAGTTTTATCTTTAACTAAAGATTTAAATAATATTGAATAAAGACAATTCAACTATAACATAAAATAGTAAATAATAGCAACCTTTTAAAAAAAATAAAAGTTTAAAACGTTATAAAACCTTACTAAATTAAAGCCTTCCAATAATTAAATGAGATTTTGGTATAATTCATCGCGAGCTATTCTTTTTTGTAATACATAAAAGACAGCATCCTGAACTGTTATAATATTAACAACGTCTTCATAGGCTATTTCTATATCAAACGTTTCTTCAAAAGCGGCCATAATTTCTAAAAGATCACGTGAATCAGCACCTAATTCTAATTCAAATTGTGTCTCCATTTGAACTTCACTTTTATTTAAACTAAATTGATGACTTAAAATTTCTTGAACTTTTTCTAAAATTATAGACATAAGATTAACATAATATTTAAAATTTAAAATAGTATAGCTCTATCTTTTTTAGTAAAAAAGACAAAGCTGTAACATTTTAGTTCTATGCTTTGTTTTCTTCGATATAATTTAAGGCATCTTGAACTGTTGCAATTTGACCTGCCGCATCATCATCAATTTCAATTTCAAAAGCTTCTTCAAAAGCCATAACTAATTCAACAACATCTAATGAATCAGCACCTAATTCTTTTGTAAAATTAGACTCTGATTTAACCTTATCTGCTTCAATTCCTAATTGAAGGCTAACAATATTTTGTAACTTGCTAAAAGTATCATCTGACATAGTAATGTTCCTTAATAATTTAAATATATTTATATGTTCAATTATATTTTAAGTAATTGAACATGTGTATTACATTATAATATAAAGTAATAAATATTTTATATTTTTTGAGATAAAAGAAACTGTATTAATTTTGTTAATTGATAAACACTTCGTCGATTTACAGTATAAATTGGAATATTTTTTTGCGCTGCTAATTTTTTTACTTTAAGATTTTGTTTCAAATGTTTTTTAAAGCCAATAATTAAAGTAGCTTTTTTAATTTCTTTTGTTATAGTAAGTTTAATTCCAAGTTTGGAAACAGCTTCTTTCATCAAATTATTAGAAAGTGAATATGTATAAATTAATATTTGATTTGTTTTTATGGTACGATACTTAATGATATTATCTTTACTTAAAACCTTCCAATTATTTATCATTTCATAGCTTTTATTTTTTAAGCTTCGAGAAGTTTGAAATAATGAATTCGAATTTGTCTGTAATTTATTATATTTTATTATTGTTTTTTCATTTAATCCCGAATGACGAATTTGTGTAATCGAATAATCTTCTCTTAGTAATAAATCAATAGATTCTTTAATATCTTCATGAATTGTCCAAGAATTTTGATCATTAATCTCAATAGCAATCTGAAATGCAGGATAACTTTTCCGTTCTAAAATACTTTTTTGTGTACCCCGTTGTTTGGCTTCATCATCACTTAAAGTTACGTATTGAATACCACCAATTAAATTGGATAATGGAGGATTTTTGATTAGATTTTTTAAACAATTTCCATGTGTGGTGCCTACTAATTGAACACCTTTTTCAGCAATAGTACAAGCTGCTAATGCTTCTAATTCAGTTCCTATTTCATCAATAATAATTACCTCAGGCATATGATTTTCAACGGCTTCAATCATGATTTGATGCTGAAACTCAGTTTTTGAAACTTGCATACGTCTAGCTCGTCCAATTCCAGAATGAGGAACATCACTATCACCCGCAATTTCATTTGACGTATCGACAATAATTACTCTTTTTCCCATTTCATCAGATAAAACTCGCGCAATTTCACGGATTATTGTCGTTTTTCCAACCCCTGGTTTTCCTAATATCAAAATAGATTGCTCTGATTCTAATAAATCACGAATAATACTTATCGTTCCAAAAATAGCTCGACCTACTCGACACGTTAATCCATTTATTAAAGATTGTCTATTCCGAATACAACTGATTCGATGTAAAGTTCGTTCAATCCCAGCCCGATTATCGTCACTGAATTTACTAATTCGCTTTGTAGTATAGTCAATATCTTGCCATGAGATAAGTTTTTGCGATAAATACTCTGGACCTGTTGTAAATCGAGCTTCTGGTCGACGACCTAGATCCATAACAATTTCAATAAGTTTATCTTTATTGGAATTGTTATTTAAATTTTCTTGAATAAAAAATGGTAAATTATCTAATAGTTTATCTAAATCGTCGTCTACAATCATAAACTCTAAAATTTATCCTAATTTTATAGTATGCATTATAACTAGAATGTTTAATATAAACCTAATAAAGTTACACTAAATTAAATACTGACAATTAACGTATAAACTATTAAAAAAAGTATTTTCTAATAGCTTATATTAATAAAATTTAATTATTTTGAAATATTTACAAGTTCAGTAAATGTTTGACTATCTAAAACAGCGATTTGTGACAACATTTTTCGATTTAAATCAATATTCGACTTTTTGAAATTATGGATTACTCGACTATATGACAAACCATTTAATTTTGATGCTGCATTAATTCGTGTAATCCAAAGTTTTCTAAATGTCCGTTTCTTTTGTTTCCGACCAACATAAGAATAGCGTAAAGCTTTCATAACCTGTTGATTGGCAACTCGGAAAAGTCTTGAATGTGCACCACGATAGCCTTTAGCAAGTTGTAATATTTTTTTGCGACGTTTTCTGGCAACATTTCCACGTTTAACTCTGACCATAAAATTTAATAAGGTAACATTAATTTAATAGGTTTACTATCACTAGTACTTACACAAATTGTTTGCGATAATTTGCGTTTTTGTGTTTTCGATTTATGCATTAAAAGATGTCCTTTATATGCGTGGCGGCGTAAAAATTTACCAGCTGCCGTTTTTTTATATCGTTTTAGAGCTGCTTTTCGAGTTTTTAATTTAGGCATAAGATTTTAATTTTTTCGAGTAGAATATAATTCTTTAAAATAAAAATTTGATTTTAAAGGATGTGAATAGATTGTTTTATCTCCGGATTTCCATTCAACTGGACAAGCATGTCCAGGATGTTCCTTAAGATATTGAATTGACTCTAAAATACGAAGTATTTCTGTTATACTTCTACCACATAATAAATTATTAACTGTATAATATTGAATCACTCCTTCTTTGTCAATAATGAATACTCCTGGAAAAGCCATTCCATCATCTGTCAATAATTTATAATCAGTTGTAATTGTTTTGGTTAAATCAGAAACCAAAGGAAATTTTAAACCAGACAATCCACCTTCAGATCGCCCAGATAAAAGACAACGTAAATGAGAAAATGGACTATCAATAGAAATGGCTAAAACCTGTGTTGATAATTTTCGAAATTCAGCAACACGATCACTTAAATTGATTAATTCAGTTGGTGATACTGGAGTAAAATTAGCTGGATAAAAAATAAGAACTACATATTTTTTTCCTCGATAATCAGAAAGTCTAATTTTACCTAATTTATTGTTAAAAACACCGACTGTCAGAAAATTGGGGGCTAATTTTCCAATTTGAGGATACGTTATCATTAGTACTCTGAATAATTAAAATGTTTAACTGAAAAATATTACCATAAAAGAATAAGTAGGGCAATTTAAAAATAGATTACCCTACTTATTCTTTTAAAACTTTAAGTCCAATTATTTACCCTTTTTTACAGGCGGCGCTTCTACTTCAATAAGTTCATCAAGAGCAAAATTATTTGTATTTGTCCCACTATAATTTACGTTATCAAATCGTACAACGGCTGGATATCGAATACCACTTTGATCAATTGTTGCAACTGTTCCAAGTTGGTTAAACCAATAAGATTCTGTGCGAAGAATTTTAACTTTTGAACCACGACTAACCATAAAAATATGACGTTTAATAATATTCTACTAATATAGTATCAAAATAAAAAATTTTTATACATTAAATTTTAATAAAATAAAAATAAAATTTTTCGGTCTGTTGGTTTTAGAATCTTTAACATGTTATAATATGTTTAATAATAAAATTAAAAAAAATAGTAATTAAAAGAATTTTATGTGGCGTAACATATTACGAAATGCATTATTTGGATTAATACTTTTAAGTATTACAAGTATTGGCATCAAAAAATTTAATCCAAGTGAAATGACTCAAGATACAAATATTAGAAATAGTGGAGAATTAAACCAGAATGCGGTAAGTTCTCGAATGACTTATGGCCGTTTTTTAGAATATCTAGAAATGGGATGGATAAAACAAGTAGATCTATATGATAATAGTCGAAACGCAATTGTTGAAGCGTCTAGTCCTGAACTAGGAAACAGACCGCAAACAATTCGAGTTGAAATTCCAGTAGGGGCTTCTCAATTAATTCAAAAGTTAAAAGAATATAATATTGATTTTGATTCTCATCCAGCTGAAAGTCAAAGTATATGGATTACTTTAGCAAGTAATGTCTTATTACCAATTCTTTTTGTAGGTGGTTTATTTTATTTCTTTCAAAATTCAGAAAACTTTCCAGGAGGTTCAGGTTCATCTCCAATGAATATCGGAAAATCAACTGCCCGGTTTGAACGACGACCTGATACTGGGGTAGTATTTGACGATATTGCAGGAATAGATGAAGCAAAAGGTGAATTTGAAGAAATTGTTTCATTTTTAAAGCAACCAGATAAGTATACAATTGTAGGAGCAAAAATACCAAAAGGGATTCTATTAGTAGGCCCTCCAGGAACAGGTAAAACTCTTTTAGCAAAAGCAATTGCAAATGAAGCAGATGTTCCGTTCTTTAGTGTAGCCGGTTCAGAATTTGTTGAAATGTTTATTGGTATTGGAGCATCGCGTGTAAGAGACTTATTTAAAAAAGCTTCAGAAAACGCACCATGTATTGTATTTATTGATGAAATTGATGCCGTTGGGAGAGAAAGAGGCGCCGGTGTTGGTGGAGGTAATGATGAACGTGAACAAACGTTGAATCAATTATTGACAGAAATGGATGGTTTTAAAGAAAATAAAGGTGTAATAGTTGTTGGAGCTACAAACCGAGTAGATATTTTAGATTCAGCTCTATTAAGACCAGGTCGATTTGATCGACAAGTAACTGTAAATTTACCAGATCGTTTAGGTCGTGTAGGAATATTAAAAGTTCATGCACGTAATAAACCTATAAGTGATGATGTTTCGTTAGTTCAACTAGCAAATAGAACACCAGGGTTTTCTGGAGCTGACTTAGCAAATTTACTAAATGAAGCTGCAATTTTAGCAACACGTTATAAAAAGACTGCAATTACAAAAAATGAAGTAAATGAAGCTGCAGATAGAATAATCGGTGGAATCGCAGGAACTCCTCTTGAAGATAATAAAAATAAACGATTAATTGCCTACCATGAAGTAGGTCATGCTATTACTGGTTCTGTATTAAAATCACATGATGAAGTTGAAAAAATAACATTGGTACCACGAGGAGCTGCTAAAGGTTTAACTTGGTTTACCCCTGAAGAAGATCAAAGCTTATTATCACGATCTGAATTATTAGCACGTATTATAACAACACTTGGTGGGCGAGCAGCTGAACAAGTTATTTTTGGAGCTCCTGAAGTAACAACAGGTGCAAGTAGTGACTTACAACAAGTAACAAATTTAGCTCGACAAATGGTAACAAGATTTGGAATGTCTAATATAGGCCCCATTGCATTAGAAGATGAAAATAATGGTCAAGTTTTCTTAGGTGGTAATATGGGTCAAGAAGGTAATGATTTTGCTGAAAGTATTGCAGATCGAATTGATGATCAAGTTTGTAAAATTATTAACTATTGCGAACAAAAAGCAATTGAAATTGTAATAGATAATCGAGTAATTATAGATTTAGCAGTAGAACGATTATTAGATATCGAAACTATGGATGGAGCAGAATTCAGAGAACTAGTGAGTACTTACACAGTTTTACCTGATAAGAAAACGCCATATATCTCGAAATTCTCGTAATTTTATTATATTTAATATCTTTAACGAATAAAAAATATTGCTATATACCTTTTCTAAATATACAATAAGAGAAATGAAATAATATATTTTTACTGTTATTTTATATTTAGGATCAACTTAAATTTTAAGGGAGAATTATGGCAAAAAAAAGTATGATTGAAAGAGAAAAAAAGCGTATTAAATTGAATACTAAATATGCAGCTAAACGAGCTCTTTTATTAAATGAATATAAAACAACAAAAGATTTTAATGTAAAACTAGAAATACATTCAAAAATTCAAAAATTACCACGTAACAGTGCTAAAATCCGGATTCGAAACAGATGTTGGAAAACAGGTCGTCCACGTGGTTATTACCGTGATTTTGGAGTTTCGAGACATGTTTTAAGAGAAATGGCACACCAATGTTTATTGCCAGGCGTTACAAAATCGAGTTGGTAACAAATCTGGCCGATTATTTATAAAATCGGTCAGATTTAATTTTTTAAACATCAAACTGATTACCACGGCGATATTGTAAATATGCTGCAACGAAAAGTCCAAAAGCACTTACTGTAATCATACCTAAAACAATTCCTGATAATAAAGGTTCTACCATCTATTTTTACTTATAAAATATGAATATATATACAATATAGTATAGTACTATCGATAATTAATTTTAACAATGTTGAATTAAAAATAGAAAATAATTTCTATATTCAAAATTGAATAAGTCAATCTAAATATATACTGGCTTTTAAATTATTAAAGAATAAGTAAATAATATGTTAAAACTAAGTCTTGCTTTTTAAGTATATATTCGTTAACATATGGTAGTATATACAACCTGTAAAATTTAACTATATGCTGGTGTAGCTCAATTGGTAGAGCAACTGATTTGTAATCAGTAGGTCGGGGGTTCAAGTCCCTTCACTAGCTTTCAAATACTATAATTTTAGCTGATAACTATTAAAATAAAAATTCAGCATATCTAAAAATAACATAAAAAAAAGTTAATGGGATAATATAGGCCCAGTAGGAATCGAACCTACATTGGAAACTTAGAAGGTTTCTGTCCTATCCGTTAGACGATAGGCCCTTAATTAAGGGTTAACTATAAACTAAAGCTAACAAATAGAATAGATTTGATTTATAGAATGGGTAATACAGGATTTGAACCTGTGACCTTCTGCTTGTAAGGCAGACACTCTACCGCTGAGTTAATTACCCATGAGTTTATCTCTATTATATATATAACTTAAATTATATATTCCGTCAACATTAGAATTATATATTTAAATTCTAATGTTGTTTTCTTGCGTAAGATTTGTTATCATTAACTTAGATAGGGTCGGTGCCCGAGTGGTTAAAGGGGGCGGATTGTAAATCCGTTACGTTACGTTACGTTGGTTCAAATCCAACTCGGCCCAATTTTTACTTTAAAATCTTAATCATCAACAATAACTGTATTTTAAATATGGTCTATAGTGGAATAGAAAATAAGTTATTGTTAAGGTTTAAGAGTTTCTAGCATTATTAAATTTTATATATACGTATATAATAAACTTTTTTTATTTAGCTTTTAAATTCAATTTATAAATTCGTCGTCTACTTTTACTTTGAATGGTATAATCAAAAATATATGTACTCAATATTAATATATGTAGTAGTTCTATTGATAATACTTTTCCAGAACCATACATTACATTAAATACTAATTTAAACTTTAACTTTTCTATTACACTTAATAGTTGAATTTCATGTTATTTTTAGTAAATATAAAATGTACAGTTCTTTTTTATTCATGTTAACTAGACTTGATCTTAGGGGAGAAGCAGGTTCATAAACTAATCTTTTTATTTTATAATATTTTTTTTAGTTAATTGTAATTAAAATGTTAATAGATAAAAACTATAAGTTTTATAGCCCTAACATATTTTTCAAAATGAAATACAAACCAACACAAAATGATAAGATAAATAAGATCAAAAATATTCGTAATTTAGGAATTTTGAATAAATTTTTAAGTGGCGTTAGTATTATCAAAATTAATCCTGTTACACTACTTATAAAAAATCGTGGGTAACGGGAAATATTACTCCAAAAGTTATTCATATAACAAATGATTATTATTAAATATTTAATTATTATTATAAATTTAAATTTAATTAAATAACTAGTTTAAATTATAAATCTATAATAGTAAAAACTTTACTACAATTAAGCGTGACATGTTACAATAACATTACGTTAACGTAGTTTAAGGCTCTGTAGCTCAGTGGTTAGAGCAGGGGACTCATAAGCCCAAGGTCGTAGGTTCAAATCCCACCAGAGCCATCTACAAAAACTAAAAATATTAGTTTTATTACATTAGGAGAAATGGCTGAGTGGTCGAAAGCAATAGATTGCTAATCTATCGTACAGTATTCTGTACCCAGGGTTCGAATCCCTGTTTCTCCTTAGTTAATTTAATTTTTAAAGATACTATAAAATAGTTGACATTATCGAAATAATATTAATATAATAAATTAAACAAGGGATTGTAGCTCAATTGGTTAGGGCACCGCCCTGTCACGGCGGAGGTTGCGAGTTCGAGTCTCGTCAGTCCCGTAATTTTATATCATTTAATAATAATATTTAGAATATTATTATTAAATACTTATTATTCACCTTGAATTTTTAATAATGCAAAGCCTAATGAAAGACCCAATAATGTCATAAAGAAACATGTTACAGCTGCTGTAACAATTTCAGCATTCGCATATGGGAAAATTTTTAAAAGTAATTCCATAATGTTTAAATTTTTTAATTTTTACAAAGTTCCATGATTTAAAAACCATTTCTGGCCCAAACAACTAAAGCTAATGAAAATGTAAACATTGTCATTAATCCTGCCCAACCTAGACTAATAATATCCATAGCTATTCTAAAATTAATTTGAATTTTTATAATTTAAAAGGATTTTGAAACCTTTTAAATTATCTATCTTTAACGTATATTAAAGACCATTTGCCCAATCTACATCAACATTTTCAATAATTAAAGATGAATTATATATTTGTAATATAATTAACAAAAATACTAAAAAAGCTACCATTACCACACCCATAATAGGAGTTGTACCCCAACCTGGAGCTACTTTACCATATTCAGCGTTTAATGGACGTAAAATTTCACCTAATCTTGTTCTTAATGCCATAAAAATATTTTATATTTTTAATAAATTAATTTTTGTATTACATGTTATATAATACTAAAATGTTAATTTAGATAATGATATAACATGGAAACAGCAACCGTTATTGTAATTTTTGTATCAAGTTTACTTTTAGGTATTACAACATATTCAATATATACTGCTTTTGGACCTGCAGCAAAAAATCTACGGGATCCATTTGAAGAACATGAAGATTAAATAATAAAACCACAAATGTGGTTTTATTATTTGATAATTCTTGGAGCTTCTCGGAAGAATACTGCAAAGAAAATTACCATTAAAGTACCAATAAGTAAAAATGTATAAACTAAGGCTTCCATTTTTTAATCCTGTTTAAATTTTAATAGATTAAAAAAACAAAGGGTTTAATTTAAAAATTAAACTGCACCTTGTTTTTTTGTAGATTTGTCACCAAGTTTTTGGAATGCTCCAAATTCTACTTGTTCTGTAACTTCTGCACCAATACCTGTGAATACATCACGGAAAATAGTACGACCACCATGCCATAAATGACCGAAGAAGAATAATAATGCAAAGTTAGCATGACCAAAAGTATACCAACCTCTGGGACTACTACGGAATACACCATCAGATTCTAAACTTGTTCTATCAAATTCAAAAACTTCACCTAATTGTGCTTTACGAGCGAATTTTTTCACAGTTGGAGCATCTTTAAATGTTTGACCATTTAGCTTACCACCATAAAAATCTACAGTTACACCAACTTGCTCAATACTGTATTTAGATTCAGCACGACGGAATGGAATATCTGCACGGATAATACCGTCTTTATCTACTAAAATAACTGGGAATGTTTCAAAGAAAGCTGGCATTCTTCTAACAGTTAATTCACGACCTTCTTTATCACGGAAGATTGGATGTCCTAACCATGCTTCAGCGATACCATCTCCTTTATCCATTGCACCCGCACGGAATAAACCACCTTTCGCTGGATTGTTTCCAATATAATCATAAAAAGCAAGTTTATCTGGAATTCGTGACCATGCTTGACTTTCAGATAACCCTTCACTTACTGAAGTTTCAACTTGACGTTCAATTTCTTGTTGGAAATAACCGCTATCCCATTGGTAACGAGTTGGACCAAATAATTCAATTGGAGTTGCTGCTGCACCATACCACATAGTACCTGAAGTTACAAAAGCAGCAAAGAATACTGCAGCGATACTACTAGATAATACTGTTTCAATATTACCCATTCTTAAAGCTCTGTATAATCTTTGCGGTGGACGAACTGTTAAGTGGAAAATTCCGGCAAAAATACCAAAAATACCAGCTGCAATATGATGTGCAGCAATTCCACCCGGATTGAATGGATTAAAACCATCAGCACCCCAAGAAGGTGCTACTGGTTGAACTTTACCAGCAATTCCGTAGGCATCTGAAACCCAAATACCTGGTCCGAATAAACCAGTTACATGGAAAGCACCAAACCCAAAACATAATAAACCTGATAAAAATAAATGGATACCAAATATTTTCGGTAAATCTAATGCAGGTTCACCAGTTCTTGGATCACGGAATAATTCTAAATCCCAGTAAACCCAATGCCAGATTGCTGCTAAGAAACACATACCCGATAAAATAATATGTGATAATGCAACACCTTCAAAACTCCAGATACCTGGGTTTGAAACACTTTCACCTGTGATACTCCAACCACCCCAAGAATCAGTAATACCTAAACGAGTCATAAACGGCATTACAAACATACCTTGACGCCACATAGGATTTAAAACTGGATCTGAAGGATCAAACACTGCAAGTTCATATAATGCCATTGAACCAGCCCAACCAGCAACTAATGCTGTATGCATTAAATGTACTGCAATTAATCTACCTGGATCATTTAAAACAACAGTATGAACACGATACCATGGTAATGCCATAGTAATTCATTCCTTAATATAAATAATGGTTTTTGACTTTCTTACAACTAAACTATATGGAATAGTTAGCTATATTATTATTATAAGTGAAGATAACAAAAATTATTTAAATTAATAAAATTAAATTTATAATTTTATTAATTTAAAAGAATTTATTTTTCAATATTCAAAAATTTACTTTTGTTTTTATAAAGTACTTTTGAATGTTACTTTTGACGCTTCAATTGCTTCTTTTAAAGCTGTTTCAGCTTCATCAGTAAATTGATTTGTATCAGTTACAATTCCAAGATATGGGTTACTAGAAGTACTTAAATAATCTAATAAGCTTGCACAGTATTTTTTAACTGATGCTACTGGTAAATCATCTAAGAATCCATTAATACCTGTAAAGATTAATGCTACTTGTTGAGCGACAGATAATGGAGAATTTTGTGGTTGTTTTAAAACTTCACGTAAACGTGTACCACGTGCTAATTGTTTTTGAGTTGCTTCATCTAAATCTGAGGCGAATTGAGAGAAAGCTTCTAATTCAGCAAATTGAGCTAATTCTAATTTTAATTTACCTGCTACTTTTTTCATAGCCTTTGTTTGTGCTGCAGACCCTACACGTGATACCGAAATACCTACGTTAATTGCAGGACGAATCCCTGAGTTAAATAAATCATTTGATAAGAAAATTTGTCCATCTGTGATTGAAATAACATTTGTAGGAATATAAGCAGATACATCACTAGCTTGTGTTTCGATAACTGGTAATGCAGTCATACTACCACCACCTAATTCATCACTTAATTTAGCAGCACGTTCTAATAAACGTGAATGTAAATAGAATACATCACCGGGGTATGCTTCACGTCCTGGAGGTCGACGTAGTAATAATGACATTTGACGATAAGCCATTGCTTGCTTTGTTAAATCATCATAAATTACTAACGTTGCTTTACCATTATACATAAAGTATTCAGCTAATGCAGCACCAGCATATGGAGCGATATATTGTAACGTAGCCGGATCATTTGCACTAGCACATACAATAACTGTATAAGACATTGCATCTTTTTCCTCTAACACGTTAACTACTTGAGCAACAGTCGACGCTTTTTGACCTACACCAACATATACACAAACAACACTTTCAGTTTTTTGGTTAATAATTGTATCAACCGCAATAGAAGTTTTTCCAGTTTGACGATCACCGATAATTAATTCTCGTTGACCACGACCAATTGGAATCATAGCATCAATCGATGTAATACCAGTTTGTAAAGGTTCACATACTGATTTACGACTAATAATACCAGGTGCCATTGCTTCTAATAAACGAGTATCAGAACATTCAATATCACCTTTACCATCAATAGCAACGGCTAATGGGTTTACAACTCTACCTAAGAAGTTATCACCTACAGGAATTTGAGCAATTTGACCTGTTGCTTTAACAGTACCACCTTCTAAGATTTGACGGCCAGTACCCATTAAAACGACACCAACATTATCGTTTTCTAAATTTAAGGCTATCCCAATCGTTTTATCTTCAAATTCTAATAGTTCTCCACTCATTACTTGATCAAGACCATATACACGAGCAATACCATCACCTACCTGTAAAACGGTACCAATATTGTCTACTTTAACATCTTGGTCATATTTTTCAATTTGTTCGCGGATAATACTACTAATTTCGTCTGGACGAATATTTATCATTGTATTATTTTTAAGATAAAAAGTTAATAAAAGATTTTAGTTGTTTTTAAATTTCTAAAACACTATCTAAATGATTCGCTAATTTTTGTAATTGGTTTTTAACAGTAAAATCAATTACTTTTGAATTTGTTTTAATTAAAAATCCACCAATTAAATTTGAATCTACAGTAATTACTAATCGAATTTCTCTAGCATTTGTTAATTCTTTAAGTTTTTTAATTAACATGTTTTTTTGTTTATTTGTAAACGCAAATGCTGTTGAAACCTCAATCATTTTAATTGACGCTAAACTATAAACTAATTGTAGATAACCATCTATAATTGTTTCTAATAAATTAATCCGTTCTCTTTTTACAAGAACTAGTAAAAATTTAAAAGTTTCTTCATTTAACTGCGATTTTAGAGTTTTTTCTAAAATTTCTTGCTTTTTGTCGGCATTAATAAGAGGATTTGTTAAATATTTTGTTAAATCTTCTGTTTTACTTAAAAAAACTTCTAAATTTTGAAAATCTGCAGTAATTTGATGCATTATATTTTGTTCTACAGAAAAATCATATAAAGCACGTGCATAAGGAGCTGCAATTTTTGCTGCTAATGGGTTGTTACTCATAACAAATCTCCTTCTAGTTTATTAATAGTCTCATTAATTAATTCAGTAGCACGTTCTTGTGTTTCAAATGCTTGTTGAGCTCTAGTAACAGTACGTTTTAAAACTAATAAAATTATCTGTTGTTTAACTTCTAAAAATATTTGTCTTTCTTTTGTACGGAAAGTTGCTAATGCTCTGCTGAAGCGCGTTGTTAGATCTTTTTTTGATTGATTAACTTCAGATGTAAGTAAAACTTTTTTCGTTGCTATTGTTTCATTCTTTATTTCAGTAATGACTACATTAGCTTGACTTAATTGTTTTTGAGCTTCACTTAAACGTCGGTTTGCTTCATTTAATCTTTCTTCAGCATCTTGAACACCTGTTACAATATCACTTTTACGTTTTTCTAATGAAGATCCTAAAAAATCACGACCTACATAAACTAAAATACCTACTAAAGCAGTAATATTAAGTATCCCAGTTTCTAGAATATCAAGGTTTAAAGTAATACCGTTATTTTCGGCAAGTAATGTAAAAATTTGATCAAAATTTTCCATGTTTTAGAGTTTTTATTTAACCTGTTCGCTTATAAAAAGGAAAATTACACACAACAAAAAATTTAAATTGATAATCTAGTTTCAATTTCCACACACAATGATTGAACAATAGCATCTAAACTATTTAGAGCAATGGTTTTTTTATCCATTAGATCTGTTGTAATAGTATCTAATAAATTATCAATGTATTTTTGTGAAATATTTAGTTCTATTTCTAAAATTTCTTTGTGAATTTTTTGTGAATTTGTAATTTCTAATTGTGCTTCTTTACGTACGCTATTCAATTCTTGTTCATATTGAGCAGTCAAATCATTTGCTTGGGCTAAAATTTCTGAAGCCTTAGCAAGATTATTTAAAATGTATTCATTACGCTCTGCAATAACAGCCAACAATGGACTGTATAAAATGATATTCAGAATAACCATTAATAATAGAAATTGAATGGCTACTAGAGGTAAAGTTGCATTTATATCGAACAACCCACCTGGTCCAGTAACTTCTGAGTTTGAAATTAATATTGAAAAATTAACCATATAAAATATATATGTTTTACAAAAATTTAAAATAGATACAGTAACAGAATCTATAACTGTATCTATCCATTTTATGAGTTAAACTTTAATTAACTGTTAAATGGATTAGCGAATAATAAAGCTAATGCTACTACTAAACCGTAAATAGTTAACGCTTCCATAAATGCTAAACTTAATAATAAAGTACCACGAATTTTGTTTTCAGCTTCAGGTTGACGAGCAATACCTTCAACAGCTTGACCTGCGGCATTACCTTGACCAATACCAGGACCAATAGCAGCTAAACCAATAGCTAAACCAGCAGCTATAACAGAAGCAGCAGCAATAATACTATCCATAATAAACCTTAAATAATAAATGTAAAATTAATAAATGTGATGTAATTTTAGAAAAATCTAGTTTTAATAATAATTTACTCAAGAGCTTCTGTTATATACGCAGCTGCTAATGTTGAGAAAATTAAAGCTTGTACTGAACCTGCAAAAATACCTAGCATCATAATTGGTAATGGAATTACCAACGGAACTAAGGATGTCAATACAGAGATTGTTAATTCATCTGCAAGAACATTTCCAAATAATCGGAAACTTAATGATAACGGTTTTGTAAAATCTTCTAGAATGTTGATTGGTAGAAGAAGTGGAAGTGGCTGAATATAACGTTTGAAATATCCTAACCCTTTTTTACTTAAACCTGCATAAAAATATGCAAGCGATGTTAATAACGCTAATGCTACTGTTGTATTAATATCATTAGTTGGTGCAGCAAATTCACCTTCAGGAAGTTTAATTAACTTCCAAGGGATAATCGCACCTGCCCAGTTACTTCCAAAGATAAATAAAAATAATGTACCAATGAATGGTACCCATTCTTTATAAAAACTTTCACCTAATTGATCTTTAGCAATTCCAGCTACATAATCTACAGTCGCTTCCATAAAGTTTTGCCAACCATGGGGAATTCGCTCTGTATTTTGTGTTCCTAGAATTGAAAAAATTAATAAAATAGCTATTACAAACCACATCACAGCTAAAACTTGGCCGTGTACTAAGAAGCCTGCAATATCCCAGTAAAAGTGTTTTCCAACTTCTGCCTCCGCTAATAATGTAAACGTACTTGAATAAAAATTATCTGGGTACATATAATTTAACTAATTTAGTAAATTACCCAATATTAAAAAATATACAGGAACAATATCTATTGTAAACCTTTTTCAATATTATTGGGTATAAATTTATCTAAAGACTTTATTTTAGAATTTTAAACAGGAGTTTTTAACCATTCATAGCCTTTTTTCTCTAATTCTTTGGCTAATTCAGCTGATCCTGTTTTGATAATTTTTCCATCCTGCATTACATGAATAAAATCTGGTTTTACATAATCCAGTAATCTTTGGTAATGAGTAATTAAAATAATGGCTTTTTCTTGATTCATGAAAGTTCCAATACCTTTTGAAATTATTTTCAATGCATCAATATCTAGCCCTGAATCAGTTTCATCTAAAATTGATAATTTAGAATCTAAAAGTAACATTTGTACAATTTCATTTCTCTTTTTTTCACCACCAGAAAAACCTTCATTAACATTACGATTTAAAAAGGTCGGTGACATATTAACGATTTTTAATTTCTCACTTACAATACTAAAAAATTCAATCGGACTAATTTCTGCTTTTTTAGCTGCTTTTAATTTTGCATTATATGAAAGATATAAAAAGTCTTCATTACTGACGCCTGGAATTTCTATTGGATATTGGAACGCTAAAAAAATACCGGAATGTGAACGTTCTTCTGGTTCTAGTTCTAATATACTTTTTCCTTCATAAATAATATCACCACTTAAAACTTTATATGCTGGATGACCTGCTAATACTTTAGATAAAGTACTTTTTCCGGAACCATTCGGCCCCATTATAGCATGAATTTCCCCTTTGTTTATAGTTAGATTCAAACTTTTTAAGATTTCATTATCATTTATAGATGCTCTTAAATTTTGAATATCCAAAATAGGTGTTTTTATATCCATTATCCAATACTTCCTTCTAATTTTAAACTTAATAAACGATCTGCTTCAACTGCAAATTCCAATGGTAATTCAGTAAAAACTTCTCGACAAAATCCACTAATAATTAATCCAATTGCTTGCTCTAAAGAAATACCACGTTGTAAAAAATAAAAAATTTGTTCTTCCCCGATTTTAGATGTTGACGCTTCATGTTCAATTTTTGTTGTTGAATTTTGAACAGAAATAAATGGAAATGTGTTTGCATTTGAAGAATTACCAATCAACAAAGAATCACATTGTGAGTAATTTCTTGCTCCAACTGCTTTATTATTAACATTGACAAAACCACGGTAACTATTTTTAGAATTTCCTGCGGAAATACCTTTTGATACAATTCGACTACGTGTATTTTTTCCAACATGAATCATTTTACTACCGGTATCAGTTTGTTGATAATTATTTGTAAGTGCAACTGAATAAAATTCACCTTGAGAATTATCTCCAACTAATACACAACTAGGATATTTCCAAGTTATTGCCGCTCCCGTTTCAACTTGGGTCCATGATATTTTTGAATTTTTACCTGCACATAAACCACGCTTTGTTACAAAATTAAAAATACCACCATTCCCACTACTATCACCTGAATACCAATTTTGAACTGTTGAATACTTAATAGTTGCATTTTCTAACGCTATTAATTCAACAACGGCTGCATGTAATTGATTTTCATCATACTGAGGAGCGGTACACCCTTCTAAATAACTTACTTGACTATTTTCTTCAGCAATAATTAATGTACGTTCAAATTGACCAGAATTTTGTTCATTTATCCGGAAGTAAGTTGATAAATCTAGAGGAC
>Ga0209194_1000121_pt1:0-45000 | contig 69181 bp, 75 predicted proteins | sample COGITO_mtgs_1004_FD_184787 | JGI IMG/M metagenome (GOLD analysis project Ga0209194, IMG submission 184787) | Pelagic marine microbial communities from North Sea - COGITO_mtgs_100413 (SPAdes) (version 2) | ecosystem: Environmental > Aquatic > Marine > Epipelagic ... | reverse complement strand
ATCGCTAACGGTTGGGCAATTAACGTAGAGTGGACAGATGATCCACATCCTCGTAATAGTTACTGGGAATTATGGGGTTTACCATTATTCGACATTAAAGATACTGCATCTGTAATGTTTGAATTAAATGAAGCTCGTAAAGCATGTGCAGCTGGTTACATTCGTTTAAATGCGTTTGACGCAAGTTACAGTGTAGAAAGTTGTGTTATGTCATTTATCGTAAACCGTCCAGCTAACGAACCAGGTTTCTACTTAGAACGTACAGATGGCGCAGGTCGTTTCATTACTTACACTATTAAGAGTTATAGTGTTCAAGCTAATGGAGAAGGTAGTCGTTACTAATTAATTTTAGTAAATTGACTTATCTGAAAATTAACAGATTACATTTTGAAAATGTAATCTGTTAATATAAAATAATATAGATATATATTAATAATTTTTTTTACTTTTAATTAATTATAAAATTTTTTTTATGAAAGCAAAAACATACTCTCTATAACAACTAATAGTTGAGAGTATATTTTTTGCTTTTACTATGCTATATCATCAATTTGTGTATAAATAAAAAATAAAGCCATACTAAAAGCGGGGAAGATAAGACCAACAATAGGAACTAAAATTGAAGGTAAAAATGCTGCTGCCATAATTACTTTATGTTATTAAAATTTTGATATTAGTATTTAGTAGAGTTAATAATACTAATACTTAATTGTATATGAAAATAACATATAAATAAAAAAATATCATTATATAAGTTAACTTTTTAATTTTTTTTATAGTAAAATTAATAATATTAAATTTAGAATATTTAATATTATTAATTTTTTATATACCTAAAGGTTTTTATTATGGAAAGTTTACTTTTAGCTCGATTACCAGAAGCATATACTGTATTTAGCCCGATCGTAGATATATTACCAATTATTCCTGTCTTCTTCTTATTATTAGCGTTCGTTTGGCAAGCAGCAATTGGGTTTAGATAATTTATAAGTTGGTGTGAATTATAAAAAAACACTAGTTTTTAAAATATACGACAATTATGATTAGCAAATAATTTTAACTATTTGCTAATCATAATTGTTAGATTTTTGCTTGTCCTAAAAGAATACTATCGGTTAACGATTTTAAAATTAATTTGATAGATCGGACAGCATCATCATTTCCTGGGATCGGAATATCAACTAAATCCGGATCACAATTAGTATCTAAAATTGAAATAACAGGAATTCCTAATTTTCTACATTCCCGGATAGCTGTTATCTCTCGTTTTTGATCGATTACAATAGCAATATCAGGTAAACGATCCATAGTTTTTACCCCATCTAAATCGCGACGTAATTTATTTAATTCAGTTTTACGTAACGAAGCCTCTTTTTTAGGTAATAAATTGAATACTTCATCAGCTTCTTGTTGCTCAAGTGATTTTAAACGACTAATACGGCTTTTTAATGTAACCCAATTTGTTAACATTCCACCTAACCAACGATGATTTACATAATATGAATTACACCGTTTCGCTTCTTGAGCAATTAATGCGTTAGCTTGACGCTTGGTCCCAATAAATAAAAAAGTTTTTTTCTGTCCAGCTGCTGATTGTACATATAAATTAGCTTCTTTTAACAATTGCGCAGACTGAACTAAATCTAATATATGTATATTATTACGCTCAGTATAAATATATGGAAACATTTTCGGATTCCAACGATAAGCCTTATGTCCAAAATGAACTCCAGCATCTAATAATTGGGCTAAACTAATATCAGCCATAAATTTTTATAACTCCTTAAATTAAAATTAACAGACACAATAATAAGATAACAAATTTTTAAGAAAATCGTCTAGTTTTTTATTTATTTTTTAAATAGGCTAACTCTGATTTATTTTTAATTTTTGCAATTGAATATTTATTAAAACTATTAACATAATTTTTTGACCCAATCCCTGCTGGAATAAGATGTCCAATAATAATATTTTCTTTTAAACCTCTTAACCAATCTAATCGACCTTCAATAGCCGCTTTAGTTAAGACTCTTGTTGTTTCTTGGAAACTCGCAGCTGAAATAAAACTTGGATTATTTAATGCAGCTTTTGTAATTCCTAATAAAAGTGGAACATAACATGCCGTTTGCTTATTTTGCGTTTTAACCACTTGATTAATATATTTAATATGATATAAATCAATCACTTCACGTGGTAACAAAGGAGTTTGTCCTTCATGTGTAATAAGGACCTTTGTAGTCATTTGTTTAATAATTATTTCTAAATGTTTATCCGCAATTGTAACACCTTGTGATTGATAAACAGATTGTACTGAATTTAATATTAATGCTTGAATTTTTTTAAAACTACGATAACTTGCTTCATAATTATCTGCTAAACGACATAATAGTAATTCTAATGTATTATGACAAATCATATATTTTACCTTTGCATAATAATTAAAATAAATTTTTAATAAACTATGAGGATTTATTTTTTCATTATCTTTTATTGTTGTTCCAATTTTTCTAAATTCAAACGTTGGATCAATTGTAGTTTTTCTAATTAATAGTCCTTTTTTTTGATTTTTAGGAGTATGTTTACTCACACGTTTCTTTTTGCGGGCTTCTAACAATTCCTCAATTCTAGGTAAACCTTGAACAATATCCCCTGTAATTTCTTTTTCAAAATTTAATAGTCCAATTGTTTGGCCATTTTCTACAAATTCACCATTTTTACAAAAAACACTATTAACTTCTTGTTCAAAATAATCTTCAGTTATTGAGTGAATACCAATTGTTCTGAATGGGTGTTCTAATAATGCAACAGAAGCAAGTTCTTGTTGTACTTTTAATTTTGGTTTAAACGGTTTTGAGATTAACTCAGAACTTTTCATTAATAACATAAAAATATTATCAAGACGAACACGTTCCATGTAAGGTAAAATTTCACGTTTCTTAGTTTTATAAATCTTATCTTTATGATCTAAGTAACCATACCATGGGCGATGATCTAATTTTGACAATTTTGTTTGAGGATTAGAATTTTTTGTTATTAAAAATTCTCGTACAAAAATAGGTATCCCTGATGTATAGGAATTACCACGTTTCTTTAAAAGTATTTTAGGAAAATCAACTTTTTCACAAGTATTTGAAAATGTCACATAATGTGGTAATAGTGTAGTAATATCCGAATAATTAATATTAATTTTTTTTCGATTACTTAATTCTGAGTTAATTTGTAAAGGCTTTTCTGGGATCCATCGATATGTTAAATTAATATCATTTATAAACTCATCGTTTTTACAGTTAGGGAAAAAATATGGCCGACCTTTTTGAACTGTTACAAATTTACCATTATCAATAATAATTTTACCGGTTTGATTGATATTAATCTCATCAATTAAAAAATCATTAATAGTTTTATTTTGTACTTTATCTTTCTCAATAGTAATACAATTATCATTGGAGATTAAAAAGACTTGTTTATTTTGTTTACGTTTAGACTTAAATTTAACTAATTCTAATGACTGTAAACTAATAACTTCTAAATATCCTAAAATCGTATGGGCATTTACAAATTGAGTTGATTCTACAATTAAGCAGGATTGTATCTCTGTGTATTTTAAATGTGGAGGTAAGTAATCTATTAAATGTAATTTTTCAGTAAGAAGAAAATTTAAATGATTTTTTTTATCATTTCTTATAATTTCAATACTCATTTTATCGTTTTTTTTGAATGCATTTTTGAGTTTGAAATCTAAGATATTTGTCACTAAATTTATTTCTTCTGCTTTTTTTATTTTTTGACCTGATTCATATAAATAATTCAATTGATTTGTTAAATAAAATATAGAATTTGATGGTAAATTTTTATCAAACAAATTGTTAATTGATTTTGGAATTGGTACTTCATAAATTTCTAAAGGTCGAATTAATAATTGTGAATATAACCCTACTTTAATAACTTCGCATAATGATGGTTGGGTAATTTCAATAGTATTCAAAATCATTTCTCCTGGGAAAAAGATTTGATTATCCAAATTTTTAAGTTCTTTACTTGCATAAACAACACCAGGTTTTATTGAAATTTCTTGAATAAAATTATTTTTTTCATTGACTTTAACAATTCCAGAAGTTTGAGAATAAACATTTGGCACAATTTCAAAATTTTCAGAAATAAAACTATGTGGTTCAATTAATAATAAACTGTTATCACAATTTAAAAGATGCGTTTCTTCAGGTAACCAAAGTAATGTTCGATAATGACGCTTTTGAATATCTGTCAAAAAATACACAAAATCATTTAAATATGCAGCTTTTTTTCTATTGATTTTTCGATTATAGTAAGGAATTCCGCCTGTTAATGAAGTAAATTGATTTGTTACAGATGTTGCAAAATCATTTTGAGGAACATTTGGTATAAAAAATTTTGAATTTTTTACTTTTAAATCAATAAGATAATTGAAATTTTGAATTGTTAATAAGTAATTGTTGCCGTTTATCGTAGACGATAATTTTCGAATATTTGAGTTATCTAAAGAATAAATATTACTATTTATTCTAATACTTTGTTCAAATAAATGATTTTCACCCGCAATTAAACTAATAAAGCCAGGGTGTTGATTTATTATCTTACTTCGAAAAATATAGCTATTTTTGTTAATTTTATAATCAGGATAAAAATTTAAAAAAGAATTCATAGGAGCTTGATATACTTGACCCGATAAAATCCACAAAAGTTTATTTTGAGTTGTTAAATTTACTTTTCGTTTTAACTTGGGCATAAAAATTTCACCCGATGAATCACTCAAAATATGTTTTGTTTCTGTTCTAGTTTGTTTTATATTCCCAGCTAATTGGCCTAAGGTTACATTTTGTTTTACATATTGTTTATCCTTAATAAATAAGATTGTATTACGTGGTAATTCTAATTGTATAATTTGATCATTTTTTCTATCAGGGATGATTGATAATGAACCAGAACTTTCAGTTAATAATACATTTTCACCTCGGTTAGTTCGTAAAGTTGATGTTTTCAACACTTTTGAAAACTCAATAATTCCACTAATGGAACTGATTAATTGTTGATTGGCTTCTGAAGTAAAAATTCCACCTGTATGAAATGTTCGCATTGTTAATTGCGTACCTGGTTCGCCAATGGATTGTCCTGCAATAATACCAATAGCTTCGCCCATATCCACTAAATTTTCGCTTGCTAAATCCCAACCATAACATTTTTGACAGATAGATCTATATAATGAACAAGTTAATGGTGATCGTATATAAAATTTTTCAATTTTTTTTTGTTTAAAAGTTCTAATTAAATTTGGAGTTATTTGGGTATTTATTTCAGCAATTAATTCATTTGTCTTCAAATTATAAACAGGTTTATTTAATAAACGACCTATTATACGTTCATAAAATGATTGGATATCTTGAGTATTATTTTTCAGGTTAATTAATAAAAATGAATGAGGTGTTAAACAATCTTTTTCTCTAATAATAATATCTTGTGCAACATCAATTAAACGACGAGTTAAATAACCCGAATTAGCAGTTTTTAAAGCAGTATCAACAATTCCTTTTCTTGCACCATAACCTGACATTAAATAATCAGTTATTGTTAAGCCTTCTCGGAAATTTTTCTTAATAGGTAAATTCATAATTTCACCGCTGGGATCTGACATTAAGCCTCTCATCCCAACTAATTGTCGCACTTGTGATAAATTTCCACGAGCACCAGAAAATGCCATGATATAAACTGAGTTTAACGGGTCATATTGTTTAAAATATGAAACTACTTCATCTTTCAATAATTCACTTGTAATATTCCAAGTATCAATAATTTTTTGAAATCGTTCGACGTCTGTAATTTTTCCTTTCAGACAAATTTTTTCTGTATTTAATATTTCTTGATTTGCATTTTGTAACATTGAATTTTTAACATTAGGAACACGTAAGTCTTCAATACTTATTGATATTCCTGCTTGAGTTGCATATTTAAAACCCAAATATTTTAATTCATCAGCTAAAAAACAAGCTTTAATTGAACCATATTTGCTAAAACTCCAAGATAAAACTTGTTTTAACTGTTTTTTACTAACTAGTGTATTTTGATAAGTGTAATTTTTCATAGAAAGTTTATTTTTTAATTATGGCAAATAGTTCATTAAGTTAAAAAGTTACTTATAAGATATTTAATGTTTTTTGAATTGTATAATTAAAAATTACTCGACCAGTTGTAGTTTGTAAGTATTTAACAATAACGTCTCCATCTTTATCTTTTCGAATTTGTAAATTTTCATAATATTCAATAGATGTCATATCATTTAATTTAACTGTTTTTAGTAATTTCAATGGTTCATCTAATTCTTTATTATAACGAACCCAAATTGATGAATGTAGTTCAAGTTGATCTTGATTATATGCTAAAATTACATCTTCCAAATTAGCAAAATAATGGGTTGAACCTAATAATTGTGAAATATTATTAACTGTTAAATAATAACAACCTAAAACCATATCTTGACTAGGCATAATTATTGGTTCACCATTTGCTGGTGATAAAAAATTATAAGGTGCTAGCATTAACATATAACATTCAGCTTGTGCTTCAAATGATAAAGGAACATGAACAGCCATTTGATCACCATCAAAATCAGCATTAAATGCAGAACAAACTAAAGGATGTAACTTAATAGCTCGACCTTGAACTAAGATTGCTTCAAATGCTTGAATTCCTAATCTATGTAAAGTTGGAGCTCGATTTAAGAATATGGGATGATTAGCTAGAACTTTTTCTAAGACTGGGTCAATTAAAGGTTCATTTTGTTGGATTAAATTTTTAGCAACTTTCATATTACTTGCTAAACCTTGGTTAATAAGTTCACGAATAATAAAAGGTTGAAATAATTCAGTAGCCATTTCGTAAGGTAAGCCACACTGATTAAGTTTTAAACTCGGACCAACAACAATAACTGAACGGCCGGAGTAATCTACACGTTTTCCAAGTAAATTTTGTCTAAATCGCCCATGTTTTCCCTTAATAATATCTGATAATGATTTTAAAGGTCGGTTATTTGCACTTAAAGCCATTTTCCCTCTTTTTCCATTATCAATTAATGTATCAACAGCTTCCTGTAACATTCTTTTCTCATTTCGAATGATTAATTGAGGCGCGTCAATTTCTAATAATCTTAATAATCTATTATTTCGTGTAATAACTCTTCGATATAATTCATTTAAATCAGATGTCGCAAATCTTCCACCTTCCAATTGAATCATTGGACGCAAAGCAGGTGGAAGTACAGGTAATATTGATAAAATTATCCAAGCAGGATTTGAGCCCGTTGCTAATAAATTTTCTAATATTCTAATCCTTTTAATAGCTTGATCACGTAATTTATAAATTCGATGTTGTTCCCATTTACGAAACCATTGAGAACTTTGATAAAAAGGCTGTTCTTTAATTAAAACTCGACTGCAGTAATTTATAAAATTTCGCGTGTCATTTATTTCATAATTTAAATTAAGTTTTTCTAATTCTTTTTTAATTATTACTGCGCCAATTAAATAGTTCGGTGTTGTACGAACAAGATATTTAGGCGTATTATATTGTGTTAATATTTTTTTTGGTTTTGGTTCAGGTTTTCGAGGATAACCTGTAAAGCCTAATCTTCGACTTCTTCTATAAAGTTGAAAATCCCAATGTAAGCCATAAAATGTTATTTCATCATCCGCAATAAAATAAGCCAATGAGGCTAATTTTATTCGTTGAATTCTTTCATCCGTAGCATTTACTTGTCCTGATTTTAAAGGTTTTGGTTTTAAAATATCTTTTTGTTGAATTGGAACACCTGTATCAATTTTTTTTTCACATTGTTCTACTTCAAGTAATAGAGCCATATAATTAGGGCGACTGTTTACATACCAAATATGAGTAACAGGGTACACTAGATTAATATGACCCATTCGGTGACGACGAACACGAGATTCGGTTAATTCTACACCACACCGGTCACAAATTAACCCTTCATATCGTACTCGTTTATATTTACCACATGCACATTCTAAATTTTTGTTTGGTCCAAAAATTCGCTCACAAAACAAACCATCCATTTCTGGCTTAAAAGTACGGTAATTTATCGTTTCCGATTTTTGAACTTCACCAATAATTTGTCCATTTGGTAATATTCTTTGACCCCATTGTTTTATTCTCGTTGGAGAAGCTAATTTGATTTTTATATAATCAAATTCTTTTTCAAATCTTACCATTTTCCTTCCCAATTAAAGTTATTAAAATAAAATATTATTTATGTTCGATGTTGGTGGAAATGTTTTGGCCATTGGATCATAATTTTCCATTAAATTTACTTCAATTTCACATGTTTTATTTGAACTAAACTTTTCTAACCTATATGTACTAATATCTAATCCAATAGATCTTAATTCTTGTAATAAAACTTTGAACGATTCTGGAATCCCAGAAGTTGGAATTAGTTGACCTTTAACAATTGCATTTAATGTATCATTACGACCTTGCATATCATCAGATTTTATGGTTAAAAGTTCTTTTAATGTATATGCAGCACCAAATCCTTCTAATGCCCAAACTTCCATTTCCCCAAATCGTTGGCCACCATGTTGTGCTTTTCCACCTAATGGCTGTTGAGTTACTAAAGAATATGGACCTGTTGCTCTAGCATGCATTTTATCATCTACTAAATGAATTAATTTTAACATATATGCATTTCCAACAGTAATTGGATTCTCAAATTCTTTTCCAGTTCGACCATCAATTAATACCATTTTACCTGGAGAATAAGGATTAAATAACCATGCAGCATTTTTTTCTAATGAAGCTTCGCGTAATTTTTTATTAATTAAAATTCGGGATACTTCTTGTCCGTATAATTCATCAAAAGGTAAAATTTTGAAACGTCGGTTTAATTTATTACCAGCTAATCCTAAAAGACATTCATATAATTGTCCAACATTCATTCTCGATGGAACTCCTAATGGATTTAAAATAATATCAATGGGTGTTCCATCAGGTAAAAAAGGCATATCTTGTCGAGGTAATATTCGTGAAATTATTCCTTTATTACCATGTCGACCCGCGATTTTATCACCTACTTGGATCTTTCGGATTTGTGCTATAAATACTTGAATCTTTTCAAATTCATATGCTAATTTATTTTTACGTCTAAAAATAATTGTTCTAATAACTCGACCATATTCTCCATTAGGCATTCGGAATGAACTATCACGAACCCCTTTCGCCTTAGCACCAAAAATTGCACGAAGTAATTTTGCTTCTGGTAATTGTTCAGAATCATCTTTTGGAGTTACTTTACCTACTAAAATATCACCAGGTTTTACAAATGTTCCGATCGAAACAACCCCATCTTCATTTAAATGATGTACATCGGATGGATTAATATTTGGTATATGTTTTGTAGTTTGTTCTCGACCTTCGTTAGTTAAACTTACTTCAATTTCATAACGTTCAATATGGATTGAAGTAAAAACATCATCATAAACTAATCTTTCATTAATTAGAATAGCATCTTCGAAATTATATCCTTGCCATGGCATATAGGCTACTATAACATTTTGCCCTAATGCTAATTCACCACCGTTTATACTAGGCCCATCAGCAAGAATCTGACCGGATTTTACATATTCACCTTTCCATACAATAGGTCTTTGATTGATGCACGTTTCTTGATTTGATCGTTGATATTTTTGTAACCTGTATTCAGATTTTCGACCGGACTTTTCAGTAAGAATAATCTTTTTAGAACTAACAAAGTCTACAATCCCGGATTTAATTGCATTTATTGTCATTCCAGAATCGGCGGCAATTTGATTCTCTAATCCAGTCCCAATAATGGGTCGTTGTGGTCTCAATAAAGGAACTGATTGCCGTTGCATATTGGATCCCATTAAAGCACGATTTGCATCATCATGTTCAAAAAAAGGAATTAATGAAGCAGCAGCTGAAACGACTTGGACAGTAGAAATAGCTATAAAATCAATTTCAGATGGACTTACTGTTATAAAATCTTGTTTATACCTAACAGGAATGGAACTTCTAGTTAAATAATTTTCCTGGTTAGTTGAAATATCAGCTGGTGCAATTTTATAGAAATCTTCAATATCAGCTGTTAAATAAATTGGACTTCCAGTTTTAATTACTTTACCATTAATTACTCGCCAGAATGGTGTTTCTAAAAATCCGGATTCATTAACACGTGCACAAGTTGTTAATGATGCTATTAACCCAACATTCTGCCCTTCTGGTGTTTCAATAGGACAAATTCTTCCATAATGACTAGGATGAATATCACGAACAGCAAAACTAATCCGATCTCTATCAAATCCACCAGGTCCTAATCCACTAATACGACGTTTATGTGTCAACGAGGCTAAAGGATTAGTTTGATCCATATATTGTGATAATTGGCTCGAACCAAAGAATTCTTTTACAGTTGCTGAAATAACGTTTGAACTTAAAATTAATGGAGATTCTGCTTTATATACTTGACTTAAAATTTTTCGAGATAGTCGCTGAAATCCAATTCTAAATAATTGTTGCATAAGTTCACCAACTGAACGAACTCGTCGATTTTTCAAATGATCAATATCATCTCCAGCTGTTTTCGTAATCGATAATGTTATTAAATAATCTATAATTGCAAAAATATCTTCATATGTAATGGTAGAAAGTTCATGTGAAATTTTTAATTGTAACCGTTGATTTAATTTATAACGTCCAATTTTTCCTAATTTGTAATATCGTGAATCGAAGATTCGTGAAAATTCAGATATATTTTTATAAGAATCTTCTATATTAAATCGAAGTAATGGATTATTTGAATGAATTGATGTTGTTAAAAGAGGATCATTAAAATAGAAAAAGTCAGAATGTTCTAAATTTCTAGAAATTTCTAAATCTCTTAAGCCCATTTCTCTAAGTAAATGACTTATTGGTTTTTTCGTTATTTTATCGATTTGAATAACAATATCATCTTCAAATCGATTTGTAATTGGATACTTATAAATATCAACTTTTTTATCTCTTACAAATCCAAAACGAATCCATGAACCGTACTCAGGTATTAATGTTGCAGTATATAAATCTTTTCCTTCGTACTTACTTTTGTATATATCTTTCTTTTCAAAATAATTTTTATTTTTAATAATATCACTTCTTCGATATTTTTTAATTAATGGAAAATGAATAACAGATCGTAAATTTCTACTCTCTTCAAAAATACTTACAATTGTTTTAACCGCATGTAATTTTTGATTAATTTTGATTTTTAAAAAATCTAATTTTTCACGTTTTTCTAAATCTTGAATCATGTTATGAAAAATTAAAACTTCATCATTATCAAAACGAGTTTGAATCTTTTCTTGATAAATTTTAATAAGTTTATTATATTTATTTATTTTTTGATCCCATAAATTCAAATTCTTCATTTCAAGTTCAGGTACATAAAGCTCATCTAATTTTTGTGATGAGAGAACATGATTTGGAGCAATTTGTTTTTCATAAACTTCAGTTAATTTTTCAAATCGTGAGTTATTTTTTGTTAATATAAAATTAATCGTTTTAATTTTATTTTGGTATAGTAATCGAGTTTGTTGAATTTCAGATTGAGAGGAAGAAAGTATTTGGCTATTACTTTTTACGTTTTTTTGATGAATTAAAGTTTGTAATATCTGATATTTTATTACGAATTTTAAAAGACTATTTAAGTAACTTAAGATAATTTTAGTTCTCTCACTTTTCGTTTTTTCTTTATCAATTAAATGAGTTTTAGAGACTTTTAAAAATTTTAAAAAATTCTTAATTCGTTGAGATTTTGATTTATTTGTGAAAGTTTTTGAAATAATCGTATAAATTTTAAAAAATTCAATAAAATCTAAAACATCATTAATATTTTTGTCTTCATTCGATTTTTGTAATACCTGAGGGTTTTTAACAATTGGTGATAAAGATAATATATTAGGATTTTTAAGTAAACCTAAAGCTGTTTGGGTAAAAGGTCGAACTTTATTAAAATCATTTGATAAAGTCAATTTATTTAACTTTCGCCGCTTTTGTTTTTTATTTTTTTCAAAATAAACGCCTGGACTTCGAATAACTTGGCTCACGATAATTCTTTCGCAGCCATTTATAATAAAGGTAGCTGTTGTGGTCATTAGCGGTAAATTTGCAACGGGAAGTCGTCCTTGGCGCATAATAGTATTATTACGCTTATTACGCATTTCAATAGGCATTATTAACTGTGCAACATAATTTGCAGTATAACGCTTTGCGCTCGACGTATTATAAATCGGTTTAACCAATTTATATTCTTGACCAAAGAAAATATATTCAATATTTCCACTAAAATCTAATACAGAAGAAAAATTCGCTAGTTCTTCTTTTAAACCTTGAGAAATAAACCAACAAAAACTTATTCTCTGCATTTCGATAAAATCAGGGAGAGCTGTTATATAATTCATATATTTTTTCATAATTTTTATGATTAAAAAATTTTAATTTATATTTTATGAAAATAAGTGGTATTTATTCTAGGATAAAAATGTTAAGAAAATTTGTCATCAAAATTTTCTTAACTAAAAATTATTTATAAAACAGTGAAACTTTTAACTAAATTTTAATTGTAGAGCAAGTTTTGATTTTTTACGTGCAGCTGTATTTTTGTGATAGATATGCTTTTTAGAAGCTTTATCAATCAAACTATATAATGAACTTAAAATAACTTGCGCTTGTATTTTATCTTCAGGATCTTGAGAAATTTTATAAGTTTCTAAACGTTTGAAAAACATTTTAATTAATGTTCTAACTGAACTTTTATAAAATCGATTCTGTAAACGGTTTCGTTCAGCAATTTTAATACGTTTTAATGCCGATTTATTATTAGCCATAAAAATATTTATTAATTCTTTAACTTCCTTATTTAAGAATGATAGTTACTAAACTATACTATAATAGGTTAATTTATTATACTAGATTTAATCAAATTTTTGAAGTTATTATGAGAAAAAGTTTTATTTTTTTGAGATTTTATTTAAATCCTTTTAAAACCTTGATAAGATAGAAATTTTTAGGCAATATAATATGTTAAAATACTATTAAAACTCATTATTTTCTAGAAATTTATATGGCAAAAACTAAAGGCGCTCGTATTTTAATTACTTTAGAGTGTATTGAATGTCGTTCAAATACAAATAATAAACGTTCTGCTGGTGTTTCACGATATATAACACAGAAGAATCGACGAAATACACCTGAACGCATAGAACTTAAAAAATATTGTCCTCATTGCAATAAACCTACTATACATAAAGAAATTAAATAAATTATGTTATCACAAAAACAAAAACTTTCACCAATCGGTTTAAATCAAAAAATTGATTATAAAGATATTGATTTATTAAAATTATTTATTACTGAACAAGGAAAAATTCTTCCACGCCGTGCAACTGGTGTAACCGTACAACAACAACGTAAATTGGCGAAAGCAATTAAAAGAGCGAGAGTACTTTCATTATTACCATTTGTAGCTTCAAATTCTATATAGAAAACAGTGAAAGTTATTATATTAAATTTAATAACTTTCACTTTATAATATTTGTTAGTATCAATTTATTTATTTTTATTATAAGGAAATATATCATGGGTCGTAGTCAACGAAATGATAATTTTATTGATAAAACATTTACTATAGTTGCTGATATTCTTTTAAAAATTCTTCCAGCAAGTAAACAAGAAAAACAAGCTTTTTTCTATTATAGAGATGGTATGTCTGCACAATCAGAAGGTGAATACGCTGAAGCTTTAGAAAATTACTATGAAGCGTTACAATTAGAAGAAGATCCATATGATAGAAGTTATATTTTATATAATATTGGATTAATTTATTCAAGTAATGGTGAATATGTTCAAGCTTTAGAATATTATCATCAAGCTTTAGAATTAAATTTAAATCTTCCACAAGCTTTAAATAATATTGCTGTTATTTATCATTATCAAGGAGTAAAAGCTTCAAAAAAACAAAATTTAGAGATAGCAAAAGGACTATTTGATAAAGCTGCAGAATATTGGCGTCAAGCGATTAAATTAGCTCCAAATAACTATATTGAAGCCCAAAATTGGTTAAAAACAACAGGACGACTAACCTCTGATTCTATTTATTAATGAATTTAATAATTTGACTTGCAAAATATTTAATTCAAGAATTCAAACTATTTTGTTGTACAATGTTATGCAGTTAATGAATTTTAAATTTGTTATTATTTTGAATGGTACATTAAATCTTGAAAGTATATTTATTCTTAAATATTTAAATATGTTAAGTCAAAATGGTAAACACTAGTATAAATAAAGGTTACGTTACTCAAATTATTGGTCCTGTATTAGATATTCAATTTTCTGAAGGAAATTTACCACCTATTTATAGTGCAATTAAAGTTACAACAGAAGATGGTGAAGGAAATATCGTTGAAGTTCAACAATTATTAGGTGATAATAAAATTCGCGCAGTATCAATGCGTTCAACAGATGGACTAAGACGTGGTAGTGAAGCTATCGATTTAGGAGCTCCTATTACTGTTCCCGTTGGTATAACAACATTAGGCCGAATTTTTAATGTAATTGGTGAGCCTGTAGATAATCAAGGTGATGTTTCATATGAAGAAACTTTACCAATTCATCGTGATGCTCCAGCATTTACTGAATTAGAAACAAAACCTTCAATTTTTGAAACTGGTATTAAAGTAGTAGATTTATTAGCACCATACCGTCGTGGTGGTAAAATTGGATTATTTGGTGGTGCTGGTGTAGGTAAAACAGTATTAATTATGGAATTAATTAATAATATTGCAAAAGCACACGGTGGTGTATCTGTTTTCGGTGGTGTAGGTGAGCGTACACGTGAAGGAAACGATTTATATGAAGAGATGAAAGAATCTGGTGTAATTAACGAAAAGAATTTTAAAGAATCGAAAGTAGCATTAGTTTATGGTCAAATGAATGAACCTCCAGGAGCACGTATGCGTGTAGGTTTAACGGCTTTAACTATGGCAGAATACTTCCGTGATGTTAATAAGCAAGATGTATTATTATTTATTGATAATATTTTCCGTTTCACACAAGCAGGTTCTGAAGTATCAGCTTTATTAGGTCGTATGCCTTCAGCTGTAGGTTATCAACCAACGTTAGCAACAGAGATGGGTGCACTACAAGAACGAATTACATCAACAACTCAGGGTTCAATTACATCTATTCAAGCAGTATATGTACCAGCTGATGATTTAACAGATCCAGCTCCAGCAACAACATTTGCGCATTTAGATGCAACAACAGTATTATCACGTAATTTAGCTGCAAAAGGTATTTACCCAGCTGTAGATCCATTAGATTCTACATCAACAATGTTACAACCTGGTATTGTTACACCTATTCATTATGAAATTGCAGAAACTGTAAAAGAAACGTTACAACGTTACAAAGAATTACAAGATATTATTGCTATTTTAGGTATTGATGAATTATCAGAAGAAGATCGTTTAACAGTAGCAAGAGCACGTAAAATCGAACGTTTCTTATCACAACCTTTCTTCGTAGCTGAAATCTTTACAGGTTCGCCTGGTAAATATGTTAGTCTAGAAGATACTATCAAAGGTTTCACTATGGTATTAAATGGTGAATTAGATGATTTACCTGAACAAGCTTTTTACCTAGTAGGTAACATTGATGAAGCTATCGCAAAAGCAGAATCTCTAAAATAAGGAGTATTAAATATGGCTATGAACATTCGCGTTCTAACTCCAGATAGAGTGATTTGTTCTACAACAGCTGATGAAGTAATTTTACCAGGCTTAACAGGTCAAATTGGTATATTAGATGGTCATGCTTCATTAATTACAGCTTTAGACACTGGTCTATTAAGAATTAAATTAGATGAAAAGTGGACACCAATTATTTTATGTGGTGGGTTAGCTGAAATTGATCAAAATCGAGTTACGATTTTAGTTAATGATGTAGAAGAATTTATTACTTTAGAATTAACTGAAGTTACTAAAGAATTAGAAAAAGCAACATTAGCAGTGGAAATAGCTGAAACGAGTAAAGCAAAATTAGACGCCGCAATGGAACTAAAAAAAGCAACTGCCCGTTTAGAAGCAGTAAATTATTTATCATAATTTAAATCTAAAAAGTTTTTTGATTAACTCAAAAAACTTTTTAGATTTAAAAAAATTTGTCTATAGATTTTGATTTATTTTAAGTATGTTATATATTGTTAATTAATATCAAACATAAACAATCCGAAATCAAAACTTATGGTAACAAACTCAGATTTTAACTTTAAAAATAATGAGACTTTAACCTTAGAATTACCATTTTCTGAACATATAGAAGAATTAAGACAACGTTGTTTTCATATCTTTTGGATTATATTATTATTGACTTGTGCAGCATTTTTTGAAGTTAAATTATTGGTCAAAATATTAGAACTTCCTGTTAGTAACGTTAAGTTTTTTCAATTATCACCTGGTGAATATTTTGTTTCTACTGTAAAAATTTCTTTTTACACTGGATTACTTTTTGGCAGTCCATTTGCAATTGGACAAATTATATTATTTTTATTACCAGGATTAACCGAAAAAGAAACCAAAGTTATATTACCTTTACTTCTAAGTTCTTTAATACTATTCAGTTTAGGGTTAGTTTTTTCTTATTATGTATTAATACCTGCGGCTTTAAACTTTTTCTTAAATTATAGTGATGAAGTTATTGAACCACTTTGGTCATTTGATCAATATTTTGAATTTATTCTAGTTCTTTTTTATAGCACAGGATTAGCTTTCCAGATTCCTATTATTCAAATTTTATTAGGTTTATTGAATATTGTATCTGCTAAACAAATGTTAGATGCATGGCGATACATAATACTAATTTCAACAATTATTGGAGCTATTTTAACACCTTCTACAGACCCATTAACACAATTATTACTCTCACTTGCAATATTGCTGTTATATTTTTCAGGAGTAGGTATCCTGTTTTTAATAAAAAATTAATTTATTATATATATACTTAAAAAGTATTAAATCCATGGCAACTAACAAGTTTTTTAAAAGTCTTTTATTTACTTTAACGATTGCTATAAGTTTATTTGGTTTTGGTATTCAAGATTCATCAGCATACCCAGTATTTGCACAACAAAATTATGCAAATCCACGTGCAGCAAATGGAAAATTAGCTTGTGCTAATTGTCATTTAAATCAAAAAGCTATTGAAATTGAAGCACCTCAAGCTATACTTCCTAATTCTGTTTTTGAAGTAGAAATAAAAGTACCTTACGACGTAAGTCGTCAACAAATTGGGGCAACTGGTGAAAAAGCAGATTTAAATGTTGGTGGTATTATAATCTTACCAAAAGGTTTTAAATTAGCAGCTAAAAATCAAATTTCAAAAGAAGTTAAAGCAAAAAATAAAGGCGTATTCATTTCTCCATACAGTACAGAATACGATAATATTCTAGTAGTTGGACCAATTTTAGGTAAAACACATCAAGAACTTATATTTCCTATTGTAGCTCCTGATCCAGAAACAAACTCGGAAGTTAAGTATTTAACATACCCATTATACGCTGGTGGAAATCGAGGACGTGGACAAGTCTACCCAACTGGAGAGAAAAGTAACATGAATGCATTTGGAGCAATTCAAACAGGTCAAGTTTCTGAAATTGTAACTTCAGAAAAAGGTGATTCTAATGTTACCATTATTAGTTCAAATGGAAACAAAACATCACAAATGATCCCTGCAGGTTTAAATTTACTTGTAAAACAAGGTGATTTAGTGAAAGTGGAGCAACCATTAAATACTGATCCGAACGTGGGTGGGTTTGGTCAAGAAGAAACTGAAATCGTATTACAAAAACCAGCACGAATTATTGGTTATTTAGCATTTTGTTTCTGTGTTTTATTAACACAAATTTTATTAATTTTAAAGAAAAAACAATTTGAGAAAGTACAAGCTGCTGAGTTGAATTTCTAATAAAAAAAGGAATGACAGATCATAAATACGTCATTCCTTTTTTATTAAAAATTAATATAATTCATCTTCTTGATGAACTAAAATTTTACAATCTGATTTAGGATATGCGATACAAGTTAATACGAAACCATCGCCTACTTGATCATCATCTAAGAATGTTTGTTCTGATTGATCAATTTCACCTTCTGCAACTTTACCTGCACATGTCGAACAAGCACCTGCTCTACATGAGTAAGGTAATTCAATTCCTTGGTCTTCAGCTGCATCTAAAACAAATACATCATCATTACAATCAATTGTAACATCAATGTCATGTTCTTCACTTAATAACGCTACTTTGTAAGTCGCCATATCTAATTCCTTAATTTTAAAGTTTATAAAGTAAAACGAGAAAAAATAATTCTGTTATTTCTTTACTACTATTTATTATACTACGTAAAGTAAATACAAATAAAAATTTTTTATTAATTTTTTACTAATTTTTAATTTTTAATTGAAACGCTGTTTTAAACGGCTTGCTTTACCGCGTAAATTTCTTAAATAATACAGTTTTGCACGTCGAACTTTTGATGAACGTAAAATTTGAATAGAATCTAATTTTGGGGAATGAATTAAAAAAACTCGTTCAATACCAATTCCTTGTAGAACTTTTCTAACAGTTATTGTTGTAGTAATAGAACTATTTTTTTTAGCTATTACGGTACCTTCATAAAACTGAATCCGTTCTCGATTTCCTTCAATAATCTTAACCCCAACTTTAATCTGATCTCCAATTTGGATCTTTGGTACCTCTTTTTTTAAAAATTGATCCTGTAAATCATTAATTATTTTTTGATGATTTAAATTAGGCATATGGCTTAATAAAAATGTAAATAGTTTATTTATTTTACTAATACTACAATTATTTAATAAAAAAAACAACATACAAAATTTTTTAAATGCATCCGACTGGGTTCGAACCAGTGACGTTCCATAGGAAAACGGATTATGAGTCCGGTGCCTTCAACCACTCGGCCACGAATGCATATTTGGAGCTGATGGGAATTGAACCCACGTCCATCTAAATCTCATTAACATACTCGTTCACAGGCTTAGTTCATAAAACAGAACAGTTGTAGTTATTTAGTATTATTCTAAACTATAAATAAATGAATTGCTAGTTATAGTGAACAAATTTATTTAAAAATAAATTAAACAAATAATTAAATTTTTATGCGATTACTAATTGTCGATTAAACGAGATTATATTATTAGCAGTTATTATAATTTTGTAAGTTTTTACGAAGAATACGCGCTTCGACCTGTATCATACATTAAATAATTCTAAATGTCGAAACCAGAACAGCCCCGAAAAATTTATGTAATCATAAACTCGTGTAAAACAGAATAAGCATGAAGGGAATCGAACCCCCGACTTTCAGAATCGGAATCTGATGCTCTATCCACTGAGCTACATGCTTTGCAGCTTACAACTTTTTTTGTTTCTAATTTGTTATTAAAATGTTGAAATTCATATAATTAAAGCTTCGTGTTTTTAATTGTAAAAAATTTTAGTTATACTAACACGATATATTTCAAATTAACAATAAGTAGAATATATTTGAATTCGATAAAAAATTTATCGAATTCAAATATATTTTTAGTAATAAATTTTACCACCACCCCATTTTTCTGTAACAATTTTTGGTTGTAACATTACATGTCCAGCAATTGAAAATAAATCTTCATCAGTAATAGATCTCATACGTGGGTAAAGATCTGCACTTTTAATACTTGGATGAACTTCAGCAATTGATTCTAACCCATCATAAGTTACCGGATTTTTTAAATAATCAACTAAAGCAGCAATATTGTCACGACGAGGTGTTGCTAAACTTAATGCTTCTGGATCTAAACCTACGTTTGGGTTTGTTTTTGTAACTCCACCAACGTGACAAGCTCCACAAGTTGCATTAAATAACCGTTTTCCTCGTTTAACCTGTTCTGGAGATAACACAGTTGTATTTCCTGCGCCATCTACTGCGACAGTACGTGTAGCTTCATCTAAATCAATTGCGTTTGCATTGTTTATAAATATATTAAAGCTACAGAAGAATAATAAAGCCCAAAATAGAGAATATTTTTTAAACATAATTTTCAAAAAAATCTTTTACAAGTTTGAAACCAAGAGAGTAAACATTAGTTTTATTAATTTTTATCTTGCTTTTTCTTTTTAAATTTTGCTACATTAGAAAGTAAACCACGTAATCGAATATTTTCCCAACCTGCTACAAGTAAGGATCCGATGATTAGTACTTGACTAAATAGTAGTATAGGGTCTAATCGCCAGCCATGTACAATTAAAATACAACTATATAATAAACCAATAGTTGCAAAGAAAATATCTTCATCTCTTGCCACTTCAGGTTTAACTATACGAAGTAAATAAAGTAATACCACTCCAAAACCTAATATAAAACCTAATAAAATATTCGGACCAAAACCAATATTTATCATAATTTAAATTTTTCTTACAATTAACTATAACTGATAAATTAAAGAATTATGAACGTGTAACACGATCACTTTTGCTAATAATAATTAAAGCAACCGCAATAAGTGCAACAACAAGGCCTCCTGCGACTAAACTAGATATAAAATTTGCTAATGAAGTTGTCATTTCTAATTCCGTTTTATTCTAAATAAAAATTAAAAATAGTAAGATTGACTATGATACTAATTGTATCATTTTTTGAAAAAAAAAAACAATTAATATTAGTTTATAAATAATTTATCCCATATTTTTATTTTTAATATATTAAACGTCATGAAAAACTAATAAATGAACTAATAAATTTTTAAAAGGTATAGCTTCAATACTAATTAATAAATAGAATTCTATGCTGCTATCTTACAATTCTGACATATTAAATTTTTTAATCAATTATAGAAAAGACTATACCCATTTTAATTATACTAAAAATTGTACAGATAAGCAATTGTAAATTGAAAATTAGGTTAAAATCAAATAAATATCATTTAACACGCAGTCTTCTTTTTTCATTTTAACAATAAAAATTAATAATATATTAAATATTAAAATAAATTTTTTAATCTATTGTTAATTTTAAGATAATTACTTATAATAATATCAACATGCCCGGATAGCTCAGTTGGTAGAGCAGTGGATTGAAGATCCTCGTGTCACCAGTTCGAATCTGGTTCTGGGCATTTCAATATCATTATTCTAATTTTAGCTTCTATTGTTTATAGTTTTCAAATTTTGTAAACTTTGCCTCAAAATTTAAATTAATTGTTCCAGTAGGGCCATTTCGATGTTTTGCTATGATTAATTCAGCAAGTTTTAAATCTGTTACATTCTCATTATAGTAACTATCGCGATATAACATTAAAACAAGATCCGCATCTTGTTCTATTGACCCACTTTCCCGAAGGTCTGCTAATAAAGGTCGTTTATTTACACGATTTTCTACATTCCGGCTTAATTGTGAAAGTGTAATAATTGGTACTTTAAATTCACGCGCTAGATTTTTTAATGCTCTAGTAATTTGAGAAAGTTCTTGTACCCGATTATCAGATTGAATATTTGAATTTTCCATTAGCTGTAAATAATCAATTATAATTAATCCAATATTATTTTGTTCAAAAATAATTTTCTTAATTTTTGATCGGATATCTTGAATTGAAAGATTTGTTGTATCATCAATAAATAAAGGTAATGCTGATAAATTCTCAATTACCTTATTTAATTTTACCCAATCATTTTCATAAATATGACCGGCTTTTAAACGTGTATTAGTAATTTCAATTTCATTTGATAATAATCGATAAATTAACTGTTCTTTAGACATCTCTAAACTGAAAAATAAGATCGGACATTTATATTTTTTAATAGTATTAAGTGCGATATTAATACATAAAGCAGTTTTACCCATAGATGGTCGACCAGCAATAATTATTAAATCGGATTTTTGAAATCCTTGAGTAATTGAATCTAAATCATAGAATCCCGACGCAATACCAGGGAGTGTTGGATTTAATGATTTTTGTTTTAATTCTAAAAAAACATTTGAAAACAATTCGGCACTACTTAAAACTTCAAAATTCTGTCTTTGATTTGTTACATTAACAAACCCTTTTTCTAATTCATTAAGAATATCTTTTAAAGGTATATTTGTAATATAACTTGAATTTATTATATTGTACCCTAATTTAATTAAAAGTCGTCGCAAAAATTTATCTTGAATCAACTGAATATAATCTTCAAGATAGACCAAATTAGGAACTTGATTAATTAATTCAGTAAGTACGGTAATACCTCCAACTTCCTTTAATAATCCTTGATCTCGGAAAAATGTTATAATTGTCAATATATCTATTGATTTTTTACTTTGATGTAAAAAAATTATTGATTTGTAAATTTCTTGATGATTTTTAAAATAAAAAGTTTCTACTGTAATTTTTCTTGAAGTGATTTCAATAGCTTCTGAACTTATTAGCATACTACTTAATACAATTTTTTCTGCTAAAAAATTATGGGGTAAGTCTTTATCTATCAATGTAACTGTTTCTTTAAATTTTTGCATATTTCAATTTAAAAATTTATGTTTGATGAATAAATTTTAAAGTATTGCATTTTTGTCTTAATGTAAATATAATAAATTATAGGCGTCCTTAGTTCAGTTGGTAGAACGCTAGTTTCCAAAATTAGATGTCGAGGGTTCAAGTCCTTCAGGGCGTGTTTCTCTTCTTGTAAGGGGTTTTTATTTCAAATATATAGAATTATTAAAGTCTTAGAGTAATTTCTTTAAATATTAAAGATAATTTAAAAATAAAATTCAAATAATATTATATTTTAAACTATTTGCCATTTAGTTTAACGTAATTTAATAATTACGAATTATAAAGTATAAGTAATTATTTTTTTAATAAAAATTTATCGATTAATTTATGCCAAAAAAAATAACAGCTTTAATTAAATTAGCTTTACCAGCAGGTAAAGCTACGCCTGCACCACCAGTTGGACCTGCTTTAGGGCAACATGGTGTAAATATTGCCGCATTTTGTAAAGAATATAATGCAAAAACCGGGGATAAAGCCGGTTTAATTATTCCAGTAGAAATATCTGTATACGAAGATCGAAGTTATACATTTATTCTTAAGACTCCACCTGCATCTGTTTTATTAGCAGAAGCAGCACAGATTAAGAAAGGATCATCAACTCCAAACCTAATAAATGTTGGTTCAATTACAAAAGTTCAATTAGAAGAAATTGCTACGATAAAATTACCTGATTTAAACACTACTAAAATTAGTAGCGCAATAAAAATTGTTGAAGGAACTGCTCGTAATATGGGCATCTCCATTGTAGATTAATCTGTATTTTATAAGTTTATTAATGGAGAAAATATATGAGAAAATTATCTCGTCGTCAAAAAGACATTAGTCAAAAAACAAATAATCTTATTTGCTCAAATTTAGAAGAAGCAATTAAAATTCTTAAAGAAACTTCTACAGCTAAATTTGTAGAAACTGTAGAATTACATGCTAATTTAAATATTGATCCCAAATATGCAGATCAACAATTACGAACAACTTTAACTTTACCTAATGGTGTAGGTAAGACAGTTCGAATTGCAGTTTTAACTAGTGATACAAACTTTACAGAAGCTACAGATAATGGAGCAGATATAGTAGGTAATGAAGAATTAATTCAAGACATTAGTCAAGGAAACCTTAATTTTGATTTATTGATAGCTACTCCAGAAATGATGCCGAAACTTGCAAAATTAGGACGTGTACTAGGTCCAAAAGGGTTAATGCCATCTCCAAAATCAGGTACAGTTACAACGACATTAGCTAGTACATTGTCCGATTTTAAAAAGGGAAAGTTTGAATATAAAGCTGATAAAACAGGTATTGTCCATGTCAGCTTTGGTAAAGCTGATTTTACAGAAATGGAATTACTTGAAAATTTAGTATGCTTATACAAATCAATCGAACAAAACCGTCCTTCTGGCGTAAAAGGTAAATATATTAAAACCTTATATATTTGTAGTAGTATGGGTCCATCTATTAAATTAGATATAGAAGCATTTGTTGAGTAATTGAAATTTATTTAAAAAATTATAAAGGAATAAAAATTATGTCAGACAGAATTGATCAAATTGTTGAAGAATTAAAAACATTAACATTATTAGAAGCTTCAGAATTAGTTAGTAAAATTGAAGAGACATTTGGTGTTGATGCATCTGCAAGTGCTGGTGGTACTATGGTAATGGCTGCAAGTGCTGCTGTTGAAGAAGTTGAAGAAAAAACTGAATTTAATGTTATGTTAGATGAAGTTCCTGCGGATAAGAAAATCGCTATTCTAAAAGTTGTTCGTGGCTTAACTGGTTTAGGTTTAAAAGAAGCAAAAGAATTAGTAGAATCAGCACCTAAATTAGTTCAAGAGAATTTAGCTAAAGATGCTGCTGAAGATGCTAAGACACAAATTGAAGCAGCTGGTGGTAAAGTTTCATTAACATAGTTAGGTTTTAATTTATCTTAAAACTTTTAAAAGAGTTTTAAGATAAAATTTTTTTTATTAAATTTGTTTCCCTTATATTTTAAAATAAGTAATAAAAATTAAAAGATAGACTAGTTTATTTTTATTTTCCAGCTATCTTAATGTTATGAATTATTTTTACGTTAATTCCTAATTATATAGTTTAATAGGTTAATGGGTTACCTGGGACTCGAACCCAGAACAAATCGGTTAAAAGCCGAGTACTCTACCATTGAGTTAGCAACCCTAATTTTATTTTAGCATGAAACTACAAAAATATTAAAGTATTTAATAAAAAAAAAATTTATATACAATATACTATTAGTTATTAGAAAAAATATTTTTACTTTAGTTTTTTTAAAGTAAAATAAGTAATAACTTTATAGGTTATTTTGTTATTTGAAATTTAAAAAAAATTTATAAATTAAGGATTTTAAAAAATGTTTAATTGGCAAGTTCTAGGTCAACTAGTAGCAACAGGTGTTATTATGTTATCAGGTCCAGTTGTAATTATCTTATTAGCGTTAAAAAAAGGTAATCTTTAATCAATTCTAAATTTACCCATCAATATAAAAAGTTTTAAGGAATATATATGATAACAGCTTTAACAGCTCTGTTAGTTTTAATTTCATTAGGTTTAGTTATTACTGTTCCAGTAGCTTTAGCAACTCCAGGCGACTGGGAACAATCAAAAGGAACATTTAACCGTGGTTTTCAGATTTGGGTAAGTCTTGTTTTAGTTATTGCTGCGGCAGATGGTATTTCATCATCAATTTAATTTATGTAGAAATTATAGTTTAAACTATAATTTCTCAATTTATAAAAACTATTGACATACTTATTTAGTTTTTAGTAACATTTAGAATATATAGAAGTATTAGATTTATATAGATATGCGGGCATAGCTCAGTGGTAGAGCGCAACCTTGCCAAGGTTGATGTCGCGCGTTCGAATCGCGTTGCCCGCTTTCTAGTTTTCATATACTAGTATCGAAGATTATGCTTTAGCATAATTTTATTTTAATATGCCCCCATCGTCTAGAGGCCTAGGACAGCTCCCTTTCACGGAGCAGACAGGGATTCGAATTCCCTTGGGGGTAATAATTTCCAATATTGTGCAATTAGAAAAATATTATATTTGTAATTCGTATACTTTAGAGTTATAAGATGAGTGAGTTTAAAGTATAGTTTCCTGTCGAACCTATGGATGAGGGGAGTTTTGATGTGTTATAGGATATATTGTAAGTAGATTTTAGATAGTTCTATGTTTTATCAGAGTTAGAAAAAAAGATTTTACTGACGAAAGTAATCAAAATCAACTCTCATTAGAATGTTTAAATTTTTTCTTTGATATTTGAATTGTATAAGTTTAGATTTTTCTATAAATAGTTTAACTTCTAGAAAATTTATTAAAAAAAAATGAGACTATTAGTTACTGCAAATAAATTTGTAACTATTTTACAAAATTTACACTTTTATTCTTATCAAAATTTTTTTGAAAGCTCCTTAAACAATCTTCTATAATATTTTTAATATTAGAAATTGTTGAGAATAACTCCGAAATATTTTTTCCTTTTTTTATTAGTCTTTGTTCTTTTTTAAAACAAAGACTATTTTCTATGTTAATAGGTTTTAAATTTTTGAAACTATATTCATTTTATTATTTCAATTATGTCGGTAAATTGAATTTCACTGCTAAAATAAAATATCCAAAAATTAAACCCCAAGTTAAGTTATTTAAAGTTTTTTCGGCAGAATTGGGTGAGCCTAATAAATTACTTTTTGTAGCAAAACTAGTTAATCCACCATTATTGGGAGTTCGTATAAAAATAATCAAAATTAAAAAAATATTCAAGATTAACCAAATAAATTTTAGCATATATATTGTCCTTAATCTAGAAAAAACAACTGGTAAAATCAGCCGAAACGGAATATCCAGTTGTCTTTTGTTTATTTAATCTTCTATTTCAAAAATTTCTTTGAAAACTTTTGAAACTTTATCACCAGAATCTATTGATTCTAATGGATCTTTTCTTAAACGATGACGTAAACATAATGTGATAATTTTTGAAATATCCTCAACTGTAACTTTAGATTGACCGTTATAAGCTGCATAAGCTTTAGCAGCACGGTTTGTTACAATATCACCACGTAAGCCATCTACATCTAATTGACTACAAACTTCAGAAATCTTTACCCGTAAATCATAATCTAATTCAACAGTCGGTAGTAATTTTTGCGCATCAACAATTCTTGAGCGTAGCTCTTGTTGTTGGCTTTCATAATTATCAATCCAGACATCTGGTGTTTGGTCAAATGATGTTCGTTCTTCAACAACTTTTACTCGCAAAGCAGGATCTTTTACAGTGCGAATTTCAGCATGCATACCAAATCGATCTAGTAATTGAGGTCTTAATTCCCCTTCTTCTGGATTACCTGAACCAACTAAAACAAATCGAGCTGGATGACGAATAGAAATTCCTTCACGTTCTACTGTATTCCAGCCTGATGCTGCTGAATCTAATAAAATGTCTACTAAATGATCATCTAATAGATTAACTTCATCTACATATAATAAACCACGATTTGCTTTTGCTAATAATCCAGGTTCAAATGCTTTGATCCCTTCTGTTAAAGCTTTTTCAATATCAATAGTACCACATACTCGATCTTCTGTAGCACCTAATGGTAAGTCAACCATTGGAATTTTCATTAATGCCGTTTCAATAGATTCTCCTTTTTGAATTGCAAGTTTAACCTCATTTCCCATTAAATCTAAATCTGATTTATGTGAATTAAATGGATCATCCTTTACTACTTCAATTTCAGGTAATAAATCAGCAATAGCTCGAATAGTCGTTGATTTACCAGTTCCTCGATCGCCCATAATCATTACACCGCCAATTTTAGGATCGATTACATTTAATTGTAAAGCTAATTTCATTTCTTCTTGCCCTACAATTGCCGTAAAAGGAAAAACTGGTGAAGTAAATGTTTTTAAATCCGGTGCTACCATAATTTTTATTAAATATAATTTATCTTTTTGCCTAAGCTTTTCACATTTAAAATATCAACTTATATTTTAAATTAATTAAAAATTTCTATTGATAAAGTGTTGCACCTAAACGAATAGCTAAAACACCTGCTAATAATGCAATTAATAATATTGTATATACTTGAGAGTCATAAATCATGATATAGTCCTATATTTATATTAACTTAAAAATTGTTTTGATTCTAGGGAGATATTAAAAAAACTAGTCTTTGACCATTTATTTCTAAAGTAAATTATAGCATAGTTTTTAAAAGTTTACGTTAAGTAATAAAATTTATATTTGAAACTATTTCTACGGATATGATAGAATATTGGAAACTAATAAAAAATTTAAAGAACCTGATCCGAGACATATAGTGTTTGTAGTTAAAATTAAAAAAAACGGGAAAACCATCTTTTTTAAAAATTTATTTTTTGAAGATCAAGAAAAGATCGGAAGATTAACATACGTATCAATTTTTCTACTTTGATCAAGTTTTGATTAATAGTTATTACAACTAGAAAATATTTATATATATATATACAACCGTAATAATTACCAAAAAACAATATTTTTAGTTAGTAGTTGAGATTCATTCTATATTAGTTTTTTTTATCTAAGTTATAAAATTCTTTTGATATTAACGTATAATAATAATTACAAGTTGGCAAGATAATAGTAAAAATCATCTATTGAGGTTTACTTATCAAATGATTTTATTTAAGGATTATAAAATATGACCATTGCTATTGGACAAAACCAAGAACGTGGCTTATTTGATCTGATTGATGATTGGTTAAAAAAAGATAGATTTGTTTTTGTTGGCTGGTCAGGTTTATTATTATTCCCTACAGCTTATTTAGCTACAGGTGGGTGGATGACAGGAACTACTTTTGTAACTTCTTGGTATACTCATGGTTTAGCTACTTCATACCTTGAAGGATGTAACTTCTTAACAGCAGCTGTTTCAACTCCAGCTAATAGTATGGGTCATTCTTTATTATTATTATGGGGTCCAGAAGCACAAGGTGATTTCACTCGCTGGTGTCAAATTGGTGGTCTTTGGACTTTTATTGCTTTACATGGTGCATTTGGATTAATCGGTTTCTGTTTACGTCAATTTGAAATTGCTCGATTAGTAGGGATTCGTCCGTACAATGCTATTGCATTTTCTGGCCCAATTGCTGTTTTCGTTTCAGTATTCTTATTATACCCATTAGGTCAAGCAAGTTGGTTCTTTGCTCCTAGTTTCGGTGTTGCAGCAATTTTCCGATTCTTATTATTCTTGCAAGGTTTCCATAACTGGACATTAAATCCATTCCATATGATGGGTGTTGCAGGTATTTTAGGTGGTGCATTACTTTGTGCTATTCACGGTGCAACTGTAGAAAATACTTTATTTGAAGATGGAGATGCAGCAAATACATTCCGTGCATTTACTCCAACTCAATCTGAAGAAACGTATTCTATGGTTACAGCAAACCGTTTCTGGTCACAAATTTTTGGTGTAGCATTCTCTAACAAACGTTGGTTACACTTCTTCATGTTATTTGTACCTGTTACAGGTCTATGGACAAGTGCTCTTGGTATTGTTGGTTTAGCGTTAAATTTACGTGCTTATGATTTCGTATCACAAGAATTACGTGCTGCTGAAGATCCAGAATTTGAAACATTCTATACAAAAAACATTTTATTAAACGAAGGTATTCGTTCATGGATGGCTGCACAAGATCAACCACATGAAAACTTCGTATTCCCTGAGGAGGTATTACCACGTGGAAACGCCCTTTAATAGTAGTATAGCAGGTCGTGACATTGAATCTACAGGCTTTGCTTGGTGGAGTGGAAATGCTCGTTTAATTAATGTCTCAGGTAAATTGTTAGGTGCTCATGTTGCTCATGCTGGTTTAATGGTATTCTGGGCAGGTGCAATGGTATTATTTGAAGTATCACACTTTGTTCCAGAAAAACCTTTATATGAACAAGGTTTTATTTTAATTCAACATTTAGCAACATTAGGCTATGGAATTGGCCCTGGTGGAGAAATCACATCAACAGTACCATATTTTGCTGTTGGCGTAATCCATTTAATTTCTTCAGCGGTTTTAGGATTTGGTGGAATTTACCATTCATTATTAGGTCCTGATACATTAGAAGAATCATTCCCATTCTTTGGTTATGATTGGCGTGATAAGAATAAGATGACAACTATCTTAGGTATTCACTTATGTCTTTTAGGTGCTGGTTCTTTCTTATTAGTTATTAAAGCAATGTACTTAGGTGGTGTTTATGATACATGGGCACCGGGTGGTGGTGATGTTCGTTTAATTACAACACCAACATTAAATCCTATCGTAATTTTTGGTTACGTATTCCGTTCTCCTTTTGGTGGTGACGGTTGGGTTGTTGCTGTAAATAATATGGAAGATATTATCGGTGGCCATATTTGGGTAGGTGTTTTATGTATTACAGGTGGTATCTGGCATATCTTTACTAAACCATTTGCATGGGCTCGTCGTGCATTCGTTTGGTCTGGAGAAGCATACCTTTCATACAGTTTAGCCGCTATTTCGTTAATGGGTTTCACAGCATCATTATACTCTTGGTATAATAATACTGCTTACCCAAGTGAACTTTATGGTCCAACTGGTCCAGAAGCTTCACAATCACAAACTTTTACATTCTTAGTACGTGATCAACGTTTAGGTGCAAATGTTTCATCTGCACAAGGTCCAACTGGTTTAGGTAAATACTTAATGCGTTCACCAAGTGGAGAAATCATTTTTGGTGGTGAGACAATGCGTTTCTGGGATTTACGTGCTCCATGGGTAGAACCATTACGTGGTCCAAACGGTTTAGATATTAATAAGATTAAGAATGATATTCAACCATGGCAAGAACGTCGTGCTGCTGAATATATGACACATGCTCCATTAGGATCATTAAACTCTGTAGGTGGTGTAGCAACTGAAATTAATTCAGTAAACTATGTATCGCCACGTTCATGGTTATGTTGTTCACACTTCTTCTTAGGTTTCTTCTTCCTTATTGGTCACTGGTGGCATTCTGGTCGTGCACGTGCGGCTGCTGCAGGTTTCGAAAAAGGTATTAATCGTGCTAATGAACCTGTATTATCAATGCGTCCTATTGATTAATCTTCATCATTATTATTAATTTTACTCAGATTTTAATTCTGGGTAAAATTAATAAGTGTTTACTTCTTTAAGTTATAGACAAAAGGATTTTTAACAAGTATAGTTAGAATATAAAATATAAATAGTCGCGCGGAGTAGAGCAGTCTGGTAGCTCGTTGGGCTCATAACCCGAAGGTCAATGGTTCAAATCCATTCTCCGCTAGAAAATTTTATAAATTAACGGAAAAATTATTAATTTTTTATTAAAATAGTATATTGAACGTTAAATAATAATAGGGTTTTACGTATGACATTAAATTTACAAACACCATTTCCGACTTTTGGTGGAAGTACTGGTGGCTGGCTGCGTGCAGCCGAAGTTGAAGAAAAATATGCAATTACTTGGACGAGTAAAAAAGAGCAAATTTTTGAAATGCCTACAGGTGGAGCAGCAATTATGCGCAATGGCGAAAATCTTTTATATTTAGCTCGAAAAGAACAATGCCTTGCGTTAGGAACTCAACTACGAACTTTTAAAATAAATGACTACAAAATTTATAGAATTTTTCCTAGTGGAGAAGTTCAATATTTACATCCAAAAGATGGTGTTTTTCCTGAAAAAGTTAATCCAGGTCGAACAGCTACAAACAGCCGTTTGTTTTCAATTGGAAAAAACCCGAATCCGGCTTCAATTAAATTTAGCGGAATTACTACATACGAAAGTTAATTTATAAAAAATAAGATTAGTGTAAAAGCTAATCTTTATGGCGAGATGGCAGAGTTGGTCGATTGCGTCTGATTTGAAATCAGATGAATCTTTACGGATTCCGTGGGTTCGAATCCCACTCTCGCCTTTATTACTGAAAACTTAATAGAGTTAGGTCAAACTAGAAATAAATAAATCAAAAATGTGCTTAGTTGTGTTTTGATCTTTTACAATAACTTTTTATGGGTAAAGTATACGATTGGTTTGAAGAACGATTAGAAGTTCAGGCGATTGCAGATGATATCTCTAGTAAATATGTACCACCACATGTTAACATTTTTTACTGTTTTGGTGGAATCGTTTTTACATGTTTTTTAGTACAAGTAGCTACTGGATTTGCTATGACATTTTATTACCGACCTAGTGTAGTAGATGCTTTTGCTTCGGTTGAATATATTATGACAAGTGTTAACTTTGGTTGGTTAATCCGTTCTATTCACCGTTGGTCTGCTAGTATGATGGTAATGATGATGGTGTTACATATTTTCCGTGTTTATTTAACAGGTGGATTTAAAAAACCTCGAGAATTAACTTGGGTAACAGGTGTAATTTTAGCTGTAGTAACGGTATCATTTGGTGTAACAGGTTACTCGTTACCATGGGATCAAGTAGGTTTCTGGGCATGTAAAATTGTAACTGGTGTACCAGCTGCAGTACCTATTGTAGGACCACCATTAGTACTAATTTTACGTGGTGGAGAAAGTGTAGGACAAAGTACATTAACGCGTTTCTATAGTGCACATACATTTGTGTTACCAGTAGCAGCAGCAGTTTTAATTTTAACTCACTTTTTAATGATTCGTAAGCAAGGTATTTCTGGACCACTTTAAATTCAACTAATTAATTACAAGTTATTTTTTAATCCAAGGAACATATATGTCAGTAATTAAAAAACCGGATTTAACAGATCCGAAGTTAAGAGCAAAATTAGCTAAAGGTATGGGTCATAATTATTATGGCGAACCTGCATGGCCTAATGATTTATTATACGTTTTCCCTGTATGTATTTTAGGGACTTTTGCTTGTTGTATTGGTTTAGCTGTAATGGCACCTACACAATTAGGTGAACCTGCAGATCCATTTAATACACCATTAGAAATTTTACCTGAATGGTATTTCTTCCCAACATTTAATTTATTAAGAGTATTACCTAATAAATTATTAGGTGTACTAGCAATGGCTGCTGTACCTGCAGGGTTAATTACAGTTCCATTTATTGAAAATGTAAATAAATTTCAAAATCCGTTTCGTCGTCCAATTGCCAGCTTAGTTTTCATAGTTGGTTTCTTTTTAGCTGTTTGGTTCGGTATTGGAGCTTGTTTACCTATCGATAAAGCGATTTCTTTAGGTTTCTGGTAAAAAACCATACGTTTTTATTTTTATAGCGTTTAAATTATATTTTTAAACGCTATGGAAATTTATTTAGTTTATAAAAAAGAAAATTTTTTAGATTTATTACTTTATTTCAAAAATTTTAATTATTATTTATTTTTAAATATTCTTATTCTTTTCAAATATATTGTGATACAATGCTTGTTGTTATAAAATCATTATTTTTATTAATATGTTGTTAATATTAAAACTTTTATTAAACATAACTGTTTCAAGTTCCTTATCTTACGATGACTTTTATGATTTTGATGACCCTTTACTTTACGATCCTACTTATCGTGAGATTTTTTTAAATAAAATTACTGAAATAGCTTCAAAAGGTTTTACAATTGAAGAATTTCAAAAAGCAATGGTTTTATTATGTTTACTTCGTTTCATGATTTATTCCATTAAATATAACATAATAACTTCATTTAAGATTTGTGCGATAGGTCTTTTTTCTTGTATACTTTGGGGTATTGCGTTAAATGATTGTGTTGGAGTATACTTCCCTGTTCTTCGGTTTAATCCTCTTTTAACGAGAATTCTTGAAGAAGAAGAAGCATTTAGAGACGCTGCTGAAGACCTTGCATTTCAAAAAATCAATGCAGTAATGTTTAAACGAATGGCCGGGGATATATATCATTTTGAATGGCTTGGGCCAATATTTGACCGTTTACCTGAAAATATTTCTCATATAGCTGATCCAATTTACAAATATATAAAAACAGATTTAGTTGGGACTGTTAAAAATTTCTATAAGTCTAATATAAGACAAATGCTTCCATTCCTTATCTATATAGGTTTGGTAAGGGTAGGAAAAAAATATTGCCCGTATCATATTAGATGGCATTTTACTTTCGTTACTTTATATAATACCTTTGTAACATATATATTTGCATGTTCTATGAGAGCGCGAGAAATGTTATACGGAACTTTAATTCCACAACATCGTTTTGAGGAAGCTGAAAATTTACAAATATATTTAGGTGCTATTGCATTTGTACATATGAGTTTTGTAATGTTTGCTATGTTACATGCTATCTTTTCTCAGTATTTTTATATCCCTTTTTTAACTTATAGTGTAGAATTACACATTGGAAAACGTCCTAAAGATAGTATCTATAGTGGAGGATACACTGCTTGGCAAGATGATTTTGTTTTTTATAATATTAGATTACGAGATACTTTAAGATTATGGTGGGGGTTTTTAGGACGCGGTACCAAAAATAAACCAAATCGTCGGAGAAAAAGAAAAAGAACAGAAGAATAGTTTTTTATAATATAAGTTAAAGTAATTTTTTTAAATTACTCTAACTTATATATATATATATTAATTGTAATAGTGGTTTATTATAAAATTTATGTTTTAAAGTTAAAGTGAAGACCCTAACCCAGAATATGCACCATAAATAAATAAACTAAGCATTGTAATTACAGCTAAACCACCTACTAAACCTACAAGCCATAAAGGAATTCTACCAGTATTAGCCATATAAAAAAACTCCTATCTATAATTATTAATTGAAGAAATAACTTGAAAATAATACAGCTAAAACAAAAATTAATAGAAGTCCCCAGTACAGAGAAGTTCGATTAAGTTCTACTGCTTGTTTATTAGGATTTGGACCTGTCATAAAATTTACCTCTTATCTATATTATTAATTTATCGTTGAATGAATTGCATAGCTGTAATTCCGCCTAAAAAGAACACCGTTGGAACAGCTAAACCATGAATGGCAAGCCAACGGAAAGTAAAAATCGGGTAAGCTACAGGTTGATTAACATTTTTTGTCATCTTTTATACCTCTTATAAACCTTTAGTTAAATCTTCTAATTCTTGTTTTGCACTGAAACGATCATTCACTAATGGTACTTGTTGACGATCTTGTGTGAAATATTCATTTGGTCGTGGAGTACCAAAAACATCGTATGCTAAACCTGTACTAATAAATAACCATCCAGATACGAAAAGAGATGGAATAGTAATACTATGGATAATCCAATAACGTACACTTGTAATAATATCCGAAAACGGACGTTCACCTGTAGATCCACCAGACATAATGTTATATTCTCCTTTAAAAAAATGATTGTTACTCATTCAAAAACTTAACCGAGAGCGGGCAGGGGGAATCGAACCCCCATCATTAGCTTGGAAGGCTAAGGTTTTACCACTAAACTATGCCCGCATATTTTAATTATAAAATTATGCGGGTATAAAAAGCAATAAAGTATTATAAATTTTCTAATTTTAGATCTAAAAATTTTGCTAAATCTGCTGCATTTTCTTCTAAATTTGAAATCGTACTTGGTTGTTCTACTGGTGTTAACGGAATTTTTCGTTCATCTTTTAAACATAAATAAATAACTCTTTTTGGATTTAAACCTTCAGAGATTTTAATGCCAATTGCTCGTATATTATTTAAAGGATAAGTTAAAAGTATTTCACGATTTTTACCTGGAAAACCTCGTCGAACAATTTTTACAAGTTTCTCAATTTTATTATATTCATTATAACCACTTCCAATATCCAATACTACTGTTAGTAAAGTATAAATACCAATACATAAACTTAATGTCCCATAAAACATCATTACAATACCTTGGGGTATAAAAGTTAATTCAATAGTATTGGCAAATGGTAATAAATTTATTTTAAGATAACTTGAAAGCCCTGCTAATAAAAAGCTCAATCCTCCAATAGAAAGAAAAAAAGTCCAGAAATAATTACTGAAACGTCGAGATCCTACTATTTCATCTTGACGAATATCTTTATTCATTTTTTGAGTTTTAATTAAATACTAAATTAACTTAATTGATTTTAACCCTAAAAACAAACCTGATGCCATAGCAAAGCAAAAACCTAGCAATAAAAAGTAATCAATGGTAACTATCATAATATCTGTGTGAATTATAAAAATGAAGTTTATAAAAATTTTTATATATATTAATATATATTATATAGTAATCTATATTTAAATTTTGGTTGGTAAAAATTTTCATTGATTTTTAAATAATTTACCCTAATTAAAAATTCTATTATTAATTACATTAAAACTTAAGTTAAATTTATGGCTAATTTTATTAAACCGTATAATGATGATCCATTTGTAGGCCATTTAGCAACTCCTATAACATCATCCGCAGTAACACGAGCTATTTTAAAAAATTTACCTGCATACAGATTTGGTTTAACCCCTTTATTACGAGGATTAGAAATTGGTTTAGCACATGGCTATTTTTTAATGGGTCCATTTGTTAAATTAGGTCCATTACGTAATTCTGATATTGCATTATTTGCAGGTTTCCTTTCAACAATTGGTTTAATCCTTATTTTAACATTAGGTTTAACTATTTATGGAATAGCTGCATTTGGACAAGAAAAAACATTAAGTTCTAGTACTTCAAATGAATTGCAAACTAAAAAATCATGGGATCAATTCAAAGGTGGATTTTTTGTAGGGGCCTGTGGTAGTGCTGGCTTTGCTTTTATTTGCCTTTCAAGTATTCCTAACTTTTAGTAATATTTAAGTCTTTACGTTACGCTAATAAATCGGTTAAACTTTAACCGATTTACTATATAAAAAATTATAATTAAAATTATCAAATATATCCTTATTTATGAGTACAGCAACAATTAATTTGCAAGAAGAGTACACTAAAACCGAAATTGCTAAAATTTTAAATATATTAGATGAAGAATTAGTTGGTTTAGCACCGGTTAAAGCACGGATTCGTGAGATTGCGGCTTTACTATTAGTAGATAAACTGAGAAGAAATTTAGGAATAACTGCTGGAAGCCCTGGTTTACACATGTCATTTACAGGTAGTCCTGGAACAGGTAAAACTACTGTTGGGTTAAAAATGTCAGATATTTTATTCCAATTAGGTTATATTCAAAAAGGGCACCTACTTACTGTTACACGTGATGATTTAGTTGGTCAATATATTGGACATACTGCCCCAAAAACAAAAGAAGTTTTAAAAAAAGCTATGGGTGGTGTATTATTTATTGATGAAGCTTATTATTTGTATAAACCGGATAATGAACGTGATTATGGTTCTGAAGCAATTGAAATTTTATTACAAGTAATGGAAAATCAACGTGAAGATTTAGTTGTAATTTTAGCTGGTTATAAAGAACCTATGGATAAATTCTATGAGTCAAACCCTGGATTATCTTCACGGATTGCAAATCATATTGATTTCCCAGATTATACTGTAGAAGAATTATTAAAAATCTCAAAAATGATGTTGGAAGAACAACAATATCAATTAACACCAGACGCAGAGCAAGCTTTAATTAGATATATTACAATACGAAAAGATCGTCCATTATTTGCAAATGCCCGAAGTGCTAAAAATGCTTTAGACCGAGCAAGAATGCGTCAAGCAAATCGTATCTTTGATAGTCGTGGCCAAGTATTAACGAAAAAAGATTTAGTTAATATTGAAGCACAAGATATTTTACAAAGTACAGTCTTTAATTAAATAATCAAATACTAAAGAATTTTTGACAACCCCAAAACTTCTTCAATAAAAAAATTATACAAATATATGAGTTTATTAATTATTGGTGGAACTGGAACCTTAGGTCGCCAAGTAGTACTTCAGGCATTAACTAAAGGTTACCAAGTTAGGTGTTTGGTCCGAAATTTACGAAAAGCATCTTTTTTAAAAGAATGGGGAGCTGAGCTTGTTTACGGAGATTTAACTATACCTGAAACAATCCCTCCATGTTTACGTGGTATTACCGGAATTATCGATGCTTCAACAAGTAGACCTTCTGATTTATCAAATATCAAACAAGTTGATTGGGATGGAAAATTAGCGCTAGTTGAAGCATGCCAAACTGCAAATATTCAACGTTTCATTTTTTGTTCTGCATTGAATGTTGAACAATTTTCTAATATTCCATTAATGGAAATGAAACAGGGAATTGAAATAAAATTAAAAAAATCAAAAATACCTTATACGATATTTCGTTTAAGTGGATTTTATCAGGGTTTAATTGAGCAATACGCAATACCGATTTTAGAAGATCTTCCTATTTGGATAACGAATGAAAATACTAGTGTTTCATATATAGATACACAAGATATTGCTAAGTTTTGTTTACGGGCTTTACAGCTCCCTCAAACAGAAAATAAAACTTTCTTTTTAGGTGGTCCAAAAGGTTGGTTATCATCTGAAATTATTAAATTATGTGAGCAATTAGCTGGACAATCTGCACAAGTAAAACGGGTTCCTATTTCAATTTTAAAATTAACAAGTCGATTCTTAGGGTTTTTTGAATGGGGTCAAAATATTAGTGATCGATTAGCATTCGTAGAAATTTTAAATGTTGAAAATAACTTTTCAAAATCCACTTTTGATTTATATAAAACATTTAAAATTGATCCTGTAGAAATTGTTCAATTAGATGATTATTTCTTAGAATATTTTATTAGATTATTAAAACGGCTAAGAGATATTAACTTTGAAGATGTTCAAAAACAGAAAAATTTAATTATTTAATCTATTAATATTTATTTTAATATGAACTACAGTAGTTTTATTGTAAAGATAATTAAAAAACCTGAGCAACGTTCTTTTAAAAATAATATTTCATTAACAGAATTAGTTGTTCAATTTGCTCAAATTCGAAAAAAAAAATCTAAAGACACATTTCGGATTTCAGTTTGGGGAAACTTAGCGAATGATGTAATGAAATATTATAAAATTAATGACTATATTTTAATTGAGGGGTATATTTCAATTCGAAATCCAATTTTCAATGATTCAGAATTGAATCCACGAAAATTTAAAAATAATAAACAAATTGAAGTTTCCGTATTAAAAATTTATCCTTTTAATTCAACTAATTCTCAAATTAGTGCAAAAATGTTATAAAACTCCTTTTTTAGCAATAAAAAATTAAAATGTAAAATTGTTAATTTTTTATTGATAAATTAAATTATTCAGATTCAGAATGTTTTAGTATAATTAATAATATTAGAAATAGTTCCTAGGAAAAATTTAATGTTAACTTTAAAAATTTTAGTTTATACAACAGTTATCTTTTTTGTTTCTTTGTTTATTTTTGGATTTTTATCAAGTGATCCTTCACGAAACCCAAACCGAAAAGATCTTGAGTAATCAATAATCAAAATATTAGATACTTATAGAATCAAATTTTATTTAAACACTTAAGATAAGCTAGATAAATATTACTAAAAAATCTATTTAGTTTATTTTAAGTGTTAATATAATTAAAAAGTTTTTTATTAAAACTTTAATTATTAATTTTTTATAGTTATATTTCGTTTTTTTATTAAAACTTATAATTCATTTCTTAATGATAAATAAATAGAAAGTTTTCAGCAGAATTAATATAAATAGATCGAAATAAAAAATAGTTTTTTTATTAAAAACTATATTAATATATAGTTAAAGATAATTTTCTTTTTACGAAATTTTTTACTAAAAATAGTTTTTATTTTCTTTTATTTTTTAATGAAACGTTTTAATTTAATAAATATTCTTCTTGTTATTTTAATTACTTTAACACCAAAACAAGCGTTAGCTGATATTGGTGGTTTAACTAAATGTAGTGAATCACCAGCTTTTGAAAAACGGTTAAAAGCAAGTGTTAAAAAATTAGAACAACGAGTTAGCAAATATGAAGCAGGAACACCTCCAGCTTTAGCATTAGAGCAACAAGTTGAACGGACAAAAGCTCGTTTTGATAAATATAGTCGTTCTGAGCTATTATGTGGTACTGATGGTTTACCACATTTAATTGCAGATGGACGGTGGAGTCATGCCGCAGAATTTATTCTTCCAGGCTTTGGTTTTATTTATATTTCTGGTTGGATTGGCTGGGTTGGTCGAAAATATGTACGGGCAGTTAGTACTACTAAAAATCCAACAGAAAGTGAAATTATTATTAATGTTCCATTAGCTTTAAAAATAATGACAACTGGATATATTTGGCCGATATCTGCATGGCAAGAATTAATAAGTGGAGATTTAGTTGCATTAAAAGAAGATGTAACGGTTTCACCTCGTTAATTTTATATAATACTTATTTATAATTATTTATTTATATGGACAATTTTCAAAAATATTTATCAACAGCACCGGTTCTTTTAACTTTATGGATGACTTTTACAGCTGGATTCATTATTGAAATAAATAGATTTTTCCCAGATATGCTGGGTTTATACTTTTAATTTAAAAAATAAAGAAACAATATTAATATTGTTTCTTTATTTTTTTAGTTAACCAAATTTACCTGATGTCGAAGCAATAACAAAAGCGGCATATGTTAAAATATAACCAACTGAGAAATGTACTAAACCAACTAAACGAGCTTGAACAATAGAAAGAGCGACAGGTTTGTCTCTCCAACGAATTAAATTTGCTAATGGTGTTCTTTCATGAGCCCAAACAAGAGTTTCAATCAATTCTTGCCAGTAACCACGCCAAGAAATTAAGAACATGAAACCAGTTGCCCAAATTAAATGTCCAAATAAGAACATCCACGACCAAACAGATAAATTATTCATACCAAAAGGATTGTAACCATTAATTAATGGTGATGAATTCAACCATAAATAATCACGTAACCAACCCATAATATAATTTGAAGATTCATCAAATTGACCTGGATTACCACCCCAGATAGTCATATGTTTCCAATGCCAATAGAAGGTTACCCAACCAATTGTATTTAACATCCAGAACATTGCTAAATAAAATGCATCCCAAGCTGAAATATCACAAGTACCACCACGACCAGGACCATCACATGGGAAACTGTAACCAAAATCTTTTTTATCTGGCATTAATTTTGATCCACGTGCATCTAAAGCACCTTTTATTAAAATTAAGGCAGTTACATGTAAACCTAAAGCAATTGCATGATGAACTAAGAAATCACCAGGACCAATTTTTAAGAATAAATCATTTTTATTATTATTAATAGCTTCTAACCAACCTGGTAACCAAACTTGATTACCCGCAATTGTAGCAGGGTTTGTTGAAGATGATAATAATACATTAAATTGGTAAACTGCTTTACCTGATGCCGCTTGAATATATTCTGCGAATAACGGTTCAAATAAGATTTGTTTTTCTGGTTGACCAAATGCTACAACTGTATCATTATGGATATATAAACCTAATGTATGGAATCCTAAGAATAATGAAGCCCAACTTAAGTGTGAGATAATAGCTTCTTTATGTTCTAACATACGTGCTAAAACATTATTTTTATTTAATTCTGGATCATAGTCTCTTACAAAGAAAATAGCACCATGTGCAAATGCACCAACCATTAAGAAACCTGCAATATATTGATGGTGAGTATATAGAGCCGCTTCTGTTGTAAAATCTTTTGATAAAAATGCATAAGGAGTCAATGCATACATATGTTGTGCTGTTAATGATGTTGCAACACCTAAACTCGCTAATGCTAAACCTAATTGCATATGTAACGAATTTGTGATTGTTTCAAATAACCCAACATGACCTGCACCTAATCGACCTCCAGGAGGACGATGTGCATCTAAAATTTCTTTCATGTTATGACCAATACCAAAGTTTGTTCGGTACATGTGACCAGCAATAATAAATACTACTGCAATTGCTAATTGATGATGGGCAATATCACTTAACCATAACGATTGTGTTTGTGGATGGAAACCACCTAAGAAAGTCAAGATAGCAGTCCCAGCACCTTCATTTGTTCCATAAATATGAGCTGCACTGTCTGGATTTTCTGCATAAACTGTCCAATTTCCTGTAAAGAAGGGTGTTAAACCTGCAGGATGTGGAGGAGTTGTTAAAAAATTATCCCAACCAATATGGACGCCACGCGATGCAGGAATTGCTACATGTACAAGATGTCCTGTCCAGGCTAATGAGCTTACGCCTAATAACCCTGATAAATGATGATTTAATCGCGATTCATTATTTTTAAACCAAGATAAACTCGGGCGGAATTTTGGTTGTAAATGTAACCATCCTGCAAATAATAATACAGATGATAAAATTAATAAACCAACTGAACCTTTGTATAATTCTTGATTTGTTCTAAATCCAATTGTGTACCACCATTGGTATACTCCTGAAAAAGCAATATTTACTGGGTATGTATTACCTTTACTAAATGCTTTTAATGCAGATTCGCCAAAATGTGGGTCCCAAATTGAATGAGCAATTGGTTTTACTTTTAAAGGGTTTTGTACCCACTTTTCAAAGTTACCTTGCCATGCAACATGAAATAAATTTCCTGCTGTCCACAGGAAAATAATAGCTAGATGGCCAAAATGAGATGCGAAGATTTTTTGGTATAGATTTTCTTCTGTCATACCATCATGGGCTTCTAAATCATGAGCAGTAGCTATTCCATACCAAATTCTGCGTGTTGCTGGATCTTGCGCAAGAGCTTGGCTAAATTTTGGAAATTTAGTTGCCATAACTTTCAGATGCCTATTTATATTATTTATAGTTGTAAGTAGAGGAGAAATTAATAGGAATTAATTATAGTATTTTCCAACTCCTTTAATTTTATAATAGATTTAATTTTATTTAGCTTATTGAAATTGAACGTGCTAAGAAGAATGACCAAGTTGTTCCAATTCCACCAAGTAAATAATGTGCTAATCCAACAGCACGACCTTGAGTAATACTTAAAGCACGAGGTTGAATTGCTGGAGCAAAGTTTAACTTATTATGTGCCCACACAATTGATTCTATTAATTCTTGCCAGTATCCTCTTCCACTAAATAAGAACATTAAACTAAATGCCCAAATAAAATGCGCACCTAAGAAAATTAATCCATATGCTGATAAAGCTGAACCATAAGATTGGATTACTTGTGAAGCTTGTGACCATAAGAAATCACGTAACCAGCCGTTAATTGTAATAGAACTTTGAGCAAAATTTCCACCGGTAATATGTGATATTGCTCCATCTGGTGTAATTGTTCCCCAAACATCTGATTGCATTTTCCAACTAAAGTGGAAGATTACAACTGAAATTGAGTTATACATCCAGAATAAACCTAAGAAAACATGATCCCAACTTGAACTTTGACAAGTACCACCACGACCTGGGCCATCACATGGGAATCGGAAACCTAAATTTGCTTTATCTGGAATTAATTTTGAACTACGAGCGTATAAAACACCCTTTAGAAGAATTAAAACTGTTACATGAATTGTAAAAGCGTGAATATGGTGAACCATAAAATCTGCAGTACCTAATTTAATAGGCATCATAGCAATTTTCCCACCAACTCCAACTACATCCCCACCAAATGCATAACTTGTTGTTGCTAAAGCGTTTGGAGCTGTTGTACCTGGTGCTAATAAATGGATATTTTGAATCCATTGAGCAAAAATTGGTTGTAATTGAATTGCTTTATCTGAGAACATATCTTGAGGTCGACCTAGAGCACGCATAGTATCGTTATGGATATAGAAACCAAAAGCATGACAGCCTAAGAAAATACAAACCCAATTTAAATGCGCGATAATTGAATCACGGTGACGTAATACACGATCAAGTAAATTATTGTAATTATTTGCAGGCGTATAATCACGTACCATAAAAATAGCAGCATGAGCAGCACCACCTACCACACAGAATCCACCAATCCACATATGATGAGTGAATAAAGATAATTGTGTCGCGTAATCTGTTGCAATATAAGGATATGGTGGCATCGCATACATATGATGTGCAACAATAATACTTAATGAGCCTACCATAGCTAAGTTAATTGCTAATTGAGCATGCCATGAAGTTGTTAAAATTTCATATATTCCTTTATGGCCTTCACCTGTAAATGGACCTTTATGAGCTTCTAAAATTTCTTTCATACTATGGCCAATTCCCCAATTAGTACGATACATATGACCAGCAATAATAAATAAAACTGATAAAGCTAAATGGTGATGAGCAATGTCACTTAACCATAAGCCACCTGTAATTGGATTTAACCCACCTTTAAATGTTAAGAAGTCTGAGTATTCACCCCATTGTCCACTAAAGAATGGTGTTAATCCTTTAGAAAAACTTGGATACAATTGCGCCATTAATTCTCGATTAATTAAGAATTCATGTGGTAATGGAATTTCTTGTGGTGCAATACCAGCATCTAATAATTTATTAATTGGTAGAGCAATATGAATTTGGTGACCTGACCATGATAAACAACCTAAACCTAATAAACCTGCTAAATGATGGTTCATCATTGATTCCGCATTTTGGAACCATTCTAATTTAGGTGCTGCTTTATGGTAATGGAACCAACCTGCAAATAACATAATTGCAGACATAGCTAAACCACCAATAGCAATCCAGTATAATTCTACTTCACTAGTAATACCTTCGGCACGCCACATTTGGAACCAACCTGAAGTTGTTTGTATACCTTGGAAGTTTCCTCCTACATCTGCATTTAAAATCTCTTGACCTACAATTGGCCAAACTACTTGAGAACTTTGTTTAATACCAATTGGATCTGTTAACCATGCAGAATAATTTGAAAAGTATGCTCCATGGAAGTGCATACCACTTATCCATAGGAATATTACTGCTAATTGGCCAAAATGAGCACTGAAAATCTTACGAGAAACTTCTTCTAATGAGCTCGTTTGACTATCAAAATCATGAGCATCAGCATGTAGATTCCAAATCCAAGTTGTTGTTTTTGGTCCTTTAGCTAAAGTTCTTGAAAAATGTCCTGGTTGTGCCCATTTTTCGAAACTAGTTTCGACAGCGTCTTTCTCTACAAAAACTTGTACATTTTTTGTTCGACGCTCGGTTGAGCTTATTGCCATTGAGTTTCTCCTTTAGGGAGACGAAAATCTATGAAACTCTCATAAAAAATAACGCATCAAAAATTGTTGGCTAAATATGAGTTTTCAATAGTATATTATACTCATTTTTCTACTTTTTTACGAAAAATTTTATTTTTATTTTATTAAAATTTAATGTATAAAAATTTTTTATTTTGATACTATATTAGTAGAATATTATTAAACGTCATATTTTTATGGTTAGTCGTGGTTCAAAAGTTAAAATTCT
>Ga0209194_1000120_pt1 | contig 69211 bp, 50 predicted proteins | sample COGITO_mtgs_1004_FD_184787 | JGI IMG/M metagenome (GOLD analysis project Ga0209194, IMG submission 184787) | Pelagic marine microbial communities from North Sea - COGITO_mtgs_100413 (SPAdes) (version 2) | ecosystem: Environmental > Aquatic > Marine > Epipelagic ... | reverse complement strand
AATGAACTAAAGGTGCAGTGTCTTGTGCTTAATCGTATGATTCAAGTCGCTAAGCCGGATAGCTATGTCTGCTAAACCGAGACGCCGCCCTCGACTGGAGGGAAGCAAAGGGATGTACTATCGTTTCAATATTGTTGCAACAACGCCGTAAGGGGTTGAGAAAGGTAGCGAGCCAAAGATACGGCTATACTGTCATCTCAGTAAAGCAGAGCTTAGCGCTTAAAGCCGCTAAAGCCGCTAATTCAACAGCGCCTCCAGCGTCCCCTGCACGTTTAGCGCATAAGACGAATTCCCTTCAGACTGATAAATTTCAATCGACTTCTCCAAATCAGCCTGCGCCAGTGCCAAATTTCCCTCTTTTGCTCGCATCACGCCGCGCAGATAATAGGCATCCGCGTTGCGCGGGTTCAGCGTCAGCGCCCTAGAAAGCACGCGGTCGGCTTCGGTGTAGTTGCCAGCATCAATAAAAGCTTGAGCGCTTTCTAAGTAATTGCGCTCGTAGTCAATGCCGCGAAACCGGCGCTCTAACGTTGCGATCGCCCGGTAGCTGTCGGTCCGATAGCCGTATACCGTAGGCCGATAGCCCAGCGCCTGCTGCACCTCGTCATTGGTGATAGTTTGCAGCGAGCGGTCTTCGTCGATTGCCTCAGCGATCGCAATCGCCAATCCCTCACCCACACTCACATTTAGCTCCACAATTCGCCCTGCGGTTGTCCCTAGCCCGCCAAAGCCAGATGCAGGCCCCAGCACCGCCAAGTTCTCTTTTTCCTGCGGCAGCGTATGGCGAAAGCCGTAGTTAAACACCGGCATATTCTCAAAGTCAAACAGCCGCAGCACCGAATCTTCGACCTCTTCATCTAGCCCTTCAATGCCGCCGCGATCGTCTAGGTGATAGCCAAAAGTACCTAATGCCTCACTAGCCGGAACGCCGCCTGCCGCCATCAGCGTAGCCGACAGCTCGTCTACCGGGTTGGCAATTTGCCCCGCATTGCGAATGTACAGCTCGGGCATCACTTCTACCCTGGGAACGCCAATTTTTTCCATCAGCGTTTTCACTTCCTGAGCGATCGCGTTCATCTGCGCTGTGGGCACCGACCCCGACCGGCTCAGCTGCTGCGCCGTGGTCGAATCCGCGTAAAACAGCAGCGCGTTAAAGCTCAGCCGGTCGTCTAGCACCGCAATATTGGCCCGGTCGAACAAAAAGCCAGAAGACTTGAGATCGTACTCTTGGCCAATGTAGCCATGTACCAAAATGCTAAAGGCCAAAGACCGCACGTCTGCCGAGTCCGACGTGCCCTGGTACAGCAGCTTCGGCTGGCGGTGATAGTCCAGCAGGCTCAGCAGCAAATCGCGGCGCTTTTGGTCATCGCCCCCACTTGCCACCGTCAGCCAGCGCTGCGCCGACGCATCTGCCGGGTCAAAATAGCGCTGAATCAGCTCCGCCTCCATGCCCTTAAACTGCTCAACGCTCACGTCATACAGATCAATCATCAGGCCCATACTCAGGGCGCTATCTGGAAAGCCCAGCGCTTCTAGGCCCTGCATCATGCCGACACCGCTGGCCGCTGCTAGCTCACCGCTTTGGCTGGCATCGACAAACTGCTCGGCGCTGTAGGTTTTGCCGCTGGCCGTAAAGCTACACACCAGTGAGCCTGCCGTTTGCACGGTGTTGAGACTGACATTGCCAATAATGTCAATATCAGCGCGGCTAAGCGCTGCTTTAAAGTTACGCGAGGCGGCGTTGCGATCTAGCGCGATGGTGCTGACTTCTCCAAGGCGCAGAAAGTCTTGATAGAGGGGGCTAGGGGTGCCAAACGTGCCGTATTGCGATCGCAAATTCTGCGGAACCTGGTTACGGTCCAAATACGCCAGCCCGCCGCGTACCAGGTGCCCACCAATGCCGCTAGCCGTGTTGCCCTCAGTGACAATCGCAACCTCGGCGCTCTCTCCGCGCGCGGCTAGCGCTTGTTTTACCTTTAGCGCCGTCATCACCCCAGGCACTTCATCGCCAAAGACAACTACGTCGTACTGCTGCGCGTTTTCAACCGTAGGGCAGCTTTGAGGGCTATTGCTTTGAGTGCTGCTGCTTTGAGTGCCGTTGCTTTCAGTCCTAGCGCTTTCAGTAGCGCGATCGCGGCTGCGATTACTTTGGGCGTTGGCCGCAGGCACCAAAATCGAAAACTGGCCCGCTAAGCCTACCGCTAGCACGATGCTAGCCCCAAAAGAAGAAACGAACGAACGCATACACGTCTATCCCAGCAAAAGGCAAGGCCAAAAAATTTAAGGCCAAAAAAAATCCGCTGCCAAGCCCCTCAGCCACAATGCTGAGGAAAATACTGAGGCCAAGTCAGCGATCCTGTACAAGATTACAGCTTTAACCGACGTTTTCAGCGCACATCCAGACGTTTTTACTCGCCCTTGATCGAAATATTGTTTGTGTTAAGGCTAGCGTTCCCTAGCAAGACGCAGTAATTCAGCGCGCTGGCCATTGCGGGCTATTGCGGGCTATTGCTGGGATTCTTGCTGAGCCACACGGCGTTTGACCTGAATCACGCTGTCCGGGTTCAGCGAAATAGAATCAATCCCCGCCTCTACCAAAAACTGGGCAAACTCCGGATAATCACTGGGCCCCTGGCCACAGATACCCACCTTGCGCCCCGCCGCGTGCGCTGCCTTAATCACATGGCGAATTGCCAGCTTCACCGCGTCATCCTGCTCGTCAAACAAATCGGCTAGGGCGGCTGAGTCGCGATCAACCCCCAGTATTAGCTGCGTCAGGTCGTTGCTGCCAATCGAAAAGCCGTCGAACCGTTCGGCAAACTGGTCGGCTAGCAGTACATTTGACGGAATCTCGCACATCACGTATATTTCCAGGCCGTCTTCTCCGCGTGCCAGTCCCTGCTCTGCCAAAATCTCTAGCACCTTATCAGCCTCTTCTAACCGGCGGCAAAAGGGCACCATAATCACCACGTTTTTAAAGCCCATTTCGGCCCGCACCCGCTTCAGCGCCTGGCATTCTAGCAAGAAACCCGCCCGGTAGCGATCGCTGTAGTACCGCGCCGCGCCGCGAAAGCCCAGCATCGGATTGGCCTCTTTTGGCTCAAAATCTCTGCCGCCAATCAAATCAGCATATTCATTCGTCTTAAAGTCGCTCAGGCGTACAATCACCGGGTGCGGATACTGCGAGGCGGCAATTTTACCAATGCCCTGACTGAGCCGATCTATAAAGTATTCGCACTTGTCATCGTAGCCTTTGGTCATATCGCGAATGGTCTGCCAGGCGTCGCGATCGGCCAGCTCATCGTAATGGATCAGCGCCATCGGATGAATCTTGATCAGGTTGTTGATAATAAACTCCATCCGCGCGAGGCCAATGCCCTGGGCCGGAAGCTGCCACCAGTCGAAAGCCGCACCAGGGCTAGCAATATTTAGCATAATCTGCGTGCGGGTTTCAGGCATATTGCTCAAATCCACATCCGCCGAGTCAAAGTCGAGCTGCCCTTCGTAAATGTAGCCCTGGTCGCCTTCTGCGCAAGAGAGCGTCACCGCCTGCCCCATCTCGAGCACGCGGCTGCCGTCACCCGTACCAATCACCGCCGGAATGCCCAGCTCGCGGCTGACAATGGCCGCATGACAGGTCCGACCGCCATAGTCAGTCACAATGCCTGCCACCTTTTTCATCACCGGCACCCAGTCTGGGTCAGTCATTTCAGTGACTAAGATGCTGCCTGCTTCTACTTTGTCAATGTCTTTGGCACTCAAGACACGGCAGACTTTTCCCGATACGATCGCGCCCCCAATGCTCAGCCCCGTTGCCAGCACCTTACCCGATTCCTTCAGCTTATACGTTTTCAGCAGTCCGCCCTGCTGCTGCGACTGCACCGTCTCTGGGCGCGCCTGCACAATAAACAGCTCGCCCGTATCGCCATCCTTGGCCCACTCCATGTCCATCGGCATACCGTAGTGACGCTCAATCAAAACCGCCCACCGGGCCAGCTGCAAAATCTCGTCGTCGTCTAGCACAAACGCCTCACGCTCTTTCCCGCTGGCATTTACGGTGGTCACCGTCGTCTTATTGCCATCCACGGCGTACACCATCTTCTTCGCCTTCGTGCCCTTCTTCTTTTCAATGATGGGTCGATACTGGCTAGCTTTAGACTGGCTAACTTCAGACTGGCTAACTTCAGACTGGCTAACTTCAGACTGGCTAACTTCAGACTGGCCATCCTCAAGCTGACCAGACGGCGGCGACACCAGCAGCGGCTTAAAAATCGTGAACTGATCGGGCGTTACGCTGCCCTGCACCACCGTCTCACCAAGCCCCCAGGCACCAGTTAGCAGCACCGCATCCGGGAACCCTGTCTCCGTATCGATTGAAAACATCACCCCTGCACAGGCTTTATCCGAGCGCACCATCTTTTGCACACCCACCGACAGCGACACGCTCATATGATCAAAGCCTTTTTCCTGCCGATAGCTAATCGCCCGGTTGGTAAACAGCGAGGCAAAGCACTTGCGGCAGGCTTCCAAAATCTCCATTTCGCCGCTGATATTTAAAAAAGTCTCCTGCTGACCAGCAAAGCTAGCATCGGGCAAATCTTCTGCGGTCGCACTGCTGCGCACGGCTACATCCACCTCTAAGGTGCTGTGACGATTACTCAAGTCTTGGTACGCCTGCTTTATCTCATCTGCTAGTGCGCCCGGAAAGGAGGCCCGTCTAAACAGCTGCCGAATTGTTTTTCCTGTTTGTTCTAACGACTGCTTATCTTGCTGCCAGGCCAAAAGCTGAGCTTCAATCTGAGGGGTGAGCTGATTAGCTGCAACAAATTCTCTATAGGCCCCTGCTGTCACGGCAAAGCCACCCGGCACCTTGATTCCTTGAGATGTCAGCGCACTAATCAGCTCGCCCAGGGAGGCATTTTTACCGCCCACCTGTTCAACATCACGGTTGGTTGCCGCTTCTAGCCAAACAATCCGATCGTTAGTGCCGTTCATCTTAAGCATTCTCCATTTTCCACCAGCGGGCTCTAAATTTTAAGCCTTCGCTTTGGGTCTTTAATATCAGGTCTTTATTCTAGGACTAAATTCTAGAACGGCTCGCTAGATTTGCCTGCTGTTGTCAGGAGGCCGTTACGGGGGCTTGCTGCCAGTCTTTGCGCAGCCAGTCTTTGCACAGCCAGTCTTCACACATTCCTCATAAATGGGGATCATACTGGTTTGTGCTGTGGATTGTAGAGTGAAACGGGCATTATGCATTTGCTAGAAGCTGCTCAAAAAATTCTGTGTGGGTACACCAACCCAACCGCTAGAATCCAAATCGTCAAAATTTCTAATCTCCCAAACTATACGTTTGAGAGATCGGTGATGCCTAACGGCTCTATTCTCTTTGAGACATTTAGAGATGCCCGCTTAGAGATTCACACGAGCGAAATGATCAGCGCTATTTTATCAGATGTGATTCCTTGTAGTGAGCTGACGGTGCAAGCTGAAACCCAAAAGCAGCGGTCTCTACTTGCACAGCAGTCTGTTTGATGGTCTTTTGCGATCGCCATCAGATGCGATCGCCATCAGATAGTTGTATCCGATGGCGAGCTAGGGCAGTCTCTATCTAGGAAAGAGATGACGCCGAGGCGAAATGCCTGGGTTAAAAACGGTGGCAATCTCTTCATCAGATAGCTGGTTGAGCTGTGTTGTCAGCTCGTTAGGGGCAAAGGCGTGCCCTTGCGAAACGGCTAGCTTAACAAAGGTCTCTGGATCGTCTAGTGCCTTTTGTCGCTGCTGGTTAGCCTGGGCTTCGGTTACATTTTTGTAGAGCCGTGCGGCATTTTTTTTCGGCTCCTTTTCTAGGGTACTCTCTGTTTTTTCGTCTAGATTCTGGTCTAGGTTTTTCTCTGGCTTTTTCTCTGGCATGGTCTTCAGTCTCCTGCGTAAAGAGCTAAACCTCAACCTGCTTAAAATATTGTTTCCTACAGCTTCTTTTTTCTTTGTGAGTGCCCGGAGGAGTGCTCAGAAGAGTGCCCAAAGGCGTAGGCTATAGAGCCTATAATAGGTCAGGTTCAAGCGTGAAAAAAAGAGGGTTTAATCTCTCTTTTCTTTTCTCTATTCTATCGCTTAGCTTGCTAGATTAACCGTCAATGACAGGAAAGTATACTTTTATCTCTGTGCCCTGTCCCACCTCGCTAAAGACATCTAAAAAGCCGCCTGCGTTTTGCACAATGCCGATAACAGTAGCTAGCCCTAGTCCTGTGCCTTTGTCGGGAGATTTGGTGGTAAAAAAGGGATCGAAGATGCGATCGCGCATTTCGGGCGCAATACCCATGCCAGTATCGGCAACGCTAACGACAAGATAGCGGCCAGCAGAGCGATTGAGATTTTTGCTGGCCGCCACAGCGTCAATTACCACATTGTTAGCGCGCAGGGTCAAAACACCGCCCTCTGGCATCGCATCGCGAGCGTTAACGCACAGATTCATAAACACCTGGTGCAGGTGGGTCGAGCTGAGCGAAACTCTCTTTTGCTGGCGCTCAGCAGCTTCACCTTCAAAAATATGCTGATGAATCTCAATCGTGTGAGAAATTCCCTGTCTAACAACGGCGATGACTTCTTCTAAAAGGGTGGTGATATCGACAAGCGACTCGTTTTCCGGGCTGCCTTTGGCAAAAGTAAGAATTTGCTTGACCATGTTAGCGCCGCGTCTAGCGCTTTTTTCTAAGATATCGAGCTGTTCGTGAGTACTGCTGTCAATGTCTTTTAGAGTGATGCGCAACAGCTGAGCAATGCCGAGGATGGGGGTCAAAATATTGCCCAAATCGTGGGCGATGCCGCTGGCAAGCTGACCGAGACTTTCTAGTCGCTGCGCCTGGTAAAACTGCGCTTCTAATCTTTTTTTGGCTGTAATGTCGGTATTCACTTCTAAAAGAGACTGTGGCGCTTTGGCCGCGTTGAGAACAAGTGTCCAGCGGCTGGCCACTAAAATGTCTTGACCGGCTTTGGTAGACTGCGTCAGTTCACCTTGCCAAAAGCCCTGCTCTAGCGTGGTTTTAAGGGCCAGTTCTAGCGTGGCCGGGTCTCTTTTTTTAAGCAGCCGATGGGCGATTTGGCCCATGGCTTCTGGCTCACTCCAGCCGTACAGGCGCGTGGCTCCCTGGCTCCAAAACACAATGCGACCGGCCAAGTCACGCACAAAAATGGCGTCGGTGGCAATGTCAATTAGGGCGGCCTGTTCTTCAATCTTTTGTTCAGCCCGTTTACGCTCGGTAATGTCTTCGTTGACGCCGACATAGCCAACAATTTCTCCGGCAGGCTGGACTTGAGCGGTATGGGCTTGAGCTTGGGTAGCTTGAGCTTGGGTGGCTTGAGCGGTATCGGGCGATCGCATCGCAATTGCCTGACCCAACACCCAACGCTCTAAAAGCGGCGCTTCAACGGCAACGGCTGTATCGCCGCCGCTATCAGCACCTGCATCAATACCTATATCAACTGCTGTATCCTGACGTAAAAAGCGTTGATTCAAAAAGCGAAACTCCAACAAAAAGTCACTGTCGCCGCTGATAAATCGCTGCCAAGCGTCCAAGACCCTACCCTTATCATCCGGGTGAATGGCCTGTTCCCACTGGTTTCCTAGACTCTCTTCAAGGGTTAGCCCAGTCATTTCTTGCCACTTGGCATTGGTATAGGTATAGCGGCCTGCGGTATCGGCCTGATAAATGCCCACAGGTGAAAACGCACTCAAAGAGCGAAACCGCTCCTCACTTTCTTGTAGAGCGTTTTGAATTTGACGGCGCTCTATCAGCTCGCGGCGAGTGGTTTGGTAAAGCTCTGCTTGCTGAATAGCAATCCCTAGCTGGTTGGCGACTTGCTTTAGCAGCTGAGTACTTTCAGGTTTCCAGTCGCGCTGATCGCGGCAGTGGTGGGCAATCAGTAGCCCCCAAAGGTGGTCGTCTTGAACAATAGGCACCACCAAATTGGCCAGAACCTGCACGGTTTCTAACATATTTACATAGCAGGGGTGAATATTGCCGCCATAGAGATTGGAAATGGAGCGGACACGACCCTGGCGATAGGTAGCGACGTATTCCTCGTCAAAGCAAGAGTCGTAGATGTTCATACCGAGCGTTTTCATCCAGTCTTCACCGACCGATTCGGCTTCGACAACGCCTTGCAAATCGGGCTTGAAGCGGAAAACCAAAACGCGATCGGTCTCTAGCAAATGTCGGACCTGGTCAACCGCAACGTGCAAAATTTGACCCAGATCGAGAGTTTTGCGGATGGCATCGGTAATTTCAGCTAGCGATCTTTCTCGCTCTAGCTGTTGCTTCAGCCTAATTTCTGTTTGCTGATGATCGCTGCCCAGATCTCCTTTGCCCAGATCTCCTTTGCCCAGATCTCCTGAATAGTCAGAAGCCTCATCAGACGTATATTTGGATGAGCGTCGGTGCAACAGCAGCGCTACCCGCGAGTTGAGATCTTCGTCAGGGCAGGGCAAGGTCACATAGTCGTCTGCACCGGCCTCAATCGCAGAAATGCCCTGATAGCTATTATTAGAATGGCTCAGCAATAAAATGGGCGATCGCACGCCTGTAGAGCGTAGCTGACGGCAGAGGCTAAGGCCATCTATCTGGGGGGCCGTATCGTCTATGACGATCAAATAGCGAGGCTCTAGGCTGCTAACCTCTGGGCTAGATTCTAGATGAATAGCTACCGCTAGGGCCGTCACAGTCTCCACGCTGTGGCTATAGCCAAACGGCGAGTTCTGTAGGGCCTGAGCGACCGAGCAATCGCTAGCCACAACTAAAATTTTCATAGCGAACCCGGAGAAGAAAGCGTCTAGGAGGCTGTTTAGCCTTTTTCTATCTCTAATAATTTTTTATAGGCAATTCTATAGCTAACAAATTTGGATAAAAATAGATTGAGACACGACTGACTTTGTTTCCTATATGTTGACTTGCCTCACAACTTCCTCACAGCTTCCACCACAATTCTTATTCATCTTTTGGCCTATTTTCCAGCTCACCTGTCGCTAGCAGCCTTGAGTCTCAATCTTTAGTACTCTCCTGATTCCTTAATTCGCCGCACCAAATACTCTCGCATTTCAATAAACTCTCGCGACACCCGCAGGTCTGAGGGCGCAGTTTCGGCTAGCTTAGCCGAGAAAGGATTGGCAATATCTTCTACAATTCGCCCCGGATTGGGGTACATCAAGATAATGCGCGTAGAGAGCAGCAGGGCCTCTTCTACATCGTGCGTGATAAAGAAAATGGTCTTATTAGTCTGCTGCCAAATGTCATGCAGGCTCATCTGCATAGACTCTCGGGTAAACGCATCGAGTGCACCAAACGGCTCATCCATCAAAATTACTTTTGGATCAGCGGCCAGCGCGCGGGCGATCGCAGCCCTTTGCTTCATCCCCCCCGACAGCTGATGCGGCAGCTTCTTCGCCGCTTCTAGCAGCGACACCATACTCAAAAAATAGCTCACCCGCTGCCGCCGCTCTTTGGCATCAATGCCCTTCATGCGAGGCCCAAAATCCACATTTTTCTCAATCGTCAGCCAGGGAAACAAATTCGGCTGCTGAAACACCACGCCCACCTCCGCGTCTGGCTTAGTATGCGGACGACCGTCTACACTCACCACCCCGTGCGTAGGAATTTCATACCCTGCCAAAACGCGCAGCAAAGAGGTCTTGCCACAGCCAGAAGGCCCAATCGCACAGATAAAATCTCCTCGATTGAGATTGAGATCAATCGCCTCTAGCGCAGGAAAAGGGCGAGGGCCGTCCAGGTCATAAACCAGATCAATATCGCTAAGAGCGATCAGCGTATCGCCATTAGCCTCATCATAAGGAACGGCAATATCGTGACGAGTAGAAGAATGAGCTGTCATGGGTTAGCGAGTAGCAGAACAAAAGAAAACAGAAGTTGGGTAGCCGTAATCAAGAGTAGGCAAACCAGATAGGCAAGCTAACAATGCATCACCCACCCAAGGGCTAAGCCGAATCAAAACAATGAATAAAGCCCCAGCCAGCGGGCAAAGCGGAGTCGAAACAATAGAGTTCCTAGCCCGAGGGCTGAGCGGAGTCGAAACAATAGAGTTCCTAGCCCGAGGGCTGAGCGGAGTCGAAACAATAGAGTTCCTAGCCCGAGGGCTGAGCGGAGTCGAAGCCCGACTTCAACACCACATCAACACACTCATCAGCTTACAGATCCGCTTACTTAGTCACCGCCTGACTAAACAGCGCCTTCTGATAGGTATCAATATCTGGCGCAGACGTAATCGCCTCTTGCTTCACCATAAACTCCGCAGAATCTTTCAACACCTGAGCCATCGCGCCGGGCGCTTCGGGTGTCCCCAAATACTGCTCGCCAGACTGTTCTTCGGCGCTCAGCCAAACCAGCTCATTCATAACCGCCAGACTCTCTTCAGGCGTCAGCCCAATCTCTTCAGCCATTGCCACAGACGCCGCCTCTGGGTCATCACGATATAGCTGAACGGCCTCATCAAGCGCTTCTACATAGCCTTTCAAAAAGTCAGGATACTGCTCTTCAAAATCTGTGCTAACAACGCCCAGGTCAGCGGTAATAATGCCCACTTCAGCCAGCTGCTTAGCGGTAATCAGTACCGTTCCGTCTTCGTCTAACATTTTAGAAAGCGTCGGCTGCCAAACAAAGCCCCCGTCAATATCGCCGCGCTGCCAAGCCGCCAGCATATCTTGAGGCTGAAGATCGAGAATCTGTACAGTAGTCGGATCGATGCCTTCATTATCTAGCGCTGAAAGCAAGCTAAAGTGAGTGGTTGAGCCGAAGGGAACGCCAATTTTTTTATCAACCAGATCGGCCATGCTGGTAATGCCAGAAGCGCTAGTAACAGCGAGCGCTTCATTATCGCCAATCACGTCGTGAATAAAATACACCTTATAAGGTAAGTCTTGCGCAATCCCCGTAGAGACCGGAACAGAACCCGCTAAGCCAACATCAATTCCCCCAGAAGCCATGGCCGTATTCACATCGCGGCCAGAGTCAAAGGGAAGCCACTGAATGTCTACGTCAGGAAACTTGGCCTCTGCAAAGCCCTGGTTTTTGGCGAGGACTTCCGCGTTGGGAATGAGCTGATAGCCAATGCGAAACTCAGCGGGCATACCGCCTTCTACCGCGTCAGTACTGGTCGCATCCGGGCCACTACAGGCCGCGATCGCAACTACTAAAACTAGGCTGAGCAGGCCCAGCACTAGGGTAAACTGTCTTCTAAACTTTTTTCTGAGTGTGTGCATTTTCTATCGGTCGCCTTAAGTTGATTTTTACGGTTTGTTTTGCTGATACCATTTGCTGATACCAGCTTACGCCTAGTTCTGTTCTGCTTTCTGCTTTCTGCTTTCTGCTTTCTGCTTCTGTTTAGCTGCTTTATTCTCTGCCAGCCCTTATTCTCTGCCAACCCAGGGTATGTAATAAGTTTGCAGCCGCCGCAGGCCCATGTCTATCGCGATCGCAATTACACCCATAATCAAAATGCCAACAAAGATAATATCGCTGCGCAAAAACTTACTCGCATCTAGCACCATCCAGCCAATACCCGACCGGGCCGCCACCATTTCAGCGGCAACTAGCGTCGTGTACATAAAGCCCAAAGCCGTTCGCAGCCCGGTAAACAGCTCGGGCAGGCAAGAGGGAAAAACAACTTGGGTAAACACCTGCCATTGAGAAGATCCCAATGAGAGAGCGGCGTTAATGCGATCGCGCGGCACCCGCTTTACCCCTGCCACCATAGCAATATACAGCGGCGCAAATCCGGCTAAGAACAACAGCGCAATTTTAGAGCTATCGTCAATGCCAAGCCAAATTACAATCAGCGTGTAATAGGCCAGCGGCGGCAGCGGTCGGTAAAACTCAATAAACGGATCGAGCACCGCCTGAACCGGCTTGAAGTAACCACTTGCCAATCCCAGCGGCACCGCTAGGCCAAAAGCCATCACAAACGCAATTAGCAGCCGTCGCATGCTCGCGGCAATATGCGCCAGCAGCGACTGCCCCTTATATCCATTCTGCAAAATGTTAATAAACGCGCCCCCAACAGCCTGCGGAGAGGGAAAAAACTGCGGGTTTACCCAGCCCAAATTAGTCACCAAAAACCACAGCGCGATCGCCGCCAAAATAGATATCAGCGACAGCGATCGCGGCGATATGCCCAGTGACTTTTTTGGACGAGTGGTTCCTTTTCTCGCTCTTTGAACAGAAATTCGATCAGAGTGGATCGGATCGGTTTTCGCAGTCATATCAGCACGGGCTCTACTAGGAAGGTCGCAGTTCGTGGGGCTATAGTACAGGATTATCTGCTTTAAAACAGAGCGCCTGTTTGCTTTTGGCTCCTAACTTTTGGGCCCTAGCTTTTAGGACCTAGCTTTTAGGCAGAGAATAGATGCTTTTAGAAATAGCCGCTACCAGGCCGTCAATTTCTGGGCGAGTAACAACCAGCGGCGGGCAAACAATCAGCACATTTGTAAAACCAGGAATCGTATTGGTGTTTCGGCCAATCATCACCTGCTGCTCCATACAGCGCTTTACTACGCCCGCTACAGCCGCATCTTCTAACGGCGTCTTACTTGCTTTATCTTTTACCAGCTCTATTCCAACTAACAATCCCTTGCCTCGCACGTCTCCTACCTGAGGATGGTTTAAAAGCGCCTGTAGCTGAGATAGCAAATAGTCACCCATCTCAGCCGCTCGCTCAACCAGTCCTTCTCTCTCAATAATCTCAATATTGCGCAGACCCACCGCCGTACAAACCGGCGTGCCCCCGTAGGTGCTGATATGGCGAAAGTGGCGATCGCTGCCCGGATCGTCTAAAAACGCCTCAAAAATATGTTGCTTTGCCACCGTTGCCGACAGCGGCATATAGCCACTGGTAAGTCCCTTCGCAAAAGAGATAATATCTGGCTCGACGCCCCAGTGGTGATGGCCAAACATTTTACCCGTGCGGCCAAAGCCATTGACCACCTCATCGTAAATTAAGAGGATACCGGTGCGATCGCAAATGTCTCGTACTCCTTGCAAATATCCGTCCGGCGGCACAATCACCCCACCCCCCGAAATAACCGGCTCTACAATAATGGCCGCAATCGACTCAGCCCCCTCATAGCGCACCGTCGTCTCCAGCTCTTGCAAAAGATTGGCATTATAGGCATCTTCACTTTGCCCATTCCCAAACCGGTAGTAATAAGGCGGGTTCACATGCATAAATCCAGGCACCAGCGGCTCATACTTCAGCTTTCGCTCTGCCTGCGCCGTCGCGCTCAGCGCCCCCATCGAATGGCCGTGATAGCCCCGGTAGCGAGAAATAAACTTATACCGAGGCCCCGCCCCTGCCGGAGCCGTCTGCGCGTGATACTGCCTAGCCAGCTTAAACGCGGTCTCATTCGCCTCCGAACCGCTAGTCGAAAAGAACACTTTTCCCTCGTAGCCCAGCAGCTCCGTCAGCTTGTGCGCCAGCCGAATTCCCGGCTCGTGGCTCATCGTCATTGGTGAATAGGAGAGATTCATCACCTGCTCATAGGCCACCTCTGCCAGCTCTTGACGACCGTAGCCCACATTCACACACCACAGCCCCGAAACCCCATCAAAGTACTTCGTCCCCTGACTGTCTGTTACATAGCAGCCCGCACCCGTCGATATGCACTTCGGTGGCTGCTGTGCAAACGGCTTGTGCTGCGCCATCGAGTGCCATAGCGATCCCGTGTCCATCTCTCCTAAATCTTTAGGCAAATCTTCGGTCAAATCTTCGATCAAATCTTCAGGCGCGGATTGTTCAGCAAGTGCCAAACTCTTCTTGGCTTTTACATCGGCTTTTACATCAGCCTCTACAGCGGCTTTCAAATCGGCTTCAGCCGCAATCTGCTTGGCATCAAAACTAACAACCATGACAAAAATCTCTCTCAACGGAAAAGAAGAACAAAGTATCTAACAAATTAAGCATCTAACAAATTAAACATCTAGCAACTTATCGAAGGTGCACTAAACGATAACAACAGTCTTCAATCGTTTATGTATATAGCACTACGAGAATCCAGTCAGGCCACATAAAAAGACGCCATTCACAAAGCTTTTCGGCCTGCTTTTCGCCCTCTAGCCTGCTTTTCGCCCTCTAGCCTGCTTTTCGGCCTCTATTATTCTCAATGAATCTATTCTCGATGAATCAAAGTCCCAGAAGACTGATCTGTCGGGATAATATACAGCTCACTAATATTCACATGCGCCGGACGTGTCGCCGCAAACAAAATAGAATCTGCAATATCCTCCGGCGTTAGCGCCGTCATCTTGGCATATACCCCCTTCGCCCTATCCGTATCGCCCCGAAAGCGCACCTCACTAAACGCTGTTTCCACCAGCCCCGGCTCAATATTGGTCACCCGAATGGGCGTCCCTAACAAGTCTATCTTTAACCCTTCAGATAGCACCTTCACCGCCGCTTTCGTCGCACAGTAAACACTGCCGCCCGGATACGTGTAGCGAGCCGCAATCGATCCAATATTCACCACATGCCCGCTAGCCCTTGTCACCATCCCCGGCACCACCGCCCGCGTCATATACAACAGTCCCTTCACATTCGTATCAATCATCTCCTCCCAATCTTGTAGCGGCGCTTCCTGCTGCTTATCTAGCCCTCGGCTCAAGCCCGCATTGTTTATCAGCACGTCAATCTGCTGCCAGTCTTCGGGCAGTTGTTCAATGGCCGCCGTCACCGCCGCCGACTGCTGTACATCTAGCGGCAGCAGCCATGTCTTAGTCCCGCAGGTCGTCTCTATCTCATCGGCTAGCACTTGCAGCTTTTCCTTCCGCCGCGCCGATAAAATCAGTCGCGCCCCCGCTGTCGCAAACAGCCGCGCACAGGCTGCCCCAATGCCGCTGCTCGCACCCGTAATCAGCACGACCTTATCCGTCAAATCGAACCCCATCAGCCCATATCCTCAGAGAAATTTTTAGCTACAATCTTTATCTACAAAATCTATCTGCAAAATCTGCGTCAACCCGCATCCACAAAATCTGCCGCCATAAGCAGATCAAACCGAGTGCGATCGCTCAGATACGCTAGCAGCGCCTGCCGAAAAGGCAACAGATTTTTGTACTTCTGCATATCAGGCGTTAACGCTTGAATCGCGTCGCTTAGCTGCTGTGCGATCGCTGCCCCTGCCGCTGATTCTGCCGCCGCCCTTGCCGCTGCTCTCCTTTCCATCGATCTTCTTTCCACCACCGCCGCCAGCAGATACACATAGCTCCGAATCGTAAACAGCACCGCGCCGCTTAGTGGCAATCGCCGCAGCGTCTGTCGCTCTACCCGCAGCCACAGCTTTTCTCCCGCGTTCTCTGGCGTAATCGCGTTATTAAACCTAGCGGCATGTTTTTGCTCACTCTTTGGTTCACTTTTTGGCTCACTTTTTGGCTCACTCAGGTGCAGATCCGGCGAATCTACCACGCTCCAGTTAAACCGCACGCCCGAAAAATCTACCCTTAAGCGCTCAAACACGCTATTTACCGGACGATTTAGCCGCCTTTCATATCCAGGCACCTGCCCGTGAATAAGCCCTAGCGGCTGACCCATCTTTTCTGTCAAACACCAGCGTAGTGGAAAACAGACAGAAGCAGCCGCTAGACAGTAGCCATCCTCTCCTGGCAGCATCACACACAAGTCTTCCTGCACTAGCCTTGCCGCTAGATCCAAAGGTGCAGCAGCAAAATCAGAGAAACGCCAAGTCTGTTGGAGATTGCGATTATAGATACCCTCTCTTTTCGATTCTTTATCTTTTCCCAACACCTCACCTTCTCCAAACGGCTGATACATCGCCGGGAAATAGTGCAGCAGGTGAGCCACCAACAAATCCAAAGTCTCCTTTTGAGCAGCCAGACTTTCAGGCAGCGCTGAGAAAACAATCTCGTGCTGATCGGCTAGCAGCGCAGCTTTGTAGGCCAGCTGCGCCCCAAAATCCTGATCGACCTCAATCCAGTCAGCTAGCGCCAGCGGCTGAAGCCCCAATGTCGGCTGCCCCTTTGCTTTCACAAATGGCAGATACATAAACATATGTCTCGTATTTTACAAATCGCGCCGATCTAACAGGCTGTAAAATAAGGAGAACCCACGCCATTCCACTTCAGCAAATGCTTATGCAGTCGCCCTTCTTTTATCCCAAAACGAGCAGGGATGCGGCCAAATCCTAATGCTGATAAATGTAGAGAGCCCAACAACATTTTGCCATTCCCAGTTGCACAAACAGTCGTACAAAAATACTTGATTTCAATATGCCAAAGCTACAGGCATTTTTAGGTGAGTTCTGTATCCGCTTTTACATTTAGATAAATTGTTTAGGCGCGTCATCGTTTAGGCGCGTTATCTATCGCCAGAAGGATTTAATTAGACTATCCAAACAATCTAGCTGTCGGCACTTTTAATAATGGGTGCAAAGAAATGAGTTAGTGGGTGCAAAGATAGATCTAGATCGCCCAATGAAGTTTCTAGACGCTTCTTCTAAACGCTTCTATGTACTCTGAAGCTATGTTTTAGCCGCTATCATCTCAAAATTACCCATGCAGCATACACCACCACTTCTCTGAAAGCTGCAAATCCTTTCAAGCAGTCGCGGCGAAATCAGTCTCGACTAAGGTTTCTTAAACATCCATTTCAACAACATTTATTTCAACAACATCATTCGGAAAAGATCTTTGTTCAAGTTTTTGCTTGAGCTTCTACGGAATAGCAACTCCTGCGAAATAGAAACGTGGCAACAAAAGCAGAGCAAGAATTATTTCTAGAGTTCAGTTGGAGGGGTAGATGCGATCACTGCGCCTCAAAAACTCTTCACACATGATCGTCAACCAGAAAAGACATTACCAACCGACAAACAAATTTATGTCACTGTCTATATGTCACTGTCTTCAGACATGGCCAAACTACCGCCTAACAATTGCAAAGACGATTTGTGCCAGTCCAAGCCAAAACTTTGGAAACAAGACAGCATCTCCAAAAGTGACGTAACAAGCACATGACACATAGCGTACAGACTATTTCTCTATTGCCAATTTTCTACCAATCTCCAAAAAATCCCAACAAAATATAGGCCTCCTAAGCTGTTGCTTCTGACGTCATAGGCACGACGATATAAAATCTCCTAAATGTAGTACGTAGCCCGATAAGATTTGGATTCAGTTCATAGAAACTTCGTAACTTTTGCCCAAAAAAATCAGTCAAAGCAACCTTTAGAAAGACGGTCAAACAGTGTTTATTGATGTATTCTGCATATTAGTTGGTTAGGTGTATCAGGCTAGACGTATCAGTAGTCGGTTTTCTTTTACCGCCATCTGCTTACCGCCATCTGACAGTCAAAAGACTTGCCAGTTAAAGAACCAGCTAGTTAAAAGGCAATGCATCTTTAAAGTTACGATCAACAAATAATCCAAAACTAAAAAGCTATGAAGTATCTTTCCAGAGCGCTTTTGCTCAGCACAGTGCTACTAGGATTCTCTTCAATATCTGCCCGAGCCGCCAGCTTCAAAGCAGATATTGGTACCCTGAACGGATCCGGTGTCACAGGAACTGCCCTATTTGATTTATCTGACGACAAGAAAACACTGACCGTCACCACAAATGCAACCGGGCTAGAGCCTAATCAAGACCACGTACAGCATATTCACGGACTGTTTTCAGCATCCGGGGAAGTGGCTGATTCTATGACACCTACATTAGCTGCCGACGCTGACGGAGACGGATTTGTTGAACTGCTAGAAGCCGCGCCTAACTATGGTCCTATTTTAGTGCCACTGGCAACGATAAACACGCCAGACGGCAATGCTAGCGTCACCACTACCTACGACCTCACGGATCCCAGTATTTTTGGTATCAACCGGGCTACGGGTAATCCCTTTACCGCTGCCGATCTGATGCCGCTAACGTTCCGCGAAGTAGTGGTGCACGGACTGACGGTTGCGCCTGGTATTGGCAGTGGTACAGCTAATGAAGTCGACGGAACAGGGGGGTATTTGGCTGTGTTGCCCGTGGCAGCTGGAGAGATTGTGGCTATCAATGATGAGGCCGCTACCGTCCCCGAGCCAGACGCGATCGCAACGCTAGCACTGCTTGGCGTCATCGGCGGCGCTTCTATTCTGCGTCGCCAGCGCAGCGCGGCTGCTAGCAGTTAAAACTAGCAGCGTAAGCAAATCAATCAGCCTTATCTATCACTTACTTCAGACAAGCACTCACTTTGAACAGGTTGTGACCAGTGTGGATAAAGGCTGACTGTGAGCTTGGGTCGACTGGCTTACGGCTGAAGCTTACGGCTGAGACTTACGACTGAGTCAGCGTAAAGCGAATTTGTTTGGTCGTCCAGGCTTGATTTGGATCGCGCACCGTGGTCGCAGCCCGCGTCAGAGTAGGAGACTCAGCGCTAATGGCCGACAGTAAGCGATTGAGTTCGCTGTTGCCAACGCCAGCGCCACCTCTAGTAGAGCTTCTGGTAAGGCTTTTGGGCGCAGATGGGTGGTCAAGCGGCGGCAGCTCTAGCGAAGAAAAATCAGCCGGGCCCAAGGCCGCAAAGACTTTTAACACCTCTGTGGCTCGCTGGTACAGCGGCTGGTCGTCTGGGCCACTCGGCAGCTCAAACTGTAGCGGAATGATTTGTTCTTCGCCAGGGGCGATCGCATAAAAAGGAGCTGACAAATCGAGAATAGAGACTTTACTAATAGCCCAAGTCGGCTCTAAATCTAATATGGCCACATTGAGATCTACCTGAGATTGATTGACAATCTTTAAAAAGGCAAAGCTGCCAACCGCAATCTCAATTGCATCGGGATGCTCGAAAGGAACCAGGCGATAAGGGTCACCCGGCTGCCAGTCGGGCTGTTGCATCAGATCGACTTGGAGAGAATTGGCCAGTCTCGACACTCGATTTTCTAGCGCCTGTACCGACTGGTATTTAGCCAGATGAACCAGACGTTCAATCACTTTTTTTGCCCCGTCCGGCGCGCCTGGCATAACCGGCGGGCGCAGATTTTTTAGCGGCAGGCCAATGCAAATTTCGTACGCGCCCGTGCGGTTTATCGCAACCTGATAGTGCGCTTCTTTACCACCGTCAAATTCTGTTATCCAGCCATTGCCTGCTAGCGCCTGACGCACCTGCTGCAAGGCCGCTACCTGCTGACTGGCCAGATCGGCAGGCAGCTCAAATTCGCGATCGCCCACCGCCTTATCATCCACTAGCCGCACCCGCCGCTTTAAATCTACCGGGGTTGACTCCATCACAGCAGGGGCCCCTACCAGCGCTGCCACTTCAAGATTTACCGCAGCGAGCTGGGCCTTCAGGTCTGGTTCTCCCTGGGCTAGTGGCATAATCGCGGCCACACAGCTAGCCGCTGCCAGCCGCCTTACCTCCACCACCGCTAACCGCTGCGAATTAACCGCATCATTCGTCAAAAAGTCAGTCGTCCCCAACGGGTAAATCGCAAATCGACTGCCCCGACTAATCCCCTGAGCAAGCCCCACCTTCAGCGTCACCTGCCGCTTCGCCAGGTTAACGTCCAGCACCGGTACGCTATAGACCTGACTGGTCAAATCTGTGCCAAACACCACTCGGTTTTCTTCTCCCATCAGCATCGGTAGCTGATTGGGAAAGCGGCTTTGAATTTTGGCACTCACACACTCATACAGCGAGCGATAGTCTAGATTAGGCAGCTTGTTGTTTGTCAGCGTGTCAATTAGCCAGAATGTGAGTGCACCATTGCGCTCTTGGCCATTAGCAGCATATTCATAGGCACTTTCGGAAGGGCGACAGGCAGCAATGCAAACATACTCGCGAGCCTGAGGCAGCCATGCCGAGTGGGGTGCAGACGGCGTACCTTGGGTAAGTGCCTGCCAGTTGCGCTCAAGTGTTTCAGGTGGGGCAACCAGGCTTTCTGTAGGCTGCTCAGCAAAATCAATTTGCTCACCACCTCGAATGGCGCAATCGTCACCCCGGGTGGCACCGCCAGAATGGCAGCTATCTAAAACAATAGTGACAATCAAGCCTTTGTCCGTCATCTGCTTTAGCAGGGTGGCAATCTCCACATCGCGCAAGTACCGTCCACCCGGCGCGCAAAAGTCTGTTGGTACGATAGACTCATCTGACTGTTCTAGCCCTTTGATGCGAGGATACAAAGTTTTGGCACGGCCTCCGTGACCCGAATAGTGAATGTACACCTGATCGCCAGGGGCGGCTTTTTCAGTCAGTGCTCGAAAAGATTCAACAATGTTGCGATAGGTGGATGGAAGCGACGTAGAGCCTGTATTCTCTAAGCTCGGATCGTCTGGAGCTAAATCGTCTGGAGCTAAATCATCTGGAGCCAAATCATCTGGATCTGAGCCGATAAGCTTCCAGATATTGACTTTTGGAATGCCCAATGCGTTTTGGAGATAGGCGTTGACTAAATCAACATCTCGAACACAGCCTTTTAGATTTGGATACAGATTATTTGGATGATAGTGATTAATTCCTATCAATAATGCATAGAAATCACTATTTTTATTTGGTGTGGGCTGATTTGGGATAGGTTGATTAGAGGCGGTCTGGGGTGTAATCATAGGAGCGCTGATTTAATTTCTCAAGCCTGACAATTGCCTGAAGAGTGGTAGATAGTCATAGGCGAATAAGTCAGAGCGCAACTATCTCAACTACAACTAATACCGGTGAAATAGGTGAATCTTACTTTTAGTTAGATTCTTTTAAGATCTCGCTGTTCTACCAGCAAAAAACGCCTTTGGACGCGCTTATGCCTATGGAAAAGGCTATGAAGAAGACCGCGAAGAGAGCTGTGAAGAAAAATCAACATTCTACTAAACCGAGCCATCGCTTTGCAGGCAATGTCCTATAAATAGAATATCTTTCTCTTAGACGGCCTTGGAAGATACGCTATAAGTAGACGGTGCGAGCTTCTAAGACCAGATTTAAAAGTGTAAGAAACGAGGGATTCTACCAGAAGTTAATATATGACAGCTCTACAGAAAAAGATAATCTTATTTCTGGCCGCAAACCCCCAGGACACAGATCGATTACGGCTTGAGCAAGAGGTCAAGGAAATTGAAGAGGGCCTGCTGCGATCTACCTATCGTGACAGTTTTGAATTTGAGCAGGTCTGGGCGACAACGCCTCGGGATATGCGGCGGGCAATTTTAAAAATTCGGCCGCAGCTAGTTCATTTTTCGGGGCATGGCAGCGGTAAGAGCGGGCTAATTTTAGAGGACTCGCAGGGAAAGGCCAAGCTGGTTTCAGCTTTGGCGCTGTCTGATTTGTTTAAGCTATTTGCTGATTCTGTTGAGTGCGTGGTGCTCAATGCCTGCTATTCAGACATTCAGGCTCAGGCGATCGCACTGCATATTCCGCATACGATTGGGATGAATCAAGCGATTGGCGATCGCGCTGCGATTGAATTTGCAGTGGGCTTTTATGACGCGCTAGGCGAAGGGCGGGTGGTTGAATTTGCCTTTGACTATGCCTGCGCTAGTCTGACGACAGAAGGCATTCCAGAAGAACTGACGCCAGTACTCATAAAGCAGCCAGGGGCAAGGCGGCAAGGAAAAGCCAGCAGACAAAATGAGCCTTTGACCAATGGTCATAAGCTCCTAGATTGCAAACAGCCAGACGATAGCAGAAAGGCAGTCGTTGTTCCCACAGTCGTTGATCATAAAGTCGGCGTTCCTACAATAGAGCCACTCGAACAACCGCTTGCTCAGGCGCTTGCTCAAGATAAAGAGCGCTTGACTTCACCCATTATTAGCACCTCTGTTAATCCTACCTCCGTTAATCCTGAAGACATTCGCCAAGAATCACAAGATGGCGCTGTCGATCTCAACTCGCGATTTTATGTTGCTTCTCTGTTAGAAGCGCGTGCCTTTGAAGCTATTAGCAGGCCAGGGGCACTCGTCCGGATAAAATCTCCTTGTGGAATGGGAAAATCATCTCTCACCATTCGCCTGCTTGACTATGCTAAAGCCCAGCGCTATCGAACCGTCACGCTAGACTTCAAGCAGACCAACGCCCGCTTTTTTGAAGAACTCGATAAGTTTGCTCAATGGTTTTGCGCCTCGGTCGGCAAACCGCTAGGCATTCGCGTCAAAACAGACGAGTACTGGGACGATATCTTTGGCCCCAACGATAACTGTACAGACTATTTTGAACAGTATCTCCTGACAGGCGAGCCTCTGACTCTCGCATTAGAAAATTTTGATCGACTGTTCGACTATCCTGAAATTGAGGTTGATTTTTGTGGTTTGCTGCGAGGCTGGCATGAAAAGGCCAAGCGGGACGATCGCTGGGATCAGCTACGGCTAGTGATTGTATATTCTCAAGAGTCGTATGAGCCCAAAGATATCAACCAGTCACCTTTTAATGTAGGGGTGCCTATTGAACTAGGGCCGTGGACGATAGAAGAAGTTGAAGATCTTGCCAGGAACTATGGCCTGATGTTAGAAGCAACAAATTTGAAGTGCCTAATGGATTTGACTGGGGGGCATCCTCACTTAGTTCGTCTAACGCTGCCGCCCTTAGCGTTGAGTGAAATGACGCTCTGCGAGGTGATGGAAACCGCCGCAACCGAAGCCGGAATATACCGCTCTCATTTAATGGAGAGACTGAACTATTTAGAGAGTCATCCTGATTTGCTAACGGCGATGCGTCAAACGGTGAACTCGGATGAGCCGGTAAGGCTGCGATCGCAAGATGCCTATAAGCTCGATAGCATGGGCCTAATTAGGCGGCAAAACAATGAGGTAACGCCGCTGTGTGAGGTGTACCGGGCGTATTTTAAAGAGCGGCTAGCAGAATGACGCAGCACTACACGTATCAAATTGGGGGCAGTTTACCGCCAGATGCGTCGAGCTATGTGACGCGTCAGGCAGATGTTCAGCTGTATGAGCAGCTAAAGGCCGGAGCCTGTTGCTATGTGTTCAATTCGCGCCAGATGGGTAAGTCTAGCCTGCGGGTGCGGGTGATGAAACAGCTACAGGCAGTGGGCGTGGCCTGCGCCGTGATCGATCCGCAGACAATTGGCACTCAGCTGCGGCAAGACCAGTGGTATGCCGGGGTGATTAGAAGCCTGGTACAAGGGTTTGGTCTTGAGCCTGATTTTAACTTTCGCCAGTGGTGGCGCGATTTGAATGAGCCGCCTATTCCACCTGCGCAGCGGTTTTCTATTTTTATTGAACAGGTTCTGCTGGTACAGGTATCGGGGCCTGTTGTCATTTTTGTAGAGGAGATTGACAGTCTGCTGAGCCTGAAGTTTTCAGCAGATGATTTCTTTATTTTGATTCGCTCGTTTTATGAAAATCGGACTCAAAATACTGAGCTAAAGCGGCTAGCTTTTGCGCTAGTGGGGGTGGCGATGCCAGTGGATTTGATTCGCGATCGCAACCGTTCTACATTCAACATTGGCACCGCCATCGAAATTAGTGGGTTTACCCTCACAGAAGCCAAACCGCTAACCGCTGGCCTAGCCGGAAAAGTTGCCGACCCCGAGCGGCTGCTAAAAGCGGTGCTGCACTGGTCTGGCGGACAGCCTTTTTTGACCCAAAAATTGCTGTCACTGGTAACTTGTCGGATAGGTTTTAAAAAAGGCCCTGCCGCAGATGAAGTAGAAAGCTGGCTGGCTAAAATAGTCCAGCAAAAAGTTATCAATAACTGGGAGGCCCAAGACATTCCCCAGCATTTAGGGACGCTGCAAGAGCGAATCTTGCGAGTAGATGAGCAGGGCCGGGGGCGACTGCTAGGGCTGTATCAGCAGGTTCTGCTAGATGATGGCATTGCCACAGACGATAGCTACGAACAGGTGCAGCTGCGGCTGACCGGGCTAGTGGTAAAGCGAGACGGTCAGCTACAGGTATACAACCCAATTTATGCGGCGGTGTTTAATGCTGAATGGGTGGCGCGCTATCTGGGTGAGCTGCGCCTGCCGTTTTATGCTGAAGCCTTGCGAGCATGGCACAAATCTGGAGATAGAGATAGTGCATTTTTGCTCAGAGAAAAGGCCCTAGAAAATGCTGAAATTTGGGCCAAAGGAAAGCGGCTGAGCGCAGAAGATGAGCTTTTCTTACAGGCTAGCCGAGAACAACAGAATACTGAAAATGCCCAAGCACTGGCAGCAGCGCAGCAGCGTAGCGAACTGCTGCAAAAAACTATTCGGACCGCATGGCGGATTTTTAGATTTTCGCTTTTAGTCAGCTTAACGATCATTTCTGTGACAACAACACTTGCCTATCTCTCAACGCGACGCGCAACAAGGCTAACGCAACAGTCTTTAATTTCACTAGCTACCAATTCGTTTTCAAGCGATGCGTCTCTAACACCTCTGATTGCTAGTTTAAAGTCAGGACGGCACCTCAACCAGCCATTTCTAGGAAGATTTGTTACAAAGGATCGAGCCAATGTTCTGCGCGTATTGGGTAGGGCGCTAAACTGGCAAAAGCCAGGAGGGTACTACTGGGAAGGACATAACACTTCCGTTCGTAGCGTTGTTTTCAATCCTCAGGGTCGTTTCTTAGTAACCGTGGGTGACGACAAAACGGTTAAACTCTGGCGGCCTGATGGACGAGCACTGCAAACCCTAGAAGGCCATAGTGATAGGGTCATGGCTGCTGACTTTGATAATAGTGGGACAGTTCTGGCAACAGCTGACATCGCTGGTGAAATTAGAATCTGGCAGCGTGATATGCCTCGTCAACTAGGCGCTAGAAATCAGCCACAATCTCTTTTTAAGCCCACTGCTGAACATGTCCTGCAAGCAGAGACATCGGGGCTTAGAAGCCTAGACGTCAGCGCTGATGGGCAAAAAATTATAGCTGGCAGCCTAAGTGGAATAGTTACTCTATGGCAGCGTCGAAACGGCAGATGGGAGAAGCCCCTCACCATTGAGCCTGATGGAAGACCAGAAATTAGAGCGGTTAGATTCAGCCCGGATGATCAGATAGTTGCGGTAGGCGCTGGTGATGAGATTCAGCTATGGGATTTGAAAGGAACGCTAATTGATACTTATCGCAATACCACTGATAAAGAAGATGAGGCTTTAAATAATATCTTAGCCCTCAGCTTCAGCCCAGACGGAACAACCCTTGCCGCTGCTAGCTACTACACAACTCTACTGTGGACCTGGAAATCAAAAGAGACAGAAATCACCCGTTTAGGGCAAGATCCGCAATCCGAGCATACAGACGCGGTGATGGACGTTCAGTTTAGTCCGGATGGCAAGTCGATTGCCACAGCCAGCCTAGACCGCACCGTCAAGCTATGGAACGCAGATAATCAACAGTTACTTAGTACCATAGAACCCTCTCCTACTAGTCCAATCTCTAGCATCAGTTTTAATCCGGAAGGAACAGTTATTGCCTCGGGTGGCCGCAACGGTGGTATTAGCACAGCTGCCTTAGAGCCACCTAGAAAATCAGTCAACGTCATTTCAAATAGTGCTAGCGCCAGTTCAGCAGCTAGCTTTAGCCCACAAAATAATGTTATTGCTTGGAACGATGGCAATCAGCTAAAACTAAGCAGCGTAGACGATCTTCCAAACAGTCAGACGACGCTTTTACACGGACACGCTACTTACAGTAAAGATGATATCAACAGCATTAGCGGTATTCGCTTTAGCCCAACCGGTCAACTAATCGCCTCTAGTAGCTATAACGGCACTGTCATCGTTTCTCGCTTAGAAGATAAAGCGCTGATCATGAAAACGCTTGCTCATATGGGTGAGGATAAATCTCCTATCTTTATCTATAAGGCTAGCTTTAGCCAAGATGAAGAACAGCTTGCCACGGTCGCTAGCGATGGAAACGTCAGGCTCTGGAAATTACGGAACAGCCGCCTACAGAGGGTGTGGGAGGCGGATAAAAACTTTGTCTACGACGTTGATTTTAGCCCTACCGCAGAGAACCTGATTACGGCTGGAGAGGATGGCACGGCTAAAATTTGGGACTTTGAGGGAAGAGAGCTGACAGCACTCACAGATCATGAAGGACCAGTTTATAGCGCAGTTTATAGCCCGGATGGAGATATGGTCGTGACAGCTAGTCAGGATAAGTCAATCAGACTTTGGGATAAAGACGGTCGCTTGATTAGAGTAATCGGGGAGCATGATGGAGAAGTGTATACCGTGCGCTTTAGTCCGGATGGGAAAACCATCGCTTCGGCAGGCGAAGATAGAGATATTAGGCTGTGGCAATTAGACGGGACACCTATTACGACGCTAGTGGGTCATACGGCATCGGTCAACGAGGTTGGATTTAGCGCAGATGGCTCGCAACTCGTATCTACGGGTGATAATGGGCAGGTACTGGTATGGGATATCGCCAAGATGACTTCTTTAGAGGCACTGATGGCTGAGGGCTGTGATTTACTTGATGAGTTCACGAGTAAAAATAATGGAGATTTTCAAGCGCTCTGTTTGAGCGAATAGATAGCTGGATAAAAGAAGCCTATGCGTAAATATCCTAAAAGTAGACGATATGTGTCCGTCCCATCTATGAAAAGTGCTTTAAGAGTGCTTTCGCTCTAATATTCTTTTTTTAATGCTTTCGTTCTAATGCTTTCGTTCTAATGCTTTCGTTCTTCAGAGGTACAACATGACAAAGAACATGACAAAGGTAGTGTATGGTAAGGGTTGGGTAGAATCGGCTGCTGAGCTAGACGATAACAACGTTTCGTTGGATCAAGCCTTTGAAGATGTTGGTGTAGTCGAAGACTCGAACTTGAGACTAGTGTATGGCTTACTCAAAATTCTAAAGGAAGAGAAAAATAGTATCCTCACAGATCAGGAGTTAAAGGCGCTCATTCCTACCATCATTAGCGCCTTTGTTTCTCAGATATCTGACGAACCCGTAGGTGGCTATCAAGGAAAACTTTCTTTCTATAAAAATCTCATTAGCAGTGAGCTAACTAACGCCATAGAAAGCGTCTCTGAGGACGAAGCGGAAAGAGAACGCCTGAGAAAAGGCGTTTTTAGGGTGCTTGAGAGCATCAAGCTTCAACGATTTGCAATCCTGCTGGTTGATGTCATTCAGCTTCAGCAAAAGGGAACAGCGGCGGCTGCAACTGAACGGGTGTTACATGATTTTTTTGCGACAGCGATCGCACACCTGCCCACTCAGCAGCCCAAAGATCCACCTAAAGCGCAGCATAATCTTGACCGCGAGAAAGTTAATAAGGTTTTAGTGGAGGTTTTCAAGCGCATTAAGCCAACTGACTTTATCAATCAAATCGCCGACAGGCTACACGCCGACCTGCAAGGCAGCATGACAGTCGCCTCTTTCACGCTAGTTTTTGACCAGCCAGAGCGTTTTGAGTATTCCTCTAGTCGTGCATCGTTTCGCGGCGCTTCGTCTCGCGGCGCTAAAGTCGATAGCGTCCCCTTCAAGCACACTAATTCTCCCTTTCCTGAATATGTGCTGACGGCTGTGCGAAATGAGGTTTTTCGCTGCACAAATATGCCAGCGAAGCTGCGGGTATTTCACCAAAAGCTAGAAGAAAAGCACACACCAGCTGCTAACAATTTCAACGAGGTCAGCCGTGACTTACTTATTAGCTTTACTGAACTATTGCCAACGTTAAGCGAGCGTGGCGTAGAACTTAGCAAACAGTTTGGAGAGCAGTTCGGCAGGTTAAGTGAAATTTTTAGAGACACTTTAGAACCGTTTAAGCAAAAGCGGGAAGATGCTTTTGAAGATTGGCAGCGTTTTACCGAAGAAGTCAGCCTAATATTTTACAACCTAGATTGGCTGCTTTTTCCAGTGGCTCGGTACTTTGTTCAAGATAATATTCCAGGCGGCATAAAGTACAGAGCAGACGGTCAGTTAGATAGTGATGCTTTAGAAGCTGCCGTCAGAAGCAACATTCGTGAGCTTTTGCAGGTGAAGCCGTTAGATAAAGAACATCAGCGGCGTGTGGTGTTAGCGCTGAGTGAAGCCTGCTATCTGGGGCCTCAGGTACTTGGAGAGATTCGGGAAAAGGTAGAGCTACAGAATCACCCCGCACCTTACAGATTATTTTTAGATACGATTGTCGAGAGCCATGGAAGATTTTTGAATAGATTGCAAAGCAGCTTGGCGGCTATACAATCACCTCTGCTCCAGCGAGTTTTAGATCGTCAGACGTTTTTGAAATATATTCCGCGCGCGAAGATGTTGGAGCATAGGTCGCAGACAATTTTTGTTCCTATGACCTATGCCTCTGAAGAAATTCTAGAGCGATGTCAAGACAGTGAACAGTCTGCACTGATTCGTCTGCCCTACTGCGTTGATTTGAGCTATTGGTTTAGAGCTAATAGCAGCAATCAAGGGGCCATGAATACCTGCACTGCCTTTGTGGTTAAACAGATTATAGAATTTCTCTACTTTAAAAGTCGAACAGAGCAGCCGACTTTTGAGATATTATCGGCTCTGTTTCTATACCAAGCTGCGCATCGCTCCATCGGCGATATTACAAAGCTAGAAGACAGCCCCGGCACCTCTATCCGCAAAGTTATCGAAACCCTAGTTCGTCTAGGTATTCCGCCCGAAGATAAGTGGCCCTACCCGACTAATGAGCAGACTATCAATGAACAGACTATCATCGCGAAGCTGAAAACGAGCCCTTCTCCAGATTGCTATTTCTCTGCTCAAAAAATTCGGATCACCAAATATTTTCGGCTAGATCAAAAGCTAAGAGCAAATCGCAATCTGTTACTTATTCAAATAAAAGCTATTTTGGCAAGCGGCGTGCCCTGTATGTTTGCCATCAAAGCAATGGATGCATTGAACAAGATAGATGAAAATGCTTATGTTCCATACTCTTCTGAATCAGAGGACGCAGGCCATGCCCTGATTGTCGCAGGCTACGATGACACAATCGGTTTTGGAGATCGAACGAGTGGCAGTGCAGAGAATCAAAAGGGCGCTCTGCTGATTCGAAATTCTTGGGGAGATAGCTGGGGGAAAGGCGGATATGCATGGCTACCCTACGAATACATGTTGGACTCAAACAGCAGAATCGTCGACTGCTGGGCTTTACTAGAGTGGCAGTGGATGAAGCAAGGTAACTTTGGGCTAGCGCTTGAGGGCTGGCAAGAGAATGTTGGCAGTCCTGAAAAACCAGGTGATGTTCGATCGCGCCATAAAGACCCTGCAGACTAATCACGAAAAGGATTAGAGTCTGTAAGCAACTGTTATTTGCGAGTCCCTGTCATTTATACCCTATCGTTTACGCTAAGCTACGAAGCGCATTTTAGTCCTAAGCGCCAATCCAAAGGGCACGAATCCCCTTCGGCTAGACCATGAGGTGCGAGAGATTGATCAGGCGTTGCGAATGGCGGCGGCGCGAGATGAGTTTGAGCTATATCAACGCTGGGCGCTGCGTCCGATTAGATTTCTATCCTAAAAAAGAAATGACTTTAACGTGCGCGGCCCTATGTATGTTGTTTGTAAAAACTGTTCGTAAAAGGTATCGCCCCAGTGCTGAGCGCCACGTAGGCACAGCGCCAGATAGTCTCTATTAGGCAGAATGCTGTTGTTTTGCTTCTCAGGCTTGCCAAGGTAAATGTATGTGGGCTGAGCAGCGATCGCATTAGAAACCTGCTCAGACATCTGCCCATCAGGGCCCTGCTCACACGAGGGCTTTTTCGAGATCTTTTCAAAAGGGGCTATCTGTGAAGAGGCAACCAAAACGCGATTGTAGCCAATCTCTCGCTGATCGATATCCTCAAAATGGCTACCGCTATGCAGGGCCACCAATACACCGTTAAACCAATCTTCATCAGATTTAATAACGTTGAGCACGGCCCTGTGCGTGCGATCGCCCTCCCGCCAAGACGGTTCTTGACTAAAGACGCGCCGGTATCCTTTAACTAGCACCGGACAGGCATCAGCAAACAGATGCAGCCCCTGGCGGCGCTGTTCTGGATTAATCAAGCTGCCGTAGGCAATAATTGCGGTCATAAGGACTCCCACTGGCTCCCGCTTTGGCAGCAGCATAGCGCCTTTGACCACTAGCTAGCCATCACTAAAATCAAACGTGATAGCATGGACAAGGCAATTTAAAGTCTGCTCCTTGAGATTCTGATAACTATGCGTCAGTTTTGGCGAAACCTGTCAGTCACAAAGCAAGGTGCCATAGTGCTGATGGTGCCAACTGCTGTGACGCTGTTATCTTTATCAGCCTGGAACTGGTCGCGACAGCAAGAGCAGCAGGCAGCAGCATGGGTAATTCATACTGAAGAAGTCTTGAAAGAGAGCAATCAACTGCTGATGCTAGTGATTGACGCGGAGGCAGGGCTGCGGGGCTATGGGCTAACCCGCAATTCTGAGTTTTTAGATTCGCATGAGCAAGCGCAGACGTCTGTTTTTAGCTACATAGAAAAACTTACCTTGCTTACCAAAGACAATCCTATTCAGCAAACTAATTTGCGCACGATTCGCGGCGAGGTGACAAATTATTTAGATTTTTTGAGCGAAACGCAACAGCTAATAGACCAGCTAGATAGCAACATACCAGTTTGGCAATCGAGCCAAGTGCAGACCCAGCTCAGCCAGGGAAAAGCTGGCATAGATCAGCTCAGAGACGGTATTGAAGCGGTTAGAGCTGAAGAGCAGTCTCTGCTTACGCTGCGGCGACAAGCGCTCAGCGAGACCAAGCATCTAGCTGATTGGATTTTGATTGCCAGTCTGCTGGCCAGCTTGATTAGCTACGCCATCGCGCTTTATCTCTACGGTCAGGCCGACCAAAAGATCACGTTTCGCAATCAACAGCTAATGGTTGCCAACGAGTCTTTGAGCCGGTTTAACGTGGCTTTGGCTAGGCGCAATCAAGATCTCGATGACTTTACCCATACGGTCTCTCACGATCTAAAAGCGCCGCTCAGGGCAATTCATAATTTGACCGACTGGCTGGTCACAGATTTAGACCTGCCTGCCGACAGTGAAACCAGTAAATATGCCGATCTGCTACAGCAGCGCGTGACTAAAATGCAGTCACTCATTGATGGACTGCTCGCCTACTCTAGAGCCGATCGCATGGCTGACTCTACGAGTGATTTAGCCGGGCCGCCGGTTGAATCTGTGAACGTTGGCGAACTTGTTCGAGAGCTGGTGCGATCGCTAGACGTGCCCCCACATTTCAAGATAATCATTGCGCCCGATCTACCCACGCTGCAAACTGAACGCCTCCTACTGCAACAGATTTTCAGCAATTTAATTACCAACGCCTACAAGCACCATGCAGGCTCTAATGGCACCATTGCCATTGGCATTGAGACTATTTCTACAGATTCTACCGGGACTATTTCTACCCAGACCAAAGCTGCCCGAACCAAGGCCACCCGAACCAAGGCCACCGAGAGCGCTGCCGCTGCGCCTAAATTTACCGTCACTGATGACGGCCCTGGCATTGCGCCAGAGTATCACGACCATATCTTTAAAATCTTTCAAACCGCTACAAACGGTGACGCCAACAGCAGCGGCATCGGTCTCTCAATTGTCAAAAAAATTGTAGAACGTCGGGGCGGCGAGGTGGGCTTTACCTCTGAGGTGGGTAAAGGAACAGTCTTTTACTTTACTTGGCCATAGATAGGAAGAACATATGTCACTTTTGGGCGCAATAGAAGCGGGCGGCACAAAGTTTATTTGTGCGGTAGGTACTCACCCTGATAAGTTGCAGGCCCAGGCGCGCATTCCGACCACAACACCCGAAGAAACGATTGGCCTGGTGGTTGATTTTTTTCGTCAGCAGCAGGCGGTAGCAGGCGCGATAGAAGCGGTAGGTATTGGCGCATTCGGCCCGGTAGATGTGCAGCCAAACTCTCCTACTTTTGGATGGTTTTTGAACACGCCCAAGCCGGGCTGGCAGCAAATTGATTTTGGGGGCATTATCAGCCGTGAGCTAAGGGTAAAAGTTGGCTTTGATACCGATGTTAATGCCGCCGCCCTAGGTGAACATCAGTGGGGAAACGCGCAGGGCATTGAAGATTTTATTTATCTAACGGTTGGCACAGGCATTGGCGGTGGCGGGATGGTTGCAGGCAGGCTGATCCATGGTTTGCTGCACCCTGAGATGGGTCATATGCTGATTCCACACGACGTATCTGTCGATCCGTTTGCGGGCGTTTGCCCTTTCCACCAAGACTGTTTAGAAGGCTTAGCTTCTGGCGTTGCGATAGAGAAAAGATGGGGACAAAAGGCCGCTTTGCTGCCCCTGGCTCATGCCGCCTGGGACTTAGAGGCGCACTATTTGTCATTAGGACTGGTGAATCTTATTCTGACGCTTGCGCCACAGCGGATTATTATCGGGGGCGGCGTAATGGAACAAAAGCAGCTGTTCCCGCTCATTCGCGCTCAGGTTCGCGAAAGGCTTGAGCATTACCTAGATGTGCCGCAAATTACCCACGAGATTGATCGCTACATTGTGCCCCCGAAGCTAGGTAGCAAAGCTGGTCTATCAGGCGCTTTTGCCCTGGCAAAACAGGCTTTAGAAGCGCAGATACGATAAACTACGAGACTGCCAACTGCTTGGCCCGCTTGCTGACGGTTAAAGCAGCGCCGCCGAACAGCAGCAGCCCAATCACGCCAGCAGGTTCAGGAACGCTTTGAGGTGTCACGCTCTGAGGTGTCACGCTTTGAGGTGTCACGCTTTGAGGTGTCACGCTCTGAGGTGATTCTTGATGGAGAGCCGCGATCGCAAACTGAGCGATTTCACTGTGGGCAGCAGCAGTGGGATGAACATTATCCCAAAAGACAAACTCGTCAGGGTTGTCGCAAATGCCCTCAAACACAAAGCCGGGCTGAAAGTTAGTCAGACAGGAATCTGTTGTATTGGTAAAGCCAAAGCTAGCTGGGTCGGTGGCGATCGCACCAAATAGCTCGTTCAGCTTGAGCTGAGTGATTTTAGCTGGTGAGGTCGCCGATAGCGCGCTCAGCTTTTGATCTAACAGCAGATTATGCTCGGCAGATAGGGCCGTTAGCAGCGTAGAACTGCGCGGATCGAACTGATTGAGCTGGCTAGCAAACGGCTGTGAGCCAAGATCTGGCAAGTTTGCAACTAACAGATTTTTAGCACCCAGGCCAATGAGCGCGGCGGTGGCGGCGGTGAGGTTGTCGGTGACCTGACTGGGCAAATTTTCAAGAGGGGTGGTAAGGCTGTCGGGAGCAAACAGGGCTTGGTTATAGTCATTGCCGCCTGCTAGCAAAACGAACAGGGCCTCTGAGTCTGTGGGGAAGATGGGGGCGATCACGCCAAACGTTTCGATTTGCTGGCGCAGTCCGGGCAAGAGAGGACTACCAACATTGATATCTGAGCTTAGGCTGCCAGTCAAGGCAAAGTTGATGCCCTCTGTAGGCAGACCGCTAGAAAAAAGATTGGGTAGAACCTCTGTTGATAAAGTGGGCTTTAGCCCTAGCTCGTCAGCGAGCGGTTCAACCCAAACTGCGCCATTAGAAAGCTTTTTGGCGTAGGGCGGAGAAGGAGGCTGACCGGTCAGGTTAAATAGGTTTCCAGCATCGACTAGGCTATCGCCAAAAATATTGAGCGCAGTGTAATCTTTGGCAAGTGCCTGTAGGGGAAGTAAGGAGATGAGCGCGATCGCGCCAGCCGTACATTTCGCCGCAGCAGATAAGCAAAGGTATTTCATTAACAAGGTTTCCTAAAGGCTTAGATATAAAGAGTTAGATATAAAATAGGCACAAATGAGAGTAGGCACAAATGAGAGCGGCACCCAGCGCTGTAAATCGGTTTTTATATTTGGATGCAGCGCAGGTTTTTAGACAGCCCCTAATAACTTATAGAACCAGACTTTCGTAGATTCAAGCCGAAACAATCTAAACTTCATGAAGTTTATGAAGAGCACATGTAGAATGTGTAAAGACAGTTGATTTTCTATATTTGGTACGACTATGCCTGAAACCCATTTCAAAATTCAGTGGCCAGACGGTCAAAAAGAGGTTTGCTATTCCCCCTCTTTGGTCGTGAAACAGTATTTTGAGCCGGGTGAAGCCTATACGGTGACAGATTTTTTGGCGCGATCGCGTGAGTCTTTAACCATTGCGAGCGATCGCGTTCAGGCAAAGTTTGGGTTTCCCTGTAGCCGGGCACTTGGTCAGCTACGTAAAATTGAATCAGCGGCTGAAGACTACGAAACAACGCCCGATAGCAAAGTTACTGTATTGGCATTCGAGGATTTATAGCCTTTAAGCTCGATCCTGTTCGACTCTATCTCTGCCACCCTATTCTTAACCACCCTATTCTTAACCACTTTCTCTCAGCACATCCGCCGCCTGAAAAAGAAAAAACCGAAAGAACAACAGACTGAACCGTCAATTAGCGAGATTAAGCCGACAGGTAAAATTCATGAGAGCGGGGTTAATAGCCATCGCGATCGCACTTATCCTCAATCCCCAACACATCTCGGTTGTAGCGCTCAGCCGCCAGCAGCACCTGAATATTACGAGTCTCGCATAGCTGAGAGAGGGCCGTTAGCTCTTGCTTAGCGGCGGCGGTGGGCGACAGGCCCTCATCGGTACCTGTTGATAAAGCGGCGAGAAAAGGGCTAAAGCCCAAACACGCTAGGCCATAGATCAACTGCCTGGTGACATAGGCTTCAGGCGTTGGCACCTGTTGCTTAGCCGGTTTCAGATCGCCCGCATAGAAATATCCACCGTGGGTGTCAATGGTTCCTCTCACCATGGCGACCGTGAGCCAAGCACAGTCAAGAAAAGTGAGCGATCGCTTCTTTAAGCTATAGGTCAGCAAGCCAACTTTCTTTTGAGGCTTTCCCTGTCTGCTGGGTAAAAACTCGCTATAGTCTGTGCAGTCAAAAACGGTAAATAGCTCTGCAATCGGTTTTTGTTCAGGTTCTAAAAGACTTTGCTGGCGCTCGCTCAAAGGCGTTTTATCTAGCGTGTATAAGTATTTCAAAAACGACGAGACGGGGATGGGGACTTGATTGGGCTGCGCTGGGTTTTGAGCTAGGTTTTGAGCTTTGGGCAGCATTCTCGTTGGCTCAATGCCGCCGTCCTCGCGCGTTGTCATGTCTCTCATTTGCCCGCCATCAGCCGCAGCGCTATCAAAGTTGACAATGCCATATTCAGGTCTGTATTGAGCATTGCTGTAGCTGGCCTTATTGGGCGATCGCACCACCACATTGCCTAGCCGATAGCCGCCCTCTCGGGTTTTGGCCGGAAAGCTGGCGTAGTTGGCCGCTGTAGAAGCTAGCTTTAGGGCCATATCGCCCTCATTGCTAAATAAGTAAGTTTCCTCAAACCTTCGCAGCGACGAGCTAAGAAAATTAGCCCGCCCGGAAATAATGGTATCAGCGGGGATATCGGGCGATACCAGCACCAGCCGCCCTAGCGAGAAAACATGGCCAATGTCCGGCGACGGATTCTTGGATTTGTCATTTAAAGCTAAGCTGCCGATTGACTCGCGGCTAAACACATCAGAGAGAATTCGGACTGTATTGGTAACCACAAAGCCGCCCATACTGTGACCGATAAACGACAGCTTAATGTGTCCTTTTTGCCAGTTTCGCTCAGCTCTGTGGGGGCTAGCTTCTACCGCCTTATCGAGCTGTCGAATCAGCTCAATCAGGTCTGGAACGCCATAATGCGTAGCCCGATACGAGTCTCGAAAGTAGCCCACTAGCCTCAGCAAAAAGAGCGTAAAGACCAGCGTAATAAACAGAGTGGCTACAACCAAAATGCCAATGGCCGCAATTCTAGCACCCGCAGAAAAGGAGATAAGTCGAAACAGCGCGGCAAAGCTAGCAGCGACCAGAGCAGCAAAGACAGAAACAGAACCCACAACAATCGCCTGAAGGGCAATAGGGAGCGACTGACGAGCGTATTGAAGTTTGCTCTGTAGACTGTCATTACCACCGCCGTTGATCTGTTCAGAAGGCCACCGATAGCCAATCAAAATCAGTCCTGGAGATCTGCGATCGCACTTTTGTGCAATGTGGTTGCGAATGTCTTGATACCACCCTTTTGTACCCTCACCGCCACCTAGCTGATCAGCCGGGCCAAAAGAACCTAGCGCCGTGTTGTAGCCATGAATAACCACCAAAATTTCGGGCTTTTTAGCTTGGTTCAAAAATTTCGCAATTTGCTCAATTTCATCTTTTGGATCGTCTACATCGCCTACCCCATCTTCTATATTATTAGGGGCCGTACTGCCCACAAAATAAGCCGGAAACGTTTCCGACGCAGGCGGAATTTTTTCAATTGAAAGTAAAGATTTTTTCCGGAAGGTTGAGGATGGTGCCATGGCTCTTTTTCCTTCTTTTTACCCTTTTCTTTTTGCCCTTGTTATTAAGCGACTTATTAAGCGACTTGTTCAGCGACTCAGCAGCTACTTCTGTTTTTGCGTTCACGCCTTTATTTCTGCCTGCTATTGCCGGATTAGGTCCATCATACTCCCGCGTGCCGGATGACGATCTCTACTTTCGTCGATTGCTCTATATCATAAGCTACAGCTCATAGGCTATAGGTCATAAGCTATAGAGTCTGCTCTCTACTTAGTTAGAAATTTTCGGGCCGCCTTTCTCATCTATTTCTTTGGTGAGAAGCCTTCTGTCTTAGTGCGGCGCTATGGTTCCAAATGATGATTAAGAGACAACACTATATGACTACACAGATAAAAGCAGGCATAATCGCAGCATTTCAGCAGGTGCGAGGCGCACTGAGCTCCCTTCAGCTACAAAGATTTGTTGCGGTTGCCTTTGTAGGTTTGTTCTTGCTTACAACCAGCATAGATAGCTCAAACCTCAATTCCAGTACCAAATCGATGCTCAACGATATAATTTCGCGAGGCGAGGACGGTCGCCCCGTTACCACCGCACAGTGGAGCGCTGAGAACAGAGAGCTAAAGGGCAACCCAATTGACCGAGCTGAGCGCATTGCTGAAGAAACCGCTGATGCAGTCGGTGAAATGGCTGAAATTTATCCAGATACGGCCAAGAGCACGCTACCCGGCTTGACTAACGAGTCACTAGAAGCTGACGACTAGAGGCCAGTAGCTAGAAGCTTCTAAAACCAATAGGGAAAAGGCGATCGTTGATATTACAGCGATCGCCTTTTTTTTGACGACTTAAGCTCATTCAACTTAAAAGCGCATCAGCCTATTCAGGCACGCTAGTCACGGGCGAAAAGTGCGATCGCTCGGCCTATCACTCTACCGTCACCTCAATTTTGTCTGAGAGAACAGGATTATCGTGGGGAACGTGCGTGTAGTTTGCTAGCAGCAGCTGTAAGGTATGCGGACCAGGCGGTAGGCTGATCGTGGCTTCGGTCTGGCCGCCACCAAAATGTCTGATATAGCTAGTCGCAGCTAAAGGCTCGGTTAGGTTAGGCAGCTCATCAACATCAATTAATAAATGATGGTGGCCAGTGCCGCTTTTATCCATGCCCGCCGGGGCTATGCCCATACCAGACAGGCCAAATCGGACGGTAAATTCTTCTGGAACCGTCTGGCCATCAGCCGGTGAAATAATGTACGAATAGGCTGTTTTGTCGGCGTGTGAGAGAGCCGCGTCTGCTAGAGACGGCGGCACCATTACTAGCACTGCAAAAAATAGAACAGCGGCTGAAGCAAATAGCAGAGAAAAAACCGGCTGACGCAGTTTGTTGAGCGTAGGATTCATAGCTGACTTAAGGTGACCTGATTGAAAAAACGACTGATAGGTGTCTAGCGTTTAGACAGATATCTATTATCTATGATAGGTAGATGTCGCTTCTTTAGTCAGAACGTCTAGTTGATGTCTAGTCAAAGCATCTGGTCAGCATGTCCTTTCAGCATGTCCTAAAACGCTCTAGGATAGCGTGCCGCGCGTGTCTAAATCTCTTAGATAGTAGAGGGCGAAGCACGCAGCTAGCATAGGCCAAGACGCGAAGAATAAGATATTTGCTGATTCAAAAGGCGCAATGTATTTGGGGAAAGAGACAAGCGTAGAGGCCGTGTGCATTAGCAGCACTAGACCATAAAAAATCTTTTTTTGATAGCCCAGAACAAAGGCAACCATGATCAAAAGCTGGAGGGTGCCTAGCAGAAAGGCTACTGGAGTACCAATACCGCTGATGCCATAGAAGGTTCTGAAGACCGCAGCGGTATGTTCTGGCTGTACAAATTTATCTATTACCCAAATCATCATGGTGATGAAAAGGCTAAGGCGCGTTAACAGCAGCACGAGTGAAACGCGATGGGCGATAGGCGTTGCGATCGCACTGTGTTTGTGACTCTGATTGTCTAAGGTTGTTTCTATCATGGAACGGGTTCTAAAAGCTGGTGAGAGCTAATTTTAGAGTTTAATTCCAATAGTTGACTGACTAGTTACCGTGAAGATGAGAAAGGGCTCTGCTAACCTGTACTGGCGTATAATCTTCTACAGAAAGACTGACCGTGCATCCGCCATACTTTAAGCACTGTCTTTTAAGCACTGTCTTTAGTGCTTCTGCCCGTTTTAACGCTCCCGTTTTGACGCTCCCGTTTTAACGCTCCCGTTTTAGCTTTGTTGATGGCTTCGCCGCCGCTCGTGCTTGGATACCCGCCCGTGTTTCAAACCCTACTCGCCATGCAAAATAGAGCCCTTGTTCTTAGTTTTTATAAAGCTTTAGACAACCGTCGTCTGCGAGAGGGCTTAGCCCTACTGTCTCCGGCGTTAGTCGCACATCTTTCAGGGCGCGATGAACCGCTGACGCTCTCAAAGTTTACCAGCTTGGGTACAGAAATTTATAATGCCTTTCCAGACGGTCGGCATGTGCTGACGCAGGCGATCGCACACAAAGATACCGTCACCACCTGCGGCCACTTCACGGGCACCCATCTCGATACGTTTCAGGGCATCCCCGCCACTGGCAAAACTGTCCGCTTTTCCATCATGCATATCGATCGCGTTCGCCACAGCCAAATCGTCGAGCACTGGGGCCAGGGCGACAACCTATCGATGGTGCAGCAGCTAGGCATGAAGCTGGTTCCTGGCCCCAACCTGATGATGAAAATGGGCGTAAAGGCCAGCCGCCACCTAACAGGTGAGACGTTTGATCGACTGCGTGCGATCGCCCAGCCAGACTACCCCCCTCGGCTTTCCGAATACGATGCTTGAGCCGCTCTTTTTCCTTTTTTTTCCTTTCTGACTAAACGCCTGTGCCCGCAGGAACTTGCTCACGCTGCGGATGAATACTAACCCCCGACTGAATAGCGGTATACAGCCGATTTAGCGCGTTGATATAGGCATAGGCCGACGCCACCACAATGTCTGTATTAGCAGCATGACCCGAGTAAATTCTCTCACCATGACGTAAGCGAATGGTCACTTCGCCCATCGCATCAATGCCCGCCGTCACCGATTGAACAGAATATTCAATCAGGTCGTTGGGAATATCAACAATGCGATTAATCGCCTGATAGATGGCGTCTACCGGGCCCGTGCCAATGGACGCATCGGTGAGTTCTTGGCCATCGGGCATTCGCACGGTGATAGTAGCGGTAGGCTGGGCGTTGCTGCCGCAGGAAACCTGGATCAGTTCGGCTTTAAAGTGCTCGGCTACTTGCAGGCTTTCGTCATTAACGATGGCCTCTAGGTCGCGATCGCTAATCTCTTTTTTCTTATCTGCAACGTCTTTAAACCGCAAAAAAGCTTTGTTCAAATCCTGGTCGCCCAAGTCAAACCCCAGCTCTTTTAGCCGGGTGCGAAAGGCATTGCGGCCTGAGTGTTTGCCCAGCACAATTTGATTGTCATTCAGGCCAATCAGCTGCGCGTCCATAATTTCATACGTCAGCCGGTTCTTTAGCACGCCGTCCTGGTGAATGCCCGACTCGTGCGCAAAGGCATTGGCCCCCACGATGGCTTTGTTGGGCTGCACCAGCATCCCCGTCATGTTAGAAACCAGTCTCGAAGCCTTGTAAAGCTCTTGCGTACGAATGTTAGTCAGGGGTGCTTCTGAATCGGGCGACAGGCCAAAAAACGGATTGAAATACTGACGGCGAACGTGCAGAGCCATCACCAGCTCTTCTAGCGCGGCATTTCCGGCGCGCTCACCAATGCCGTTAATGGTGCACTCTAGCTGCCGTGCCCCGGCCTTTACCGCTTCTAAAAAGTTAGCAACCGCCAGCCCTAAGTCATTATGGCCATGCACCGAAATGACGGCTTTTTCAATGTTGGGCACATTGGTCCGAATGCCTCGAATTAAATCGCCAAATTCGCTAGGCGTCAGGTAGCCAACCGTATCTGGAATGTTGAGCGTCGTTGCCCCGGCCTGAATCGCCTGCTCTAATACTTCGTATAAAAATTCGGGCTCGCTGCGTCCGGCATCTTCGGGTGAAAATTCGATGTCGTTGGTAAAGCTTTTGGCAAAGGCCACCATGTCTGCGGTGATGGCTAAAACGTCCTGGCGTGATTTCTTCAGCTTGTACTTCATGTGAATGTCTGAAGTGGCGATGAAGGTGTGAATGCGGCCTTTGGCAGCAGGTGCGATCGCCTTGGCAGCCGACTCAATATCGCCTTTGGTAGATCTAGCAAGACCGCAAATAGTAGGGCCGTCGGGCGTGCCCACTTCAGCCGCAATTGTATGGACAGCCTCAAAGTCACCGGGGCTAGCGAAGGGAAAGCCCGCTTCAATAATGTCTACATTTAGCCTGGCAAGCTGCTTAGCCACCGCTAGCTTTTCAGCAACGTTCATCGTTGCCCCAGGCGACTGCTCGCCATCGCGCAAGGTTGTATCAAAAATAAGGACCCGATCCGACTGGTTCGCGGGCTGGCTAGCTGGTTGACTAGCAGAATGGGGGGTCGATGCTGAGTTGGACTGGGTCATTGCGCAAAATACCTGGACTGTTACTACTTGTCACCTCAATTGACTTCCATTTTAGGCTTGCAAGCGGCAATCGTGACCGCTGGGTTTAATTGAGTATAAAAGGGATGAGCTAGACAGCTTGATGCTTGGCCTCTGTAGCTTGGCCTCTGTAGCTTGGCCTCTGTACGTAGTTCGGTGTCACACTTGCGATAGTTAGCTCAGGCTGTTTTATTTTATAGAGGAGCGCTCCCTAGTTGATAGCAGCTAATAGCTTGAGCTAGGCGGCGTAAGTTGTATTAAATGTTTCGTATAGATGAGTAAAAACGCTTGTAGTCGCCGAAGTAATTGAGATAGCGTTCGTAGTCAATATGTGAAAAAAGCTGCATAGTTTCTTATTTTTTAGTTTGGGATCCGTTTTCATGTCTTGCCGCGCCGCGCTGATTTCTACTCTATTGACTGGTTTAGTGACTGGTTTAGCTATTACGGCGATCCCTGCTGCTGCTGCAGATAATTTGACTTCCCGCTCGCACCTCGCGCAGACCCTGCCCGCCGAGCCATCTGCGGAAGATCTGTCGGTGGAAGAAGCTGCGATCGCCTGGGAAACGTTTGTGAGTGACAGCGGCCAGTTTCAGATAGCCATGCCCAGCCAACCGGCCGTCTACACCTTTGCACCCGGCGTCAATCCCACTGATTCGCTGATGTATATGCAAATGCAGCTAGCCGGGACCGACCGCCTAGAAATTTACGCGGCGGCTTTTATCACTTCTGCCGATTTTATAACCAGCCAAGAAACGATAGATACAGCGCTGTTAAGCTGCGTCACTAGCCTGGGCGAGCAGGCGCTACAGATGGTGCCACAGATGCTGAGGCTAGGCGAGTACCAGGGCATTGAGGCTGAGTTTCGTGATGACAGCGGCCTGCTGCAAATATCTCGCTGCTATTTGGTGGGCGATCGCGCCTATTTGCTCACGGCTTCTAGCGAACCGTTTGATGCGGGTTCTGGCCTAGTGCCGCTAGAGACTGCCGAAGCGCTTTCGATAGAACCAGGAGCGACAGAATCGGGAGCAGCAGAAGCAGGGCCAGTAGAAGCAAGGCCAGTAGAATCAGGGGCGGTAGACTCGGTAGAATCGGTGCGATCGCCCACAATGGAGGCGTTCTTTAACTCGTTTGAGATCTTAGATTAGGCGTTAGGCCAGCTAGATTTGAACCGACCTAGATTTAACCCGGCCTAGACTTGAACTAGATTGGAAACCGACGTTGAGCCTACAACCCAGACTACGCCGCCTGTGCATAGTCTGTCTCAAAGCCGTGATAGCCGGGCTGCACCCTAGCAGTCAACAGCTGATGGAGCTTAGGAATCTCGCGGCTGTCATAGACTCGAAACTCATTCTCAATTTTAGCTGTTTGCTCGCGCACCGCCTGATTAATAACGAGCGAACCGCCCAAGTCTGACTCAGAGCGATGGAAGGTGCCCGGTGGAATGCGCAGAATGTGGCGATTGGCGTCTAGGCGAACGATGTGATAGGGGTTTGCCCACTCAAAATTGACCAGATGAAACGTCCGTCCGCCAGAGAGAGCTAGCAGGTTGTCTTCTTGATGCGAATGAAGATAGAATTGCCAGTCGCCGTAGTCGTTGTTATTAGGACTGATCGCAGGCCCTTCGTGGTATACCAGATCTCTGGCATTAGACGTGGGAACTGTAATGTCAAAAAACTGGACGCTGGGCGTATCTCTAAACTTACGAAAGTTAAGTAGCTGAAACATTGGGAACCCCTTATAAGCAGTAGCGCAGTATATAGTGTGCTATTGCGTCTACCTTAGCCTTAGCGTTTGGGCGAATCAAACCGCCTCTTGACACACCTCTATGCGGATAGCGAATAGATAATTCATATGAACATTTTTCATCTTGAGGTGTTAAATGCGATCGCCACGCACGGTAGTTTTTCGGATGCGGCGATAGAGTTGGAGGTTTCGCAGTCGGCAGTAAGCCGGGCGGTCGCCTCGTTAGAAGCAGAGCTAGGGGTGCCGTTACTAGCACGGGGTCGGTTTGGAGCTAGGCCAACGCCAGTCGGAGAGCGGGTAATTGCCCACGCGCAGCAAATGCTAGAGCTGCGAGAACAAATAGACTACGAAGTCAACCTAAACAAGGGGCTATACAACGGGCGGCTGCGGATTGCTTCTTTTCGCAGCGCCGCGACCCATATTTTGCCAGCTAATATCGCCCGCTTTCGCCATCGCTTTCCGCGAGTAGAAGTTGTTTTAGTAGAGCTTGATCCGGCTGGGGTAGAACAATCTTTACGAGAAGGTCAAACAGATATTGGCTTGATCCCGCTGCCGCGGTCAGAAGAGTTTAAAACGTTAGAAATTGCTCAAGATGAGTACGTTGTTCTTTTGCCAAAGAGCGACCCGCCACCGCCAAAGCATCTAACGTGGGAAATGCTCTCTGGCTATTCTTTTATTTTGTTTAACTATGCTGAGTGCACCAGCGCGGTGCGCAACCATTGGAACCGATGGGGACAGTCGTTAGAGATTGGCTACGTCATTAAAGAAGATTCTACGATTGTGAGTATGGTGGCACAGGGATTGGGGGCGGCGGTGCTGCCAAGGCTAGCGGCCTTGCCGATTCCAGAAGATGTGTATGTGCGATCGCTACCGATTCGACTTAGCCGCAGTATTGGGGTAGCGGTGCTAGCCAGTCAGCCACCTGCCCCTGCGGCCCAAATGTTTTTAGATTTGCTGAGCCAGTAGCTAGCCAATCGAGCTAGCCAATCGAGCTAACCAATCGAGCTAACCAATTGAGCTAACCAATTGAGCTAACCAACCGCTAGAGACTCTTTTACCAGCCCTCTTTTACCAGTCCCCTTTTACCAGCCCTCTTTTAACAATCCTTGGTCAGAGTTTATCAAAATCTTGGTACAGACTTAATACGGCCTTAATTGAGCCAAGAGACTATACGCAAGGTTATAGCTCTCGGCACTTTCTCCGCATTCTCTCAATCTTTAGGCGTAAGCGTGACTTGCGTCTGAAATTTGAGTGTAGCCATGCAATTGGGCGGCAGCGGTTGGCGCGTTGGTTAGCGCGTTATAGAAGCCGCTGCTAGGGACATCTGTCCAATCGGTTTCGGGAGATCGATTTCGGGAGATCGATTTCGGGAGTGCCTGCCAGCAGAGCATTAACCAGGTTGGGTTATTAAACAGGGTTAAACGACAGATAGATGGTAAATATTGGAGAAACGACAGCGCTGATCCCTCAGTCGGGCAGTTCTTACAGGCCCGAAGACTTGCAAGATGGAGAAAGCGGTGCTACAGATTTCCCCTATGGAAATTTTAAAGCAATAGCAACTGTAGGCGAAATTGATCCAGGCAATGGTCACGTCCTAACCGGCTACCCGGACGGTCAGGCCGCCTGGCTAAAAGACGAAGACACCGTGCGCATAGCGTACCAGTCTGAATCGTACGGTCCGCTATCTAGCGAGACCTACGCTTGGGAAATGGAAAGCGGAGCAAGCTTTACTGGCTCCCACATTCACACCATCGACTACGATCGCGCTTCGTTTGCAGAGTTTCTCAACAACGAGGAAGCTGCTAGCGAAATGTTCGAGGCCGCAGGGCATTTGTTCGACACGGTCTACAACGTATTTGGTGAGATTGTCGATGGCAAGAACGACGATCCGACCGACCTGGGCGCTAAGTGGGGTAACCAAACCCTGGCAGACGGAACACTCGTAGAGTTTGACGCCGATCAGCGGCTCACCCTGGCCGACTGGTACTTTCACTCTTTTTGCGGAGCCTACTACGAGTACGCCAACAAATACGGCGACGGCATCGGCTTTGAAGACGACGTTTGGCTGATGGCTGAAGAGTGGAATATCGGCGAACTGTACGAAGAAGCCGCCTTAGCGGCGGGGTTCACTGAAGAAGAAGCGCGCCTCTCTGCCGGAGAGGATTTCTTTACCACCACGATGGGTCTGGCCTCGATGGTAGTAGATATTGCCAACGAAACGGCTTATACAGCGCCCGCGCTAGGTCAAGGTGGCTACGAGAAACTCATGCCGATTAACTCAGGTCATGAGGACTACGTCGTTCTAGTAACGTCGGGCTACAACCTAGAAATTGAGCCCGCACCGCTGCAAATCTATATCGGTAAAAAGGGCGTAGACGCCAACGGCGATGATCTGGCTGAAGATGCGAGCGATCGCGATGCGTTCTTGGGTCGTAACGGGCTGCTGTACGGTCAGCTTTATGGCATGGCGGCTACTGATGAGACCTACGCGGCCCTGGGCATAGAAGAAGTAGACGCCGACGTTAAAATGCTGGATGCGTATGCTACAGACGGCGACGCACCTGACAACTTTAGCGTGCGCTACTACGCCACTAGCTACCGGTGGGATGGCTTCGACACTCCCGAAGCCGCCGCCGACACTGAGGTATTTCTGTGGGAGCAAGATGGCGATACGCTAGCAGATGGCACTGGCGAGGGCAACGAGCAACCAGACGGCTACACCTACTTCAACGGTGACAGCAAGACCGAGCACCCAGCCGTAGATCCAGATATCACCAAGCATCGCTTTGTCCAAAACCTGACGGTGCCTAGCGCTCAGTTAGGCATTGAATTTACCGACATCGTCAACGAGCTAGCCAACAACGATACCGACGGTAACGGTCTGCCAGACTACCTCTCGGCAGATGTTACTCGCATTTTGGCGGGCGTAGACGGCGCATTAACGCTAGACACTGGCGGCGAGGGCACCGGCCACATTGGTCCAAACAACCCAGATGGGACAAGAACTGCCGCGACCCACCTCGACGTGGATGAGGCACGGCTAGATCAGCCCGATGGACTGCAGTGGATCAAGACCTCTGACGGTGACTTCCTAATCGTGGACGAGGACTCTGGTAACGACTACGGCGAGCGAAAGTTCATTTTGCCAATCGACTCTGAAACAATGCAGCTAAAAGAAGATGGCAAAGGCTACTTCTTGGCACAGGCGGGCGGTGCGCTTAATCCTCGGGCTATTGGGGAAGCTGCGGCTATTCCAGATACGTTCTCTTCAGCAACCAGCTCAGAGTTCTCTGGCTCTTGGAACGTCACACACCTGGTGGAAACCAAAGCAGACGGCAGCTTCTACACCAAAGAAGAGCTATCGGGCACTAGCGTACAAGACATCATTGGCAGCAAGCCCCTAGCCGAGCAAACGCTGCTAGGCGTGGTGCAGCACCGTGGTGAATCTGGCGGTATTGTGGCAGAGCGCAATGCAGACCAGGGTGGTCAAATCTTTTTGTTTAATGTAAACGGCAATGTGGCTAACGGCGGCCAGCCCGTCGAGATTCTTGGCACCGACCGTAACAACAACATGGTGGGAACGGACGCTGACGAAATCATCTTTGGCGGTGCCAAGCGTGACATCATCAATGGCGGCAAAGGCAACGACCAAATTTTTGGCGAAGGCGGCAATGACGTTCTCTACGGCGGCGAAGGCGACGACCTGATCAGCGGCGGACTGGGTAACAACAAAGCTTTTGGCGGTGAAGGGGTTGATACCTTTGTGCTAATGGCAGGGGGTGATATTCGCGTGATGGACTTCACAGTTGGCGAAGACCTAATTGGCCTGATGGACGGCATGTCTTTTGGTCAGCTCTCGATTGAGAAGCGTGGCAAGAATGCGCTGATTTTTGATGGAGGGGATGTTGTTGGCCGCTTTATGAACACTGCTGTTGAGGCGATAACAGAAGAGTCTTTTGTTTAGCAAGTTAGCCTGAAAGCGTTGTAATACAGTAGAACAAACGACAAGCAAGCATCGTTTTTCTATGCTTTAGTTTAAAAGCCTTCGTTCATATCGAATGAAGGCTTTTTTATGTTTGTTAGGTAGGGTGTGCTTATCAACGTGCAGCGCTCTCAACAGAGCTTCAAAACTCGCAGGCAATACCGTCACTATCGCGATCGCGCCTGGGTGTGTACTCCGGGTCGCCAGGCGTAAAATTACCATAGCCCGCCGCATTATAGTCCTTGCAGGTGCTATAGGCTGCACGAGCCACGGCTGTAGGCTGCGCCTCAGGGTATTCTTCAGATGTAGAAACAGGTGCGGGCGTAGAAACAGGTGCAGGCGTAGAAACAGGTGGCAACTGAGGCGCTTCTACACTTTCAACTACCTGGGTATCGGCTGTAGCGCTAAAAGATCTTATACCTGACGGACTGAACAACAGACTAGCCAATACAACAGGAGGAAGCAGCATAAACCCAAAAGCCAACTTTTTGTTGCCAAGAGTCTTGGCCCAATCGTAATAGGTCTCAATGATAGAGGCCGCTGCATTGAGTATAGATGTGACGAAATACTTAGACATTGATGGTAGAACCCGATGGTGATACCTCCAGTATTCCTATCAAATAAAATTGATGCTAGAAATTACCCACCCCCTTCAAACAAGATTCACTGGCGCTATACCCTTCTAATGTGATTGCGATCACTCACAAACATCAGGCCGGTATAAAAAAGCAGCGGGTCATTTTTTGGTACTGTTCTCACCGACGAGCTTAATAAGAACTTATGAGCCCCTTAACCTAAAAGTACAAGATTTGTAAGAGATTGCACTTAGACCAGTCCCGATCACTGGTTAAACCGCACGCCTCGAACCACGCTTGCACCACTCTCGATCCGCCCCCAAACTACGTGCAATATAGGCTTTTTGCCCAGGAATTAGGTCGTGGCACTTCTGATATTCTTGGGCTTTTCTCATGTCCGCAGCTTTAAATCGGTCAATTTACCGTCTCGGTCTGCCTGACCTTTCGCAGCTGTTTCTTCCACCGCAGCATCGTTCTTAGCCACTGCTGAGCAGGCTGATCAAAAAAGGTGAAGATGTCACCAAACGCGACCGCGCCATTTTCGTGATGTGCCCAGTGTTCTTCGGGTGTCACAATGCGCAGCGCCCGGCAGCCGCGCTGGGCCCAAGCAGGCGTTTGCCAGCCTATCTTGGTGGTGTGTCGCCAAACGACATGAAATTCACCGAAAAGAAGACCCAAAACTGTGCCGACAGGCGAAATCGGGAAGAGTGCGATCGCCACTAAAAAGTAAGGGACCGCGCCGAGGAAACCGTCTAGCACTACCAGCGGATGGCCAGAGAGCACCGCGTAGTGCTGAAAACTTTGCTTACTCTCATGATGAACCCGGCAGTGCAAGCGGCCAATTGCATGTTCGGGCACATGGTAAATAAAGGTTGAGGCAAAATCGCCAACCAAAAGCAAAAGCCCAAACGCAGCCACCGCTTTTACAAATTCTTGCAGTACTTCTAGAACTGAAAATAACAAGTTTAAATCCTCTTTTGCGATCGCTATTGGACCAATATCGCGATCGCGTCGAGAGGAGAATAAAACCAGAGTAAGGCGTGGTTAAGCTTTATTGAAAATATGATTGAACACTGTGCTCGACCTGCAAGCATCCTCATGAAAAAAGGCACTTGCAGGTCGAGTTGCTATATCCGGCAAAGGCTGCAAGCCTTTACACGTCTTCCGTAGTTGAGTACCCGTTTTTTATTGCATAGTTGCTATATCCGGCAAAGGCTGCAAGCCTTTACACGTCTATGCTTTATACAGTCTGATTTACGCAGTCTGAACAGAACCGCAGCGTCGCTGTTTTAGCCGATACCCCAGCATACCTAAACTCACCACCGCAACAGCAGGCAGTCCGGTCGCGGGTTCAGGAACAGACTCAGGCTCAACAGACGTATACTCAAACGTTTCTCCCATCAGCGGGGGCACCAGCGTAGGCGCGCGGCGCAGCATTGTTGCCTGCTCATAGTCATAGGCATAGCCAATAATCTCTGACTCACCAAAATAGTTGCCCATAAATTCCAACGACATCGGAATCCCTTCTTCGGAATATCCCATCGGCACCGTAACAGCAGGCAAGCCTAAAATATTGGCCTCAAAGCGAGCCGGAAGACTGCCAAATTCGGCATAGACTTCACTAGCCCCCTCGCCCTGGGGCGGAGCCAAATAGTTGAGCGTTGGGAAAACAAAAGCGTCAATGCCTTCTTCTGCCATAAAGCTCTCATACTCTTTATTCCGTAGCTCTTTAATGGCAGCAAGCGCCTGATCAACATCGGGTAGCTCCTCCCAAGGCTTGGCATCGCCTGCCGCAATCGTCTCGGCAATATCTTCGACATAGCCGCGAAATTCATAGTCTTCTGGCAAAATATCTAACAGATCAACAAAAGATTTGATTTCCTCATCGTTGTATCCTTTGACAATTTGTTCGTAGTAAAAAGCCCGGCTTTGAAGATTTCGAGTACTTTCAGTCGGGTAGCCGTAAGGAGGCATCTCGTTTAAAAGAAAGTCGATAAACCAGGTCTCATGAGCCGGGATATCAACCTCAACTAAAGTTGCGCCCTGCGCCTCTAAGACTCGCTTCGCCTGTTGAAAAGCAGCCTCAACCTGCGGATCAATCGGAAAGCTTTCGCCCTTTGCCGGATCGCCTTTACCAATGTAGGGTCTAGGCAACGCCAGCACTTTTCCAACCAATGCCTGATCGTCTAGGCTGTCGGAATAGCTATCAGGACGGCTCGCTTCAACATCGGGAATGTAGGGATTCCAAATATTGTCTGGGTCAAAGGCAACGAGGGCATCCATGGCCGCAGCAGTATCTGCAACACTTTTTGCCATTGGGCCCACAACGTCTCGTTCTGTTGTTAAAGGCCAGGTGCCATTCACCGAAATCAGCCCGGCGCTAGGCTTGATCCCCACCAGCGCGTTGTGAGTACTCGGCACTCGAATAGACCCCCCAGTCTCTCCGCCCATTGCCAACATAGCAAAGCTAGAAGCAACGCCCGCACCAGAGCCACTGCTAGATCCACCCGGCGTGCGATCGGGCGCGTAGGGGTTAATGACCGGGCCATAGGCTTCGCTGATACCGTCATAGGAGAATGCCCAGGTGCTCATATTGGCCTTACCTAAAACAATCGCGCCCGCCTCTTTTAGTTTAGAAACCGAAAAGGCGTCTGTGTTTGCAGTGAGCGATTTAAGCACGTCAACGCCGTTTGAAGTCGTGAGGTCTTTAACATTGTAGGAATCTTTGATCAAAACGGGGATGCCGTGTAGAGGCCCGAGGATGTTGCCCTGAGACCAGAGTTTATCTAGTCGGGCGGCTTCTGAGAGTGCGTTTGGATTGAGTACAGCAACAGAATTGATGTTTGGCCCAGAGCGATCGTAGGTCGCAATGCGATCGAGATAGAGGCTGGTGAGCTTTGTGCTGGTCAATGCGCCTGCGCCATAGGCATCGCGCACATCAGCAATCGTAGCGCTCTCTAGTGAAAACACCGCTGCTTCTGCGACAGAGGGAAACAGTCCTAACATCAGCGCTGGAATTATCGTTAAAGCTCTTTTCATGTTCAATCTTTGTACTCTATTTGCTGAATTGGGGCTTGATTCAGCTTCACCTTAGAAATTGAACAACGTATTTTTTGTGGCTTAGGTTACCGTTAACCACTCAAGATTCAGTAAGTTGTTACAACTCATCTAATCTTTAAAAAGCAGGCTTTATTTCAGACAATAAAATTTTGAATCTTCATATAAGATTGGGTTGTGGTGATGATACGAGGCCCATGCGACTCAAGAAATTTGGATGGAGCTTAAAGAACTCGGCTTTCGGCCTGGCTTTTAGCATGTTGATCATATTAGGCGGTGTTATGGAAACGGCTTTTGCAGAATCTAGCCATGTGTCTGGCCAACTGCACTATCCTGAAAACTTTTCGCTACCCGCTAATGCGATTGTCACGGTTTCACTAACCGATGTTTCACCTTTTCAAGATAGCGATGCCACGCTGATCGACCGGCAGATTCTTGCAACCGATCAGCGGCCAGTGTCATTCGAGCTAGCGTACGATCCGACTAAAATCAGCGATCGCAATCTGTACGCCATCCAAGCTCGGATAACGTCATCAGGCCGCGTTATTCTTACCAATGCATCAGCCTATCTTGTCATCACCCAGAGCCATCCAACCAGAGTTGAGGTATATGTCGAGCCGAGAAACTAACCAAGACACAGAAGAGGAGACAAAAGAGAAAGAAAAATAGGAGAGAAGATACGAGAAATAGGAGAGAAGATACGAGAAATAGGAGAGAAGATACGAGAAATAGGAGAGAAGATACGAGAAATAGGAGAGAAGATACGAGAAATAGGAGAGAAGATACGAGAAATAGGAGAGAAGATACGAGAAATAGGAGAGAAGATACGAGAAATAGGAGAGAAGATACGAGAAATAGGAGAGAAGATACGAGAAATAGGAGAGCGAAAAGCAACAATATGAAAATCGGGATATAAGTCGGGCGGCTTTGAGTGGAAGCTAACAGCAGACTTTACCTTCAGACATAGACTTTACAGGCCCTAGGCAGGCGCTGATTTGATCTAGTATTCATAAATCAATACAATAAAACTTTTTGTAAATAAATATGAGAAACTTCTTCTTCTGAACATCAGAATTAAGAGAGTACATCTAGCCAACTTGCCGCAGCAGCTCTCTCTAAATGATTCGCCTGACCCCAGAAGATATACAGCTCAATACTGAAGTGGCCACGAAGGCGGAAGCAATTCAGCAGGTGGGTAATCTGCTGGTCAAAACAGGTCATATTGAAGCTGCGTACGTCAACAGCATGTTTGCCAGAGAAGAGGCCGCTAATACCTATTTAGGCAACGGCATTGCGATTCCGCACGGCAAGCCAGAGAATCGAGACCTGATTTTAGAAACTGGCATCGCGGTTGTTCAAATTCCTAATGGCGTTGCCTGGAACCAGGGCGAAACGGTTCATCTTGTGGTTGGCATTGCGGCTCGCTCTGATGAGCATTTAGACATTTTGACTAATCTTACGCATGTGCTGGACGATCCGGCTCGAGTAGAGCGGCTGGCCCATACGCAGAGCGCTCAGGAAATTGTGAGCGAGCTGATGGCAGACAGCCCGTCAGCTCGCTCACATCAGGCAGGCTCAAATCAGGCAGCAGACAGCTCGTTCGACTGCTCAGCCGATGTTGTGATTGAAGATAAGGCCGGACTGCACGCTCGTCCGGCGACTGCGCTAGCTGAACTGGCTAAGACGTTTGAGTCAGAAATTCAGATCGAAAATGGCGAACGGCAAGCAGATGCTAAGCGGCTGATGTCGCTGTTGCAGTTGGGGGTGCGTCAGGGCGATCGCATTCGCCTATTGGCCAAAGGCACCGACGCTCAGCAAGCGATTCAAGCGCTGCAAGCAGCCATTGAGCTGGGGTTAGATGAAGAACCCGACGATGCTGAAGACACAATTGCAGTGCCCGCGCTTCAGCTAGCCTCGGCAGGGATTAATGGCGTTGCTGCTTCACCTGGAATTGCGATCGCGCCGCTTTACCACTATCAGGCCCGCCAGCTTATTTTTGCGGAGACAGCAACAGATGCTGACGCTGAAGCCGCCAAGCTAAAAGAGGCGATCGCCCTTGCCGAAAAGTCTCTCGCCAATCTCTACAAGACAGTCATGGCCCGCTCAGGCAAAGGGCAGGCCGCTATTTTTAAAGCGCATCAAGAGCTGCTGTCCGATCCAGAGCTGGTCGCTGAGACAATCGCAAAGCTGCCGCCAAATCGCAGCGCAGCCTGGGCATGGCAGCAAACTATAAACGCGCGCGCGCAGTCCTTAGCAGCAATGGACAATCCGATTTTGGCAGGGCGGGCCGCAGACGTAAAAGATGTTGGCCAGCGAGTATTAGCACTGCTGGCTGACGAAGTAAAATCTGGCGCGGCGCTGCCCGAGCAGCCGGTGATTTTGATTGCTGATGAACTTACCCCTTCCGATACAGCTAGCTTTGACACTCGGTTTATTAAAGGATTCTGCACGGCTAAAGGCGGGGCAACTTCACATACGGCCATTATCGCTCGATCGCTCAATTTACCGGCAGTAGTCGGGGCCAGCGAACGTATTCTGACCTTGCCAGCAGGCGAAACGGCTTTGCTAGATGGTAACGGCGGGGCGCTGTATCCTAACCCCACAGAGGCCGATTTACAGCAGGCAAAAGCGCAGCAGCAGCAGCAGGCAGCTCAGCAAGATCGCGACTATCAGGCTCGCTTTCAGCCCGCTATTACTAAGGATGGTCACCGCGTGGAAGTGGTCGCCAACATTGGCAAGCCTGAAGAAGCGCAGCAGGCGATTGAAGCCGGGAGCGAAGGGGTTGGGCTGTTGCGCACTGAGTTTTTGTTCTTGAACCGAGAAAGCGCCCCGACCGAAGAAGAACAGTTCACGGCGCTTCGTCAAATGACACAGGCGCTAAACGGTCTGCCGCTGATTGTGCGAACGCTTGATATTGGCGGCGATAAAGCGGTTCCCTATCTAGACATGCCCGCCGAAGAGAATCCCTTTTTAGGTGTTCGCGGCATTCGCCTGTGTTTAGAGCGCACTGATTTATTTGAAGCTCAATTACGGGCCATTTTGCGAGCGGCCAAAGGCGGCTACATTCGCGTTATGTTTCCGATGGTTGCCACGCTAGAAGATATTCGAGCCGGTAAAGCGGTGCTCGAATCGGTAAGGGCTACGCTAGACGCGCCGCCGGTAGAAGTGGGGATGATGGTAGAGGTGCCGTCAGCGGTGCTAATGGCCGACGCCTTTGCCCAAGAGGTCGATTTCTTTTCGGTTGGCACCAACGACCTGACTCAGTATCTGCTGGCAATGGATCGCGGTCATCCGGTGCTGGCAAAGCAGGCAGATGCGCTGCATCCGGCGGTGCTGCGGGCAATTCACCAAACGGTGCAGGCGGCAGAGGCGGCGGGCAAATGGGTAGGGGTCTGTGGCGGGGTGGCAAGTGAACCGTTAGGCGCAACGCTGCTGACAGGCTTGGGCGTGAAAGAGCTGAGCGTAGACATTCCGACTATCCCTACAGTAAAAGCGACGCTAAGACGGCGATCGCTCGTTCAGATGCAAAGACTTGCAATGCGATCGCTCCATTGTAAAAACGCTGAGGAGGTGCGCAGCTTATGACTTCTCCAATCCGAATCGCGACGGTCACGCTCAATCCGGCGATCGATCAAACCATCTCGATTCCTAACTTTTGCGCAGATGCGGTAAACCGGGTGGCCTGGGAACAGGCCGACGCAGGCGGTAAAGGCGTGAACGTGGCGGGCTTTCTATCCGATTATTTCAGCGGCGATTGTTTTAACAGCGATTGTTCTAGAGATACAAAGCAGCCGTTCGAGATTGTTGCAACCGGCTTTTTGGGCGCTGACAATGCGAGCATTTTTGAGCAGCTTTTTCAGCAAAAGAGCATTGGCGATCGGTTCGTGCGGCTGCCTGGAAAAACTCGCGTCAACATCAAAATTGTGGACGACGCGCAGGCGCAGGTAACAGACATTAATTTTCCTGGCGTGACGGCTAGCGAGGATGATTTGGCGAGCTTGGTTGAGGCGATCGCACCTCTTACGTCAACCGCCGACTGGTTTATTTTCTCAGGCAGCCTGCCCCCTGGCCTTTCATCCACCGCCTACCGAAGCCTCATTAAACCGCTCAAAGCCGAAGGCAAACAGATTGCCCTCGACACCAGCGGCGAAGCGCTGCAAGACGCCCTGATTGCCCAGCCCAACCTAATCAAGCCCAACGTAGAAGAATTAAGCGCGCTTTTAGGACAGTCTTTGACTAGCGAAACCGAGATTGTTCAGGCCGCCTGGCAGCTAATTGATCAGGGGATTGAAACCGTGGTCGTTTCGATGGGCGGTGACGGCGCTCTATTTGTAACGGCCAAAACCGTCGTCTTTGCAGCGGCGACACCCCCTGACATTAAAAGCACTGTCGGCGCAGGCGATGCCATGGTCGCGGGCACCGTAGCAGGCCTGAGTCAGCAAAAATCTCTTGCCGACTGCGCCCGGCTAGCCACTGCCTTTTCGATTGAGGCATTGGGCCAATTAGGAGCCCATTTACCCCGCTCAACCGATTGGCAGCAGGCAGGCGATCGCGTCTCTATTCGCTCTTTTTAACCGCTTCTTCAACCGGGCTTCGGCTCCGCTCAGCCCTCGGTGCCAGTGTTAGTGCCAGTAACAGAGCCAGTTATTGGTGCCAGCGTTAGTAGCAGTACTGCTCGCTGGCTGAGCGGAGTCGAAGCCAAAACCCATCTCAAAAATATCTAAACACCATGACCAGACTTATTGCTGTTACCACTAGCGCCGCTGGAGATGCCCACACCCACATGGCCGCAGAAGCTCTAAAGCGCACGGCCCAGTCGATGGGCCACGATCTGAGCGTTGAAGAACAAACCACAAATGGGGTGAAAACATCACTCTCTGCTGATGAGATTGCAGCGGCAGAAGTGGTAATTGTCGGAGCCGATCGCTTTTTAGATCGCGATCGCTTTGCAGGCAAGCCGCTTTACGCCGTCTCAACCAGCGAGGCCATTCGCAACACAAAGCTGGTGATTCAAAACGCGGTGGCGATGGCCGAAAGCCTCTCTAACGCACAGCTCAGTACAAAATCTAGTCCGCAATCTATTCCTCCGCAATCTAGTCCGCAATCTATTCCTCCGCAATCTAGTCCGCAATCTATTGCAGCCACCCAAAATATCAGCACTCCGGCTCATTCAGTGCCTACTGAACCGCCCAAAACAAACGAGCGCTTTCTCGTAGGCATTACCTCCTGCCCGACGGGTATTGCCCACACATTTATGGCCGCCGAAGCCCTCAAGCAGGGCGCTATCAAGCTCGGGCACGAAATAAAGGTGGAAACCCAAGGCTCAGTCGGCGCAAAAAATCAGCTCACTGACGCAGAGATTGCCCGCGCGGGTGCGGTCGTCATCGCGGCAGATACCCACGTTGACCTCGCCCGATTTAAGGGCAAATCCGTTTACGAAACCTCGACTAAAGCGGCCATTCACAACGCGGCAGAAGAGATTCAGACAGCGCTGGCAATCTCTTCTGCCACAGCCTCCGCATCCACAGCTGGTTCTGCGACTGGCGGATCTCAGGGATATTTGGATGAAGTGAGTGCGGCCAAAGCGAAGCGATCGCAACAGCGCTCTGGCCCTTACAAACACCTGCTAACCGGCGTTTCCTACATGCTGCCGATCGTTGTTGCCGGTGGGCTTATCATCGCCCTCTCTTTTGTCTTTGGCATCAACCCGCCCGCAGGCACCTTTGGCGACGCGCTCATGCAAATCGGCGGCGGCGCAGCCTTCGCGCTTATCATTCCGGTACTCTCAGGCTTCATTGCCTTTTCCATTGCCGATCGCCCCGGCATCGCCCCTGGCCTCATCGGCGGTATGCTAGCGGCCAACCTCAACATGGGCTTTCTAGGTGGAATTCTCTCAGGCTTCTTGGCAGGCTACGTTGCCAAGTTCATTCGCGACAAAGTAAAGCTGCCCACTAACTTTGAAGGGCTCAGACCCGTATTGGTTATCCCCTTACTTTCAACGCTTATTGTCGGCTTGCTGCTGGTTTATGTATTTGGCGGGCCAATCAGCGCGGCGCAGGTGGGCCTAACAACCTTCTTAGAAAATATGGGCAGTACTAACGCAGTCTTACTGGGCCTTATTTTAGGCGGCATGATGGCCATCGACATGGGCGGGCCAGTCAACAAAGCCGCTTATACCTTTGCAGTAGGGTTACTCTCTAGCAATCTCTTTGCACCGATGGCAGCGGTAATGGCGGCAGGCATGACGCCACCTTTGGGCCTAGCGTTAGCAACAATCGTTGCCAAAAATAAGTTCAATCAGGCAGAGCGAGAGGCGGGCAAGGTGGCTTCGGTATTGGGCATCTCGTTTATCACCGAAGGGGCCATTCCTTTTGCCGCGAACGATCCTATTCGGGTGATTCCGGCCTGTGTTGCAGGTTCCGCCGTTACCGGGGCGCTGTCTATGCTGTTTGGCTGTACGCTACGAGCCCCCCACGGCGGCATTTTTGTTCTGGCGATTCCAAACGCGGTAGAGAATGTCGGGCTCTATATCGCTGCGATCGCCCTCGGCACCCTGGTCACCACCCTTAGCGTCATCCAGCTAAAAAGATTCTCTCCCACCCAGAAAAAGACCGCGTCAGAAGATCTCAAAGGTAGCGTAACGCCTGTTTGACAGCCGATACTTGAGGTTTTCTGAAAGTCAAAGCAACAAAGAAACCCCTCGAACCGACCGGGTTCGAGGGGTGTTTTTACAAGACAAGAGTTATGAGATTTTTACTACACAAGCGTTTTGTTAGTTATAGATAAACCCGCCTGATTGAGCAGTCTAAGCCCTGTTATCAGGGCACTGTTGTCAACCGCGAGTTAATCAGATAGCTTCACCGCTGAGTGCCAGGTCAGATGCACCCTATGAGCCGCTCAGCGGTGAGGCCAGGCCAATGTCTAGCACAAGACATTAGCCTTTGCTGTTGCCCTCTTTCCGGCTGTGCCGGTCAAGGCCCTAGCTTACTGAGCCATTGCAGGCGCTTCCTCTACCTCAGCATCAGCCCCAACTTCAGGAGAAGGGGGAATGATTACCCGGTCAATGATGTGGATGATGCCATTGCTAGCTTCAACATCAGCAACGACAACGTTAGCGTTATTAACAGTAACCGTGTCAGCCACATCTACAGCGACATCGCTCCCTTCTACCGTCGCGACATTACCGGTTTCTAGCTCGGTTGAAAGCAGGGCTCCTGGAACGACATGATAGGTCAAAATTTGAACCAAAATGTCCTTGTTCTCTGGCAGCAATAGCTGATCTACAGCGCCTTCAGGCAAAGCCGCAAAGGCATCGTCAGTAGGTGCAAATATGGTGAAAGGACCTTCGCCGCTCAAGATTTCGGTTAGGTCAGCAGCAGCAAGCGCAGCAGCCAAAATCTCAAACGAATCACTATTATCTGTCAATTCAGAAATAGTGAAGTCTGCTGTGTTCATTTCCTCAGCAACAGGCTCTGCGTCCATCGATTCAGCGTCTTCAGCAACAGGCTCTTCGTCCATTACTTCAGCATCCTCGGCAACAGGCTCCTCGTCCATCGATTCAGCGTCTTCAGCAACGGGCTCTTCGTCCATCGATTCAGCGTCTTCAGCAACAGGCTCTTCGTCCATTGATTCGGTGTCGTCAGCAACAGGCTCTTCGTCCATCATTTCAGCATCTTCAGCAACGGGCTCGCCGTCCATTGTGTCAGAGGCTTCGATAGCGTCGTCGCTGAGCATTTCTATGTCAGCCGCTTCAACAGTGTCTGCATCAGTGTCTAGATCGTCACTCTCAGCAACGGGCTCTTCGTCCATTGTTTCAGCGTCTTCAGCAACGGGCTCTTCGTCCATCATTTCAGCGTCTTCAGCAATAGGCTCTTCGTCCATTGCTTCAGTGTCTTCGGCAATAGGCTCTGCAGCCATTGATTCAGTTTCTAGCTCGTCTGCTGTCGGCAGCGCTTCTGTAGGCGTAATCGATTCGACGGCTTCAACGGCTTCAAGCGCCTCAACTTCGGTCCCGGCTTCTGTAGACTGGGGCATAGCATTACCGGGCAGGGCAATGAAAGCACCGGCGCTGCTAGCCACGAGGCCAATCATAAAGTTCTTCAGAAATCGGGGGTTGTTGTTAGATTGCATAAATCCTCTGTGTGTATGTCCCAATGGGTTTGTCTCGACACTTTTGCCTTGTTTTGCTTAGACAGTTTTGCTTAGGCATAAGTTAACAGCCCCTAAATCATCTATGACTCAAAGTCTGTGACTTGAGACAAGTAGCTTACGGACTGCCTACGGACTATGAAGCCTTCACTAAACTTCATTAAGCTTCCACAAAGTGTACCGAAGAATCTACCCAATGGACCGTTTTCAAATAGAGAAATGCCTGCTGTAATCAAAGACGTCTCGGTAAAGGCATCCTTAAGTAGCGCTGAGCGGACTATCTTTGAGAAAGAAGGTTGAGGCTTTGTTATGAAAGCGATCTAGCCTCCGTAATTTTACTGAGATAAGACCTAAATTGAGGAACTGTTTCGATGTTAGAGCTATATCAGTTTGAAGCGTCCCACTACAGCGAAAAAGCCCGGCTGGTGCTGGATTATAAGCAACTGCCCTACAAAACGATTGAAGTTTCCCCTGGTATTGGCCAGATAGATCTCTATAGGTTGTCGGGTCAGCGTCAGGTGCCCGTGCTAAAAGATGGGGCAGAAATTGTGCCCGATTCAACTGCGATCGCCCGCTACCTAGATAGCAAATACCCAGAGAGGCCGGTGATTCCGACAGAGGCAAAGCAAAAGGGACTGTGCCTGATGATGGAAGCCTGGGCAGATGAGTCCATCGGCCTAAACGCCCGAAAGGTGATGATTGGCGCGTTTAACCAGCATCCTAACTTTCGGACAGCGCTGCTACCGATTTCTACGCCCGAGCTAGTCAAAAATGCAGTGAGTTCGGTTCCTAGCGATTTGCTGAGTTTGCTGGGATCTGGTGTTGGCTTTGGCGGCGACGCGGTAAAGACGGCAACTGAAATTTTGCGTCAGGATTTGGAAGCGCTGTGCCTGATACTGAGCGAGCAGCCTTATCTGTGTGGTGAAGAGCCAACGCTGGCCGATTTTGCGGTGGCAGGGCTGTCAATGTATGTGAAGTTTCCATCTACGCTGTATTTGGACTTACCCGCAGGAATCGGCGGTAAAGGCGTACCCGGACTCGCTGATGCGCCAGAGTTTACGACGTTTTGGGCATGGCGCGATCGCCTCTACCAAGATTTCCGCACGCCTCGCACGGGCCCGATTGCTTCTACCGCTGCGGGCGGCCCGGTATCTATTGGTATCGACTAAACGCTACGGTTAGCCATGACGTCATGTTTGTGGTTTTAAAAAAAGATGCGTGCCAATTCGTCGGAGATATCGACCCAGCAGCTATCAGCCCAGCTGTCTGCTCAACTAACTGAGGCATTAGGTCAGGTGCTAGGTGAAAACTATGCGCCCTGGGCCGATGTTTCGCCAGAGCAGCAGCAGCGAGTGATGAGTGCGATCGCCGCGACCTCTCCCCCAGCCGCGATCGCCTATCCCGACACCACCGCAGCCCTCAGCCAGGTCATAACGCTCGCTAGCGAAAACCAGTGGCGAGTGCTGGCAGCAGGCCAGTCTAGCAAGCTGGGCTGGGGCGGACTGGCCGAAGGCATAGAGCTGGTGGTGAGTACCGCCAAGCTCAACCGAGTGGTAGAACACGCGGTAGGCGACTTTACGGTGACCGTAGAGCCAGGGATAAAGCTGGCAGATTTAAGGCAGCAGCTAGCAAAGCACGATCAGCTTTTAGCGATTGACCCGGCATTTTCGGCGCAGGCAACGCTGGGGGGCATTGTGGCTGCCGCAGACGCAGGCTCTTTGCGGCAGCGCTACGGAGGGCTGCGTGACATGCTCATTGGCGTGCAGTTTGTGCGCCATGACGGGCAAATGGCCAAGGCCGGGGGGCGCGTGGTAAAAAACGTGGCGGGCTATGATCTGATGAAGCTGATGACCGGCGCGTATGGCAGCTTAGGCCTTTTGAGCGAGCTGACGTTTCGCCTGTACCCAATGCCGCAGACATCGCGAACGCTGGTGCTCTCGGGTGGAGAGCAGGCGGTAGAGCAGGCGATCGCAGAAGTGCGGCTTTCTGGGCTGACGCCAGTGGCACTAGATTTAACGCTGTCGCGGCTAGCAGCGAGCTTGACCCAGGAGGAAAACCACCAGCACATGAGCCTGGTGGCCCGCTTTCAGGGAATTGCGGCTGGGGTGGAAGAGCAGACAGCGCGGCTAAGGAAGGTCGCAACGACGCACGGAATGCATTACCAGCAGCTAGAAGACGAGGCGGATAGAGACTACTGGCAGCAGGTAAGCGAGCTGATTTGCTCAGATACCCTTTTGTGTAAAGTGGGCCTAAGGCCGAGCGCGCTGCCGCCACTGCTGGCAATGTTAGAAGGTGACACGCTGCACGGTTCGGCGCAGGTGGTTTTGCACGGCAGCAGCGGGCTGGGCTGGGTGCAGTGGCCAGAATCGGTAGCAGCGCAATCAACATTTTTGACCGCGTTGGAAAAGATGCGATCGCACTGCCAGGCCAACGGTGGTTTTCTGACGCTCTTGCAGGCCCCGAGTGAGCTAAAACAGGCCACTGATATCTGGGGCTATACGGGCAACGCGCTGAGCGTAATGCGCGATATCAAGCAGAAGTTTGACCCAGATAGATTGCTGAGCCCTGGGCGATTTGTAGGTGGCCTGTAGACTTAAAAAATCAGGGCCAAAAAATCCAGGCCAAAAAATCAGGGCAAAAGAATCGATAGGCAGCAGCTGGTCTAAAAAGACTGATGCCATCTAGACAGCCACAAGCTCCTTTGGCTATCTCTATTTATCTCTATCTAGGGACGTAGCAAGAATCTATCTAGAGTCAGAAAGGGCGTTGCTAACCTACAAATACTGAGAGAAACCACAGGTATAACCAGTAGGATCATCAATGATTCACTTTTTATACCCAGATAAATATCTGGCGATACGAGCTATGACTATGACGCTAAACGTACCTTCTATTAAGTGCGATGGCTGCGCTGAAACCATCACCAAAGAAATTAAGGTGCACGATGCCGATGCCACTGTAAATGTTGACATCGAAAAGAAAACAGTCGCGGTTGACTCCGATTCTCTATCTGAGTCTTCTGTAAAGCAAGCGATTACAGCGACCGGGCACGAGCTGGCGTAGGCTTCGCTTCTACACGACCGCTCTTATGACCTCTCTTGCGTACAAACATGTCCTTACGGCAGTGGCTTCTGCTCTGCGTGCCTGCTTTCTTTTGGGGCAGCGCGTTCATTTTTATGGAGATTGCCCTGCCGACGCTCTCGCCGCTGATGATTGTGGCAGGGCGCATGGGCATAGCGGCGATAGTACTCAACGCAATTATTTTGCTGCAAGGATATCGCTGGCCTCAACGCAAGCGGGTCTGGCTTGAATGCGCGGCGCTAAGCGTGGTCAATAACCTGCTGCCCTTCGGCTTTGTAGTCTGGGGTCAGCAGTATATCAACGCTAGCTTGGCGTCTATCTTAATCGCGTCTGCGCCAGTGTTTACGGTGGTCATTGCTAGCGTGGTGGGCAAAGAACGCCTGACGCTGATGCGCGCTGTGGGCGTAATGGTCAGCTTTAGCGGAGTGGTCGTGCTGATTGGTCCGCAGGTGCTGCAAGGGTTAGATTTGCAGGGAATCGGTGAAATTGCGATGCTGTGTGCGGCGCTTTGCTACTCACTAGCAGGCTTTTGGGGCAGGCGATTTCAGGCAGTACCCGCGCAGCTAGTATCTACTATGACAATCACGATGGGGGCGCTGATTGTAGTGCCGCTGACGTTTGCATTTGAATCACCGCTTGAGGTGGACTGGCAGTGGTCGGCGGGGCTGTCGGTGGTGGCGCTAGGCGTGTTTTCAACTGCGATCGCCTATATCGTTTATTTCAAACTGTTAGCAGATGTGGGCGTGGTAAATACGTCGCTGGTGTCGTTTTTGGTGCCCTTAAGTGCGCTGGCAATGAGCCTGGTTTTCTTAAAAGAGCAGCTGAGCACGGAGGCTATTTTAGGGATGAGTCTAATCTTGTTAGGGTTAGGTGTCCTTGATGGGCGATTATTAAAGAGATTTCGACCTGTGCCATAGCCGTGGAGGGTGCCATAGTCGTGGAGCCAGTTGGCCACACACAGTAACGGGTCATACAGTAACGGGCCATAAAGTAATAAGAGAGTCCATATGAGTCAGACCATCACCGTGAAATGTCCACAGTGCCAGTGCGTTTATATCGCTTGGCATGTGCCTGCCGTCGGAACACAAACATCAGGACAAGCAGACGAAACAGGCTACCAGCCCAGCACGGCTTGTTCTAAGTGCGGTCAGCGCTCCATCATAGCCGACCTGACAGAAAAAGACGGCGTTTTCCAGAAGGTGACATAAGCAATGTCTACCGGCTCTTCTAAAACCTCTATCTATGCGGCGATGGCGGCAAATGTCGCGATTGGGATTGCGAAGTTTGCCGGAGCCTATATCAGCGGCAGCTCGGCCATGCTCTCAGAAGGCATCCACTCGGTTGTGGATTCGGTGAACGAGGTGCTGCTGCTATACGGACTTAAACAAAGCGAAGCGCTGCCGGATGAGCAATACCCGCTAGGCCGAGCCCAAGAGCTGTATTTTTGGTCGCTGATGGTGGCCGTACTGATTTTTTCACTCGGCGGTGGAATTTCAATTTTGCAGGGCGTGCGCGGCTTGCAGTCTCCAGAAGCGGCCAGCAACGCCCTCGTGAGCTATTGCGTGCTAGTAGCGGCAGCGGTGTTTGAAGGGGCTGCGCTAACAGTGTCGATTCGAGAATTTAAAAAGCGGCTGTCTGGTCCCAAAATTGGTCTGTGGAAGGCAATTGGGCAAAGCAAAGATCCGAGCGCTTTTATTGTGATTGTAGAAGATACGGCGGCGCTAATTGGGCTGGTGATTGCGTTTTCGGGGGTGTTGCTAAGCGAGCAAACGGGTAATCCGGTTTTTGATGCGATCGCTTCAATTTTGATTGGGGCAGTGCTGACAGTAGTTGCGATCGCACTAGTTGCCAAAACAAAAGGGCTGTTGGTCGGGCAAAGCGCCTCGCCAGAAACCCGTGAAAGCATCAAGAATCTGGTGCGCTCAGATGCAGCCGTTTCAAATTCCGAAGCGCCAATTACACTGCATTTAGGCCCGCAAGATGTCATGCTAGCGCTCAACATTGAATTCAAAGACGAGCTGAATGCCAATGAGATTGAGGCAGCCGTCAGAAGAATCGAGAAGAACATTCGCTCGGCTCATTCTGATGTGAAACGAATCTTTATTGAAGCCGCTTCAATGGAATAAGCGCTGCCACAGATAGTTTCTTCTTTTTTGAGCCTTTCTTTTCTAGCCGCTGCGTCTCATTTAGTACAACCAGTACAGCTAATCAAAACTCTATCAAATACCACGTTTGCACATCAGCTTCATCGGTCGTATCTGTTCCTAAACGCACCTCAAAAGGCCCTTCAACCGCAGGATAGCGATCTTCTAGGCTGGCTTCAAACGTGCCTTTTACTCTATAAACTTCGTTGTAGAAAATACTGTTATTTTCACTACGAGGTAGTGTTTTAGACTCAGTAATTTTCTCTCGGTTTTGAACGCTAACCTTTTCGATTTTAAAGTTGGGTTTAGAGAAATTAGGCTCGCGATCGCTAAGTGTAGTGCTATCTGTAAGGATACCAAGATCGCGGGCGATAGTCTGTTGGGTACGGGCAAGCTGGTGTGCGATCGCTAGCTCAACGGCCTTATCTGGGGGCGTTTTGGTAAACACGCCGCAGCCAGAAAGACTGCTAGTGAGCAATAGCAGTAGTGATAAACAAATCAGCTTAATAACTTTCATACCCGATTTCATATCGCATCTTCTTTACAGTTAGTTTACGCCTTTGGCAGGTTGCTGAGTGGTTAGCTATCATTCAGTCCTGCCTTTGCAGCTTATCATTTAGGCTCCTTACCTAGTGCGCTGTTTCCGACGGGTGTTCTCCAGCTCAGATCAGGTCACCAATGCGGCTTGTTATCCTATCTTTCCGCTTACGCTATGTCTTGGATTTGGTTGTCTCGGATTTGGTTGTCTCGGTTTCGGTCGCCCCAGGTTTTATCTAGACTTTTTTCTGGACGTTTTTCTGGGCGTTTTTCTGGGCCGCTTCGCTTATTTTCGTTGCGATCGCTTTTGCTAATACCGTTTATTGCACAGGCGGTAATTATAGGCGGCATGATTGGCTGGCTATCTTGGCACAGCGGACAAACGGCTGTAGATAAGCTAGTGAGCAGTTGGAGCGATGAGCTAATTGCTCGGGTTTATCAACAGCTAGACGAGAATTTGGAAATAGCTGAAACCATCACCTCGCTCAATATTGATGCGCTACAGCTAGGGCTGATTTCCTTAGAGAAACCGTCTACCTTAGACCAACAGTCCAGTCAGCAGCAAGCCAGTCAGCAGCAAGCCAGTCAGCAAACTACAGCCACTCGCTACCTATCTCAGCAGCTAAATCGCTACCCTCAACTCGTTGGGGTTACCTTAGCAACAGATAACCCGCCGCAATACGTGAGCGTAGCAAAAGCGAACGAAGCGGATGACACAAGTAAAAAAACGATTATTAGCCGCCAGTCTGACCCTCAAGCGCAGCGCACCCGTGCGATCTCTGCTAGATCAATCCAGTGGCGATCGCCTCGTCTCACAACAGACCCAGTCAGGCTAACCGTTTCAGTAGACCAGCCTTTTTATAGTGAATCAGGCACACTATCTGGGGTTTCTAGTGCTGATGTCTCTTTAGCTGGCTTAAATCGCTTCTTAAACACGCTCAAAATTGGCGAAACGGGACAGATTTTCATTATCGAAAAAACAGGCGACTTAATTGCCTCTTCTGCCAATCATCAGCCTTACACAGTCAGTGCCAAAACCGGAAGCCCCGAGCGTCTGCGCGCCATAGAGAGTAAAAATGTTCAAATCGCTAGCACTATGAGCGCAATACAAGAACAGACTGAAAGCTTGGATTCGGTTAAAAATCGAGAGAAGTCTCAGCGATCGCAGCAGCTAAACTTTCTACGAGAAGATCAGCGTCAGCTCGTTCAGATCAGACCCTTTCGATTAGAAAACAGCCCAAGAAACGATCTGGAGTGGCTAGTAGTGCTGACAGTCCCTGAATCCGAATTTATGGCGGCTATTAATCGCAACAGACTCATGACAATTAGGCTTTGCGCGGTGGCTTTGCTAATAGCAATCATGCTGGCACTCATCAAAGCTCGCTGGCTGTCTCGTCCGGTGCGCCGGGTGGTGCTAGCCGCAGAAAGGCTATCCCAAGGCAAATGGCAACCTTTAAACAACTCTTCTTGGGTATTAGAGCTTTCTCAGCTAACGGCTGCCTTCAACAGCATGGCTCAACAGCTACAAACCTCTTTCGAGACGTTGGAATACAGCGCTTATCACGATAATTTGACAGGGCTGTTGAACAGACAGGGCCTACAGATAGCTTTAAAAGCAGCCGTCAGTCAGCAAGACGATCAGCCCTTTTCGTTATTTCTAATAGACATTGATAACTTTCAGCTCATAAATGACAACTTTGGCCACTTAGTAGGCGATCAGTTACTAATTGTAGTCGCCCACCGCTTGAGTCAGATGCTTAGGCACATGCCGCTTGCAATAGGAAATATGGCTGTAGAAAATATGGCTGTAGAGAATATGGCTGTAGAAAATATGGCTGCAGAGAATATGACGCTGACGGTTGCTCGCTCTGGGGGAGATGAGTTTTGCGTGCTGGTTTCACCCATTGCAGAGATCGCCTTAGCTAGCACGATAGCCGAAACAATTCTTTCTCTGTTTCAGGATTCATTTCGGTTAGTACAACAGGAGTTTTTTATCAAGGCAAGCGTTGGCGTTATGTGCAGCGCTTCGGTCGCCAAGACGGATACAGTTAATACAGTTAGTACAGCCAAAGACTTTGAAAGTTTTTTGCGTCAAGCTGACATGGCACTGCACGCGGCTAAACGTGCTGGTGGAGGTCAGTTTCAGCTCTTTGACGCGCAGATGCAGGCAATATCTCTTTCTCGGCTTCAGATGGTGAACGACTTGCACCAGGCTCTTGCAAAACGTGAGTTTGTGCTGCAATATCAGCCAATTGTTGATGTGAAAACAGGTGCAATCAAAGGCTGCGAGGCTCTGATTCGCTGGCACCATCCAATACGAGGGCTAATTGAACCCAGTGTTTTTATCCCGGTGGCAGAAGAGAGCGATCTGATTATAGACATTGGCTGGTGGGTGATGGAAACAGCCTGCCACCAGATGCAGCAGTGGCAGCGACAGTTCTGTCGTCATTTCTCTCACCACGCAATGACGATGAGCATCAACTTCTCGCCTAAGCAGTTCTTTGCAATCAACTGCCTTAAAAAGATCTCGTATATTTTGCAGCAAACCAGGCTAGTTCCAGCGCAGATTAAGCTAGAGGTGACTGAGGGTTTATTTATGCGGGCCAATGATACAACAGTAGCCAGGCTGCGCCAGTTTAGAGCGCTAGGCGTGAATTTAAGCCTAGATGATTTTGGCACGGGCTATTCGTCGCTGAGCTACCTGCATCGGTTTCCAATTACGGATTTGAAGATTGATCGAGCTTTTTTGGAACAGCTGCCGCAACAAAAATCGCAAACGGGATCACAAGTGCGATCACCATTTGCGATCGCAGAGGCAATTGTCTTGCTAGGTGAAAAACTATCGCTCAACCGGATTGCAGAAGGCGTAGAAACCCCAGCGCAGCTATCGTGGCTACAGCAGCAGGGTGTAGAACAAGCGCAGGGATTTTTGTTTTACCGACCGATGGCTGCTAACGCAATGACCGCGCTGCTAGCTGAGAGCGATCGCCAACTCTCAGCCATTTAACAATGGCTATCTAGCAGACTAGCTAGTCTGCCAGTCAAATCGCCTGTGACTAACTTCAATTGACGCGAGTTGGAAATAAGAAATCTTCAGATGCCAAGCCTAAAGCAAATCTTCTTCGTAGAGGAGTGGCCAAGCGCAGTGAGGTCGAGGTGGGTTCAGCCGCTGCTTTCACTACATCCGGGTCAGCCTACATCCGGGTTAGCCTACATCCGGGTTAGCCTACATCCGGGTTAGCAAAGAGATTTTAGCTCGTTTATCTGCGGCCAGATCCTCTAAGTCAGCTAAAGTCAACAGCCGATCCTTAATTAGCTTTGAGAGCGTAAACATGAGAAAGGTTTCTCGATCATCATATTTACCGTCTATATCGTGTCTTTTGGCACTCAAAAAGTCGTGCAGCTGCCAGACATCTTCTGTTTCAGATATTTTCTCGGCGTGTTCTTTAACAGAGCTTATGAGCGCTTCGATATCTTGTTCATAAGCTTTTTTCAGCGCCTGCTGAGCAATCTCCTTTTCTTCACTACTCCATTGAACTTCGGGCTGTGTCATTGTCGTCAATTGAAAATTTATAAATCTTAAAAAAATTGCAGTCAACAACTCCCCAGGATTTTATCGAAAAGATATTTCCTAGGGAGCGTCGAGTCATGTTACTCATGCAGCAGAGCTACTAGCGAACCAGGTTCAACAGTTCTTTGGGCGAGGCCAACAGGTCAATAGCCACAAAGAATATCTTGCCGTCTGGATTTAGCAAAAACCGCCAGGCGATGTTCATGCCAACAGCCGCACCAAACCAAGGCGTTTGACACTTGCCCGTTACTTTGATGGGGGTATATCCATCTTCAGGGGCTTCAGCCACACCCTGCCCAGGAATCAGCCTTAGGTTTTGGCACTCTTCTCTAAAAAAGGTGAGAATAGACTCTCTACCAACGATGGGTCTGCGGAAAGGCGGCTGCAGCGCGCCGTCAGCAGTAAAGAGATCGACTAGCGCCTCAAAATCGTTAGCGTTTAGGTTGTTCATGTAGCTAAGCACTGTGGCGTTATCGATGCCTTCAATCGTTACCGGCTTACGCTCACCAATAGATTGAGGAGCCATCACCGGCTCGGATACGCGCTCGTAACCACTCATTTTGCTAGTGTCGTAGCCCATATCGACAACAGCATTTCTCAGTACAGTAATCTGTTGACCAGATTCTAGGTTTCTAATCGATTGGAGAACTGCTGATGCGTTGGCCGAAAGCTTGTAGCCTTCTGGAATAGGGGCAACTAGACCTTGATCCATCCATTCGCCCAGGCGATACCAAAATCCTAGCTTAATGTTGGGTGTCCAAGTAGCATAGCTGCGAGAGACTTCGGTATCAGCCCGATTTGCCAAGTCACACATCGCTTGAGACTGCTCCAAGGGCGTCATTCCCTTGATAGCGTTGAGCGTATTTTCAGCAAACTGCATGTTTGCCGCTCCAGGCGCTGCAACGGTGATGGCCTGCCCCATTTCTAGATAGGCAAACCAAATCAGGGCAAGCTGATCCTCAGCGCTGAGTTGAATGAATCTAGCCGTGGTTGCTGGGATAGCATCAGCAGCTAACGTGCTCGGAAAGATATTACGAGCAGATTCAATCGTATAGGCCATAAGTCAATAATCTCGAATACAGTAAATTAAAAACGTTCATTAGCCAGCTCTATGGTGCAATTGTGCAGATGCAATTGTGCAAATTGCAATTGTGAAAGGGCTAACTATTTGCCAAGCCCTTGTTAAGTGCATGTTAGATGCAAAGGCTTAGCATTTGTGTTATGCGTTTCTTTACTTATCTTAACATGAGTTAACACTACTTAATATACGCCGTTAGGTATATAGACAAAGTCCGAACTAGCGAGACCAAAAGAAAAGCAAAAAAAGAAAAGCAAAAAAAAGCCCAAGAAACAAAGCCCAAGAAACAAAGCCCAAGAAACAAAGCCCAAGAAAATAAAGCCTAAGTTCTATCTGTACTAGTAACTACTCAGGTTGAAGTGTTGGAATTGTTGGGGAGCCGAGGAAAACACTTCTAAGCGCATCAAGTACAGGGAAACCCTGCTTTCTCAGCGTAGAAATATAGCCCCGAGTACGGCAAAACTGTTG
>Ga0209194_1000117_pt1 | contig 69803 bp, 60 predicted proteins | sample COGITO_mtgs_1004_FD_184787 | JGI IMG/M metagenome (GOLD analysis project Ga0209194, IMG submission 184787) | Pelagic marine microbial communities from North Sea - COGITO_mtgs_100413 (SPAdes) (version 2) | ecosystem: Environmental > Aquatic > Marine > Epipelagic ... | reverse complement strand
CTCGCTGACCTCTGCGCGCTGTTTGCTCAAACCGTTTCTGCTCACCCGCGAGACTGTAGCTGTAACTCTCAGGCGTCCATTGAGAACACCCCGTTTCATCGAGATACTTCAGGGCGATTTGGCCCGTGGCGGCGAGGGCTTCTAGCTGAATCAATTGGGCGCTGGCTTCGGCTTTGGCCGCTGCGTCTTGTCGCTGCCGATGGCTGTGTCGGGTGCGCTTCCAGCGATAGCCTTTTTTTTGAGCAGTTGACGCACCCAGTCTGGCGTCAGGTGAACATCCCGCTCTGACGCTAGCTTGGCGGCTAGCTGAGTGCTGTTGTAGGTGCGCTCTTCCTCAGCCAAGCACGCCTCTAGATACGCCATGTCAGTAGGCTGCCAGGTGGGCTTTTTGCCACGACCTGCTTTTTCCCATAGGCCACCCAATCCAGCCGATTCCCAACGCTTTATCGCTGCTCTTGCGGTATGTTCGTGACAATTCATGATCTCAGCGATCTCAGGGGCACTCCAACCGGAGGCATTGAGTAGCAACATATGCGCCCGATCTCGAACGCGGTACGGCACGCTGTTAGCAATACGTAGTTCTTTAAGCGTCCGTTCTTCCTCAGGCGTGAGCGTCACTCGTAGGGGAGCTGGCATGGCGTTAATAGGGCGAAAATTATGTCTCTCCTAGCCTACAAAATTATCCTATAAAAGATTAGTCTGACCTACTTAATAGCTGAACGAACACAGTTCGGGAATAAAATGCCTGCTGCTGCTAGTCTTAGTCCAATCAAATCTTGTTCTAGGCTAAAGCCAGCCAAGGAAAAGAGACTACACGGATAAATAAGAGAAGCAACAGGCAAAAGTGGTTGCCCCAACCGCTTCTACGGCTCTTGCAAAAAACTCAAATAGCCATTCGTCAAATCTTTGACAGCGATCTCGTAAAACTGCTGGCCGTGCGCTGGCGTTGCTAGATCTGGATTAGAACCCATTCGCCCATCGGCATAAAACGCACGGAAATCTGTTGGGTTGTAAATAGAGCGGCCTTTGGGTGCAACCGTAGGGGATAGGGTCGCCCGTTTGATGGCCTCTGGATAGGCAAACTGGGTCAGCGCGACTTCACTTGGGGTCGCATGTGAGCCTTCTTGATCGCCATAGAGCTGTTCGGCTAAGCCTTGGACAGCGTCGCTGTTGTACCAGTTGGCTAGCTTACAGCGAATGCGGCTGGCGCTGGGCAAGTTGGCATCTGCGATCGCTGCGTAAGTCTCTGAAAAAGCCGCCTTCATAGACGCCACATTGCCCCCATGCCCGTTGATAAAGTAAAACCGCTCAAAACCGTTGCGCGCTAGCGGCTTTACATAGTCTTGAATCAGGGCAATCAGGGTGCTGGGCCGCAAGCTGACGCTGCCAGGAAAAGCCAGATGATGCAGCGCCATGCCAACGTTAATCGTGGGGCCCACGAGTGCATCTGTAGCCTCACCCACGCCTTTGGCAACAATTTCGGCGCAAATGGCGTCAGTGCCAATCAGCCCGGTAGGGCCGTGCTGTTCGGTAGAGCCAATAGGGAAGATAATACCGCGCGATCGCGTCAAATAATCCTCCACCTCCGGCCAAGTACACAAATGCAACAGCATTCTACCCCCCTCGCCTACAACAACTAACCGACCTAACTAGTCGGCACCTACTAAGTCAAACACCTGACCATCTACCAGCAAACGCGTGATTCCCTTCGCCGTCAGATAAGGACTTGTGCGCGTAATCAAGCTGCCATCGGGCACCTTAATCACCCTTTGCTTATTGCGTGAGAATCGTCTGGCCACGCGGTGATTATCAAACACCGGCAGCGTATTAGCCGTTTCCTCAGCGCTCGGGATTTTTCCAAGGTCTGAAAACTCAACCAGTGGCCGAGTAATTAGCTCAGCGCGCATATCGACAACCAGATAGCAGGGCTTTGGCAGCACCGCTAGACCTAGCGGCATAATCTCCACTGCCGTCTCCGAGACGAGTTTTGGCCTAGGCATGTCATCAATATCGTCATCATCAATGTCATCGTCTTCCTCGTCCTCGTCATCATCATCCCCAAAGTCATCGCCTAGCGTCTCGTCTAGTCCAAGCAAATCGTCGTCGTCATCGTCATCCTCGTCATCCTCGTCATCGTTCTGGCTGGCCAGTATCGGTCGTGGTCGTGATGGTGAGGTTTTATCTTTTGAGGGCTTGACTTCTAAAGTCTCATCTTCCGAGGTCTCGTCTTCCGGGGTCTCGTCTTTTGAGGGCCCATCTTCTGAGGGCTCATCTTCCGAAGTCTCGTCTTCTGATAGTAGCCGTAGCTGCTCGTCTGCCGCTTCGGTTTGGGTGCGGCTGCGCTTGCGGCGGCGGCGAGGTGCCGCGTTTTTTGAGTCAGTGTCTTCTTCTGTCGCGTCTTCTGTAGACTTCAGCTTAGGCGGATCTACTTTTGATGCAGCGGCTAGATTGTCATCCTCTGGGGCGTCCTCAGACACAAGCGTGCCATCGGCTGTAGGCTGATTGGCCGCCGGGGCAAATTCTGGCACGGTAACTGTCTTAGTCGAAGCCGCCTTAGCCGGAGTCGTTTTTTTCTTTTCTCGCGAGCGACGACTAGGCGTGCTTGAGGTGTCTGAGCTAGCCATTCGCTTTTCGGCAATCAGCGCGCTGTATTCATCTGCCGGAATAGAGCTTTTTAAGATACGGCTGATGGTGCTGTTGCTGACCCCGTACTGTTCAGCTAATGTCGAAGTCGTCTGTCCAGGTTGCTTGTACAGATCAATAATTTCGCTTTTATCTGAATCAGACAGTTTTGTCGGGGCCATGCTGTCAGTATCCTTCGCAATTGTCCCTCATAGTATGGCAGGTTTTTTGGCGATAGTTTCAGCTATTGCACCTGTCTAGTTGCTAAGAACACCTTTAAAAATATTGGTAGGGCGCATCTGCCTAGCTTGGGGGTTGCCAACGCCGCTTCACCTGGCTAGCAACACCCTGCTCTACACCAGCGCTAAGGCCAAAAAAGAGCGCTGATAAAATCCAGAAAATCTCCCAGGGGGCAACTGGACGATAGGTGCCTCGACCCACCTCATACATCAAAAACATATCGGCTATATATAGACACAGCCCAGCTATGGCCACCAGCTTCCACGCCTTAGAATAGCTGCCGCCCCAAAAGGATATGAGTAAGGCGACCGCAATCACTATTAGCAAACAGTCACCCCCTACGTACACCAAGCCCAGGTAGCGGGCAATCCGACTCAGCCGGGTTTCAAGGGTTTGAACAATCTGAGGGACTGGCAGCTTGCCTGGGGTAAGCGCAGGGCGAGTCTCTGTGCCACGGGTTGTTGTATTAGTGATGCTAATTGTAGTGGTGCTCATCGCAGAGGGAAAAGCTGGCTGGGCGGGTATCGCCTCCACATTTGGCAGGTAAAAACAAATCCAGCTGGCAAGCAAAATACCGGTGATGCCAGTGATCGCGATTCCTATAGACTGCGGCAGGCTCAGCTTTATTTGCCTAGAGAAAACGGCCTGTAGAAGACCAATGACCAAAAATAGGTAGCTCGCGCCGTAGAAGACATCGCCGAGCGAAACAGTTGAGGTGATGCCCCACAGGCTGCGCCATAAGATAACGGTAATATCGCCCAGGGTATAGAACAGCAGGCCAAGTGCGATCGCGCTCCAAACGCTCTGACCGCTCAAGATATCTGGGTTACTTGCGCTACGCCAGCACAGCACAGTAGCAATCAAAAAAGCGCCTGCTTTTAACAAGCTGGCCAACATCATAAACTCAGCGGAGTCAGCCCCAAAAAGAAGGCCCACGCCAAAGAAAATCAGGGATAGCCCAGTCCACCCGGAACACACAATCCAGGCTCTACGCTCAGCAGGATCTAGATTAGTTACCGCGATCGCACTTTTTTCACTCACTTTTTTCACTCACTTTGCTGACCCATCTTGCTCATTGCTCATCGCACACCCCAAGGCTCAGCAAGCAGCGATAGCTGCAGCCAACTCATGAACACAGCCTTATCGTTACCCGGCAGCACATTCAGCGCTGCCAGCGTACGCGCTGCAAATTTAGCCTGACCAAAAAACCGACTGCCCAATCGACTCAGCTCTAGCAGCAAAATACTAAGATCGTCCTCGTCCCAGCGGGGCAGCACCTGCGTCAAAGGATTGGTACGTAAAAGCGTCGCCAGGCCCCCTGCTTTTTTCATTTGCTCAGGAATAGCCTGCATCAAAGCTTCGTCAAATAGGCCAGCCTGTTTTGCCCCCAACAGTTGCACCGTATCTTGGCGCAGCGATTGCAGCAGCAGCGCCCCCGCTTTGCGATACGCAGCCGGGGCAATAGGTGCCAGCAGACTTTTATCAATAGTGACCAGTCGCCACAGACTAAATCGATGGGGTTCTTCGAGCAGTACGCAGGCTTTCTTTTGCTTTTCTGCCAGCTCGCGCCAAGCGGCATGCGCCTCTGAATCCTGATGCGCTTGAAATAGCGTCAGCAACCGAAAAGTCCTGTCTTGGTAAGATAGGACCGGAATCCTTTTGGGCTGCTTAGGATGCTGCATGCTGGTGATATCTACATCTTGGGGAGTGAGCAGGAACATGGGCGATGGATGCTCTCGATAACCTGATTTTCAGCAGTAAGGCTGTGAGGCTAGCGTACCCAAAACGCATAAAAGCCCAAAGCCAGACCAATTAAGTTCGATATAGCTAGCGTTCTGAGACATGGGGGCGCTGGCCAAGACACAGGACGTGTCTGTTGCCTGGGCTGAGGCTGTGAGCCGATAGGGAGTAGCCGATAGGAAACAGTGAAGACCGGCGCAGTAAACGATCAATCTTGCGATCGCGGCTACCATCTACCTGCTATGTGCGCTAAACTGATTTGGCCTATTTTTGGATCCTTAGCTCAGTTGGATAGAGCAACCGCCTTCTAAGCGGTCGGCCACAGGTTCGAATCCTGTAGGATCCGTTGATGAAACAATGCTTTCAGCGTAGTTGCTTAATTGGATTGAAAAAGAGACTGTCCGGCAAGCGCCCTCTGAATGGATTGGACAGTAGTTGAGCGCTCAGGCCTTTTACTATATGCCTAAAGATTACTCTCTAGACACCGAGTCGAGGCTTAAACTGTCCTTCACTGAGGGTTTGACTGGCTTCGACGTTCATCTGCACGTGAGAGAAGCATGGAAGCGAAGCGTACTAAACTACTGTAAATTCTATTTGCAAGAGGTCGTTTGTTGGCGCTGTCGTCGAGCAGCTTGTATCAGCTTCTTCTGATAGGCATCTAAGTCTTTTCTCCACACAACGCGGTGGCCTCTTAGTTCTGCACAACATGATTCTAGGCACTTCTCCCAGCCTCGACGGTTGCTAATGGCAGGTAAATCATCTAAAAGTCCCCAAATTTGCTCTTGGGCTGTTAGCTTTACGAACTTTCCGTATTCTGGATAATCTGACGTTAACAGCTGGTCCTTCTGGTGCAATAGTGGCGGATTTTCTGTTGGGTCGTAGTCTTGATAGCGCACGTTAAGATCTCTTAGCTCAATCTGCATACCGGTGTGTAAGGGTGGATGCGGGTCTGTATCAAATGTTGGGAAAAACAAGTATGAGATCTTCGGTTTGTTCGTATGAAATTTTACAACCGTTGCTTCTTTCGGTCGCCCAATAGTACGAGACGCACAGCCTTCGTATAGCCGTAGCAGCGGATCGAGCTGATCTATGGCAGAGGTGTGTACCCACAGCGAATGCGATCGCTGCTGTCCAATGGAGCTGTGCCGACATCTCGCTGCGATGGCCTCGGTATTGCCTAAGCTCATCAGCATCAGGTCAGCGGCCATGCAAGCTTGTTGATAGCTACCAAATAGCAACTTGATGTCGTTTCGGACAACGGTTGCTAAGTCCCTGAACTTGGGTCGGCGTCCGAACTGACTCAATGCCAAATACACTAATAGGTCTTGACGACGTTTTTCCGAAATGTCGTCCCACTCGCTACTGTCTGTGGCTTGCAGAACAATCTTGAAGGCTCGTCTGACATTACCAAACTCCGTGTTGAGTAGCTCAAGCTTTTGCACATCTAGCTCGTCAGCAGTGGGTAACCGGCCCCGCTCAGTGTAAAAGGTCATCAAGGGCTGAAGGAGTTCTTTGTAATCTTCAAACCGTTTGACACTAATACGGACTTTTGGCGTAGTTGCCCGAGATCGGAACCGAGAGGCTCGAAAGGTTTCGGCTCGCGCTTCATCTCGAAAGACGAAGTAGATACCGAGTGCGACAGGAATGGCATCGACGCCTAATACCTGATCGATGTAGTTCTTGAGTTCTTGCTGGTCATAGTACTTTTGAAAGGTGTTGCGGCTGGTGATAATGCCGTCTCCGTAGGCAATAACGCCGTGGGCATGATCGCTAATTAGCACCTGAGCCGAAACAACTAACACCTGACGGGTCAGCGTCCAGGCATTTAGCAGCGCTTCGCGGCGCTCCGACATGTTTTCGATAACGTTGATGATATAGCCGAGGTTCACAATGTCGGCTTCCTTATGTTCCGCATCAGGTCGGAAGTGGGGATCCCAACCCCGGCTGTCGTGGCCAAGCTTACGGATGTATTCGATGTCTGCGCCTCGTCCGCAGCCGTAGTCGAAAAAGGATGCGCCCGTTTCAAACAGCGCTGCTTCGACAGCTAAGCGAATAGGTTTGGAGGATTGCGATCGCACAATCGCTGCCTTATGCCGTTCAATCTTGGGCTTAGATTGCTTTGCGACAGGATGCGCTTCCTGCTGAATCGGGCAAACGACAGCATGCCCCTCTATTACCCAGCCGTATTGATCCAACCGCTGTTGCCAGCCTCTAGCTGTGCCAATAGTCGCGGAGCTATCTAGTAGACCTAGCGTTTCTTCTTGGTAGGTCAGATATCGAAATGTTTCATACAGCAGATAAGTAGGGGAAACAAAGGTTTCTTTGCGGTGCAATATAGGTGGGTTCGCGGTGCTGCTGTAATCGTGAGTAGAAACTTCTCCCGTTGCTAAATCGGCCTTGATGCTGAGCTTTAGAGCTGGATGTGGGTGCTGGTCAAAGTCTGGATAGAACAGATAAGAAAGCTGAGGCTTTATTAGACTGAATTTGGCTAAAGATCCCAGTAACTACTTGATAACTGAAACTCACTTAGCTCGTTAGCTTCACGTGCCCACCCAGTCAGCCGGGATACAATCGACTCACGCACTGCGGTGTCATAAACTTCGGCATGGCTTTTGCTTACCAACTCTATTTTGCTTCTCAGCATAGAACGAACTTTCGGCAAAGGATGCTCACTGAGCGCTGTTCGCACTTCGTGCATCATACGGGCAACCTCTGCGTCTCCCTCAGAGGTATACATATGCCACTCTGTCGGTATTGATTTCATAGTATTTTCAGATGGAATGTACATGATTGTGTAACGTTTATTCGGTTTTGTGCGCCGCAACAGGCGTAAGCACTCCTCAGCATCCAAACGGCGTCGAAATCTATTCACCACAATGTTCTGCATGTTGCCCGACAGCAGAACGATGGCCCAAACATGAAAGACATAGTTCTTGGTCATTTCTACCCTGCCTCTGTTTTCGGAATAGCGCACTAGTTTTTGTTAACATATTTGATAACATATTTTTGAGACAGTTATCAAATATGTTAACTACTTGCGAGGCAAGCTCTGCCATAATTTATCGCATGGGTAAAGCGGGCAAAGCACTAAAGCAAGTTCTGACAGCGAATAGCATCAGTCAAAGCAGAATAGCGTCGGCGTTAGGCGTAGAACGTCCTATTGTCTTTCGCTGGTTTCATGAAAAAACTGACCCATCTGCTGAAACAGTGGCCAAGATAGTTGAGATCTTGCGCAAAATAAAGAAAGAGGCAGCGATAGAGTTCGTTGACTTATATCTTGGAACCGGATCACTACAGTCCAATAGCGTAAATTCAGTGGTGTCAGGCCAGAACTTGCCTGCCTCAGATCACCTAAATATTGCAGCTCTCTCAAGGCTCTTTGCTGATACTACAAATTCCTACAAGTACCTCTTCTTTTTATCCCTACTAGATATTCTGAACAGGCGGCATTTTGAAGTATTATCACCTATTAGTTTTGAAGAGCTAATTGTAGAGATGCTAGCTAACGCTTGGTATCCGCATACTTTCTTCAAACTGTCTTTTGGAAAGCAAGACAAAATCTCTCAGAAGTTAGATTCTCTACAGCTAGCCATCGAAGAACCAATTGTTCAATTCAAAGATCCTGACAAAAGGTTGCTCAGAAGGTCAATTGCCTCTCAAAACCTTGCAGACGCAGTCTCTCACTTACGGCGATATGTTCCCTTTCGCTTGATTGTTCCGTTCCTAGGAACTGAGCTAGAAGGCATTAATCGTGGGAAAGGCAATGAGGTAGACATAGCGATTCCTGCTATAGCTGATCGCCACTTCAAAGACAAAAAACCTCTCTATCGATTGGACTCAAACACTCATAAAAACTGTCGTTCAGTCGTTGTTCATCCAGACTGGGCTTCGTATTTAGAACAGCATTACGTCGTTGTGCGCGGCTGGCTAGCGTGGGAATGGATGGGCTATATGCAGAAGCGCAACCCTAGCACTCCCGCGATCGCCAACAAGCTCTTTGTCCCAACCAAGCGAGATTCGCTGGGGAAACAAACCGACTATTGGAAAATGATATTGCGCTCTCAAGAACTCCGTTGTATTTACTCGCAAAAACCGCTTGATCCCAAGAAACTTTCTCTAGATCATTATCTTCCCTGGTCTTTTGTAGCTCACGATCAGTTATGGAATTTGTTACCTACTACGCCAGAAGTCAATTCTTCAAAGTCAAACAATCTGCCAGGCAATATGTATTTCAAAGAATTTGTGACATTGCAACATATTGGATTAACTGTGGCTTATCAGACCTTGACGAAAAGTCATTGGGTGCGGCAGGTAGAGCCCTATATACTCGATATGAAAATGAACGCAACTGAAGATCTTCTAGACATAGAAAAGCTATGCAATGCATACGACCAATTGATCAATCCTTTAGTTTCTCTAGCGTCTAATCAAGGGTTTAAACCAGGTTGGACTTACAAAAAATGACTTCAAGTTGAGATGGATGGAGATGAGCGGGCGATCGCAACAAAACGAGACAAACTCCAATCCGAACTACTCGCCGCTATTCCTGGACTCACCATCAACGGAGACATCCAAAACCGACTAGCCGGAAATTTACACATATCAGTTCCCGATATACCCAACAGTGCCGTCATTGCTAGAGTCCGTCGCCGCCTAGCTATATCCACTGGGTCGGCCTGTTCTTCAGGCGTCGAAACGCCGTCCCATGTACTAACCGCGATGGAACTTGACGAAGGAAGTATCGAAGGAGCCTTACGAATTGGTCTTGGCAAATTCACAACTGATAAAGAAATCGCACTAGCAGCGGAGATTCTGATAACTGAAATCAGAGAAATTCGTAGATTGCTCATATAAAGATTTACACAGTAACAGCAGTAACCCTTTAGCTGGGCTGCCTACAATGGCCGCTTCTACTATGGCGTGTCATCAATTGAGCCAAGTGACAATAGCAGCGAGATTGCAGCTTGGCCAACTGATGGCAACAACATTCAGCGAGGAGCTGACCGGCAAATGAAATTTGAGAATGCTCGCTCGGTGCAAACTGAATTTCTATTTACCCTCAAATTCAGCTTTGACGCTGCACTAGTTTGATTAATTAGCTGACATACGCTATTTTTGGGGAAGACATATATGGATAGGGGAAAAACGAAAAAGCTCCTTTCTACAAAGTCCTTAGAGCTTTGATGGACCGCCTTCTAAGCGGTCGGCCACAGGTTCGAATCCTGTAGGATCCGTTGATGAAAAACACGCTTAGGATCTCGCTTTGCAAATTACTCGGCGTAATGTTGGCCTAACGGTAGACGATAGTCTGATGCGACTATATGTGGCTGAGCCAGAGCCACCCGGTCAGTATCCTGGCATTCTGTTTTATTCAGATATTTACCAGCTAGGTGGCCCCATCACTCGGCTGGCCGATCGGCTAGCAGGCTATGGTTATGTGGTGGCTGCGCCAGAGATTTTTCATCGGTTAATGCCGATTGGAACGGTGATTGAGCCGGATGATTTGGGGCGGTTGCGGGGGAATGATGCAGCGGCAAAGAGTGCGATCGCTCACTACGATGCGGATGCTGAAGCTGTACTAGCCTGGTTAAATACAGCAGAAACCGTTGTACCTAAACAGCTAGGAACATTTGGCTTTTGCATTGGAGGGCATTTAGCCTTTCGAGCCGCGTTTCAAAGTCAGGTAAAAACAACGGTCTGTTGCTATCCGACGGGCATTCACAACGGCAAGCTAGGGCAAGGAATCGCAGATACTATCGAGCGAGTTAACGAGCTAGAGGCCAGCGTTCTAACAGTATTTGGGACGTTAGATCCGCATGTGCCGCCGGAAGGAAGGCAAAAGATTTTGCAAGCATTAGACTTAGCAGAGGTCTCTCATCAAACATTGTTGTACGAAGCGAATCACACGTTTATGCGAGACGATGGCTATCGCTACGATCCGGTGGCGACAGATGCAGCTTGGCGCGAAGCGGTTGCTTTTTTAGCGAATCATTTTTCTGTTGCAGTTTGACATCACCAGGCTGTGCTGCCAGCGTATCAGAATTGTTTTGTTAAACTGTTGAGGGTGCTACAATTCCTCAATACGCTTCATGCACATGATTTTAAAGGCTTAGCTAGATCTAAACTGTTGCAAACAATAATCTTGTCAGTCAAGATGGTGGCTGAGAATACAACGACAGGTTTGAAGGGAAAATTAGAGCTGCTGGCTCAATACATCTACGCCAAAGCTTTCCGAGGCAAACTCGCGCTAACGCAGACTCATTCATCCTGCTCTCAATCTAATAGCACTTGACTACCGCCAAAAATCAGCTTATCTTCAGTTCTAAGCTGTGATGCCTATCACGGCCCTTCCTCAGAACTCAATTTTACTTAGCACCATCGGCAGATGCTACCAACACCTACCGACGGCTAACCCCCAGGATTACCGTGCAATCCCGGCAGCTAGGGTTTACTTTAACCCAGCCACCCCGACTTGCAACACATCTTCTCGGGGAGGCTGAGTTTTATTGGGTTCTGGTTTCCTACCCAAACCTAGATCCGGAGACCAGACCTCACATGTTTATCCCTACGATTCAGGACGCCTCCGCGTCCACAATTTCTGCTATCAACCCTACGCCCACACCCACCGCCGAACCCATTCGGCACATGCTATTCGGCAGCCTCAGCGCCGTACGCACTACCATCCAAATCCTACACAAACGCGGCTACGCCGACCCCAACGACTGGAGTCAGCCCATTTCTACCGGCAGGCCCAACGAGGTCATGGCCATTTTGACCAAACGAGTAAGACGAGAAAGCTAGCATAAAAAAATTCCTGGCATCGGTAAGATGCCAGGAATTAAAAGTAACTTATGGAACAACAGAAAATAGAACTTACGCAGTTTGCTTACGACGTAGACGAGTCGCCAACAACCCCAAAGTCACTAGCCCCAGCATAGCGCCAGGCTCAGGAACATCTTGAGCCAGCGCCCCCGAAATCGCCACGCCATCATTGCCGCACTCCAACAGCAGGTGAGCGATATAAGCGTTTGACGGTAGCAAGGTGCGGTCAAAGCGGAAAGTGATTTGCTCATTGCCAATGGCGTCAAAGTTGGCAAAGTCTAACCCCTGCGCTGCCGCCGCCGCCCCGTCTAAATAAGAAATGCTGCCCAGACGAGTACCGCTATCAATCACATTGCGAATCTGCGTATCTGCGCCAGTCGTATTGCCTGCGTAGTAACCGTAGACATCTTCTGCACTCGAAAAATCTGTACCAAAGCTGTTCTCTCGGCCATAGCCAGCAGCGTAGTACTGCTGTAGGGTGCTGTAACCACTGTTTTGCAAGGTAACGCTTTTGGCACTGACGCCGCTATATACGCCGGTTTGAGCCGCACCCGAGTCTGAGCCTGCGGCAAAGTTGATAGCAAACAAGCTGCTGTTGGCATTAGCCTCGTTAAACGTGCCGCCACCAAAGTCAAAGAACAAATCGCCCCAACCGATATTTCTATCTGCCCCATGGGCAGACGTCGTGCCCGCGAGGGGGAGGTTTGCACTAATAGAAACAAAGACATCGTCAGCGGTTTCTTTAATCGCAAGTCCTTTAATTTCAAAAATGCTGCCACCAGAGCCATCGGTCATCGCATCGATACTGTAATTCCACCCACGGTGAAACTGCCCAGCTTGCGCCGCTTGTGCGCTCAATAGGCCAATAGTTAGCGTAGCAGCAGCGATCGCACTATTTCTCAAAAATGCCTTAAACATGGATAAACCCTTCTCATTTCTACGGTATTCGGCGCTTCAGCATTTCCCTCAACTGTCTCGCTAATTACTTAAGACAAGCTTGGTATAAATAGCTACACGCCGTTTGTCCTACCGTTGTATTTACTTAGGCACGTAAGTGATAAGGGTAGGCGCTGGCTATTCGCAATAGCTTGATAAAACTGGGTCGAGTATGAGGAATAGGACAGCTAGGCTAGAACTATGATCACCGTTTCAGCCGTTATTGATATGGCAATTGTTCTAATGCGATATGAGCCTAAAAATATGAGCCACGAAGATTAGAGTAATTGGAAGAACAACAGACTATACGCAGATGCATACGCCGCTGACGAAGAAATCACTGACCCAGAAATCGCGATCAAAAAGTTATCTAAGAGATCGTCTTGAATCTCAACAGTCTATTTCTCAACAGACTATTTCTCTACCTTGTAGCCAAACTCAGACAGACGAGTACGCGACTGCCGCCAGCGATCTTGCACGCGCACAAATATCTCTAAATACACCTGGCCAGCCACCAGCTTTTGCATCTGCTCACGCGCAGCGGTGCTAATTGCCTTCATCATCAGCCCACCTTTGCCGATGAGGATACCCTTTTGCGACTTGCGCTCTACGTTGACGGTAGCCAGAATGCGGGTGATTTTCTCGTCTTCTTCTACCTTGTCGATTGCGATCGCTACCGAATGCGGCACCTCTTCGCGCGTATGCAGCAGTATTTGCTCTCGAATCAGCTCGCCCATAATGAACCGCTCTGGCTGATCGGTCACCAAATCTGGCGGATAGTAATAAGGCCCCGGCTCCAGCTTAGAAACCAACGTCTCTTGCAATGTCTCAACGCCTTCACCCGTCAGCGCCGAAAACTTCACCACGCTCCAGCCGTGCTCAGCGGCTAATGCCTCATAGCTGTTCTTAATCTCAGCAGATTTACGCCCTGCTTCCGGCAGCTGATCTAGCTTGTTAATGCCCAGCACCACCGGGCTCTGCGTCTGCGCCACCAGATTTGCAACAAACAAGTCACCCCGCCCAGCAGGAGAGGTTGCTTCTACCACAAACAGCACCACATCCACAGAGTTTATCGCCACCCGCGCGTTTTGCACCAGCACCTTGCCCAGCTCGTGGTGTGGCTTGTGAATGCCTGGCGTATCTACAAAGATAATCTGCGCCTGCGGGGTGGTCAAAATGCCCTGTAGCCGATTACGCGTTGTCTGAGCAATCGGTGAGGTAATCGCAATTTTTTGGCCCACCAGATAGTTCATCAGCGTAGACTTGCCCACATTGGGACGGCCCACAATGCTAATAAAGCCAGAGCGAAAATCGGGCGCGGCAGTCGGAATCAGCCCGCCGCTGATGTTGGGCTTACTCTTGAGCAGGATGGTTTCATCCGCCGGATTGCTCAGCGGCGTAATCTCATAGGCGACTGTTTCTCTAGAGTCAACAATCTTTCCGTCTACGAGGCTGTACGACTGCTTCGATCTGGTTTGTTGCTCCTGATGCTGTTGATTTTGATGCTGTTGACCTTTCGGCTGTTGATCTGGTCGCTGTTCATTTTTTAGCTTTGGCTTGATCTCTTCAGACTTGAGAATTGGCTTTTCTGGCTCTGGAACAATCACATTGTTCTGCCCTGGCCGATAGGGTTTCTCGAACTTGCGCGTACCCGATTGGCCGCCAGACTGGCCGCCAGATTTATAGCTGCCCTTTTTATAAGAAGTCTTCTTTCTCGACTTTTTAGACTCGTCTCTAGGCTGGCCTTCTCTAGACTGGCCTTTCGCCTGATCCCAAGGATTGTTCATCGGTTAGTTCCCAGTAATATGAACAACAACTTCTCGGGTATGGGCGCGATCGCGATGCTCCCACAGATAGATGCCTTGCCAGGTGCCTAAGGCCAACCGTCCATTCATGATAGGAATTTGCTCTGAGGTGTGGGTTAGCGCGGTACGCAGGTGAGCGGGCATATCGTCCGGGCCTTCGTCGCTGTGGCGATAGTTGTCACCTTCGGGCACTAGCTTGGCTAAAAAGGTCTCCATATCAAGCAGCACGTCTGGGTCAGCGTTTTCTTGAATCACTAAGCTCGCTGAGGTGTGGCGCAAGAAAATAGAGCATAGCCCGGTTTTCACACCGCTAGCTGCGACCGCTTCTTGAACCTTACGAGTAAAGCGGCCCAATGACTTGCCTTGGGTCGTTAGCCGAAGAACTTCTTGATAGTGAACTGTGCCAGACGTGGCCACCATAGACTTGCAATTTTTTAATCGAGACAGTTGTCAGTCTATCGCACCCGACTCAACCCGATACATGTTTTTCCGCTACAGACCTTTAAAGTACTCTAGTACAGCTGTTGCGATGGTTTGCCTGCCATTTTTATCTAGCTTCTCAGCTTTTTGGGGCGGCAGCAGCGGCTCTGTCAAAAACGACCAGTCGCCCTCAAAGAATGCCTGGGCGTTGACAATGCGATGGGGCGCGTAGTTTTGAATGCCGTCGATTAAAATCTGGGCTTCGGCAAAGCCTTCGCGGGTGATGGTAATGACGCCTTTGTCGAGCAGGCAGGCTTCGGCAAAGGTGCTGTAGCCCGGTTTAGAAAAGATGCGATCGCACACAATCATCCAGTCTACAGGTCGCATAGCGCGATCCTTGACGCGATAGAGATTGGGCATGTCGGGCGCAGCCGGGTCAAAGGTGATGAACTGCCAGTCGGGCAGCTGCTTTAAAGCTTCGTAGGGAATGGTAGAAAGGCCCAGTCCGCCAAAGGTGAGTAAAACGGTGCGATCGCTTGGCAAGTCGCTTTGCATCAGCTCTCGCAGATGCGCCTCGCTATAGGCAGGGCTACCCCCCGTCAAACCAATATCAGTAATGTTAGGAAGCGCTGACATTGGCTCATGAAACGGCATCCGAAAAGTTCGATCCGCATGAGCGCAGCATTCGGCAATCCAATCAGCGATCGCGCTAAACGCCTTTTCCTCCTGTTCCCAAGGCCGGTAGATAAAATCCCAGCCAAAATTCCCCATCATCCAGCAGGGTACGCCTGCGCGATGCGCAATCTTTGCCATCAGCGGCGGAATATCAGCCAGCACCAAATCCACCCCCATCGACTTTAAATAAGCCGACTCTTCAGCCATCAACGCCTCTTGCCGTGACTGAATGTTTTGCATCGCGGCTAGCGTAGCAGGCTTATCCATCGTCAGGCTATCGCTTTGCAGCACCCCCACATCAAAGTAGACCTGCCGATGAATATAGTTGCCGTGCAAATAGCTATCGAGCAGCCATTTCGGTGACTTAGTTGCCAAAATCAACGTCAGCGGCAACCCTTGCGCCTCGCAGCCCTGGCGAATCTCAGCGGCAATAGAAGCCGCGCGGGTTGCGTGACCAAAGCCGTGATTCGTAACTGCAATGTAGAGCGTCGGCATGGTGAAAGACGTGGCTATCTAGCAAAGATTCCCAAAGCCAATATACTTTCATATGAACGGCACCGGGAAAACCCGTCCACTTCAACAGCAAAAAGGTTCAACAGCAAAAAGGACCGGCCCTTAACTAGGCCAGCCCTCTTCATGCTTTATCGCTATTCTTCACTGCTAGTCTGAACGACTAGTCCGGGCTGCTATTCTGAGCTGCCAAATGGCACTGCCAAAGCGCACATTGCCCTCAAACAAATCTCCGGTCAAAACAGCCTATAGCTGAGGAACAAAGCGCTCCTTATCAGGAACGGTGGTGTATTCGCTCACAATCTGACGAAACTCATCGCCATCAATAGACTCTTTTTCAATTAGCAAATCGACCACACGGTCAATCACATCGCGATTTTCACGAATGATATTGCGAGTCGTTTCATAGCACTGCTGCACAATCTCACGCACAGCCGCGTCAATCTTAGAGGCAATCTCTTCAGAATATTCAGAGCGGCCACCCCAGCTTCCGCCTAAAAAGACCTCACCCTGCTCGCTTTCAAGCGCTAGCTGCCCAAGATCCGACATGCCGAACTTAGTCACCATCTGGCGAGCCATGTTCGTGACCTGCTGTAGGTCATTGCCTGCGCCTGTTGTCACTTCAGATTCACCAAAGATGACATCCTCAGCCGCACGGCCACCCAAAGCGCCGCAGATACGGGCTTTGAGCTGAGCGCGAGAAATCAGCATCTGGTCTTCACTAGGCGTAAACCAAGTCAAGCCTTGCGCCTGTCCGCGAGGAATCAGCGTTACCTTTTGCAGTGGATCATGCGCTTTGATCATTGTGGCAATGATGGCATGGCCCACTTCATGGTAGGCAATCAGGCGCTTGCTTTTGCCGTCAGTTAGCGGTGTGCCTTCCATACCAGCGACTACGCGATCAATCGCATCGTCGATTTCTAGCATAGTGACCGCTTCTTTCCGGCGGCGAGCTGTCAAAATCGCGGCTTCGTTCAGCAGGTTAGCTAAGTCAGCGCCCGTAAAGCCTGGTGTCCGCCGAGCAATCGTATCGAGCGAGATATCATCAGCGACTTTTTTGTCACGCGCATGCACCTCTAGCACTTCGCGGCGGCCCTTGATATCGGGTGGATCTACCGACACCTGACGGTCAAAGCGACCAGGACGCAGCAGCGCCGAATCAAGCACATCGGCCCGGTTCGTAGCCGCAATGACAATGATGCCCGTGTTGCCTTCAAAGCCGTCCATTTCGGTCAGCAGCTGGTTTAGCGTCTGCTCACGCTCGTCGTTACCGCCACCAATGCCCGCACCGCGAGAGCGGCCTACCGCGTCAATCTCGTCAATAAAGATAATGCAAGGTGCATTCTCTTTGGCTTTTTTGAACAGGTCGCGAACGCGCGAGGCACCCACACCTACGAACATTTCGACAAATTCTGAACCCGAGATGGAGAAGAAGGGCGTACCTGCTTCACCAGCGATCGCCTTGGCCAGCAGCGTTTTACCCGTTCCTGGCGGACCGACTAGCAGCACCCCTTTCGGAATGCGAGCGCCAATTGCTGTAAAGCGCTCAGGTTTCTTTAGAAAAGTCACCACTTCTTGCAGCTCTTCTTTCGCTTCTTCAATACCTGCCACGTCGTCAAATTTGACGCCAGTTTCGGCCTCCATCATGAAACGAGCTTTGGATTTACCAAAGTTCATAGCCTGACCAGGGCCACCAGCGCCCCCGTTAGAGCGACGGAACAGGAAGAATAGGCCACCGATAAGCAGGACCGGAAACAAAAGATTACCGAGAACGCCAATGATTGCACCATCGTTACGGGGCTGATGGGAATCAAGGTTGATATCGGAGGTGCGTAAGCGCTCGACTAGTTCAGGCGCGTTGCCAGGCAAGTCAACTCGCCAGCGCTGAACTTTATTGTCAATTTGAGGATCGACTGCTTCAATGATGGCCGTCCGACCGTTTTCATAAAAGTCGACGGAGGTCACACGACCTGCGTCTAAGTAATCCAAAAATCGTCCGTAGGTCATGCTAGTGCTAGCAGTATTACGACCTGAATCGACGGGACTTGCACTACCGAAGGAACCCTGCCAAAGGAAAAATCCAACCACAAGAAGGGGCATGGTCCACAGTAGGGCAGTTTTCCAAGAAAATTTCATGACTCGGTGGCCTCTGTTAAATAGATAGTCGGTTTATACAAGGATTGCCCAAGAATTGTCCTATAGGGCTAACTCATAAAACCGATGCTCAAAGAGCAATGTGACTGGTTAACTCCCGCTATTGGTAAGCGTCTAGCGGCTCTAGGGCGTCTTGGCAATAGGCCAAAACCAAAACCAGAGCAAAAAACGCAACTCCTTAGCGCAAAGGGTCAGATAATCACAAGCTTTATGAGACTTGTCTTTACTAAATTTAACGTAAATTCTTCGGATACAGCAATTAAATCTTCCAACGGGTTTAGATTTTTGGCGCGCAGCTTAGCTAGCGGCTACCGCCGCCGCCTCAGCTAGTCGCTGCTGATCAAACCCACGGCGGTGCAAAATGACCCAGGACTCGACTAAGTCGGGGCCTTGCATGTCTCCCATCAGGGCGGCTCGCAGCGATCGCATAATCAACCCCTTCTTCACCCCCAGCGACTTGGTGACCTGATTAATCACGCTTTTAGCATCCGCAGGCTCATTCACTGGCGTTTCGCCTATCGCTGCTATCACCGCCTCAATCGCCTCGGCTACCCCAGCCTGAGTTAGCTGATCTTTCGCCTTCTCGCTAAACGCCATCGTCGGCGTCGCAAAGAAATGACCTAGCTCCACACAGTCTTTTAGCCGAGTCAGGCTAGGCCCAATCATCGCCGCTAGCGGCAGCAGCCAATCTTTATCGGTATCCGCATCAAAGTCATAGCCCGCCGCCTGCCAGTAGGGCATCAGCATCGGCAGCAGTTCCGCCGCAGGCTGCTCATGCAAATACTGCGAATTAATCCAGTCGAGCTTGTCCCAGTCGAACTTTGCACCCGCCTTATTTACCCGGTCAAAACTAAATAGTTTCGCCGCCTCTTCTAAGCTAAATAGCTCCTGCGCATCTGGCGCAGACCAGCCCAGCAGCGTCATATAGTTCGAGAGCGCTTCAGCCGTAAAGCCCATCTCACGAAAATCATTCACCGAGGTCACACCGTCGCGCTTAGAGAGCTTAGCCCCCTGTTCATTCAAAATCAGCGGCGTATGGGCGAACTCAGGCACCGTAAAGCCCAGCGCCTCGTAGAGCAAAATTTGCTTGGGCGTGTTGCCAACATGATCTTCACCGCGAATCACATGGCTAATGGCCATATCCGCATCGTCTACTACCACCACAAAGTTGTAGAGCGGCTGACCCACATCAGATCCTGAAGACGCCCGCGCAATCACCATATCACCGCCAAGATCTTGGCCTTTCCAGCTCACGGGTCCGCGCACCAGATCGTGCCATTTAATCTCACGCTCATCATCAATTTTGAAGCGGATCACTGCCGGACGCCCTGCTGCTTCAAACGACTCAATTTGCTCAGGCGTTAGGGTTCGGTGCTGATTGTTATAGCGAGGTGCCTGCTTGCGCGCCTGCTGAGCCTCTCGCATCGCACTGAGTTCTTCAGGCGTTTCGTAGGCGCGGTAGGCTAGCCCTTTGTCTAGCAGCACTTGCACCTTTTCCCGGTACAAATCCAACCGCTGAGACTGATAGAAAGGCCCTTCATCCCAGTCCATGCCCAGCCATTTGAGCCCTTCTACGATGTTGTCGGTATACTCAGGTTTAGATCGCTCTAGGTCTGTATCTTCAATTCTAAGCAGGAACTGACCGCCCTGATTGCGGGCAAACAGCCAGTTAAACACAGCCGTACGAGCTGTGCCAATATGAAGGTTTCCAGTGGGGCTAGGCGCTATACGAACACGAACTGACATGGCGTAACTCTTGAAAAAATAAGGTTGAGAAGCTAAGTCTGAGCAAACGGAATGAGAAAGGCTACGCCTACACACGTCGCGATGAAGCTTCCGTAAATCAGTAGCTGAAGCAGCAACCATTGTATAGCAATCGCCAGAGCGTGCTTTCTTAGGCTGGATTTCTCAGCTCATCTGGTTTTTCTTGTATATAGCTGTCTATGGCCTCAGCGGCGATGGCAGTTCAGCGAACAGAGAGACTCGCTACAATAAAACTCTCTAGCGAGAGAGTAGTCAGTATCTTTCTCACTACAGAGTCAGCCATATCTACTCACGTCTCTCGCTAGAGAGTCAGCCATATCTATCCACACCTGCTGCTAAACACCTGCTTCTGAACAGGATCTATACGGGCCTTTCCCTTTCCAATGACCTCTTTTCTCGCTGCTTTATCTAGATTTATTCGCCGCTTGTTTCACGCCGATTCCTATGGGCGATCGCGCCACCTATCAGAGCGTCATCCGTCAGAACGTCATCCGTCAGAGCGTCATCCGTCAGAGCATCACAGCGCAGATCGGCCATCCCAGTACGCAGAAAACGGTTGTGTCGCCACGCTGGCGGCTAGTAGTCCCCCTGCACCGGCCCTTACCACCACAACCACTGCGGAGCGTTCAGCCTTAGGGTCAACCTTAGAAGCCGCAGGTGCCGTTTCAGACAAGACGCCAGCAGCGACAGCGGATATGCGCAGACTGGTGTACAAGGCGACCTACAACATGCCCAAGCGGCGGATGCATGCAGGCCAGTTTGGGTCACGGTTGCGGAAGATAGAGCCTGCATTCACTTACGAAAAGTACAACTTTACCAAGCTGATATATCTGCTGGCGGCGGTGCCAGATATTGTCAGCTTAGAGCGGGTTAACAAACAGGGTGCCGCGCCAGCCTACTACGTACGAGCCGTCTTAGACATCAAGCGGCAGCTACTGCGCGTGATGGAAAGCTTCGACAGTGAAGATGGATGGGTTCATGTGGAAAGTGTCATCGCCGAAATGGCCCGCACCGTCCCTGACTTCTCGATTGAGACCTACGGATTTACCAATCCTCGGCCGTTTTTAACTAGCCACAGCGATCTGATTGAGTCAAAGACTGAAAATGCCGACTATATTCGGCTGCGGCCGTCATCCAAAATAGCAGCGTCAGCCGTCTCGCCTTTAGACGCGAATTCATCTAAGCGGATAGCTAGCCCCAAGCGAGTAGTCGCACCAGCAGCGCTTGGGGCCATCACCGAGCGTGACCATCGCAATCATCTGAATTCTGGCAGCACGAAAGCCATTGTTCACCTGTCTAAGTTTGCCGGGTTCACGCCGCAGATACTCAACCAAAAGGTCAGCGATCTCGCGGCGATCGCACTCTCTGAGCGCTGGTACTTTGGCCCTCAGCCACCCGACAACTTCGCCTATCCCATCCTCAAAAGCTACCTGCGCTACACGTTCATTCGCCTACAGCACGAGCGCAAAGTCATCGCCAGCCACAACCAGCAATACAAAGCCTTCAACACTGGCCTTCTCGACAAGCTGCTGCGGCCTATCTACGCCCTTCTAACGACCGCTGTGTCTCCTCAGCGCCAGTGGGATCTCACCTTTTGTATCCCAGGAGAAAGCTCTGCGGGTAAAGCACTCGTTGCCAACTTCACCGATCTCCCTGCCGCCGCCAACTATCTCAGCAACCCCGCGAAAGTTTTCTACCACCTCGAATCAGGCTCACCCGAAGTCGATTGGCATCACATTATCAAAGACAATATGGAGCGCCTGCCGCCCGACTTCCTCGCCCAGTACGCCCCAACCAATTTCACCTACCGCAACACCCAGACCCTCAGCAGCAGCGAATTTCACGAGTACAAACGAGCCTTTGCCGCTGCCCTAGATGACGACCCAATCGCCTATCGCAACATTGTCAACCGGCTAGGAGAAGCCCTCGCTCGCACCCTGCTCAAAACGCAGATCAACTACAAAACAGCAGTCCCCACTTACTATCCCAACATCAATAGTATTGATTTGCTGCTCCCTATTTGCCTAGTAGAAGAAGACGTTGCTGACTGCGCGATTGTCGTCCGTCAAGCGAGTTCTGGCAAGTACATAGGCCATACTATCCTTACTTTAAGACAGGCATACAACAATGCCCGCCTCATCTGTAAGCTAGATGAGCACTGGCTAACTCGGTCTATGGCGCTTAGCCAAGAAGAGTTTGAAGAAGAAGATGACGACTCGGAAGAGTTTGAGGCCGAGGCGACACTTTCAGAAGCGAATCTGGCTTAAGCTAAGCGCCACAACAGCCCCAAGTTATACAGCTCAAGCTCAAGTCATACAGCCCAAGTCATACAGCCCAAGTTATTTAGACCGGTCGTCAGGCGGGTGGTTCCACACCCATTAGAAACTTATGCGAATAAATACGTAGGCTTCGATTAGAACAAGCTACTGTAAACAGCTGCTAAAAGTCACTGCTTATGGGATGCAATGAGATCAGGATTAGGATGCATTGAGATCAGGATACTTTTTAGAGATCAGGATAATAGTTATTCTGCATAATTTTTATCTGCGGATCTCGATACTTATTTGCACCCTCACACTCCTGCATGATTATGGCCAAAGATAACAACAACAAATTTGCTGCGATCGCGCTGCTATTATCCGCAGGTATCGTAATTGGCGCTAGTACGGGCATCTTGTTTCTGTTAGATAGCAGCGTTGCCGTCTCGCCCAAAAGCGAGATAAAGACTATCGAGCAGTAATCACCTCCTGTTTTGATTCTCTTCTGGCTTATGCCTCTTCTGGCTGACGTCTCTAATTTGTCGTTCTTTCTAAGCCTAATTTGATCAGTTTATCTACGAGGTCTGGAAATTCAATACCCGACGCTTCCCACATCTTGGGGTACATGCTAGTTGCGGTAAACCCTGGCATGGTGTTGACTTCGTTGATCAAAATCTCTCCGGTTGCTTCAATATAGAAGAAGTCCACGCGGGCAATGCCCGAGCCATCAATGGCTTTAAAGGCGGTGATGGCCATTGATTGGATGCGATCGCGCACTTCATCTGGAACTGGGGCCGGAATCAACAACTTTGCCCCACCGTCTGTATATTTAGCGGCATAGTCATAAAAATCGGTCGTAAACTGAGTCTCGCCCAGTGCCGACGCTTTAGGATCATCATTGCCTAAGATCGAACACTCGACTTCACGGGCAACCACACCGGCCTCAACAATTACTCGGCGGTCATAGCTAGCTGCATTATCAAGCGCCGCTTCTAATTCTTGACGGGTGCTCGCCTTAGCAATCCCAACAGAAGACCCCAAGTTTGCAGGCTTCACGAAGCAAGGATAACCAACCTCAGCTTCTAGCTCATCGCAAACCTTAGGAAAAATGCAAGGATTAGAGTAGATTTGCGCACGAGTGACACCCCTATATTTCACTTGAGGCAGACCGGCCTGGGCAAAAGCGCTTTTCATCGCTAGCTTATCCATGCCCAAGGCCGATCCCAACACCCTACAGCCCACATATGGCATCTGCAACAGTTCAAGCAGCCCCTGAATCGTGCCGTCTTCGCCATTGGGCCCGTGCAAGACAGGAAACCAGATATCAATAGAGCCCAAACTCACTTCGCCAATCTCAGCGCCGGTCTCAGTGCCGGTCTCAGCATTAGGCCAGGCCAAGCTAGGCAACCGCTGATCTATGCTGGTCAGCGCAGGCAGCTCACCAGCAGCAGTATCATCACCTGCGATCGCTTTACCCGAAAGCAACACCTGACGGGCCGACTCTCCCATCAGCCAGCCACCATCTTTGCGAATGTGAACAGGCAGCACGTCGTACTTGTCTTTGTTTGCGCCGGTAGCTAAAGCTTGCGCGATCGCACCTGCCGAGCGAATAGACACCTCATGCTCACCCGAACGTCCCCCAAACAGCAAGCCTACTCGCATAGCCATCAGCGTTTACCCTTCTAATCAACTGCTTTCGGGTTAGCCTATCATGGGTGCTCACCTCAAATCTCACAGGCCAAATCTTAGTGGACTGGGTGAGCATAGATGATATAAATAGGCGAATTGTCAAAAAAAAACGCTTTAGATTCAGCTGTGAAAGCGAATCAAAGCGTTCTGTCAGGGTGCATCTACCACTTAATACTTCTCACCTAGAACCGTTGATCCGGGAAAATTTTAGTTTCGAATTCGACCAAGGTAATATTGTGAAATACTTCTTCCTATCCGATAGCTGGACGACTGGGCGCGTTTGGGAGTTTGGTGGACTGTGGAACGAACTCGCCTGGAACCGCAAACCAGATCTACAGCAGCAGTCTCTCTATATTCAGGAAAATGGCGAAAATCTCTGGCTGTATCAAGTAGAAGAGGCCGTGCTGATGGTTGAGGTACTGCCAAAGTCGGCTGATCCCTCCACCATTGGCCAAGTCGTTCTCAAGCGGCTGCTTAGCGCTGAGCAAGTTGTCGAGCGCCTCTGCCAAGAAGCCGTATTTCATCCCCCTCACTTCAATATAGAAGAAGCGATTCCTCAGTCTCCGTCTGTGCCCGCCTTCGTTCAAGACGAGCCGGATTAGGCCATTAAAAAACTAGGCTGCAAAAGATAAGAGCACAAAAGATTAGAACGTAAAAATTAGAACGCATGAGCACCCCAGCGCTAAAGCAGATCTACCGTCACGTTACTCACGGCTCTTTGAATAGCCACTAGCGCCCGGTTATAGCCCAAAATAGCGGTCACATTGTTCACCTCAGCTTCGGTTAACTCGCGCTGCGCGGTTAACACATCTAGCTGCGTTCCCACGCCCGCTTGCAGTCGCAGGTTGGCCAAGTCTAGTGCCTCTTGCGCCTGCGCAACGGCCACCTGTGACGTCGCAATATTCTCGCGATTTGACTGCAAGTTAAAGTATGCCTGCTCTACGTCAAACCGAACCTGATCGAGGGTTTCACTAAACTGCTCTTCGCTAATTTGGCCCGCAATTTCTTGCTGAAGGGCGCGAGAACGAGCGGCCCCCCCGTCAAAGAGCGTCCAGTTTAGCCGAGCCCCAAACGAATAGTTATCCTGAAATCCGTCATTGTCATCTAGCAGGCTCTGAAGACTGTAGTTAGCAAACAGGCTAACCTGAGGGCGAACGGTTGCGAGTGCCGCCAAGCGCTGCTGCTCATTAACATCAGCCTGTAGCAATTGCTGTTCTAACTCAGCTCGATTTTGAAACGCCTGGAGAATACTCTCGTCTAGAGTCAGCGGCCAGACTTCTGAGGCTTCGACAGGGGTTGCGGAGATACTGGCAGTTGGCGGTAGATTAAGCAGACGAGAGATATCACGACGACTGATCTGCTGCTGGCTTTGTGATTGGATTAAAGACTGACGGGCATTGGCAAACTGAACTTCGGCTCTGAGCACATCAAATCTCGTACCAACTCCCACTTCTTGGCGCAGCTGAGCATCTCGCAGGTTACGAGCAGCTTCGTCTAAAAATGATTGGTTGATGCGAATATTTTCGCCCGCTTCTTGCAGGGCATAGTACAGATTTGCAGTGGTGAGTCGAATTTCCTCTTGCTGAGCTTCTACGCTGAGCGCGCTAATTTGCTGCTGTAGCTCTGCGGCGCGGATACTAGCACTTCTCGAGCCACCTGTTAGCACGTCATAGCTCAGATCAACCGAGCCGCTCAAAGTGGTATCTAGTCCACTAGCCTCTCCAATTGCACCGAGTCCTGGGATATTAGCTGGTTGAGTGCTTTCTTGGCTGGTGATGCTTGCGCCGCTACTCACAAGGGGCAGTAGGGCCGCTCTGGCTTCGGCCAGTGCAGCAGCGGCTTGCTGTTCGCTCAGCAGGGCTGATTGTAGCGTCTGGTTGTTGCGGTAGGCTAGCTCAACGGCCTGCTCTAGCGTAATCACAGGGTTTTGATCAATGTCGATTTCCTCGGCTGAGGTCGGAAAGTTCAAAGGATTAGGATCGGCAAAAAGAATAGCAGGTAGCTCACCAATTTCTTCATCGCTGCTAATGGCAGGATCTGGAATAGACTCATCAGGCCCCGCAGAGGGTGAATCAGAGAGTGGGTATGGGCGTTCCGTATCTGCTGATGGATCTGAAGGAGAGTTTAGTGCCGGGTCTACTAGTGCCGGGTCTTGAACAGGCGTATCAGCTTCCTCGCTGTCTTCCGGCGCTGGATCTTCTAAGGCTGGCAGGGTATCTGCCTCGTTATCGGTGCTGGCCCCTTGTGCAAAACCCGGCCTGTTTTCCTGGCTTTCAGGCCCTTCCACCATATTTCGGAAGCTTTCTATCGTAAGGCCCGGCTCAGACAGGAAGGTCTCTGGCTGACTTTCTACTGGCTGACTTTCTACTGGCTGACTTTCTACTGGCTGACTTTCCAAAGAGGGAATGGCGGTCGGATCTGTATCAGCTTTTTCGGCTGGCGCAGAGGCCACATATATTGCGGTTGGCGGCAAGGTCTGCACCAACAAACGCGCTCGGAGCTGATCGAACTTTGGCGATGGGGCCTCATTAATAAGAATCAGAGGCTGCGAGTTGCTAGGGGTGACGATATCAGTAGGGGTCTGCTGCTGGGTGAGCGCGTCAGAGGAAGTAGGCGCGATCGCTGACGACGCAACAATTGATACGTCTGCATCTGGGTAGGAGCTAAGCTGTTCTTCGAGCGCCGCCTTTGCCGCTTGCGACAGTAGAGATACCGAACTGCTTGCTGTTAGCAGTAAAAAAGCAGCTGATTTTAGATATCGCATAGGACTGATGACTTCGATAGAGGTTAAGAACGTCTAAAAAGGAGCGTTTTAGAATTGGGAACTGGTCAAAGGTCCACGGAAAGTGGGGGCCACAGCAATGGGTGTTTGCACGCTGACTTGGCAGCCACCGTCAAGCTTAGCCGACTTAGTAGCTAGGCTCAATGCATTTTGGCATCTGTCAGCAAGTCTCGTTTTCTAGCGTAGGTGCCACGTCGATAGCAGCTGGTCAATTCCTTTCTTCGAAGGGAGTGGGCTGAGTACATATCGCGATCAGCTCAGGCAAACCTTTCGCTGATAGTACTAAACAGTTTAGTTTATTTTCAAGATCGGCTAGCGACATATCGTCGAGAAAATAGGTCTCATCAGGACGCTGGCGATCGCTTTGTTTAAGCATCAAAGACGGCAGCAGCACGCAGTCTCCAAGGGTGCCTTGCTCTGAGCGACTAGCTAACTGCTTGGCGATGTCTTGCCCGGTTAGCAGCCCTGTCACGGTAATAGCCTGGCCCCAATAGTCACTATTAATCGCGGCCATGTTAACCGTTAGCCCGTCTACTTGGTTAAGCCGCTGAACTAGCGGCGCAAAGGCGTGCTCAACAGCGTTGCCCACTACCCATGTAACCGTACGGGGAGTGTTCACTTTTTCCGGCAAGTTGGCGGCAATTTCGTCAAATTCTTTCAAAAATAGGCGAATAGAGCCCACACCGTTACCAATTTGCGGATAAGACTCGTAGTGGCTTTCAAGCGGCAGATTTTGCCGTCCAATCAGATACCATTCGTCGGCTAGCCAAGCAAAGGTTGTACCCAGTGAGGACTGAAATTCGGCCTGGATGGCCTGCACCTGAGCAATCACTTCTTTGGCTTTTTCGGGGGTAACGGGAACTAACTCGTCTTCGGCGGGGCGAAAGCGGGTAAGCCCAACTGGGACGACGGCTGCCGAGATAACAGTTGGAATATCACCAGTGTGAAACTTAGCCAAGTCTTTGAGCGTGCGCTCTAGGTGGGGGCCGTCATTAATGCCAGGGCACACCACAACCTGCGCGTGAATTTGGAGACGATGCGTTTGAAACCAGGCGAGGTGATCGAGAATTTGGGCGGCGCGGTCGTTTTTGAGCAGGCGCGATCGCACCGGCCCTTCTGTAGCATGGACAGATACATATAGCGGGGAGAGCCGCATCTTTGCAATGCGCGCCCACTCTGCCGGTGGAATATTGGTCAGCGTCAGATAGCTGCCGTATAAAAAGCTCAGCCGATAGTCGTCGTCTTTGAGATATAGCGTCTCTCGCTTTCCCGGCGGCTGCTGATCGATAAAGCAAAACGGACAGCGATTTACACACTGAATCAGTCCGTCGAACAGGGCGCTCTCAAACTCTAGCCCTAGCTCTTCGTCATCGTCTTTTTCAATTTCTATGCTGTGCATCACGCCCTTGGCGTCTAACACGTCTAGCGCTAGCGTGTCATCTGCACACAAAAAGCGATAGTCAATCAGGTCGCGTGGCTTTTGCCCATTGATGGCCACTAGGCGATCGCCCGCTTCAAAGCCGATTTCTTCAGCGATAGAGCCAGAGACAACGCTGGTAATTTTAGCGGGGGAGATGCGGGTATCAGTCATGGGCGATCGCACTTAAGAGAAAATCTAGAGAAGAAATCTAGAGAAGAATAAATCTAGAGGAAGAAAGACGAAAATAGTAAGCCTCTATATATTCTGTAGGCTACCTGTGGCGATCGCAATCAGAATGACCGCACCAAAGGCCAGCCGATACCAAACAAAGGCCCAAGTACTGTGCTGCTTTAGAAATTCAATCAGCCACGCGATCGCCAGATACGAAGACACCACCGCCGCCACAAGGCCACCGATCAGCGGAACAATCGCGATCGCACTATCTGCGCCGACCACATCAGAAAGAGACACCAGACCCGAGAGTAAAATCGCAGGCATCCCTAGCAAAAAGGAAAACCGAGCCGCCGTCTCTCTTTTAAGCCCGGTGAATAGACCCGCTGTGAGCGTAGAGCCTGAGCGCGAGGCCCCCGGCACCAAGGCAAACGCCTGGGCAATACCAACTAGGACGCCGTCGCTGAGCCCTAGCTGAGTAAAGTCGCGCTTACGTTTGCCGATAATTTCTGCGATCGCCAGCAAAACCGCCATCACAATAGAGGTGATTGCGATCGCCGCCGTCGAGCGAATCATAGACTTGTCATAGCCCGGCACAAACAGCTTCAAATACAGCCCAATCACCACAATCGGCAGCGTGCCTAGCACAATTCCAAACCCCAGCCGAAAGTCAGGCGAATCAAACCGTCTCGCCAGCAGCGCCCGCACAAACTTTACGGACACCGAAGATAAATCGCCCCAAAAATACCAAAGGATCGCGGCCACGCTGCCCAGCTGAATCACCGCGGTGAACGACACGCCCGGATCTCCCCATCCCAGTAACACAGGCACCACCTTGACATGGGCCGTGCTGCTAATTGGTAAAAACTCCGTCAGCCCCTGCACAATGCCAATCACAATGGCCCGAATTAGCGTAATTGACTGCTCGGCTGGGCCTTCTGCTGGCACCACCTGCATCATGACCGGCAGGAGCACTGCTGCTTGCCCAATCATGAGCAGCGCTCCTGCTTAGCGATCGCGAATAACACTCTCAACATCATCACAAACTTCCTTTAATATACGCCGTTTATATGCGCTTGCCTGTGCCGCTATGCGCCGATCACTCTCCAAAACGTGCCCGCCACCCTGCCAATACGCCCCAAAGGCACTGTGTGAGGCGTTTGTTATAGCCCCCCACCATACCGCCGTGAGAAGTCGCCGTTAGCAGCATATGGCATCACACTATAAAGACTGCATTAAATTCACTGTCTCACTACCCTATTCAGCCGTTAAACTCTACATCAGATAAAACATCCTTCGTCCACAAGTCTTTCTTTGCTAAAGACTTTGATTAAAATACGCCCTTTTACAGAATCAAATGGCCGTTGGCCACATGCCTCAGTAAAGCGTGTTATGTTAAGAACAGTTAAGATTATCTCAGTGAAACCTTGCAAGTTCTTCAACAGGCCACGCAACAGCTCAAGGATGTTGAGACTTTGCAGATTTCCGATCAAGCACTTCCGTCCGAAGCGCTCTCTAAAGATGTCCCTCTCCCGACAGGTCAGCCTGCGACCCTAGGAGCCGAAAAAGGAGCCGACAAAACAAGTTCATTGCCAGCGCACACCAAAGCGTACACTGAGCGATCGCATCGCCTAAGTAGTCGTCTCTACTATCGCCTTCGAACATCATTTCGTTCTGAGCGGGTAAGGGCAATCGCCGCAGCCGCCTTCCTGGTCGCTGTTCCTGTTTTTGTCCAAGCACCGCTCGTCCGACTGCTGCCCGAGTTTAGCCTAGGACTCACTGCCGTTTGGCTCTTTTTAGGCTGGAAGCTGCTCGAAAAGACCAGCAGTGAACCCAGCAGTGAACCCAGCAGTGAGCTATGGGGAGACTTAATCATTGGCTTTAGCTGGACTTGGCTAGCAGGAGCCATTTACTGGGGTTGGTTCCGCTGGAACCCCTACATTCACCTGCCGATAGAAGCGCTCGGGCTGCCTATGGTGCTAATCCTAATACGCTACGGCAAAGCCAAAATAGGCAATTACTTTTACTTGGGCTCTTTGCTAGGCACTGCCATCACAGATCTCTATTTCTACTGCGTTGGCTTAATTCCTTACTGGCGACAGCTAATGATACAGCCCGCAGAAGCGAGCGACATCCTGCACCGCGCCCTCCTAAGAATGGAAACCTATCAGGGGGTTGGCTGTGCAATCGTATTGCTGTCACTACTGATTATGCTAGGAACAATTCCCTTGCGCTCAGCCGACGCTAAGTGGTGGGCCTTCAGCGGGGCTGTACTCAGCACCATTTTGGTAGATAGCCTGTTCTTCGTCGCCGCGATTTTGGCTTAGCCTAGACGACTTTACACAGATGAACGGGGTTTAGACGATGGTTCAGATGAGCCTGAGCAAACCTTGTTTGCATACCCTGACAACAAGACTGCAACAAGCAACCTTGCAACCGAAGTATAGAAGTGTATAGGTGAGAGCAGGTTTCTGTATGCTTTTGGTGTAGGCTCTAAATCTTTGCCGGAAGGTGCTAGCATCTGAGCGTAAGCGTTGATGTAACGTCCTTTCAAGCTCGATAGGAGATTTGACGGATTGGTTTGACAGGGTGTTGGACAGTTTGGATGAAGACGCTCTGCAACGGGCGGGCGCAAATTATGCATGGGTGCAAACACGCCTACAACTACAGGGGTTTGGTAAGCATCATTGGGGCATCCTAGGGGCACCTTACATAAATAAGTGAGCTGGCAGATACATCACTACGCTAATAAGTTATTTACTCAGTCGTTTTCTAGTGTGAGACTACACAGCTAGAGACCGACTCTACAACTTAGGGGAGCGGCATCCTCAAGGGTTTGTATGCGTTTTCTTTTCCTTCGTTGCCTTTCTTTCTCTTCGCAACTCGATCTTCATCGCTTGATCTTCATCACTTGATAGGCACTCGCGCTGTGAGAAAAGTGGTAAGAGCCTAGAAACATAGCCAGAGATATGGCTAGAAATATGGGCAACCTGGCTGAAAATACACTTCTCTTAAGATTCATCTGTAAATTCATCTATCGGTAGCTGTGTCAATTCCTGAGGTCACTCCCAAACTCGGTCCTTGCTTGGTGCTCAAAACGGGCCCTAATCAAAGATATTTACCGCTAGCAGGAAACAACTGCTGGACGGTTGGCCGCAGCGATGACAATAACTTTGTACTGGGCGATCGCTGGATTTCACGCAATCATGCCATGCTCCAGTTTATGGATACGGGTGAGTACTATCTGATTGATCTGGGCAGTCGCAACGGGTCTTTTATCAACGGCAGACGGGTCAGCGTGCCAGTAACCCTGCATAATGGCGATGCCATTACCTTTGGCCAGACAGAACTCAATTTTTATTGCCCAGCGCTCAAGCCAGCAGACAACAGCGACTATGGTGATAGCCACAACTTTACAGCCACTGCCGCGCTGCACGTTCGCCGCCTAATCTCGGTGCTAGTAGTCGATATTCGTGACTACACCATTATGACCCGTCAGCTAGACGAAAAGGTGCTGTCTGAAGCCATTGGGACTTGGTTTCGCTATGCCGGGGAAATTATCAATAAATACGATAGCTGGGTCGATAAGTATATTGGCGATGCGGTGATGGCGGTGTGGATTCATGGTACCCAGGAGGTGACGCCACAGTCTATGCTGCAAATTTCCAAAGCCATTAGTGAGCTAAATCAAATGACCAGTCGGCTGCATGAGGAATTTCCTTTACCTTTTCAGCTGAGGATTGGGGCTGGGCTAAATACGGGCTATGCGATGGTAGGCAATTCGGGCAGCAGCGATCGCCCCGACTACACACCCTTGGGCGACACGGTTAACGCCGCTTTTCGATTTGAGAGTTCGACCAAGCAGCTAGGGCTTGATATTTCGGTTGGTGAGACCACTTACCAGGCGCTAGAGCAGCTAGGGGTGAGTGAGCAAACGTTCAAGCGCTATGCGGTCAATCTTAAGGGCTACGAACAACCGCTAAACACGCACTGCTGTGCCTTTTCTGACCTAGAGCGTTTCTTAAGCGCTTATGCCCGTCAACAGCAAAAATCTCTGCCTATCTCGTAACGACGCCCGGTCAAAAGCAGCCTGTCTGACTAGAAGACGCCCCCTTAGTTTGAGTGGATGTCCCTGTCTAACCGCAAAAATGATATTCTCTATGGATAGGCTGAGAGTAGATTAGTAAGAGGTTTTGAGCGGATGAAACAAGGCATGAAACAAGCAATAGGTGTATTGATTGCAGCTGTGATTTTGAGCGGTTCACTACTGTTTGGCAGCGCGCAGCCAGTATCAGCACTATCTTTGAACGATCTGTCTTTGAACGGACTGTCTGCGACGCTAGTAGCGAACGCGGGCGGACGGGAACTTCGCAACGCTGTAGACGATAAGCTGGCCACTGACTACGGCAACAAAATTGATGTAAACAACACCAACATCGCTGCTTTTAGAAAGTTTCGTGGGCTCTACCCAACCATCGCCGGTAAGGTTGTTTCAAATGCACCCTACGACACGGTAGAAGATATTCTAAAAATTCCTGGCCTCAGACAAATCGAAAAAGATCGCCTGCAGCAGAATATAGACGTCTTTACGATTTCTGATCCTGACCCAGCGCTGGTTGAAGGTGCAGACCGCTTTAATAATGGCGTCTATAAGTAACCTTCTGTCAGCAACTATGTATGGCTGTTTAGTCAGTAGCCATTCTTTGTAGAGGTAAAGCCGTTAGCTAACAATCGCTAACGGCTTTATTTTTGACCTATCGTCCCTGCTAGAGTAAAGCAATCCGACAGGCACAATCTTCTGTATGGATGCTACTTCTTGTTGCAGGAGCGTTTTTTATTGGCTCATCCTTATTCTCACCGTCCTCATGCCGACAGTATGGCCGATGGTATGGATGGTTTTGATGTGCTAGTTGTTGGCGGTGGGGCCGCTGGGCTTTATTCGGCCCTATGTTTGCCCGCTAATTACAGGGTTGCTTTGATTACAAAAGACACGCTGACCGTGTCGGCTAGCGACTGGGCTCAAGGGGGAATTGCAGCAGCGATCGCACCTGATGACTCGTCAGATTTACACGTTGCCGATACCTTGCGCGCAGGCGCGGGGCTTTGCGAACCTGACGCGGTCAAGCTGCTAGTTGAAGAGGCTCGCACTTGCATAGAGTCGCTGGTCGATCTGGGTGTGGCGTTTGATCGCCAAAATCAGCAGCTATCGATGACGTTAGAGGCGGCGCACTCTCGCAAGCGGGTGCTCCATGCGGCAGATACAACGGGTCATGCGATTGTCTCTACGCTGGCTCAGCAGGTGCTAAAACAGGAAAATATTCGAGTTTTTGAACAGACCTTTGCGCTGGATCTATGGGTAGAAGCAGGGGTATGCAAGGGCATTCGTCTGGCTCAGTTGCAAAGTCAAGCCCAGGGCCAAACACAGAATCAAGCAGAAAGTCAGCAAGCAGGGAGTCAGCAAGCAGAGAGCCAACAAACAGAAATTCAACAAGCAGAGAGTCAAACCGAGGCGGCTGATCAGAAGGCTAATCGTAGGCTTCAAATTCGATGGATGCCTGCGCAGGCAGTAGTGTTGGCAACCGGTGGCGGCGGGCAGGTCTTTTCGCAAACGACCAATCCTACTGCTAGTACAGGAGACGGTATCGCAATGGCTTGGCGTGCAGGCGCTGAGCTAAGAGATCTGGAGTTTTTTCAGTTTCATCCAACGGCACTCACGCTGCCAGGAGCCCCTCGCTTTTTGATTAGCGAAGCCGTCCGAGGAGAAGGGGCGCATTTGTTAGACGCTCAAGGGCATCGCTTTGCGTTTGACTATCATCCTGATGGCGAGCTAGCACCGCGTGACGTAGTGAGCCGGGCTATTTTTAGCCACTTGCAAAAGACAAAAGGCTCAGAGGTGGTTTATTTAGACCTTAGCCCAATCGATCCTGAGCGGATTCAGTATCGGTTTCCCAATATTATCCGCGTATGCAAGCACTGGGGAATTGATTTGTTTAAGCAGCCAATTCCTGTTTCTCCGGCAGCGCACTATTGGATGGGCGGGGTTACAGCCGATCTTAATAGCGAAACAACGATCAAAAATCTGTATGCGGTGGGTGAGAACGCTAGCACTGGGGTGCATGGGGCCAATCGGCTAGCGAGCAATTCTCTGCTGGAGTGTTTGGTATACGGGGCGCAGCTCAAGCGATTGAAGCTAAATAACGCACTAGCACCTGCCATAACCGCAAATCATACCCTTGAAGAGAGCTGGCTGACAGGAGATTGGCGATCGCAGCTAACGCGTTGGCACACTGACCTGCCAGCACTCATCTGGAAGAGTGCTGGCATCAGCCGAAATCAGACGCGAATGAAAGCGGCCATTTCGCAGGTGGCGCAATGGCAGGCCCAATATCAGCAGCTATCAATCACCCAGGCGCTAGCACTGACGCCGGGTAAAACATTGACGCTGCCCGAATCAGTCACCGCTGAAGAAATTCGGCTGTGGGGAGAAGTGGGCAATTTGTTAGCGATCGCAGCCCTTATCCTCAAAAGCGCCTGTTTCCGCACCGAAAGCCGAGGGGGGCACTACCGCAGCGACTATCCCAAACCGCAGGCAGACTGGTTGGTTCATACCTTAGTTCAAAGCACGAACTGCAAGCAGTCCATGTCAATAGCTGATAATGCCAGCAGCTGATTGAGTGCCCTGGGTCAGATTGCCAGCTTGGGTCAGTCCTAGCCGCTGCAGCTTACCGACCAAAAACCTGCATCAAAACGTCAAGGCGAGAACAGTTCCAGTAGTCAATATGAGACTCAATTAATTGCTTTGCGTTTAGCCCTAGTTCACTGCGTCCAGGAATAGAAAGACGAGGGCTCCAGGGCATCGGCGCTGTCATATTTAGCGTCCAATGCGTTGTAATCAGCGACGGCGTTGTTTGCTCAATGCTATGCAAATCCATCTGAATCTCTCGAAAGAAGCGAGAGAGAAAACCAATCATCTTCTGATAGCGCTCAACGCCCGAGAACGAATTGAGCGGGTCTTTGAACTGCACATCTTCGGCATAAAGACTGTAGGTTTGACGCTCAGGGAAGCGAGCGTAATCGGCCTTTAACTGCTCAATAACAGCTGGATCGATAGTCGAGTTCATTAGCGGTTTGCCTGGTCTACATCCACAGTCGGCCACAGCCTTTCTAGCTGATTTCGCCAAGCACTCATAGCCTGCCGCTGATAGTCAGACTGGCCCATTTCGCCCATAACGCCTTCAGAATAAAAGCGATCTAGCGTTTTCATCGTGTCTTCAAGCGATTGACCCTGAAGCTTAGCCGCAGTGATAATTTGCGTAATTTGGGATTCCATTAAGCGATCAAAAAAGACGCTGACGCCTTGAGATTTGAGCGTCGTCAGCTGCGCGATCGCCTGCTGAAATAAAGGCACCGTCAGCGTCTCAAAGTCATGCTGCACTACTCCCCACACAACATCCTGGTGAAAGGCATAGCGCGCTTCTTGGGTTTGATCAAAGTTTGCTGCCATCATTTGGCCAACAAAAGACTGCGCTTCGGCAATTGGCATAATTGGCGTCATCAGTCGCAGCCACGGCCCAGTAGAAATGACCAGCAGCCGAATTTCATTGGTCTCATCGGTTTCATCGGTTTCTATTTGCCAAGCATCAGGCGGCGAGTATTGAACAGCCTCTCCAAACTGTTTTTCTAACGCGGCAGTTACATTCTCTGGAGTCATAGCGTCCTGTCAAAAGTCCAGTCGAAAAGCCAAATGCTCTTTGCTAAGCATTTTTTCTGAACTCGTTTTAATTAATATGTCTTTTACCGTAGCAGCCCGCATAGCAACGGGCGGCCTGTCAAAAGACAGACCGCCCGCTGTTAAAAGATGTCTCCCAAAAGGAGCATCAGACGAAGCTTAGTTCGCTAGATGGGCCTACTAGATGGGCCTACTAGATGGGCTTAGTAGTCAAAGTCACCCATGCCGCCGCCAGCCGCGCCAGCTTTGTCATCGTCAGGCTTATCAACCACGATGCACTCAGTTGTCAGCACCATTGCTGCAATTGAAGCTGCATTTTGCAGCGCAGAACGGGTTACTTTCGCCGGGTCAACAATGCCAGCTTCCAGCATGTTTACAAAGGTATTGTCAGCCGCGTTGTAGCCAATGCTGGCGTCTTTTTCCTTTACTCGCTCAGCAATAACCGCGCCATTTTGACCCGCGTTCTCAGCAATCCGCTTTAGCGGCGCAGTGAGGGCTCGCATTACAATCAGCGCGCCGACTAGCTCTTCACCTTCTAGGCCAGATGTAGCCCATTCTTCTAGGCCAGGAGAAAGGTGAGCTAGCGTTGTACCACCCCCCGGAACGATGCCTTCTTCAACAGCGGCTTTCGTCGCATTGATGGCGTCTTCTAAACGCAGCTTGCGGTCTTTCATCTCGGTTTCGGTTGCTGCGCCGACTTTAATCACCGCAACGCCACCCGAGAGCTTAGCCAAACGCTCTTGCAGCTTTTCTTTGTCATAGCTAGAGTCAGACTCGTCGATTTGACGGCGAATCTGGTCACAGCGAGACTTCACAGCGGCTTCGTTGCCTTCTGCAACTAGCGTTGTACTGTCTTTGGTAATCGTGACTCGGCGAGCAGACCCGAGTTGATCAATAGTGACCGTGTCTAGCTTGAGGCCAGCATCTTCGGTAATCAAGGTGCCGCCAGTGAGCGTCGCGATGTCTTCAAGCATGGCTTTACGGCGATCGCCAAAGCCAGGTGCTTTTACAGCTACAACGTTGAGCACGCCGCGCAAGCGGTTCACAACCAAAGTAGCAAGCGCTTCTTTCTCAATGTCCTCAGAGATAATCAGCAAAGGACGACCACCGCGAGCCACTTGCTCTAGTACAGGAACCAAGTCCTGAACGAGGGCAATTTTCTTGTCGGTAATCAGAATTTGGGGCTCGTCAAAAGACGCTTCCATCCGCTCAGGGTCGGTGACGAAGTAGGGCGAGATGTAGCCTTTGTCGAAGCGCATCCCTTCGGTGACTTCGAGTTCAGTGAACATCGATTTGCCTTCTTCAAGCGAGATGACGCCTTCGCGGCCCACCTTCTCCATGGCGTTGGCAATCATTTGACCCACTTCTGGATCGTTACCAGCAGAGATAGAACCAACCTGGGCGATCGCGTTAGAATCGCCTACTGGCTGAGCCTGGTCAGCGATTTTCTGCACGAGGTAAGCAGTGGCTTTGTCGATACCGCGCTTGAGGGCGATCGCATTGGCACCTGCGGCTACGTTGCGTAAGCCTTCTTTGACGATTGCGTGAGCTAGCACTGTCGCCGTTGTCGTACCGTCACCCGCCGAGTCATTCGTCTTAGACGCGGCCTGACGGATCAAAGCAACGCCTGTGTTTTCGACGTTGTCTTCTAGCTCAATTTCTTTGGCAATAGTCACACCGTCATTGACGATTTGAGGAGAGCCAAACTTCTTTTCAAGAACGACGTTGCGTCCTTTGGGGCCAAGGGTGACGGCCACCGCTTCAGCCAGAATGTCCATACCGCGCTCTAACGCGCGGCGGGCATTTTCGTTGTAGATAATGCGTTTTGCCATAGGTCGTAAGTTGAGGGGGTTTCGTGAATAGGGATCGTTTCAGTTAATCGATAAAATGCTGATCTAGCTTTTACGAAACGGTCGCTAGAATGTCTTTTTCAGAAAGCAAAATATAATCTTCTTCGCCCAGCTTGATTTCGGTGCCAGCGTACTTGGAATAAAGCACCTTGTCGCCAACGCTAACGTCCATTGTCTGGCGCTTGCCGCTGTCGTCATACTTACCAGGGCCGACGGCTGTGATCTCGCCAACCTGAGGCTTTTCTTTTGCAGCATCAGGCAAAATAATGCCGCCAGCAGTCTGTTCAGCAGACTTGCTGACCTTTAAAAATACGCGATCGCCCAGGGGCTTGAGTGTTGAGTTACCTAAAGAGATGGCTGCCATTATGACTTCTCCGCTATGAATCGAAAACAAATAACTGATATGCTGATGCGCCACTCACTCGAACTAAATGAGTCTCGTGGCACGATTAAAGCCCAGCAGTATCAAGCCTTTTGGGTTAGGCTTTGCAGGGCTTTAGCGAGAGTTAGCACTCTCTGCTGTTGAGTGCTAATTTATCGAACTTTGGCTAGCGATCGCAATACATGCAGCGGTGCGGGTTACCGAACTATTTGCGCTTCATATTTTTTAAAGCCGCTGCATCTAGTGATAATCTTGAAAGTGGCGCGAGTCGATCTTACTCATCAGTCACTTTTGTCTAACTCATCTAGATCAGCTTACTTTAGGTCAGATCCCCAAGAGCAGTGAATAGAGAGCAGTGAACAGAGGGCGGTAGATAAGGCGATCAGGCGCGGTATCAGCTAAAACGTAGGACAGGCGCTCAGAATGGTCTCCACCGCAGAGAAAACAAACACCGGCTATATTACACAGATTATTGGCCCAGTTTTAGACGTTAAGTTCCCGAGTGGTGAACTTCCCAGAATTTATAACGCGATTAAAATCACCGGCACCAACCCCGCCGGTCAAGATGTTTCGGTTACTTGCGAAGTACAGCAGCTACTTGGCGATTCCCAAGTTCGCACCGTTTCAATGAGTTCTACCGATGGACTCGTACGCGGGATGGAAGCCAAAGACTTAGGCCGCCCAATCACCGTTCCAGTGGGTAAAGCAACTTTGGGCCGAATCTTTAACGTCCTAGGCGAGCCTGTAGACGAAAAAGGCCCGGTTGAGGCAGAGTCCAGTTTGCCAATTCACCGATCTGCGCCCAAGCTAGTTGACCTTGAAACAAAGCCTGCCGTATTTGAAACGGGTATTAAAGTTGTAGACTTGCTAGCGCCCTACAGACGAGGCGGAAAAGTTGGCCTCTTTGGCGGTGCAGGCGTTGGTAAAACGGTCTTAATTCAAGAGCTAATCAACAATATTGCCAAAGAGCACAGCGGTGTATCTGTATTTGGCGGTGTAGGCGAGCGTACGCGTGAAGGCAACGACCTTTACAACGAGTTTATTGAATCTGGCGTTATCAACGCAGATGACCTCAGCCAGTCGAAAGTAGCGCTGGTGTACGGTCAGATGAATGAGCCACCTGGAGCCCGGATGCGCGTTGCCCTATCTGCGCTGACTATGGCTGAGTACTTCCGCGATATCAATAAGCAAGACGTGCTGCTGTTTATCGATAACATCTTCCGCTTTGTACAGGCCGGTTCAGAAGTATCTGCACTCTTAGGCCGGATGCCGTCTGCGGTAGGATATCAGCCGACTCTTGGTACAGACATGGGTGACCTACAAGAGCGCATCGCCTCTACCACAGAAGGATCGATTACCTCTATTCAGGCGGTCTATGTCCCTGCGGATGACCTCACTGATCCGGCTCCGGCCACGACTTTTGCTCACCTAGACGCAACGACAACGCTCTCACGCGCACTAGCATCTAAAGGCATCTACCCCGCCGTAGACCCTCTAGACTCTACGTCCACAATGCTACAGCCAGACATCGTTGGCGAAAAGCACTATGGCACAGCCCGCGCGGTACAGTCTACGCTTCAGCGCTACAAAGAATTGCAAGATATCATTGCGATTCTAGGTCTTGACGAGCTTTCTGAGGAAGACCGTCAGGTAGTTGCTCGAGCACGCAAGATTGAGAAATTTCTGTCTCAGCCTTTCTTTGTAGCAGAAGTCTTCACCGGTATGTCTGGTAAGTACGTATCGCTAGAAGAAACCATCAAGGGTTTCAATATGATTCTTGACGGTGAGCTAGATGACATTCCTGAGCAGGCTTTCTACTTGAAAGGCGGCATTGAGGAAGTGATTGAAGCAGCAGAGAAGATGAAGGCCGACGCTGCTAAGTAACCTCTGATTCACTTTGGGAGCGTTCTTCTTTTTACTGAGGGATGCTCCCTTCTTTTAACAACATTATTTCGAGAGAGCTATGTCTTTAGTCGTGCGCGTTGTTGCGCCTGATAGAACGGTTTGGGATGACGAAGCAGAAGAGGTGATTCTGCCGAGCACTACCGGGCAGCTAGGTATTTTGGGCGGCCATGCGCCTTTGTTGACGGCGCTAGATACGGGCGTGCTGCGCGTGCGCTCGACAGAAGGGTCAAAAGAGTGGACTGCGATCGCACTGATGGGCGGATTTGCGGAAGTGGACGAAGACGAAGTCATCATTTTGGTGAACGGCGCAGAACGTGGCGATAGCATCGACCAGGCAGAAGCCCAAAAAGCTTACGAAGCGGCGCAGGAAAAAGCCAACAGCGCTTCTGCCGAGGATCGCCAGGGTACATTCAAGGCGGGCCAAGCACTGAAGAAAGCCCGTGCACGTTTACAAGCAGCCGGTGGAAAGATTTAAGATCTAGACCTCGAATCACCTCAAAGCTTCAGGATCTTGTTTTCAAAGCTTTGAGGTGATAGCTTGCTGTACTTTCTTATTGGGATATGACTAAGACCGACGCTTTAGAATAGGCTAAGCAGTCGCGGCTCGCTATCCTTTTGATCTAAAGATCCTATTCCCTGCTTTCCTTTGCCACTGGGCGAAGGAGACGTATAATCTATCGTCGATCTTGAAGCTTTGCTGGCTCAAGCTTCTACAGAAGCTTCCTTAGATTTGGCCATTGACTATACTCAACCGCCAAATCAGCATTAAATCTAGATGATATTGCGTGCTGATATTGCGTGGATAAAAGCGCTACTAAAAAACGCATAAATTTGACCGGATGAAGATAGAGAACGCGGCGCTGTCGGCGCTTAAGCCACAGCCGCCAGCGCCAGAAAATGCGCTAGAGCTGTATGAGCAGCAGATTAAGACGCTGTGCGATCGCACCCATTAAATCGAATAAATAGCTAGAAGCTAACCGTAGCCAACGGATAAGAGCGGAACTCTGCCCTTCTTAATAAGCCTTCTCAATAAGGACTAACTGGCGTAGAAAACAGTAAGACCCAACCGCAGGCCAAACATAGGGCAACCGTAATTGAAAATACGCTCATCATTTTTACGCGCTTTCTTCTTTACCTGCTTTCGTCTCAAGCCTATCTAGAATGTACTATCTAAATCGTTAACTGAGATCTCATTACCTAGGTCCGTCATACGGCAACCGTTGCCACTCCGGATCGACTAGCTGCAGCCAGTCTTCACCCACCCGAATCGTAATATCAGAGTCAATGTCCCCGGTAGAATCGGAAACGACCTGCCCTAGAGCCAGCTCGTCTTTGAGCGCGTTTGCACTGCCGATATCACCGCGCTGCGCCACAACAGAAGTCTCTCTATTAACGTCCGACCAATTTCTAATCACATAGACATTGTAAAAGCCCTGCTCTCGCAGATAGTCAGCCATAGAAGAGCTGGCATATGAGTCATCAGTCGCGTTTTGAATCGCAATTTTAAGCCCGCTGAGTACCCGCGATGACGGCGGCTCGTAGTAGTTCACGCCTAGGCTGTCGTCCACCACTAACTCAGTAGATTCCGCATCAAAGTAGGTTCGCATAATGTCACTACTAGCAGCGTGATCTGAGAGCCAGTAGCTAGCTCTGTATTCCTCAGGATCGCTAAAGCGACCGGGCAGCATCACCATATGCAGATCGTCTGGTTCTAGGTCGAGCCCAAAGCCTGCCAGCGCTAGCAGTTCTTCTAAGCTGAGATTGGTATCGATTCGACTTTGCAAAACGCGCAGAATTTGCGGTAGCTTTGGCAGCACAGCAGGCGTAGTCAGCTGCTGTCGTAGCGCCTTTAGCAAAATCTGCTGTCGCTGCACTCGGCCAATATCACCGTAAGAGTCTTGGCGAAAGCGGGCAAACTGCTCGGCCTCGTCACCGTTCAGGTTTTGCAGTCCTGGCTGAAGATCGATCACCAGTCCCTGGGTTTTGTCTTCATACTGCATGGCTTTGGGCACCAAAACCTCAATGCCACCTACAAGATCGACGATCTCTTTAAAGGCGGTTGTGCTCACGCGGACGTAGCGATCGATGCTGACGTTATTGAAGTTGTGGGTGACGGTTTGGGCAGCGAGTTCAGCGCCGCCTTCAAAGTTAGCCTGGTTGATTTTGTCGAGGCCGTAGCCAGGAATGTCAACGCGGGTATCGCGGGGAATAGACATGACGTTGACGGCTTTTGCTTCTGGATCAACGCGCACCAGCAGCATAGTATCTGTGCGGCCTACAAGATCATCTGGCGCTGCGCCTTCTACGTCGCGGGCTTCGTCTAGTCCCATAACCAGTATGTTGACTGGGCGTGAGACCTGATAGCGAAAGCCTGTGCGCCAGAGGTCTGTGAGCGGCGGGGCCACCGTTTCGCCGCTGATATGGCGGGGAAGGGGAAAAGTAAGAACAGCGATCGCGCCTAGTCCCGCTGCGGTAAAAGCCGTTGTCCCAAACGCGGCCACCATCAGCGCATTTCTAACGATGCCGCGTAGTCCCCATCGTTTTTTGGCGTGCGTCTGTGGGCGTATGACGAGTGCGCTCGATAAGCCGCGAGGTGTGCTTTGCTGCGCCGCAGCCCCATTTTTGCTGTCAGCAGCCCTGTTTTTGTCGATAGATTCCGGCTCTACCGTATTATTTTCTTTACCGATAGCAGCGTCTGATTCTTCGTTGTGTGTGCCTTCTTGATCTGTGACTGGGCCTTCATGACCTTCGGCTGAATCTTCTTGCGCCTGATCTACTCCTTCTTGCGCTTTAGAACCCTTGTCTGTGTTGAAATCTTGGTCTGTCGCTTGATTTTCTGTATCTTGATCTGAAGATGGCGCGTCTGTAGATAGTGCATCTATAGCCTCTACGCGAGAGTTAATCTCAGATTTACGGGGCGGAGTAGTCATGCTGAGCCACAGGCAGGAGATAACGTTGATAGAAAGAAAGGCTATTGACGCAGAAACCTTGCTTACGCTTGAAAGACAAGCTTTAAAGGCGCAATTTTAGGTTCAGAGAGTTAGATTCAGAGAGATTGACGAATAGTAGGTAGCAACCATGCTGTCTAGCTTGCTGGGCAAACTAAACATAATCCAAACGCAAAACTGTCTACGGGACAGAATAGATACCTGTTTGGCTAAAGTACGCTTAGCTGAAGACTGTACCAAATCTTAGTTGCACCGCTGGTCTATCACAGGACAGTTATTCGTATAGATAAGTAAATTGTCTACATAAAGCTGACATCATAAGCTGCGGAGGATGTATGCCTCTAGCAGCTCAAAAGAACCCATACCCGGAAAGTTACAAGAAATTCGTAGACTTGTGTTTTATTAATCAATTATTAAATGAATTGTAGCTCGCGCTCTTCTAGCGAGGGGTACGATGATGCCGAGAGATCTTCGATAGTACAGTGACAGTTATGGCTCGTTTTATCCCTATTATTTTGGCTGGTGGCAAAGGCGAGCGCTTCTGGCCTGTCAGTCGGTTGAAGCATCCCAAGCAATTTCTTTGTTTAGATGGCGGCGATCGGTCGTTGCTTCAGTCCACTGCTGACCGGCTGCTACCGCTAGCTGAGTGGGCAGATTTGTTTGTGATTACGGCTGCTCATTTGGCCGAGGGCGTGCGATCGCAGCTACCCGATATCCCTGCCGCCAATATCTTGGTCGAGCCACAGGGCCGCGATACTGCGCCAGCTGTCGCCTGGGCAACGCTCGAAGTCGCCAAGCGCTACGGTGAAGACGCAGTCTGTGGATTTTTCCCAGCCGATCACTACATCACAGACCCGTCGCGCTACTGCGATACGCTACAGGCAGCAGCAGATCTGGCGATAAAAGCAGATGCGATCGCCACTCTTGGCATCCAGCCCACCTTCCCCTCTACTGGCTACGGCTATATAGAACAAGGCGCTGAAGCCGGGACATTTAGTGCGGGTAGCGTGGTTGATTTGCCCGCCTACAAAGTCAATCGCTTTGCCGAAAAGCCAGACAAAGCGACCGCTGAAGATTTTGTCAGTAGCGGCCAATATAGCTGGAACAGCGGCATCTTTATTTTTCCAGCAGCGGTGATGATCAATGAGTTGAAGACTCATGCCCCCGCGCTGATGAGCGCCTTGCTCGAAAAAGGCGTAGACGCCTACGAAACGATAGAAAAGCTCAGCATTGACTACGCGGTGATGGAGAAAACAGAGCACGCTTACGTTGTACCAGCTAGCTTTGGTTGGGACGACCTAGGCGATTGGAATGCGGTAGAGCGTCTGCTCAAAGGCGATGCAAAGAACGTAGAACTGTCGCAGCACGTCTGCATTGATACTTCAGGCAGCATTTTATATAGCGCCGATCCTAACGAGGTGATTGTTACTATCGGGCTAGAAGATATCGTAGTGGTGCGAGATGGCAACGCGACTTTGATTGTAAAAAAGGATCGGACTCAGGAAATCAAACAGGCTGTAAAAGCGCTAGGAACGCAGCAAAAGTTTCAGCACTTGCTGTAGAAATAGCCTCGCACCGAGTCTAGAGTTATTCAGTCTAGAGTTACTTGCCGCCCTCTCTGTAGCGACGACGAGCTATAGCGCCTGTAGACCGTAGCGATTATAGGCTATGACAATTACAAGCTATAGCGACTACAGAGAAAGGCCACCGTTAACGCTGTAGTACAGCCGCTGCATAAGCACAGTCATCGGCCTAAGCCGGTATTCAATGGCCCTATCGCCTTTAATAACATCGCCACTGAGCTGTAAAAACCGCCATGAAAGACCATTGGTAACACAGCCAAACACAGGCAGTGGCGGCAGGCCCGACACCTGATTGAACCGCTGGGCCGCGACCATTTCTGCGACGCAGCGGCCCACCCCTTCTGACATCACCGACTTTTTGGCCTGTACCACCACCAGCACAGGAGCTTCGACAATTTCTAGCTCATCAGAAAGGGTGACTAAAAAATCGCACTCACCCGTCAAATTTTCGAGCGTAGACACATCAAACTGAACGCCTGCGTGAATGCCAACCTGATGAATTTGGCGAAGGGTGGCCAGCACAGGGGCAATGATAAAAGCAGATTTGGCCTGATCGCCGGGGTTGCGTCTGGCGATATCGGCATCGCGATTGAGCTGCTGTGTGAGAAAGTCTAGGGCCGGTTCAGCGTTGGGTGGCAAGGCCGGTAGCACGGTGGGAAAAACCAGGTCGCTGCCAAGGTATTTAAGCTCGAACTGATTGACGACGGATTGCAGGGAGAAGCTGTTGTAGGACATGGATCAGCGCTCTGGGGTGGAGGTGAGAAGGTAGCCGCTGACCTGATGTATTTGATGAGGTCAATGGCTACATAACCTATTCATCACTGACTGTGGCACAGATTCCGCAGTCAGCGAAAGGGACTAGCGCTACAGTTAAGAGAGGCTGACGAAAGCGTTAAGCGTATTAGGAATCAACAGGGTTGTTTGCCTTTGACTTTGACTGCTCGACTGAGGCGATTGACGGCAAAGTTTGCCAGTTCGATGGCCATTTTCAAGAATATGCCTCGGCTGTTTCGCCTAGTATGGGCGGCAACGCCAGGGGCTTTGATGGTCAGCATAGTGCTGACGCTGACGAGTTCTCTGCTGCCTGCGGCGCAGATTTACATTAGTAAGCTGATTGTGGATCAGGTGGTGGCGCTAGTCGATGCGGCGACGCCGATTGCCGGGATGGTGCAGACGCTGCTGCCGCTGGTAGCAGGTGGGTTTGGTCTGCTGGTGTTGCAGGCGATTTTGCAGCAGTTGGATGTCTATATCACTCAGATTATGAGCGATCGCTTCCTGCTTTTTGCCACCACCAAAATGTTAGAGCAGGCGACGCTATTAGATTTGGCTCACTACGAGTCGCCCGAATTTCACGACGTGCTGAACCGGGCACAACAGAGCGGCAGTAACTACCCGATGCGAGTGCTGCGAATTTCATTACAGCTGCTCGGTCAGGTAACGCGGCTGATTGGGCTACTAGCTTTGCTGCTGCGGTTCAATCCTTTGGTGTTTGTTCTATTGTTGCTTAGCGCGCTGCCGACCTTTTGGGCGGGCATTCGCTTTTCAGAGCGGCGCTTTTGGATGACCCGTCGGCAGACACACAGCCGCCGACTGGCCGATTATTTTGGGGCGGTGCTGACAGAGCCTACATACGTGAAGGAAGTGCGGCTGTTTAACCTAGGCGGCTACCTAGTAGAGCAGTATCACAAAATTAGGGCTGATTTTAACGACGAGTCCAAGGTGCTAGCTCGCACCCAGGGGATAGTGCAGGTTTCAATTGAGATGATTGCCGCGATCGCATTCTACTCAGCCTATGCCCTGGTGCTATGGGAAGCGCTGCTTGACCAGGTGACCATCGGCGATTTGACCCTGTACGCAGGCACCTTTCAGCAGGCCCAAAGCGCCACCCAAGGCATCCTTGTTAGCATTGCCACCCTGTACGAGTTCAACCTGTATGTGTCTCAGTATTTCGAGTTTTTAGACCTAGCGCCGCAGGTCACAAGCCCGCGTAAGCCCCAGCCTTTTCCAATGCCGCTGCGCACAGGGCTGATGCTCAAAGACGTTTACTTTACCTATCCGGGCAGCCACGCGCCAACGCTAAAAAATATCAACCTAACAGTGGGCGCAGACGAATGTATCGCGCTTGTGGGGCTCAACGGATCGGGCAAAACGACACTGCTAAAGCTCTTGACCCGTCTGTACGATATTGATCGCGGGCTGATTACGCTAGATGACATTCCGCTTAGTGCCTTTCGGCTGCAAGATCTGCGGCGCAATATTGGCGTGCTGTTTCAAGATTTTGCTCGCTATGCGCTATCAGCTCAAGACAATATTGGCTTTGGTGATTTGCCAAACCGAGGCGATGCTCAGCAGATCTTCCAGGCTGCTGCCGAGGCGGGCGCAGACCCCGTGATTAAGCAGCTAGACAAGGGCTACGAGACGGTCCTTGGCAAGATGTTTACCGGCGGCGTGGATCTCTCTGGTGGGCAGTGGCAAAAAATTGGGCTGGCGCGGGCATTCATGTCGCAGGCGCAGGTATTGATTCTAGATGAGCCGACGGCGGCAGTCGATGCGATCGCCGAGCACGATCTCTTTGAGCGCTTCCGCCAGCTTACCAAGGGCAAAATGACCTTTCTCGTCAGCCATCGCTTTTCGACCGTCCGCATGGCCGATCGCATTGTGGTGCTAGAAAACGGTGAAATTATTGAAAACGGTACGCATGACGAACTGATGGCAAAACCAGGCCGCTACGAAGAGATGTTTCGACTGCAGGCCGAAAGCTACACAGCAGCCTAGCGAGTGACATCACCCATAGCAAAATCAAATAGCTCACAAACGCTCACGATTTCTCGGTAGGATGGCTATGACCTTATTATCTTGACTCACTTAGCGATGGACATTCGATTTAAGCTTTGGATTGGCGTATTTGGTTCGCTGCTGACGCTCTGGCTGGCTGTGAATTTTTTGGTGTGAATTTCTGGGCGTTCAGCGCGCTGAGCCGCTATGCCGAGGCAAACAGTTCGGCCCAGTCAATCTTCGCAGGGCGATCGCCCTTATTCACAATCTCAAACGCCTTGTTCTGCGCCGCCGCAATTTCTAGGCAGGCCACACAGGCCGCCGCCACGTCAATTCGACTACTCTGGCCATTGAGCGACTCGCCCGTTTCTACCACCACGCCTAGCTTGCTATCTGTGCTCGCCTGAATCAGCGTATTAAAATCTCTAGACGTGTAGGGACCATCTGTTAGCTGCCCAGGACGAATAATCGTATAGGGTAAGCCAGAGCGGACGAGAGCCGTTTCGCCTTTGCCCTTAGCATCGAGCACGCCATAGGCATTGAGAATGGTGTATGGGAACTGATCTTTACGGCTGACACCGCAAGAAGACACAAAGACAAAACGCTGTAGGTCTTTGGGCGCGGCCTGCACTAAATTGCCTACTCCCATTTCATCTACTGCCTCGGGCGTATTGCGAGCGTTGGCATTGCGAAAGTCCTTGTCTAAATAGATTTTTGCCCAGGAAATCGCCTGCTCTATCGGGTTGCTGCCCAAGTCGGTCTGAAAGTCCCAGCGGGCTGAGGGCAGCGCGGTGGTTCCGGTGGCACAAATAAGATGGGTAATATCTGACATCGCCGCAGGCAGCGTTTCTGGCTGACGAATATCTCCAACGGCGATTTCTACTGTGCCTGCAAACATAGCCTCGGCCTTGGCTCGATCGCGAGTAAGCACCCGCACCCGATAGCCCAATGCAACTAGCTGCGCAACCGCTAGCTGGCCGACCCCACCAGTCGCGCCCGCCACCAGTACCAGCGCATCGGTGCGGCTAGCAGGCGTCTCAGAAAATTCGGCAGAAGTAGAAGAAGCCATACAGATATGTTTGCTATGTGGGAAGTTTGCTATGTGAGAAGCTGACTATTTGGGAAGTTCGCAACGATGCCTGCCAAAACACCGTTATTAAGATTAGAATCTACGCGGTATAGATGTTCAAAGCTTAAAATCTGCGCGGGCAGATATGTCATCAGTGCGCATGGCGGTACGCCTCTGGTGGAGCATCTGAAATTATAGCGGCCAGATCGCGGTAGTAGCCGCTGCCAAGTGACCTATTCTAATAACTGTCAGGATTTTGGCTGGCCTTATTCGTAATAGGTCATTATGAGCCAGATAGATTGAGAGACCCCCTTAAGACTGAAACTATGCTCAAGCAGCCTTTGCTATCTCGAATGTTCAAGCTGTCCGAGGCCACTTCATCCTCAGCTACAGATCAACCTTCAGAGAACTCAGCCTTTAATCTCCCCTCGACTAAGAAGCAAGCTCCAGAACCGTCAGAGTTAGAAACGTTGGAGCCAGAAGAAGCAGAACCAGAAGAAGCTGAATCAGGAACGGCAGAATCAGGAGCGGCAGAATCAGAAACAACAGGGTCAGAAGCTCAAGCCCCGGAAGCTCAGTCTTTAATAGCGTCTTTGGGCTTATTTGCAAAGAAAGTTGTAAAGGAAAAAAGCGCATCCGCAGAAAGTGACCCCAAGCGAAAGCGTTTGTCAGCCGTCGCGATTGGTAAGGGTCTGGCAATTGGGGGCGTGTTGTCAGCAGCGTCTGGGTTTGCCCTGGTACAACATGCGCCTACGACGCTACAAGCAGCGTTGCCTGGCGTGGAACCAGTAGCCGCACCGCTCAGTTTGTCGGGAGATCCGAGCGCTGAGCTGGTGACAAGCACAGGAGAGTTATTTTTAACGAATCAGATTTTATATCGGAAGCTAGAAGCGATCGCAGGCGTGACGCTCTCTAGTCCTTCAGCTCCTTCAGCGGCGACAGATCTTGCAGCAGCAGACTCGTCTAACACAGCCAAGCCGAGTGATGGCACCGCAAAGGCTGACTCTAAACCGGCAAAAGCAAATAAGGAAGCTGAGGCATCTGAAAAAACTGAGCCAGATTTGGACAAACAGGTTGTTGCGACGGCACCACCTGCACCTGCGATCGCACCTGTAGAATTTAGTGGCACCACCATCGACAGCGTTTTAGAAATGCGCGTAGCCCTTGCTAAAGATGTTCCAGCCATTGGTTTTGCCACCTCGGGGGGGGGTGTCATCACCGATCTTGATGGCAACACACTCAAAGAACTCTCCCCAGAGCAAGGCGTCACCGCCGCGATTTCTGGCGGAATTGTGGTCGAAGGGCAGGCCATGCCCTCAGTGTTTTGGGTATATCCAGAAGACGGTGGCTATGTAGCGGTAGGCGATAGCTGGTATCGGGGCCGAGTACTAGTGGCGCTGCGCGATCGCGGCCTAATCGCAGTCAACTATGTATTGCTAGGCGACTATCTATACAGCGTCGTCGGCAGCGAAATGTCTCCTAGCTGGGCGATTGAATCGCTTAAAGCGCAGGCCATAGCCGCTCGTTCTTACGCGCTGACGCACAACATTCGCCCCGCTAGTCAAGACTATTTTGATCTAGACAACACGCCACGCTTTCAGGCGTACAAGGGCATCAGCCGCGAAGCCAGTACAACACAGGCCGCTGTACTGGCGACGGCAGGCGAATTTATTAGCCATCAAGGCGGCATTGTAGAGTCGCTCTATGCGGCTTCGCAGGCGATTGTAGACGATGCGCACAGCGGTAGCGGCATGAGCCAGCTAGGGGCTAAGGACTTGGCTGAGCAGGGCTATTCTTACCAAGAGATTTTGGCGCACTACTATCCCGGCACAGCGCTAGGCCGGTTAGAGACAGATCATCAGTAGGACTGGCGAGTCAGGCATTGACGCTCAGCTATTTGATAGCCGTTATCCAAACAGCTTAGTATTCTCTGATATTGTTGTTGACACCGACCTTTAGTTTCAGTCTGTTGTAAGTTTCTTTTTCGATTGGGGCGGCGTTGATTTCTGCGATCGCCTGCGGTAAAAATATCTCTTTCAGCTCGTTTTCACGGCTAGGAAAATCTGCTGGAAACTGATAATTCACAACAGAAAACGAGTCCTCTTCTTTTGCTAGCTCAACTCTGATTGGCAGCGGCGAAATCCCTTCTAGTCTGTTACTGGAATGAGGCTCGGATGAGGGCTCGCTGCATACGACCTTGGCGTAAACGACTATCTCTGAAGTGCCGCTGATAGTTCCCCTGATAGTCCCTCTGTGAATCTGCTGGTGGACGCAGTCAAACCAGTGAATCAGGACTTCGTCTGGGTAGTATGCTTTAGCAATGGCCGCTGTAATTTCTGTGTCGAGCGTGTGGGCGATCGCATGGTCTAAGGTTGTCTGGTCATAGACCAGATAGCTTTGTAATACCGCTTTGCCCTGGCTCCCTTCAACTAGGCCATACGTCAGCTCGTAGGTATAGTTTCCATTCGGGATTGGAACTTCTCCAACAAAATCTGTAACGCCTCGTTGAATTTTCTCATCGCCAATCGAGACTTCCATAGGCGCATAGCGAAATGAGCTATTGATGTGGTGATAGGGGCTCATGTCTGCGGGCGCGAGGCTACCGTACGCCTCTGTCTGATAGGCAAAATCAACGCCATCATCCAAAGCAGAGAAGTCAATGACAATATCGTCTATTAGCCAATCGCTTTTATTCGCAACTCGAATCATCACGCGATCTGTCTGCTGCATCTGGGCCGCTGCGTCAACCCGTTCGACCGTGTCAGTCTGCACTGTCTCGAAGGGTCTGCATCCATATAGAGCGCTTACATAGAACGCGCTTAAAAAGAATGCGACACACGAACTGAGAGGATCTTTTTTATGAGACATTCCTGTAGCAATAGAGAGAGAACAATCTATAACCTAGCGCCTAGCAAAACAGAACGGGTCTAGTTACTGAAATGGAAACCACTGGAAACCAGTAAATCCATTCGATTCTCAGGACGTTCTCAGCAAGCCATCACCAAACGACTACAGGCTCTCCTGTGCTATGGTTTCTCTCATTAATGTCTGATGTAGTGCGATAAAACCTTAGCTGGCGTGGTTAGGGATAGCCGGTCATAACCGGTATTTCCTGCTCTGGCACCGCCCAAAGCTGCGGGCGATGGTTGCTGCTGCTATAGCCGGTCACCAATAGCCGATCGCCTAGGGGCGTAATTTCAGGAGAGTAATCATCATCTTCTCCCCTTAGTCGCTGAATAAATTGGGTGCCCAGCGCAGTGCCATCAGTGCGGTATAAATCGCGATCGCCCGCAATAAAGTACAGAAAATCTCCTTGCACAGTGAGCGATCGCGGCGTAGCACTATTAGCCACCTGATAGAATAAACAAGCGAACGCCGGGCCTGATTCTGTTTGCTTGCTTCTTGTTTGCTTGCTTCTTGTTTGCTTGCTTCTCCAATCTGTAGGTGGAGATTGAGTAGGACAGTCTGGCGAATAGGGGCTCGCGCCAGCCGCGAGATCTATTACTTGATGAGTGCCTTCAACAGTTCCATCGGTCACCCACAGCTCCTGACCATCGGGTCCATATCCATTGAAAAAGAGGCGATTGTTGAAAGGCGTAAAGTCGGTAAAGTAGCTTTTAATAGGAGTGCCCAATCGGGTTGTGCCTGCGGCTGTGCCATCGGTCACCCACAGATCAAAGACCGGCTCATAAATTTGCCTTTCTGTTGATGTTGCTGGCGCGGATGGTGGCAGCGAGCTGGGCACCGCAAAAAAGAGCTTGCCGTCATGCTGTGCAAAGATGCCGTCACCCGAGTGAGTAGGCACCGAAGCTATCTGCTTGACTAAGCGTGTGCTCTCAGGCGTGCCGTTAGTTGCCCAAAGCCCGGTGCCTGCTGAAGAATTTGCCAGAATAAATACAGTCTCGCCGATAGAGCTAAGCACCGTTACCGCAGAACTATCTGATCCTGGGGAAAAGTCTTTCAGCACGGTTGTTCCCGCTTCGGTGCCATCACTTACCCAGAGTGCGCCCTCTGATTCTCCAACTAACTCAGGCGTCTGCCACCTAAAATAAATCCGATTTTTCTCTCTTTGAACAGAACTTACCAATCCAGGGATTGTCTTGACCTGTTCTGTTCCTTCTACGGTTCCGTTAGTGCGCCATAGCGTCGTCGCGTCTCCAGAACTCGTCATAAAAAATAGGTAGCTGCCTATTGCGGTGAAGTTACTCGGTCCAGATCCAAATCTTTGACCTCTGCTATAGATATTTGGCACCGTTAATAAGCGCTGAGTCCCTGCGCCAGTTTTTCCATCTATAATCCAAAGCTCTGTGCTATCTGGCAGCCTAATAGTGAAAGCAGTTTCTTCAGAGGCTGGAATACCGGCCTCTATCGCCCAGTATTCGGCATTTTGGAGCGATCGCACCAGCTCTTCACTCAGCGAAGCCACCGCCACTGTACCTTGCGCTGTCCCGTCACTGCGCCAAATTCCAGCGAGTATACTTCCAAGCTGGCTGGGCTGACCAGGTTGCTCTGGCTGACGAAAGGCTTGCCGGGTCATAATCCACAATTCAGTGGCTAACTCTGCTGATGAATTGCCTGTTTCCTCAGAACTTATGGTTGCATAAACCGTCGCATCAGTCGTTTGAATCCTTTCTCCGTTGGGCTGCACTGTCTGCAACGCTCGAACGAGTTGAGTCCCGTCTATCGTTCCGTTAGTTCTCCACAGCTCCGCCACACCATTGTTGTTTCCAGTGAAAAACATCTGACCATTTTCAACGGTTCTTTGCAGAAAGATATTGGAAAATTCCAGTGGAAATTCGCCTAAGAGAGTTAGCGCTGGCGGATCGATAAAACTAGCTACATACTGAGCCGGAACATAGTAGCGAGCATCTGTTCCGGCCTCGTTTGCTCGGCACAGCAGCGCAGTCGCTTCGCCTCGGGTGATGCTGGCGCTAGGGCGGAGCTGGTTGGCATCAGGATAGTTAACGACGATGCCTTTTTGAACCGCAGCAGCGATCGCATCGCTCCCCCAGCCCGGCACCTGTCGCCAGTCACGCAAAAAGCTTCGTAGCACTAGCCCACTGTCTTCTGGGCCATTTTCTGCCAGGGTTAACCCCCCAGCATTTGCCATTACAACGATGGCCTGGGCACGGGTAATCGGCTGCGTAGGCTTGAACATATTGCCCGGATAGCCAGTGAGGAAGCCGCGTTCGTAGGCAGCCGCGATCGCATCCCTACCCCAAAAATTCGCTGCCACATCCAAAAAATTAGGTGCGGCCCTAACCGCTTGCGCGTTGGGAAACGCCTTTACCATCACCGCCGCAAACTCGGCCCTGGTCATCGTGCCATCCGGCAAAAAGCGCCCGTCCAAATAGCCTTTCATCAAGCCCTCGTTGCCTGCGCCCTCAATGCAAGCAGTTGCCCAATGATCGCCCGCGTCAGCAAACTGAGGATAGGGATTATCGAAGTTTTGAGCCAGGCTAGGCAATGCCAGCAGCGTTGGCGCGATCGCACCTATCACCGCCAAAAACCTGACAGATAGCGTATTTAAGAGGGACATTATCCAACTTGATAAGAAGGTAGACGTTGATAGCACGCCAACTGTAGCGCGCCAGATCTAGTGCGCCAGATATAGCGCGCCTAAATATAATGAACCCAAAATTCACAGCCAATGCAGATTTGTTATGCAACGACAAAGAGCCGCAAAGCAGCACCATCATCGAGCGCTCTGACAAATTATCCCAATAAAGAAAAGATCTAGGGCTAGGGCTTCACCCAGTCCTTAGCGGCTTCTACCATCTGCTCCATCCCCGCTCGACCTAAGCTAAACAGCAAGTAAAGAATCGTTGTTGTTGTCGCTAGCGCGATCGCGCAAATGGTCAGCCCAGCTAGCGTGATCGCACCATCGTCATCAAGCAAACCAAAGCCAGTCACAAAAATGCCAATGGCAGGTAGCGTATTGGTTAGGGGAATCGGAATCATCATCGAGATAGACATGAGTGCGATCGCAAGTCCGATCACCATCTGCCCTGTCCGACTCGTACAAACTGGCGTTAGCCTAGGCCTTGCCACCATTTCAATTTTTTGTAGCCAGGGAATGCCCTTTTTAATCAGGCTCTGGATCTGCGATCGCTCAAATCCCTGCTTACGAAACTTTTCAGGAAACCAGGGCTGATCGCGCCCGACCACTAGCTGCACCGCCAGCAAAAACATCAAAATTCCAAACGGGGTCGAATACCCTGGTGCCGGAATTGGTAGCGCCGAAGGCAACGCCAGCAGCACAAACAAAAAGCCAAACGTTCGCTCACCCGCAATTCCCAAAAGCTCATTGAGCGTCACCGTCTGAGATTTTGCGCTTGCTCCACCCGACTGACTGCCCGACTGGCTGCCCGACTGGCTGCTAAAACTATCAGCCAAATTATTCGCTAGATTATCTCTGAGGTCTGCATTGACAGCATCGCTCAGAAAATATTTTTGTAGCTCAACCGATAGCTTGGCCATAGAAGTACAAAGGGCTCTTGATGTTTAGTAATAATAGCGGTCTGTTAGCACTTGCTGAGTGTCGATACCTGCGGTCTTCGTATCATCTTTGCATCCCCTTCGCGTCACGGTTGAAGCGCGGCCAATACATCTCGAAAGCTGTTTAGTCCTGCTTCTAGATTCTCAATGATCTCCTCTGCCAGAACGTCAGGATCAGGCAAGTTTTCTAAATCTGCCAGACTTTGGTCTTTGAGCCAAAAGATATCGAGACTGGTCTTATCTCGGGTGATGATGTCGTCGTAGCTGTATTTGCGCCAGCGGCCTTCGGGATTGCTGTCAGCCTGCCAGGTTTCTTTGCGATCGCGCGCGATCTGTTCTGGGTTCTGATTAGGCGTCATCGCATTAAAAGCAGTTGATTCGTCAATAAACTTATAGCCTTGCATACCCAAAAAAGCCTAGGGCTTTAGCAGCGCCTAGGCTTTTCTTGATAAATCAAACAGCAGGCTAGTGAAACAGATCGTTCCTTAGCGTAGCTGTCCTTTCAGACAGGGTGACTTATTAATGACTTCTTAGTACTTGTAGCTCTCGCCTTTGAAAGGCCCTTCTACAGGAACGTGAATATAGTTTGCCTGCTCTTCAGTTAGCGTCGTAATCACACCGCCAAAGCCTTGAACCATGTAGCGAGCGACTTCTTCATCTAGTGTCTTTGGCAGAAGCTGAACGCTAAGCGCGCGGGCTTTCTCATCAGCATTCATATCCGCGTACTTGCGCTCGTACAAGAAGATTTGAGCGAGAACCTGGTTGGCAAAAGAGCCGTCCATGATCCGGGAAGGGTGACCAGTTGCGTTGCCCAGATTTACCAGACGACCTTCAGAAAGCAAAATCAAGAAGTCTTTATCATTGTCAGAGCGATAGACCTGATGAACCTGGGGCTTGACTTCTTCCCAGCGCCATTCTTTACGCATGAAGGCGGTGTCGATTTCGTTGTCGAAGTGGCCAATGTTGCAAACCACGGCGGCAGGCTTGAGGCTAGCCAAAATGTTCTGATCGCAAACGTTGTAGTTGCCAGTGGCGGTAACAACCAGATCAATATTGGCCAGCAGGTCTTTGTCGATGCTGTCTACGGTGCCATCGTTCTTACCGTTTTTATATGGCGAAACGACTTCAAAGCCGTCCATGCAAGCCTGCATCGCACAGATCGGGTCTACTTCAGCGACCTTAACGATCATGCCTTCTTGACGAAGAGAAGCAACAGACCCTTTACCAACATCGCCATAGCCAATGACGAGAGCTTTCTTACCGGCCATGAGGTGGTCAGTGCCACGCTTAATGGCGTCGTTGAGGCTGTGGCGACAGCCGTACTTGTTGTCGTTTTTGGTTTTGGTAACGGCGTCGTTAACGTTGATGGCGGGAACTTTTAGCTCGCCTTTTTCTAGCATTTCGTACAAACGGTGAACGCCTGTAGTGGTCTCTTCAGTAACACCGTGAATGCTGGGCAGCATTTGAGGATAGGTTTCGTGGATGTAGCCTGTGAGGTCGCCGCCATCATCCAAAATCATGTTGGCATCCCATAGCTCGCCCGCACCATCGCGGCAGGTTTGCTCTAGGCACCACATATACTCTTCTTCGGTCTCACCTTTCCAGGCAAAGACGGGAACGCCAGACGCTGCGATCGCAGCTGCCGCATGGTCTTGAGTCGAGAAAATATTACAAGAAGACCAGCGCACCTCAGCGCCTAGCTCACACAGGGTTTCAATCAAAACCGCTGTTTGAATGGTCATGTGAATGCAGCCGATGATTTTAGCACCTGCCAACGGCTTGCTGTCGCGGTACTTAGCGCGAATAGTCATCAGCGCAGGCATTTCGCCTTCAGCGATGGCGATTTCTTTACGGCCCCAGTCAGCCAAGGTAATGTCGGCTACTTTGTAGTCGCGGTTGGCATTGGGTGCAGTATCAGGGACGCGGGTGCTAGTGGCAATCATAATTTCCAAACGTTAGAGGTTATGGCGTAATGCTGTGATTAGCTTAGCTTCAATAAATCAATATAGACAGGCGAAAAGCATCCATATCCCATGCATTTCGCCGATGCATATATATAGATGCCTTTGATTGGATACAGATGATTAGATACAGACGCTCTTGACTAGCGCTCAGCGTCTGACGTATGGCGCAAGCTGATCCCAAATAGCGGGAAACCGGGTCTGCATCTCGTCTGCTTTGGCAATGGTCATATCGCGATAGTCAAAGCCGGGGGCGACCGCTTCACCTAGCAAACCGTATTCGCCTGATTCTAAGACGGCGGCTTTCCAATAGCCTTTGGGTACTAGCAGCTGCGGGACTTCTCCGTTTGCGATCGCCATTCCTAGCTTCACCCGGCTTAAGTTTCCGTCTAGATCGATCAGAATATAAGTAATCGGCGAACCTGCTTGAAAGTAGTGCATGATATCCGACTTATTCTGATGCAAGTGATCAACGGGCCGATCGTCTGTCAGCAGGTAGTAAATTGAGGTCATGAGAGAGCGGGTTTGCCCTTCTCTTGACGTTGGCATCTCTTGCGCTGACCGATACGTCTCGGAAAAATAGCCGCCCTCGACGTGCTCTACCAGCGAGAGCTGCTCAATTAGCGCTTGTTTAGTCGTCATTGCGTTGTTTTGTCTGATTTGTCTGGTTTGTACCAAATTGAGATGAGCCACTAGAGGCGCTGTGCTGACGCACCGCTTCACAAAATTGCTTAGCGGCGTCAATGCCCTGCTCGCGCAGATTGACCATGGGTTTTACAAACGGTGGCTGCCATTCTGAGAGCCCGAGCAGATCGGACGTGACTAGCACCTGACCGTCACAGTCTGGGCCTGCGCCAATTCCAATAGTTGGAATCGTCAGCGCGTGGCTAATTTTCTGAGCTAAGTCGCTAGGGATATGCTCTAGCACAATCGAGAAAACGCCTGCCTTTTCGAGCGCGATCGCCTCCTCTAAAATTCTGCTGGCCGCTTCAGCCGTTGTGCCCTGCTTGCGAAAGCTACCAAACGTATACACAGACTGGGGCGTCAATCCAACATGCCCCATCACCGGAATTCCGGCCTGTACTACTTTAGCAATGGTTTGAACCATATCGGGGTAGCCGCCTTCCATCTTTACAGCCTGGGCACCCGTTTCTTTGATCACCCTGCCTGCGGCTAAAAGTGCCGCCGAGTGGCTAGCGTGGTAGGTCAAAAAGGGAAGATCGACGATGACGAGTTTGTTTGCGATCGCACGTCGCACCATCTTGGCGTGGTGTAACATTTCATCTAGCGTCAGCGGCAGCGTTGTTTCGTGGCCCATCACTGGCATCGCCATCGAATCACCCACTAAGACAATATCTACGCCTGCTGCCTGCACAATCTGCGCTGAAAGATAGTCCCAAGCCGTCAGCACTGCGATCGCCCGGCCCTCTTGCTTCCACTGCGCAAACTGATGCACATTGACGATCATAACTGGCTACTCCCTGCTGCAAAATCAGTCACTAACGCTGATTTGATCCAGCGCTGATTTGACCCAACACAGATCACAATACCAATCTCAGAGATTGCCCTTTAAGTAGTGATTACCGTTGGCAAGGCGCAGTCGTTTCAAGGCAAAGCACGTCAACGCGACTCACATCAACACCACTATTACTCAACGCCACTATTGCTTAACGCTACTATTGCGCGCCCACTGCACTCACAATCGATCCGTGCGGCGTCCCTCGGCCCGTCGTGCGGCTAACCCAGGCCAGGCCTTCTTTTGTCCCTACCCAAATTTTATTGCCCGTATCTGGTGAAATAGACAAAATATGCTCTGATGGCAGGCTCGGCACCCGTCCAACGATGGCACCGTTATAAGGATTGAGCTTAAACAAACCATCGCGAGTACCCACCCAAAGGCTCTGGGTTGAATCAAACGCGATCGCGCTCACATCTCGCCCGCGAATTTCTGTTACCGAACGCAACAGCCGCCCTGTACGGCTATCTACCACCAGCAAACCCGTCGGCGTACCCAGCCAAAGATTGCCCTGAGGCCCCACCGCCATTGACTGCACCGAGCGACCTGGCAAATCAGTCACCTCGTACGTCACATGGGCTGACGCGGTGTCTACGCGTACCAGCCCTTCTAACGTACCCACCCAAAGGTTGCCATCGGGTGCTAGCCCTAACGCATTCGCACTCACTCCCGGCAGCGCTTGAATCGTGGTCATTAGCAGCCCTTCGTCCGGGCTAATCATCGCCAGCCCGCGATCGGTGCCCACCCACAGAAAGCCTCTATGATCCACCACCGTAGAAAGGACTCGATTAGAAGGTAAGCGATAGTTTTGCGCCGTCACCTCATTAATTCGCGGCTCAACGCGCACCAACCCTTCGGGTGTGCCTAGCCAAATGCGGCCCACCTTATCCTGAGTCATCGCATCAATGAACCGATTAGGCACCGCAACGTTCGCTATCACTCGACCTGTCTCTGGATTGATGCGAGCTAGGCCCTGGTGAGAACCCACCCACAAACTGCCTGTAAAGTCTGCTTGCAGCGCGCCAACCTGATAGTCTTCTGACACATAGTCTTGGGCAGTTGGGGCTTGGGCAATTGGGGCTTGGGCAAGTGACACACCCGCGTTGGAAGGCCGCACCGGAATCTGCACCTGAGTTCGGGCAAAGCTGCTCAGCCAAATTTTAAAAGGGCTACCGCCCACCATGGCGAAAGCGCCCCAGAACAGTAAAGCCCCGATTATGCACTTAGACGCTTTTTGGGCCACACGTTGGGCCACTCTTTTGGCACGGCTCACAGACAATACCCTCTGAAGATTCACGCTTTGCCGTCCATGCTCTAGGCATCCGTGCTCTAAACAAAGAACGCTGATGGAATAGCTTGTCCCAAAGTACCCGCGAGCCTCGCTAGATTAACGACCAGATCCACCAGACAGATTAACCAGACAGATCAGCTGAGGCTGCTGGCAAAACTGCTGGGATCAAAGCTGAATTGATTACGAATTGGTTGGAGGTGCGATTCGGAGTGCGATCGCTCAATTCTTAAATTCTCATAATGAGCCGAGCCGCTTTCAAAAAAGGCATCTATCTTTGACGGGAGACAGACCAAAGCGATGCAACCTGCCTCAGTCATCCTTTAAAAATCTCCAGCTGCAGCACAAAAACGTAATAAAATATTTAGCTTTTTGTTTACAAAATGTTACGGCTTATACTGCGCTGCAAAATATCCGTAAAGCCCTGAAACCTTTCTATATCAGTATTCATAAATATTAATTATCAAAGGATACAGAACTTCTAAAAGGAAACTTATCGGTGTCCTGATAGTATTCTGAAAAGCATAGGTTTATCTGACAGACTCAATTCTGAAAGCACCCGAGCCTAATCGGTACGGTCGTTAGCGCCGAGTTTATAGGGCACAGGTGCTTGTCTTTTTTCTATGAAACACGTAGACAAAAAGATGTATAGGGTTCAGTCAATATCTAGTTTGCCCAAGAGAAAATAGACAGGAAATAGGGAAATATGTCCTACTCACAGACTCAGTCCAAGTCTGGCGCTGGTTATAGCGCTGGTGTCCAGGATTACCGACTGACTTACTACGCTCCGGACTACACCCCGAGAGATACAGACATTTTGGCCGCTTTCCGGATGACGCCTCAACCCGGCGTTCCTCCAGAAGAGTGTGCAGCAGCGGTCGCCGCAGAATCTTCAACCGGTACTTGGACCACTGTGTGGACTGATTTGCTCACTGATATGGATCGCTATCGCGGTCGTTGCTACGATATCGAGCCCGTACCCGGTGAAGACAACCAGTACATCGCTTACGTTGCGTATCCGCTCGATTTGTTTGAAGAAGGTTCTGTAACTAACCTCCTCACCTCAATCGTTGGTAACGTATTTGGCTTTAAGGCCCTGCGTGCGCTTCGTCTAGAAGATTTGCGCATCCCGGTTGCCTACCTCAAAACATTCCAAGGGCCTCCTCACGGTATTCAAGTTGAGCGCGATCGCCTCAACAAGTACGGTCGTCCCATGCTGGGCTGTACCATCAAGCCCAAGCTAGGTCTATCTGCCAAGAACTACGGTCGCGCAGTTTATGAGTGCCTACGTGGTGGTCTAGACTTCACCAAAGATGACGAGAACATCAACTCTCAGCCTTTCCAAAGATGGCGTGACAGATTCTTGTTCGTAGCTGATGCCATTCACAAGTCTCAAGCAGAGACCGGTGAAATCAAAGGTCACTACCTCAACGTCACCGCACACACCTGCGAAGAAATGCTCAAGCGGGCCGAGTACGCCAAAGAACTCGAAATGCCCATCATCATGCATGACTTCTTAACCGCTGGCTTCACTGCCAACACCACCTTGTCTCACTGGTGCCGTGACAACGGCGTGCTCTTGCACATTCACCGCGCTATGCACGCTGTGCTTGACCGTCAAAAGAACCACGGTATTCACTTCCGCGTCTTGGCAAAATGCCTACGGATGTCGGGTGGTGACCACATTCACACCGGTACCGTTGTGGGCAAATTGGAAGGCGACAGAGCAGCGACTTTGGGCTTTGTTGACCTCCTTCGCGAAAACTACGTCGAGCAAGACAAGTCTCGCGGTGTTTACTTTACCCAAGACTGGGCTTCCATGCCGGGTGTAATGGCCGTTGCCTCTGGTGGTATTCACGTCTGGCACATGCCTGCACTCGTTGAAATCTTCGGCGATGATTCTGTTCTTCAGTTTGGTGGTGGTACCTTGGGTCACCCATGGGGTAACGCGCCAGGTGCAACTGCTAACCGGGTTGCTCTCGAAGCTTGCGTTCAAGCCCGTAACGAAGGCCGCAACCTCAGCCGTGAAGGTGGCGACATCCTCCGTGAAGCTGGCAAGTGGTCTCCTGATCTAGCCGCTGCCCTTGATCTATGGAAAGAGATCAAGTTCGAATTCGACACCGTTGATACTATCTAGTCGGAGTCATTTAGCTAAGTCATTTAGCTAAATCATCTAGCTAAGTCGTTCAGATGAATCGTTTAGATGAGTCATTTAGAGAGCTTAGCTAGATAAGCAAATTGAGCGCTAAGCAAATTAAGGGCAAACAGTATCTGGTAGGACAGTTTCTATTAAGCATCCTCTAGTACGTTCACAAGCAAAGTGTCCAACACTGTAGTTAGGCACTGTAGATTTATCGGGGCGTGTCTACCATGCCCCCCCAATATGGATCTCAAGCGAATCGCCAAAGATACGACTCAGGTACTTACCAGCTACCTTACCTATCAAGCCGTTCGCACCGTGTTGAGTCAGCTACTAGAAGCTAACCTGCCACTGTTTCATCAGCTCAACAATTTTGCCAGCCGTGAAAAGCTGCAAGATGGCGAAGCCTTCATTTCAGACCTGCTCCAAGAGCACACTGAACTGGCCTTCCGAATTATGACGGTCCGGCAGCATTTAGCAGAAGAAGTCGCAGAATTTCTTCCCGAGATGCTCACGACCAACATTCAACAGGCCAATATGGGGCATCGCAAAAGACAGCTTGAGAAGATGACTCAGATGACTTCAGAAGAGCTAACGGCCAGCGCCGATAAAAGAGAATCTGACACAAACGTGAACGATAGCTCTGACATCCGCTCAGCTCAGCCTGATGAACGCTCATCAGACCCACCTGATACTGAGCCCTTTGAGCCCGCTTAACTTCACCTGCTTAGCTTCAATAGATTTTGCCTTTCGCTTTTTCCCTATTCACCCTTTCATTTTTTTGGATAACTCCCATGAAAACTTTGCCTAAAGAGCGTCGGTATGAAACGCTTTCTTACCTACCCCCACTGACCGATTCTCAGATCGAAAAGCAGATCAGCTACTGCCTACAGATGGGTTATATTCCTGCTGTTGAGTTCAACGAAAACTCTGACCCTGAAGTTTACTACTGGACGATGTGGAAACTGCCTTTGTTTGGCGCATCCAGCACTCGCGCAGTTCTAGACGAAGTGCAAGCCTGCCGCTCTGAGTACGGCAACTGCTTCATCCGCGTTGTCGGTTTCGATAACGTCAAGCAGTGTCAAGCTGTGAGCTTCATCGTTCACAAGCCCGGCAGCAACAGCGGCAGCGGCTACCGCTACTAAGCGCGGATTTTTGAGCTAGACCTATTTGAGCTGGACATAGAAGAGGGGAGAGCAGTTGACGCTGGTCTCCCCTTTTTACGTGAATTATGAGGCTTACTGCAAACTCAAACAGACGACTTGAAAGTAGCGCGCATCTCTACGGCAGAGGTATAGGCGCTATAAATTTCAACAACCTGCGGTCATAACAGCGGTAAACTACAGACTATCCGTGATGAGGGTGAATAGATGTCACAGACAGAGCGTTTGGTGATGCTGGCTGAAGATCAGCTAACTGAGTATAGTACCGATGCGCGGAAGGTGGAGAAGCTGCGGCAGAAGATTGCACTGTCGGTGCCGCCGAAGCAGCTAAAGACGATAAAAGAAGAATTAGAAGGCGAAATACGCGGCAACTTCTTCGATAATATTTTGCTGTCGCAAAGGCAGGCGGTAGCCCTCCCGTTTTTGGGAATTGCAGGGCTAGGGCTGCTGTTTGGTATTTCGTTCACGCAGCCAATAGATTTTTTGGCGACGGGAATCGGGGGGGCTTTGGCGATTATCATTCAAAGGCGTGGTTGGAAGCTGCAAGCAAAGGATTTAGTCGTGCAGGCGCTCACTCAAATAGAAGAGCGTGCCCAATCGGCCAAAGCGCCGAAAGAAGATTCGATGTGACGCCATGAAAGACATCCGCATCTGCTTCTTTGGAGACTCTTTTGTTACGGGTACAGGTGACCCAACTTATCTGGGATGGGTGGCGAGAGTCTGCGCAGCGATGACCTCGCCTTACTACCGGCTCACGGCCTATAATCTTGGCATTCGCGGCAACACCAGTGAGCAGATAGAAGTTCGCTGGCTAGTAGAAGCTAATCTCAGATTTCAAGCAGAGTGCGACAAAAGAGTTGTCTTTTCATTTGGGACGAACGACAATTTAGTTGAAGCGGGGCTTCGCAAGGTTGAGCTGGATAATTCTATAGACTGCGCGCGCCGCATTTTGACACAGGCAAAGGCGTTGTTTCCGGTTTTACTAATAGGCCCGCCCCCTGTCGAGAATGATCAGGTGAATCGTCGGGCGGCGGTTAATTCTGTGGCATACGCCAAACTCTGCAGCGAGTTAGCAGTGCCCTATTTAGATACGTATCAGCCGCTCAGCCAAAATGCCTTGTGGGGACAAGAAGTTGCAGCAGGAGATGGCTATCATCCAGCGGCCTCTGGCTATTTGGCCCTTTCTCAACTAATTACAGCATGGCCAGACTGGCAGCGCTGGTTTGTTCAAGATTAGACCTATGACTTATTATGTTGCGCCTAGCTTTCTCAACAAGCTGGCAGTCCATATCACGAAAAACTATCTGGACTTGCCTGAAGTCAAGGTGCCGTTAATCTTGGGGATTCACGGACGGAAGGGAGAAGGAAAGACATTTCAATGCGAACTGGTATTTGAGCGCATGGGGGTAGAAGTTGTTTATATCTCTGGCGGTGAACTAGAGAGCCCAGACGCGGGCGATCCGGCTAGGCTGGTGCGGATGCGCTATCGAGAGGCGGCTGAGCGGGTGCGAGTGCGAGGCCGAATGGCAGTGCTGATGATCAATGATTTGGATGCGGGGGCAGGTCGATTTGATCGGATGACGCAGTACACGGTGAATACGCAGCTAGTGAATAACACGCTGATGAACATTGCAGACAATCCGACGGATGTGCAGCTGCCGGGTAGCTATGACGACAAACCGCTACCGCGCATTCCGATTATTGCAACAGGAAATGATTTTGCAACGCTGTACGCGCCGTTGATTCGCGATGGCCGAATGCAGAAGTTTTATTGGGAGCCTAGCGATGATGATCGGGTAGGGATTGTAGGCGGAATGTATGCTAGCGATGGGCTCTCGCAGGATGATGTGGCGCAGCTATTGGATCGCTTTGAAGAACAGGCGATTGATTTCTTTGGGGCGGTGCGATCGCACCTCTACGATGAACAAATCACCCGCTTCATTGAATCAGTCGGCATTGAAAACGTTGCGGCTAAGGTCGTCAACGCAGTTAAGCCACCTAGCTTTGCCCGGCCCAACTTTCAGCTAGAGCGCCTAATAGAAGTAGGAGAAAGGCTTGTACGCGAACAAGAGCGCGTGAGAACAATGGGCTTAGTAAATGAATATAACCAGGCGCTAACACCCGCTGGCCATCCGCTTTATGGTTCTCTTTATGGTTCTCAAAGTTACAGTCCCCATCGAGTTCGAGAATCTGAGCTGATGACACCGCCTGCGAGTAACCCGCTGCAGCCTTATGCCCTGGGTAAGGCCAGACAATCACAGCCCGACCTGCCCGCCTCTTCGCCTTGGAAAAGGCTACGCGAGGCAAGACTGAACCAGTCGGCAGGAGCCGCCCAGTTAGAAACAAACACAGCAACGCTGCCACAGCCAACGCGCAGGCAAATTAGCAGCATTGTTGCCACCGGGCAAAAACTAGGCATTGAGCATGTCGGACAAAGACGCTTTCGCAACAACACCTGGCAGAGCTACACCACCTTAAACCAGCCTAGCGAAGCAGAAGCTACGCGCCAGCTTCAGTCTTGCTTACGCCAGTTTTCAGATCACTACGTTCGGCTCATTGGTATTGATCCGCACTCCAAGCAGCGAATCACTGAGACTATCGTGCACCGCCCCAGTTCATAAGCGATCGCATCAGATCCGCTCTACTATCTTTTCGCTTTACTATTTTTCTAGATACTGCTTGCTAAATGCTGCTTAAGCCTCAGCAAGCTCAGCGTTTGCCCCAAGTTCAAAGGCAGCAGAGACACCCCTTCTAGCCTAGACTGCATCCAGCCATCGCCCCACTGCCATTCATGAAACCCGTCAATGCTACCGCTGAGTAAAAAGCGAATGCCCATCGGTGAAATAAGTTCGACCTGATGCGTTGTGCCAACAGGGCCCAAACTGCTCTCAAGCACCTGCCCCACAGCTATCGGCCCCGTGGTGACGCCGTCACTAGTAATCTTTTGTGGCCATAGCCATCGCTGTAGCGGCTCAAGCTGAGTCAAGCTCGCTGAAATGTCCGCAGCACTAGCAGCGACCTCTATTCTCAATTCACTATGCTGATAAGTACCGAACATATAGACGCTTAATTAAAGTTGGTCAGCTCTCTCTTGACTGTTTTCTCCTCTACGCCGTCACCGTTTGCTCGGGCTGAAGGGTTGCCTCTGCGGGTAGCTCTAAACAATATCCAGCCCCGTATACTGTCTTAATGTATTGCGGATGGCGTGGATCAGGCTCTAGTTTGGTACGTAGATGACGAATGTGAACTCGAATCGTCTCAATATCGTCATTAGGGTCGTAGCCCCAGACTTCTTTGAGGATTTCACTAGGCGATACCGTTTGGCCGTGCCGCTGAAGCAGACAGTGCAACAGCTCAAACTCTAGGTGAGTTAGCTTCACAGTTTTATCTAGCCAAATGGCTTCAAACCTTTCTGGCACCAGCGTAAGCGGTCCGTAGCTCAAAATTTCGCTGTGCTTGGCCGCTTGAGGAATGCGATCGGTGCGTCTGAGCAAAGCGCGAACTCGAGCTAGCATTTCTTCTAGCTCGAAAGGCTTGGTCATGTAGTCATCTGCGCCCGCATTAAACCCGTCTACCTTGTTCTGGGTCTCGCCTAAAGCGGTCAGCATCAAAACTGGAATATCTGCGGTGCGGTCATCTCTTCTTAGCCTTTGGCAAACGGTAAACCCATCAACCTTTGGCAGCATAAGATCCAGCATGATCAAATCTGGAACTATCTGGACGGCCAGCGCCTGACCTTTGATGCCATCATGTGCCTGACTAATGTCGTAGCCAGCCATTTCAAGGTTAATAGATACTAGCTCTACAATGGCTGGATCATCATCAATGACGAGTATACGAGGCATATTATGAAGGGGTGTTTCTATAAGTTCAAGGCTACCACTTCTATCCTAAGTAGCGTTTACATATGCTCACTACTGTTTACAAAACGCATAAATATATCAGTTAAACGCGCAAGAGTTGAAAACCGGATAAGAATGTTTTCATTATATTACGTTATTTAACAAAGTTGATAGTATCTTTTAACACCAGGGTGAAGTGTTGGGCGAATCTTTTGTCGGGCAGAGCATTCTTCCGGCAAATCTTCCGGCAAATTATGTCCATGACCATCAAGGGTTGGCTAGCATTTTTTGCAACCACTCTCACGCTTCGCACCGCCTGTTTGCAAACCTGCCTACCTTTTCCGCAGCGCAGGACATCTTAGAACTAGCGCGATGTAGAGCTAAGACATCATAGAACTGACACACAATATTCAGTTAAATATTCAGTTAAAACTCCCCAGGTAGGATTCGAACCTACGACCAATCGATTAACAGTCGACCGCTCTACCACTGAGCTACTGAGGAATGGGAACTACATAGTACATAAGGCAGCGTCGCTTTGGCAAGAAGGTTTTTCTTCTCTTTTCTTTTGCGCTCTTTTGCTGAGCGTCTACTGTCGACTTGACTTCATACGTTTTTTAGGGCTTCTTTCGATTAGGTTGCCTTTCAGGTAAGGCGACTTTCGATAGGGACTAGAAAAACGCGGGTGTAAATCGCAAAAAACGCTGTCATGATTGCTATATAGGCTTACGCATTATAACCAGTTGTGGCCACTTTGCGCGACAATTGGGCGGGCAATCTTCAGCCAGCAATCTCACTCGCTGTGGCCCATCCTCATTTTCGTCAGCTGTGCTTGCACATCCGGATTGAGATGAGAAAAGACGTTTCTCGCTTTTTTTTTGTTTGGCCGTTGACGTCGCTGCACCTGCTGACTGGCACTTATCACTTCATTTTGCAGCTGTAGGGCTGATATGCCCTCTGCGCCGTAGCCAATGACAGTTTGCCGATGAACGCTATCAGAAGTGGCGACAATCAGCCGCTGCCTAAATTTTCGGGCGTCGTTACGAAATTTGGCGCAGGCTCGCTCTATGTAGCTATCGGCGGTTTGGCCATAGCCTGTGTAGTGAACAGATAGATACTGCGTAACGGGTTCTTGAGAGATGGGGGTGCGTTGCTCGTAGGCGTCGAACACTGCCCAGGTTTCGTACTGCTGGAAGGCGCTGTAGTTGGCTAACGCCTCAATCAAGGCAGTGCGAGCAGCGTCAAGGCCTTTTTCGTCTTTGAGAATGACAAGATTTGCCCACGCGCCGACGATGTTGTAGCCGTCAACTAGCAAAATCGCCTGAGAGGGTTTACTTACCATGACGAAAGCAAAAATTACGTGAACTTTTTCAATAGTAGGCGATTTTTTATCTGCTTGTCTGTATCTGACTTAGCTGTCTATTTTGAGCCTGAGCTTCTAAATCTGAACGTCTAAGTCTATGCCTCGGGTGCAGAGTGTGCGTGGGTCATCATTTTTTGCTTCAGGCGATGCGGATCGCCTTGATCGCTGACGCGACCGTTTTCTAGCAGGAAGGCGCGATCGCAATAGTCTAATTCAGCTAATCGATGGGTCACCCATAGCGCGGTGAGGCCACGACTTTTGACCAGAGTCTGCACTTGCTGCACCAGATCTAGCTGGCTGTCAGGATCGAGCAGGGCAGTGGGTTCGTCTAACAGGAGGATTTCGCAGTGCTGGGCGATCGCACCTGCAATCGCCACTCGCTGCTTTTGACCGCCACTGAGAGCGTAAATGGGTCGCCGCTGATAGTCTGGCATGTTCACAGCCAAGAGCGCTTCTTGCACGCGCAGCCTAATTTGCTCAATCGATAGCCTTTCTTTGACAAGGCCAAAGGCGACATCTGCCCCCACAGTTGGCATCACTAGCTGGTGGTCTGGGTTTTGAAAGACAAAGCCCACAGGGCCAAAGGTTTCGAGCGTGCCGAGCTGTTTAGGCAGCAGCCCGGCCAATAGCCTCAGCAAGGTAGATTTGCCGCTGCCATTATTGCCCAGCAGCATACAAAATTCGCCTTTTTTTATGTCAAGCGAGCAGCCCTTTAATACAGAGGCACCTGTGGGCCAATAAAAGCTGACATCGTTGATGGCGATCGCTAAGGCAGCAGTGTCTGTCATAGGGCAGCATTCACAAGGCGGCATTTAGATCGATGTTTTCAAGCGTTACTCACCCGCAAGGGCAAAGAAGCCAGGGGCCCGCCCAGAAGCGCCTGCACTGCCGGACTTTTCATAGACTTGAATGGCAGCTAGCTCACTGACTATGAGCGCAACTTTTTTGTCAGTCACCTTGTCACAGGTCAGCTCTATCGTCATCGGATTTCCCGAAGAAAGCGCGTCTAGCACTTTTTTATAAGTTGCCTCTGCCGAGTCTTTGTCTTTCTTCTGTACGCTCAGGGGCAGCGCAGTGTGCTTCAGAGCAAGTTCAACGATGTACATAAAGTTATAGGTGTGTGCTTCAATCCGCCCTCTAGTATAGCCAGATATAGACAGAGGCAGCGTCAGGTGTCATCAGCATCCAGGTGTTATGAGACTCGGGCACTGTGAGCGGGATGTTGCAAGCAGCAAAGGTCGCTAGCGCCTCATTCTTCAGGCCAGTTCTCTGGTCCATCTGTCAGGCACAGCGCTTGTCTAGCTAACTAACCTGGCTAACCAACCCGGCTAACTAAGTCATTTACTGGGCCGTTTAAGTATCCCCCTATCGATAGACTTACCGAATTCGTTAATAAAGTTCTGTATAGCTGTAGTGGCAGCGGTTACAAGCGTTTTTATCAGTCTAACGACTTAGGTTTATCGAGGCTCGCTGTGAGATTTTTCTAGAAAGTAGCCCTATAATAATGAGAACTAGGGTAAAGATTAGTAAACGTGCTTTACGATTTCGTTCGACGGATGTTACACGCTTAACTTCTAGAAAGAGCGATTTCGAGCTGAGTTAGCTCGTTTTTACCCTGTCTTTATAAGATGATCCATTTTTGGAGACCTGTATTTCATGACCATAGCAATGGGACAAGCGCCCGCCGCGCGGGGACGGTTTGACGTCCTCGACGACTGGCTAAAGCGCGACCGTTTTGTCTTTGTTGGCTGGTCCGGTTTGCTTCTATTCCCCTGCGCCTTTA